>Ga0082212_10004494_pt1 | contig 19328 bp, 12 predicted proteins | sample TergutNt197P3_FD_71548 | JGI IMG/M metagenome (GOLD analysis project Ga0082212, IMG submission 71548) | Neocapritermes taracua P3 segment gut microbial communities from Petit-Saut dam, French Guiana - Nt197 P3 | ecosystem: Host-associated > Arthropoda: Insects > Digestive system > Gut ... | reverse complement strand
TGTAAGGGTATAAGCTAGCTTGACTCGGAACCAGACAATAGGGTTCGGAGATAGGAAACTATGGCCTAGCGAACCAATCAACCTCCTGAATGGGGGTGATTGATGTCAGAAAAATTACCCTGGGGATAATTGAGTTGTCACGAGCAAGAGTTCATATCGACCTCGTGGCTTGCTACTTCGCTGTCGGCTCTCCCTATCCTGGTGGTGCAGCAGCTGCCAAGGGTGGGGTTGTTCGCCCATTAAAAGGGATCGTGAGCTGGGTTTAAAACGTCGCGAGACAGTTTTGTTGCTTTTTGATGGAGGTGTAGGTACCTGACGAGAAGGACCCTTTAGTACGAGAGGAACAGGGGTTCGTCGCCTCTAGTTTATCAGTTGTCTGACAAGGCATGCTGAGTAGCCACGCGGCAGCGGATAAGAGCTGAAGGCATCTAAGCTCGAAGCCGCCTTGAAAAAGAGGTACCAGGACGCTCATAAATGATGAGCTTGATAGAAGCCGGATGTAAGTATCGAGGTTCGCCGAGATATTCAGTCCTGGCTTACTAATGTCCGTTTATACGTCGCTGGATGTGGTCTAGCAGTCAAACAGGTTGCGTATGAAAAATTCTCATCCTCTAAGATATTTTATTCACTCATCCGATCAGCCGCGGCTTTGTTCCTTTTCGTTCCGTCAGATCCGCCTGCCGCCATCTGCCGGGCCAGAATATGTATGGTCGGCACGGACTCCATAAATGGTCAAGACCGCTATAGATGTATTATTTAAGATGTTGCATCCGGCCCGAATTTCTCAACGGAATATGCCGGAGAATTCGAAAACCGATAATCTGTTAACTATATATTTAGGTGGCAAAAATATATATTTAATATATAAGGGTTTAGATAACATTTAAAAATACAGACCCGAGTAAATCGTCTTAATAACGCGAGGCAGAAATTCTTTGACGCACCAATAGGAAAAGGGATGGCATCTGCGAGTGTTAAAAAAGTAACGAAAGGAGAGTATTCTTTGAAGATCAACAAAGCATTGTTAGTGATAATCTCACTGATATTGGTAACTACTTCGGCGGTATTGTTGGAAAAGAGCAACAATTCGTCCGGAGCGATAATTGACATTTATGAAGGGGACTTCCAATTCTCTTATGATGATTCCGGAAGTCTCGACCTACTCGGATTGGGACTGAAAGAGGTCACACTGGTAAAGTATCTGCACGATGCGGACTCAGTTTCGATCCCCAACAGCATAGTATACGGCGGCGACACGTATCTCGTGACGGCCATCGGTACGGAGGCCTTCTACGAAAAGAGCCTGACAACCTTATCGATGGGTGATTATGTGCGGTACATCGGCACCGCCGCATTCATGGAATGCATGGGGCTGAAAAGGCTGGACCTGAAGGGCGTAACGGAAGTGGGGTATGAATCCTTCACGCACTGTACGTCCCTCATTGAGATAAGAGGGGAAAGCCTGGTGACCATCGGCGCCTATGCCTTTGCTTTATGGGACAGGTTCCAGGCCCAACCGTATCCGGGACCGGGCGACACCGTGCCGTACATCGACGAGCTTTACCTTCCTAACGTAAAGACGATCGGCGAGGCCGCATTCGGTGCCAGATCAGGCACCTCGGTCGCCAGGGACTTCGGGACCATCAGGCTGCCCGGCGTACAAACGATAGGCGATTACGCATTCGCTCAATCAAAGATAAGCGAACTGAGGATACCGAACGCACAGACGATAGGCAGGTACGCATTCTTCCTTAACGCCTTGCCGGACAACGATGAGGCAGCAGGATATGAGATATCCCTTACCGAGGTATCGACCATCGGCAACTATGCCTTTACCGGGAGAGCGATAACATCCGTTGCATTGTCGCCGGTCACGCCGTATACGATAGGGACCTGCGCTTTCGAGAGCACTAACCTGCTCTACGCGAACTTGGGTATGGTAACCTCGATAGGAACGGCGGCCTTCGACGGCACGAAGAACCTGGAGTACTTCACGGTGGCTCCGGGCAACCCGTATTACGCATCATTCATAACAAGCGACGCATCCTCGTTCTCAAAGGGAGAGAGGGGCGCATTGTACAAACTGGACGCAATGGGCGACCCGATAACCTTGGTCAGGCTGCCGCCGGGGATAAAACCGCTGCTTATGGATCACGGCAACAAGTTCGTTGTAGCGGACGGAGTGACATCGATGGAGGAATCCGCATTCTCCGGATGCCCGTCGATCGCTGTGGACCTTAACGGCATCACCGATATTCCGGACAGCGCATTTGCCAACTCATATGTGACCAACGTCATCGCAAAGAATGTGACCTCGATAGGAATATCCGCATTCAACGGATGTTCCCTTCTGTCCTCATTCGACTTCATCGACGCAGGGCCGCTCGATATCGGGCGGAACGCTTTCCACGCCACCAGGCTGGGTGAGATATATCTCCCCAAGAACACAACGGTCGGCATCGGAGCATTCTCCATGCTGATCGAAGAGGTCAGCGTCGTGGGGGTATGGGGCGACACTGTAGTGACCAACACATCATTCTACGACACCACCATGACCGCGCTCATGGTCTCTTCAGACGCGGCCGATCCGTCGACGGTCTCGGGGGCAAAGGACATATTCGATAATTGGAACGCCCCCATGAATTGGACATACGGCGGATCCAACCAGACAGGCTTGCTGATGATCAACAACTCCGGCAATGTGGACATTTCCGGGCTGGTCCCGACGGGACAGGGAATGATACAGCTCATGCAGGGGACCACAACTCTCACTCACGGAAGCCTTCAGTTCGTTGAGAACAAGGATCTGCACACTCCGCCGTTCCACATGGTCTCCATCAAAGCGGGGATATATTGGGCGGAGCAGCACGGCAGTGCAGGCTCGCCAATCGACATAAAAACGAGCGTGGACGGTCTGACAAGCAGCGGAAAATCATGTTACGCCGGGGACGGCGCGACATGGGAGCTCCGCTTTGAGTATTATGAGATCATCTATTATTCGTTCCCCACCGACGGGGACCACAACGCCAACGGGATACCAGACGGAGAGGACCCGGATTACGTTAACCCTCTGATCCTCAGCAGTTTCTCGGTGGGAGACCGCACGGAGATCAGCAGAGACTACTACTTATCAGGCAGCCCCCTCAAGTCCATGCAATGGCCTACCTTCGTCAGATACGGTCTGATGGGATGGTATGTTGCGGACGACCCGACGGCTGACCCCACAAGCAGCCCCACATCGGTCATCTATTCAGACAGCGGCCACAGGGTAACCGCCAACTCGGCCTTCGGAACCCCGTCCATTCCGGAAGAATGGATAGTCAGGGATCCCGTCACAGATCTCGGCACGCTTAATCTGTTCGCTCTTTTCATAGGAAAAGAGTATAAGATAGAGCTTGAGGCCAGGCTTACCGGGGGGCAGACCTACACCGGCGACGACACCGCACCGAACGCCACAGGCGGAAAGATCGTACTTACGCTGGATCCCCCTGTGCCGACCCTGTCCGGGTTCGATACCGGAACGACGGGAAAGGGCAGCGATGACTATCCATACGGCACACACCTGGTCCTCACGGCTATACCCAACCCCGGATATGCGTTCGTGGGCTGGTCGGTCATCGATATCGATGATGACGAGAACCCCGCCGTGATGTTCGTCGTTAAGGACGACAGAAGCTATGTGCAGGCCGCAGGCACTGCCTTAGGCAATGCGGTCTGGGAGTTCGATCTGCCTCTGCACATGAAATACGTTGCGTATTTCGCGAAGATCACACCCGTGACCTTCAACAACAACGATGCAACGGGCACAGTGGGCCCGATAAACTTCGTTGTAGGGGACAGGCTTGTGGAGACCAACAACGACTACAACGGCTACGACTATGAGGCGTTGCTCAACAAAGTGCCGGAAGGCCCCGCATATACCGGAAAGGGAACATCATACTATCCGGGCATCACGGCCACCACCGACCTCACATTCGGCGGATGGTATTCCGGCGCAACGCGTTATGCGGGATACGACGAACTCACAGACACCCTGACGGACCTGGTCACGATACCCAACGTTGCATCGCTGACCCTAAAGGCGAAGTGGTACGCAACGGTCATGTTCTACCCCAGCGACGGCACGAACATCGCGACGTTGACAGGAACGGGCGTGACCGAGATAACCCCTGCCGTGGAGTACAAGTACGTGCACGATGTCGGCGACTATGTTGCCGGCAATTACAGTGCCGTCTTCAACTACGGCACGGGCTCTCCGCCCGCATATGCGCCCACCCCCACCACGGACGTCAACTTCAACGGTTGGTATGTGCTCGGGACCGGCGGTCACGCCGTGACCGATATATTGGCTGTGGCCGCAGGGAGCAACAGCACTGTGCATTATCCGGACATATACCCGACAAAGGAGAGATTCGAGTCAGGGTCGCCCATCAACAAGCACATGTCTCTGATCGCGCTGTACACAGCGGATGTGGAGTTCTATTTCAACGACGCCGATGCCGTTGACCTTGCGCTCAATCCGCCGCCCCAGCCGCCGTACGTGGTCACCGTTCCGGTGTCCGAGGCTACGTTATTCGGGGACGCGGCGTATTTCACCATCATAGATACGGCGATGGCCTCGGCCGGCACGTACAAGTATGACTCCGCAGGAGCAAATATGGTGTTCATGGGATGGTATGAGTCCGCTGACGGCAGCACAATGCCCGTCGCAGGCGAGGAATATCCGGCAGCAACGCCGATAACCAGCAACATCAAACTGATCGCAGGATGGGGTGTTGAGATAACCTTCACGGCCGCAGGCCTTGTGGGCACTATAACGGATCAGACCACATCCTTGGCATGGGTTCCCGGCGACTACGGGTTCACTGTGCTTGAGGGTACGGTGTTCGACTTCGACCGCTTGGCCGATTCGCACGGCACGGGCATGCCCCGCGTCGTTGACGGCACGGGCACCTCACCCACCGCTTGGGGCGACATGAACGTTTCGCCTAACGTATGGTTCATGCATAATGTTTCCACGTACACATACAGCGTGGAACTCACCCCGGGATTCAATCCCCTCTTTGAGTTCAACATAATGGGAGGGACCCCGGCGGTAGCGTTCGTCATGTACCAGGCGACGGATACATTCGCCGATGTACTGAATGCGTTCTTTGCCTCGATATATGTTCCATTATCGTCGACTTATCTTGAGCTGACGAAGGCGGACCTGTATTACATGGTGGATCCCAACTTCAGCGCGAATGCGGCCACTTACGGATTCCCCTCCGGCGTCCCCAACGCGTTATGGTACAAGGACGACGGCGACCCGGCAACGAGTGCGCTGCTGACGCCTTCAACACCGATAGTCTACGTCGGCAACTCTGCCACGCTGGTACAGTGGAATATGACGGACGTCATAGGTTCCGATCCCGCTGACGCTCATGCATACATCAGGTGGCTGGCGGATGTGGAATTCGAGTTGGGCGTAGACCCACTGGACGTGGACGCGGGCACCAGCCCGACACCGCCGCCGATAGAGGGTATCGACGAAGGTACGCCCTTCGCCGATCTGGCATCACTGATGCCCAGCGTGCCCATCTACAACTCCTTCAACGATAAGACGTTCAAGGGATGGCAGAACGGCCTTGTGAAGTATGCCGGACAGGACGGAGCCCCTCTTCCGGGGGCGCCGGACATCACGAAGAGCATAACGCTTTCGGCATTATGGGGCGTTGAGGTCAAGTTCTACTACACCGGAAGCATATTGCCCGGCACAATACCCGCCACAGCAACGCTGGGGAACGATCCCGGCATAGGCAACTATGTGATCATAGATGTGGTCGCAGACCACGTGACACCGCCCTCGCTGGCTAAACCAGGTTTCTGGGATAACTATCTGATATGGTATTATAACGGATTCACCGGGCCCGTGGATGTCAACATCCCCAGCTTGGTACCATCAAGCGTACCCGGGTGCTTTGACCCCTCCCTGCCTATTTACAAGAACAAGGTGGTGTACGCAAGATGGTATGCCGAGGTGTCCTTCGATGTCTCATCGGGAGGAACAGGGTTCTTCACAACCACAGTGAAATATCTGCTGGAAGGATCCAAACTCTCTGATCTGCTTGACCCGATGGACCCTACTGACGACCTTTCGCCGTTCAGAGGGGACCCGTCGAAGAGCGGATGGAACTTCATCGGATGGTTCGATCAGACCGGCACGACCGGATATGAGGACCTCGGACTGCAGTACTTCAAGACCGACTTCGCATACCTGCCCGGAGTAACTCCGGTCAATGAGGACGCCAGTTCTCTGCAGGTCACTAAGAACTTGCTCCTGAAATACGAGTACGTGGTGCTGGTCGAGTTCGATTCGGGATACGATCCGGGAGTGCCTATCGACAGCCAATACCTGCGCGTCAATCAACCGCTGCCAGACAGCACCAGCCCGAGATTCACCGACAAACCATCCAGGGCCGGAGTTACGTTCATGGGATGGTTCGATCTCAAGACAGGCCTGAAATACACTGAGAACGTCAGGGACAGCGCCGAACCCAACACGGAAAAGATAATCAATCCGATCCTGCCGCTGACGGCCGCCTGGCTTGTAACGGTGAACTTCTATGAGCTGAGCCAGTACTTGGCGGACGGTCTGCAGCTGAATGTGGACGGAGTAAAGATAGTTCAGGACCCGGGACCGGACGGGATACTCGGAACGGACGATGACTTCTTTGAGATGGCCGAAGGCACTATGATCAGACAGTTCATCGTAATGGACCCGTTTGTCACCGGAAAGGTCTTCGTCTCGTGGTTCGTTGAGCAGGGGACCATCGACGGACTCTATGAGGTCGGAGATGTTCTCTACGGGATCAACGACAGGATCCTCGCCGACATCACCCTGACAGCGGGATACGGTTTCATCATCAGTTTCGACACCAACGGCGGCATACCCTCTGTGATCCCCGATATGCAGGTCATTGAGGGACAGTCCCTCGTCCTCCCCGAGAGGCCGGCCAAAGGCAGGCTTACCTTCAACGGATGGGATGACGGCACGAACGTCTACGACGAAAGGGACAGCGTTACGCCTACCACGAACACCACATACACCGCGAAATGGCTGGTAAAGGTCACGCTTTACGACGGTATCTCGCTGACCCCGATACTGGCCATGGAATGGGACGAGGATGTCGGCCCGAACTTCACCTACACGTTGAACACCGACGCCAACTACGGCGGCGGTGTGGTATCGGTCGAGATAGTGTACACCGACCCCAGCGGTACGGTGTGGCCCACGGTCACATTGGAGAAGTACATCGACAAGTATGACTTCTCCCTCCTTGACTGGGTTGAGTACTATTCCGTGTTCGACGGCTGGTTCGACCCGTTCACAGGCGCGTCGTCGGCACCGACAGACCCGCTGCAGAACATGTTCATGAACCCTGACTCTATGGCTCTCTTCGCCAAGTGGAAGGAGAGGGTGCGGTTCTACGACGACAGCAACAACCTGCTCGGCACGAACTATGTGGACACGGGCACATACCTCGGCACAGCGGCACCAATTGCGGGGCTCTGGGCGGATGTGTTCGGTCCCACGCAGCCTCTGAACCCGGCCACGTACAGGATACAGAACAGTTCGGACTTCCTTTCCGTCAGGTTCATTTCGGTAACGTTTGACGCCGGCGGCGGAGCCCCCGCAATGCAGGTGTTCAATAACGTCATATCCGGAACCATGGTGGGTGCTGTCCCATACACCGAGCCGACGCGCGGCTCAATGTATTTTGCTGGATGGTACGACGGCGGCACGAAGTATTCCTTCACGGACAAGCTGTACAACGATATCACGCTGACCGCCATGTGGCAGTCGACCCCCGTGGAGAGATACACCGTGTTCGCCGCCGCATACACCAACGCAACGATAATTCCGCAGGGAATGATCCAGGTCATGGCGGGAGACAACCTGAGGTTCGACTTCTATGTGGACAAAGGCTACACTCCCGTTGTGAGAATAGACGGCTCCGAGATCCAACACACGGGCGGCAGCTATATCTTCAACAACATAAGGAGCGACCACAGTATCGAGATCTTCGCCGATGACCGCGACATAAAGGATGCGACAGCGTACCTGACCGTTCATACGAGCGGTAAAGGAGATGTTATGTACAGCACCGACAACGGGGCGACGTTCATAAGCTACACTTCGCCTCTGCCGCTTTTCGCCGGCGCGGAATACCTGCTGAAAGCGGTGCCGAAGAGTTCCAGCTACTTCAGCCACTGGAGCGGCGACGCTTCCGGTAACAATCCCGAGGTGTACATAACTTCAGACGGGGCCGCGAACAAATCCGTAACCGCGAACTTCGGCAGCTCGTCCGGATTCGGGATAGGCAGCATGGCAATAGTGAACCTAATGTGCATGATATTGGCGGTTGTGATCGGAATGATCGCTCTCGCCGTGGCGTACAAGAGGAACTATGAAGGTACCGGCACCGGAAAGGGACTAAGGTTCGGCGCGGTCATAATTGCGTTGATAGCGGTGGTCCTGTTCTTCCTTACCGAAGGGTTCGGCGGAACGTATGTGACATATGACGAATGGAGCATAGTGATGGCCATACTGACCGTGGTGGCGCTGATCCTGGCTCTGGTAAGTATGAGGTATGACTACATAGAGCGGGACTGAGCCCTAAAACACTTTCACGAACAAAACGGGGGCAATGCCCCCTTCCTTGTTTTTATTATTCTCACACTGTCCGCATACTCAATAGAGCAGCTGTCGAAAGTACCGATAAGCAATGTTAAATATCCTTACTAAATCCATTTCTCATGGTCGTTCATCAGGTAGGCTCAGGCGCATCTTACGGTTCGAACATTTACCTTGTTGTCGGCAGCAGAACGGCCCTGATCGACACGGGGGTCAGCAGCGAGAGCGGGAGGAATATAGCCCGCATCAAGGATGCGCTGAAGGGGAGGGACCTGGATATGATCATCCTCACGCATTTTCACGCCGACCACACGGGCGGCCTGATCGACATGGCGGATGAGTTCGGTTCAGAAGCGTTCGCGGGAGCCGGCGACGCACCGTACATCATGAGCGGAGATCCGGCATATACTCTGTCGGATATGTTCGGAGGCCCCGGGCCCGCTGATGTGACGGAGCTGATGGACGGGGACGTTATCGACCTCGGTGAGCACAGGCTGCGGGTGATAAACACGCCCGGGCACACCTGCGGAGGGATATGCCTCTATGACGAGGTCACCGGCGCACTGTTCTCCGGCGATACCGTGTTCGGCTACGGTGTGGGAAGGACGGATTTTCCGTCGGGCTCGGCGAGGGAACTGATAGCTTCTCTGAGGAAACTGAGCGAAATGGATGTAAAAATGCTGTATCCGGGGCATATGGACGCCGTTCCAGACGGCAACAGGGCCATAAAGTACGGCCTTATGATGATGGGAGGTATGTAATTGAAAATAGTGAAGTGCTATGGTACGGACGTATCAGAGGAGGGGCTTGGGAACGCAGTGAACGAGGCGGCGGCGGAGATCGCCGAAGGGAACCTCATAGTGTATCCCACGGAGACGGTATACGGCATCGGCGCCGACATATTCAATGAGGTTGCGGTAAAGAACCTCTTTCTCGCAAAAAGAAGGCCGTTCGATATGGCGCTGTCCGTAGCGGTAAGCGACAAGAAGATGATGGAAAGCATAGCGATCCTGGACGATAACGCGGACAAGCTGGTCAAGGCATTCCTTCCCGGACCCCTTACCATTATTATTGAGAAAAAACCGGATGTGCCGGACCTGGTAACGGCAATGTCAAGGAAGGTCGGGATAAGGATGCCCGACCACCCCGTCGCCAGAGAGGTCATAAGGAGATCGGGTCCGGTCGTGGCGACATCGGCGAACCTTCACTCCCATCCGGATGCCACCGATATTGACGCTGCGGTGAAGGACCTCGGTGAATCGGTGAGCATGTACATGGATTCCGGGCCCAGCAAGCTCAAGAGGCCGTCCACGATAGTCTGGATAATGAAAGGCGATGTGGAAATAATCAGGCAGGGCGCCATCACGATCAAGGACATAGAGGAGGTCCTGAATGCTGACTGAAGAGGAACTGTCCAAACTCAGAAAGGCCGGCCAGGTAGCCTCCGCCGCGAGGACCCTGGGAATGGAATTAGTGGGGGAGGGCGTTAAACTCTTCAACGTCGCGCAGGAAGTGGAAGGTTACATAAGATCGAAAGGCTGCGGCCTGGCGTTCCCCTGCAACATAAGCATAAACGAGATCGCCGCCCACTATACTCCAAGCGTCAACGACGAGAAGGTCTTCGAGAAAGGGGATGTAGTAAAGATCGACTGCGGCGCGGAGATGGACGGCTTCGTGGGAGACACCGCCGGGACCGTGGAAGTGGGCACGAAGAGATACCGCAGCCTTATAGAAGCATCAAAGCGCGCGAGAGACACCGTTGCGGAATTCGTCGGGGCCGGTACGGCCATATGCGATATCGGAAGGGCGGTGGAGATGTGCATGGTGCAGGACGGGTTCAAACCCATAAAGAACCTGTGCGGACACCAGATAAAACCATACAATCTGCACGCAGGCGTGTCGATACCCAACTATAATGACGGGAACACGAACAGGCTTGTTGCCGGGATGGTGGTGGCGATCGAACCCTTCGCCACAGACGGAGAGGGAACAGTCAGCAACGGGCCCCCGGGAAACATAGTGCGGATTCTCAGAGAAAAGAAACTGGGGGATCCGAAGGCTCAGGAATTCTTTGAGTATGCGAAAGGGGAGTTCAAGTCGTTCCCCTTCTGTGCCAGAAGCTGCGACTTCCCCGAGGCGGAGAAGCATGTGAAGAACCTCATCAGACACGGGGTGCTCTCAAGCTATGCCCTGCTGGTGGAGTCAAAGAAAGGGATGGTGTCTCAGCATGAGCACACATTCTATATCGCGGGCGGAAGGGCGGAAGTGACCACTCTCCCGTAAAGGTTTATCTACATTCTGTTGCTACAGAACCCAACAAGCCGATGTTGCCAAGCCTGGTCAAAGGCGATGGACTCAAGATCCATTCTCGTAGGAGTTCACCGGTTCGAATCCGGTCGTCGGCACCTCATACTTATAAAAAAGGGATAAAATGTGCGAAGACCTGCTGGCTAATCTGGACAAGATACACTCAACGGAAAGGGGCATCTTGCGGATCAGAAGGAATCTGGAACTTAACGTACCTGACGAGGTCGCATGGTGCAGGCAGAGGATCCCGGCAGCGGACACGATCATCAGAGGGGGCAAGAACTGGTATGTTCACGCCGACGGCGTGATCATTACCGTTAACGCAGGCAGTTTTACGATCATAACGGCGCACAAGAAAGACCGCTGATCTTGGCCGGACGACAATAAAAATGCGCCCCCGTATAATAACCTTTAATAAGGAGGATACAATCCCAGCCGTAACGTAAACTCAGGACCCGTCACTGACGAACACTGAGAGCGCGTCCAAGAGGACCAAGCGCTTGAGTACATCCCCAAGGGGAACATTTACGGAGGAATGAAAATGGCGAAACCAAAGAAGAACGCGCCAGAGGCAGAAGACGAGAACTTCAACTTCATAGTACGTATCGCAAGCAGCGATATCGACGGACAGAAGAGGACGGTCATCGGACTTCAGAGCATCAAAGGCGTAGGAAAAAGGGTAGCACAGATCGCGGCCAAAAGGGCCAATGTCGATCCGTCCGTGAAGATAGGAACGCTTTCCGATGAAAAGGTCAAGGAACTTGAGAGTCTCATCCTGACGTATGTTGAGTACGCCCCCCATTGGGCCGTCAACAGGCAGATGGATTATGAGACCGGGGCGGATATGCACCTGATCGGGAACGACCTTGACATGATCCAGAAAGACGATGTCAACAGAATGAAGATGATCCGCTGCTATCGCGGAATAAGACACGAGACGAAACACAAGGTCAGAGGTCAGAGGACCCGTTCCAACGGAAGGAAGGGACTCACCATCGGTGTCCAGAGGAAATCATCCTGAGGTGGTATGAATGGGAGACCCGAAATTCTCACGCAGATCATATGATACTCCGTCCCACCCCTGGCAGGGTGAGAGGATAAAGAGAGAGGTTGAGATCGTCCGCGAATTCGGCCTTAAGAACAAGACCGAAGTGTGGAAGGCTCAGACCGTCCTGAGGAACTTCAGGAAACAGTCCAGAGAACTGCAGGCACGCCTCAGGGGAGGGGACGCACAGGCAAAGATAGAGGCGGACGCGCTCATCAACAAATGTTCGCGCATGGGCCTTCTGCCCGTTGCCGGCTCGACCCTTAACGATGTGCTCGTTCTTACTGAGGGGGACATTCTGTCAAGAAGGCTCCAGTCGGTCGTTTTTGACAAAGGATTGTCGTCCACGATAAATCAGGCAAGGCAGATGATCACCCACGGACACATACACATCAACGGCCACAGGGTCACGGTCCCCGGATACATCGTCACCAGAGAGGAGGAGGCGTCCGTCTCATACAACGCGGCATCTCCCTTCACCGATGAGATGCACCCGATGAGGATATCTCCGGAGCAGGCGGCCGCCAACGCCGCAGTGAAGGCCGAGGTCAAAGCGAAGGCCGACAAAGAATCAGCCGCAAAAGCGAAAGCGGATGCGGATGAGGCAGGGATAACACTTGAGGACGGTGAGGTCTGATGACGGCAAAATGGGGAATAGCGAATATTTACGCAAGTTACAACAACATCATGATAACTCTCACGGACATAACCGGAGCCGAGACCATAGCCAAGGTCACCGGCGGAATGGTCGTCAAACAGGCGAAGGACGAATCCTCTCCGTACGCAGCGCAGAAAGCGGCGGAAAAGATCGCTGAAGTAGCCAAAGAGAGGGACATTGTCGGTATACACGTCAAAGTGCGCGCACCGGGCGGAAACAAATCCACCTCGCCGGGGCCGGGTGCCCAAGCGGCCATCCGTGCTCTCGCAAGGGCTGGACTGAAGATCGGGCGCATCGAAGATGTCACCCCCATACCGCACGACGGGACCAAGAAGAAAGGCGGTCGCAGAGGGCGCAGGGTCTGAGGAGGCACTCCTATGGAGATAGAGATACTCGAAATGGAGGAGATGAAAGGATGCTTCATACTGAAGGATTCCTCTCCCGCCATGGCGAATGCACTCAGAAGGACAATGCTCACAAGCATCCCGAAGATGGCGATCGACAAAGTGGAATTCCACCTCGGCCCCATCATGATGGATGACAAGGAGTATGAGAGCGTTACCCCTCTTTTCGATGAGATCGTTGCCCACAGGCTCGGGATGGTACCCGTGCCCACAGACCACCAACTGTTCTCTTTCCAGAAAGACTGCGTCTGCGGGGGAGAAGGGTGTCCGAACTGCACCATAATGTACAGTCTCAACAAGATCGGACCGTGCACGGTCCTTTCCGGAGACATGATGCCGCTGGGGAACCCGGATCTCGCCGTCAAAGACCATTTCATCCCGCTGGTGGAACTCACCGATGGGCAGGCAGTCCTCATCTATGCGACCGCAGTGATGGGAACGGCCAAGGAACATGCTAAATGGCAGGCGGCCTTCGGTGTGGGATACAAGTATCTCCCGGTGATATCCATCGATGAGAAGAAGGCCGGCGAGCCCCATGTGCTCAAATGCGAAAGCATTTGCCCAAGGGGTGTGTTCGAGGTCAAGAATGGGAATCTCAAGACGAAGGATACGCTGAACTGCAACATGTGCAGGGACTGCGAGAACACGTCAAGGGGAGCGGTGTCCGTCGGCGCGGACGACACGAACTTCTATTTCAAATATGAAACAGACGGCTCCCTTACCGCGAAGCAGGTCCTTGACAAAGCGACGGAGATACTCTCCAAACAGTCGGAAGAGGCTTTCGCCCACATGGGAGAGGCCCTCTGATATTTTTGGGCGCAAGCCCATCTTAACCTTTTACTGCGGTTCTCAATAGAAATCTGAGAGCTTGCATTTTTTGATCTTATCGTTGTTGAAAACGGAGTTCATGCTCATTTCGAGGATCTGTATCCTCTCTTTTGTGTAGTCATCGAGCTCGTACTTGTCGCTGATCTCCTTTGACACTTCAAGATACTTCCTCACGCTGGCCTCATGAACGGTAAGGATAAGCTGGTTCTCGCATTTACACAGTCCTGACAGAGGGATCCTTCTGTACTTCTCCCCGCACTTGGTGCACCTTACCGTCTGCTTGCTGAAGCTTCTGAGGTTCCCCGCCATATCTGGCAGGAAGTGTTTGTCGAGGACCTTGATAGCAACATCTCTTTCGTCCACCGCCCGTATCTTCCTTCCCAGAAGCAGCTGGGCATCCACCTTCTGGGCCATTGACTCGAGTGTGGTGTAAGCCGAGTTCCTAGGGCCCTCGGAGATGTCCTTGGTGTCGTGAGTGAAGCCCAATCCTTCATATTGAAGCAGGGTCCCTATGCGACCGGATATCATGTCCATTATCTTTTCAAGCTCTTTGGGGTCCCGCATATCCATTGCCGCTTGGTAGAACTCCAGAGGGTAGCTCCTAAGGCAGTCGATGTTATGCGCCTCTTTATCGATCTCGTTGGGGTTGAGCCTTGTTGTGAGAACGAGGGGAGCATCCATGAGCCCTCCCCTCCTCTCCGGAAGGTAAAGCCTTGAGAAATTCAACAGGCCGTCCAGCGCCAATATCACGCAGTCCTCGTCGCCGTCGCAATTCCTTCTTTTTGCCGCATGGAAGAAGGGGTGGCCGTAGCATCCTCTTACTTCCGTGTAACCAATTATGCGGCAAAGTATGCAGCCCGAGGTGTGGGGCGCCAGCCCGAACGTCAGGTGTCCGATGAGCCCTTCCCTGTCATTAATGTTGTAGTACCTTTCCAGACCGTACAGCTTCTCCAGTTCATCGTCCAGATACTTGGACACCTTTACGAGGAAGTTTCCGCAGTCCTTTGACGGGATTATATCCTGTACTTTAAGTTCGCATATCTGATCTGTAGAAGCAAGGGGATCCCCGTTCCAATCGTGGAGATATCCCAACTCATGGGCCTTTTCCACAGTGATGCCTATCTCCCTCGGCCTGAAATGAGTAAGGGGCATGTCCGTCATATCGTATCTTATCGTACCGTCCTTATAGATGGACACATCGTTCTTCGACCTGAGTATCCCCTTCTCGATTATCTCGGGGGTCTTTGTTCTTGAGATCAGCCCCTCGACACACTTCAGTTCGATTGGGCCCCTTTCTTTGAGTTCGTTCATCGCGTCGCGGTATTCGTCCGACAGGTTGATATTCATCGCCGACGGCCCCCCGCTCCCGTATGCCATTTTCCCGCTTGATGCGGCGGTGTGCGTTCCGCATGTCCTGCACCAAGTGCGGAATGTGATCCCTCCGCAGCTCTGGCACATCCTCTTTCCGACCTCTATGCTCAGTGTTGGCCCAGCTCCCGAGTTCAGGTGTGAGGACTTGGATCTGGACGCTTTGATGGCCGAGTCAATGTCCCTTCCGTACTGTCCGTCCTTTCCCACCGGGAACAGAGAATGCACCTTGGGGGTCATCTCCCTCTCTTTTGCCTTCTCCGGACGGGCCATTCTTGTTCCTATGCGGGTCATCGCCTTTGCTCTGATCTCGAATCCCGCCGCTTTACTTACCGCAGAGAGGGGGCTATCGCCTTCCAGCTCCCTCAGCGGGGATATCATGCCGTCATTTATGCAGAGGCCGAGTCCGTCGATCAATGGCATTGAGTACAGCTCATCTATCTCGACATTTTCGCCGGATACTCTGTGCGACGCGCAGAGGTCCTCCAAGATCCTCTTGGTAACGGGTTCTTTCGGAAGTATCAGTTTATTATCGAATCTGCCGTCGGACAGTACCTTCGTTCTGAGTGTTCTCAGCCTTTCAACGGGAACATCGTACCAGAACAAGTTGAACTTCGGGTGCAGAGGAACGCCCAAGAGAGAACACATCTCCTTTGCACGCTCGTAAGTGGGATCTTCCCAATCATCGGGGAGTTCGGCCTTTGAGAGTATCTCCTCTTTGTGCCATTCAATGGGGTATCCGCACGGTACAAGGGAATGATTGTTCTCGCTGAATTCTCCGAAGGGGATAAGGATCTCTCCGTTATCCACCACCTCCGCCACATTGTCATGGACGGCGATGATCTCTTCCTTTGTCTGACAATGCACAAGGTCGCCGTTATTCAGCAGTACGAACGGGCCGTCCAGAATATCGCAGGGAGTGACCACGCAGGCCTTGCCCGGTCTTTCTATCTTGACCTGGGTGCCGAGCGCCATGAATTCATCCATGGCGTACATGCTTGCCGGGTTGAACGCGAGTGCCGCAAGGCCCGAGGTCCTGGCCCTTCCGTACCTCAGCCTGAATCCTCCCACTTTGCACGGGTGTCCGAAAATGGGTCTTCCCGCAACAAGGTCTTTAAGATATGTTTTTGACGGCTGCACCTCTTTTTTCGAGCCTTTTTCTTCTTCGGGGGACTTATGCGCCTTTACATACTCCCCTATGAACTCCCAGCCTTTGATGTTCAGTTTTTCTACGTGTTTCTGCAGTTTGGATGCTTTTTGACACATACCTTCGGCGATGACAAGGCACGCACCACCTCTGACCTTGTTCGTCTCTATTCTGGGAAGGTCCCTGTATCCGGAGATCTCGACCTTCTCCGTTCCTTCTCCGTCTATGCAGATCGGGCAGTTCTTGACGATCATCTCTATTTCTTGGACCGTCGGAGAGAACTGCAGATGCTGGCTCTGTTTGTATAATGGAATTTCCTCATTGAATCTGGCCACCTCTTCCTTGGTGGGGATGTATCTCCCGATCTCCAGGGCCTGGCGCACCATGTCCGCTATCAGGACGCTCATGGCCTGTGCCGTACCTCCCGCAGCACGGATTGGTCCGGCGAACATGAGGTCTATGTACGACGAGCCGTCCGCATTGGATTTGATCTTCGTGTCCGCTATCCCTTCGAGAGGGGCCACGAGTATCCCTTCGGTAAGGACGGCGAGGCCGACCCTTACCGCTCGGTCCACCACTTTCTCCAGGCTCTCTCCCGGCCTTTTGGCGATCTCGCCCGCTATCATCAGCGCCACAACCTCGCGGTTGCCGTGCTCATCCGTGAGCCTGCGGATGTCGTCCGCCACGCCTTCCACGTTGTAATCCTTAAGAAGCTTCTCTACCCTGGAGGCAAGATCTTCCGCCTGAGGTATCTCCACGAATGTTTCAGGATCCTTCCCCTTCGCCCTCGCGGTCTCGGCTATCCTGTAACATTCGTCGTTCTGTTTCGAGAGGGATTTGAAATATTCCTTTATCTCATCGCTGGCCGCTATCTCTTCCGCCATCAGACCTCCTCGGAGCCGACGGCCCTCTCTCTGAATATCGCCCTTACGGGGGCCAATATCATTTCCCTCAGCTCTTCCAGGCCTTCTCCGGTCTCCGCCGAGAAACTGATGTTCCCTTTCTCTCTCCTGAGAATATCGCTTTTGCTTTCGGCCACTATTATCCGGATGCCCTTGAAGTTGTTCTTCACCGCCTCAAGGAGGGCGCCCTGTTTTTCCATATCATAGCCGCAGGTCTCCGAAGGATCAAGGATGAACACCATGACATCCGTCAGATACCTCAAGGCAAGTACGGCCTGCTTCTCTATATCGTTCCTTTCCTCGAACTCGCGGTCGAGTAGCCCGGGGGTGTCTATTATCTGGAACATCCTCCAGTCGTCTTTCACGTGGCCGATGATTATTCCTTTCGTTGTGAAAGGATAGGGCGCTATTTGCGGAGCAGCAGTGCTCATTTTGGCCACCAGGCTGCTCTTGCCAACGTTAGGGAAACCGGCCACTACGATGGTAGGGGTGTTGGGGTCCACTGCCGGAAGCTTCCTGAACTTATTCTTTGCCTCCTGCAGGAAGAGGAGGTCCCCACTGATCCGTTTGATGTGGGAGGACATTCTCCCGTAAAATCCGTTCCTGATGCTGTCGATCATCTTGGGGTCCTTCGTTCCGCGGACATCCCTGAGAGAATCGTTCTTCAGTTTGTCGATGCGAGTGGAGGCCCAGTTCAAGGCGCCCAGCGCTTTCTTGTACCGATCGATGCCGATGATGAGGTCGACAAGCTCCGGGAGGAAGTCATCCTCTTTGTCGATCCTCGGAAATTTTTGGATGTAACCGTTCAGGGTCGATGTGACAATATCTCCGGAAGCGGTTATCTTGGCCAAGGCTGTTTTCTTCTTCCCGTCCAGTGCGTCCGATCCCTTTTTGGAGATCTTAGATGCTCTCTTGAATGACTTATCCATTAACTCATCCGCAGAGAGGACGGTCGGTATCCTGAAACTCGTTCCGGCCATGAACGGGCAATATGCATCATATATAATTAAACATAGACATCACCTCCTTTCTATAACCCTTCACGGCCGCATCACGCCGGAGTGAACGTGGCCCTCATTACCCAGAGATCGGAATCAAGGGTCATTTTCGGCTTCAGCATCGAAGGCACCAGAATGGTCGGGCAGTCCATTATGATCACTCCCGCGGTGACCTTCCATTTCCCGATATCCGCGCCGATCACCCTGCACAGGGCGGACACGTTGGTGCTGACGTGCACCCCGAGCTTGACGCTGGGGTAGGCGTCAATGTTCTTCAGGAACCACGGCGACGCTATTCCCGTATAGAACGTCACTCCCAGGTACAGATTGTCGGTCAGAACCTCCTTTGGTTTGAGGCCGTAAGGATTCTCTACGTTGAACAGTATCGCTTCTATCTCGCCGACAAGGTATTTCAGCCCCTCCTCGATGAATCCGGAGTCGATGGACAGCGCTATGCGGAATCCCGCGCAGGAAAGGGAAGCATCGTCTTGAAACTCTATCGATACAAATATCGAGGCCTCCACCAAACAGGCGGCAAGCATCTCTATCCCGGTATCGATGGCGTGTCTGATCGCCGCCTGGAAGAAGTCGGCGAGGTCCTCTGTGCTTTTCAACGATTTCATATCTCCCATCACTTTGACGGCGGAGTTCTTCAGTATGTTGATGATCTGCAGCTTCACCATCTCTCCCCCGAACAGTCCGCCGCAGTTGCTTGCGCCCGGAGTGCCCTCCGCAAACACCCAATCTATGGCGCCGTCCGCGACCCTCTGCCAGGTGCGGCTGTCGTTGGCGGTGTCCTTCTTGGCGGGGGTCCTGTCCACCTCCTTCCCGTCGGGAGACCTCAGTATCACGCATTCTCCCTCGGGCATAAGGGCGGAACCCGAGTTATTCAGGAACGCTCCGGGCATTGTGAAGACCTCCCTCTGTCCGGGGGAAAGCGTCACGTTCTTTATCGTGTAGACCTTGGTCTGAGGGTTGGAGCCCGCATGTATCG
>Ga0082212_10004493_pt1 | contig 19331 bp, 15 predicted proteins | sample TergutNt197P3_FD_71548 | JGI IMG/M metagenome (GOLD analysis project Ga0082212, IMG submission 71548) | Neocapritermes taracua P3 segment gut microbial communities from Petit-Saut dam, French Guiana - Nt197 P3 | ecosystem: Host-associated > Arthropoda: Insects > Digestive system > Gut ... | reverse complement strand
GCGCCGGATCGTAAGTTACGCCGAATATATCGCCGAACAGGTCTTTGTTCTTGTGGTCGGCGAGTATTCGGGCTGCGCTTTCGATGATCTTCTCCTGCTTGTGGAACGGGTTGAAAATAAGTTCCCGAAGCTGAGTCTTATCACCAAATCCCCTAATTTGCAGCGTAACCGGATATTTATCAGGCAAAGCGTGTTCCATGAGCGGCACCGTATCGCCCGATCCCCTGATTTCCTCTTCCTTGCCGATGTAGGGCATCTGGTCAAGGAGATCAACCATCTCTGTGGCTTCCTCGTTGACGATCTCCTTAAACAGCACTCCCGCATAATCGGGATACTCGTCTGCCTGACGCACGAGGTCAATCGTCATCATGGTAGCGAGTTTCGCTATGTCTGCGGGATCGGGCCCGGTAGCGGCGTTCTTTTGCTGCTCAAGTTTGCCCTTCATTGCCCTGCGATCCTGGAGCAGTTGCTCACGACCGGCGCTGTTCAGCCACCGCTCGCCGGTTACCTTGATCACCTGTTCATCTGCGACAGGAACCGCAGTATCTTCCAGATTGTGTTTGGCGGTTCCCTTGTAGATACGGACATTCCGTACCTTTCCCACGAGGTCTTTCCTCATGGTTTCTGCATTCAGTATTTTCATGCTTTTCTCCTTAGCCTGTTATGGCGAGGTCGAAGGTGTCAGAACCAACGGCTACCACCGTACCGAAAAGTTTGTTTCCGGTCGCGGTTGCGGAAAGTTCCCCGCCGGACGTGATATACACATCCGTCCCGATTGCCGCCGAAGCCAGGTCTGCTTTTGCAACCTGGAATACAGCGATCTGTTTGCCTACGTCAACGCTGCCGGTGACGCCGGCAGCGGTTTTGTAGTCGGAAAACCCGACCAGGCTGCCGAAGGCACACAGTTCGCCCTTTTCCTTGGCAGCAGGAAAGGCGTTAACCTGAATGTGGTCAGAGACCGATTTCTTTTCAAACAGCTTTATCATAGCTTACACCTCCCTAATATTGACGGAGCCTGGTTTGTCGTCCTTGCCGTCCTGGGCATTGACCCTGGCGTCTGCCGCTTTCGACCGCAGGGACACCATAATCGGGTCATCCTTGAGACTCTCGATGGCTGAGTTAAGCTCTTTGCCGCGCAGCTTTTTGTTCTGCTGTTTGAGCCTGAGTTTTTCTGCCTTAAGTTTTTCCATCGCATAGAGGAACTGAGGATTGTCCTCGTCCTCGCCATTGGCGTTCTTCTGGGTCTTGCCGCCGACCAGTTCGTTGACTGCAACTTCAACGGTGCTTTCCTCGGCCTTTTCCAGTTCTTCAAGCGCCGCTTCGGTTGCCGCGATCACTTCCTTAATGGGAGTGTCTTCGGGTAGTCCCAGGACTTCCTCAATGGCATCGACCAGCGCTTCCGCTTCTTTGAGCTGCTCGCCGGTTTTGGCTTCCTCATCGAGGTTGCGCAGCTTGTTCTCCAGCCCAACAGATGCGGCGATCTCTTCCAGGGTTATCTGGTTATTGGCAACAGCCGCTTTGAGAGCCGCAATCAATTCGTCTTTGTTCATACCGTTTTTCTCCTTGGTATTTTTGGTTTTTTTTGCGATTGCCTGTAACACCCGTGTGGCAAAGCCTTGATCGGCAGTAGATTGCAGTTTAACTGCGTGCTGCCGATATACTTTACCGTTCTTAACGAGTACATCGCTCTCGCTATCCATATCTATAGCACCCTGTTCAATGAGCGCCATGACCTCTTTTTCGTCTACCGAATTGCCGATGGTCTGATCCATCGCCCCTTCCGGCACAATGTCGTTCCTGGGCCTTCCAAGCTCTTTGGTGAAGTAGACCTTGCCGTCATTGCCCCTAGTCGGTTCCACATCGGCGATTATTGATAACTCAGGTATTCCGACCTTTAATGAACTAATAAGGGCTTTATTGGAGCTATTCCAGCCTTCCTGGGGAACCAGTACCCGGAGGTAGCAAACCCCGTCGGTCTCATTCCTCATCTGCAATTCGCCGCCGATGGTGTAAAAGTCGTTGTTCGGGACTTCATGCCCATCTTTACTACCAGCCATAGGGTACTGCTTCATGTAGTCCAGTAAAGAACTGAAGTAATCAGCGGTGTAGGTTCCGCCTGTTCCATCGGCAGGAACATCTATGGCTTCCACAAACTCATACATGCCCTCTCCCTGGATAGCCTCAAGGGACTTTGGCGGAATGAGTACGGGAATCTTTTCAGGTGCCGGAAGGTCTGCTGCTGCCTTGTTTTTCAGGCGTAAACGGGTAGCAGCGTTTTTAAGCCGTAATCTTGTCAGCAAGTTCGGCCTCCTTACCTGTCTTTTCAGGTTGGCTGACGGAATTATTTGTGACCGTGTTTTTTATCGGAGCCGGCTTTTCAGGCTCCTTAACCGATTCCTTTGCGACATAAGCAATTTCCAGCTTCTCGGCAGCATTACACTCGCCGTTCTGGTAAGCGAAGGCTAAAGCCTGGCTCATGTTCTGGAACTCCCGATCCTTTTTCTTGCCGTTGATGGTGACTATTACCATTTTCCCTCCCTGCTGGTTTGGACAACAAAAAAGGCGCACCTATCCCCAAGGGTAGATGCGCCTGTGTTTCCTCACTCAGCGTATTACTTATATTCTGAAATTATACCGCTTTTCTTGATTTTGTCAAGCGTTTTTCTTCACAAGTTGAAAGCAGCGAAATTGGTAGTTTTCCATAGTTTTCAATGGAATAGTCAATTGTCCGCTTGTCCGGCGATAAAAAGAAAGTAATTCTACCGTATTGTACCTTCCTGAAAATACCGGCAATCTCAGTCAGAAGTTTCTCGTTTAATTCCAATATCCCCTCCCACTAAGTCCCGATAGCCAAGCCTAAGTACAATTATCGCTGCCCACCGCAGCCTGGTAAGAAACGGGCAATCCAGCATTGCGATAAGGTAACGGCGGCTATGGTCGCCTACGTCACGCCTGACTGTTTGCGGATCAGCTTGTCTTTGCGTATGCTCATGGGTTTCTCCCCTCCAAAACCCCGAAAACCCTCTATCGGGGTTGTTTTATCACCTAAAAAAGAACTTGACAAGTCCTTGAATATCCGATATTTTTATAATGAGATCAGGCGGCAACGCCCTCCAACCAATCACTATGTGTTTGGTTGAGCCACTCTACGAGGCGGCATTATAGCCTCGGAGGCCTACGGGGAGCTCAAAAGCTCCCCGACTTTATTTTAAGTCTCTTATTCGATAATGATATATTTTATTAGTACAATCAAGATGAATTATCAATATTCCTTCAGTACCTCCTTTATAATTTTTACTATTTAATATACCATACATCTTTCTTTCAACTGATTTAATTGGTATATCTGGATTCGTTATTCGTATGAAAATATTTTCACTTTTAAATATGTTCTGGTCTACGTGATTCGCGGAATCTAGCTTCTGCCTTTTCGAGAGTTCCTACTGTTTTAAATTCATAGAGAACCCCATTCCTGATTGCATCTGGGCCAGGAATATTTTTTCCATTTTCATCTTTTTCTTTTGGTATTAAACAGATGAAATCACCTTCATCGGCAAGAAACCTTGCTTGCTTCATTTCCTTTGCTATAGTTTTTATCTCATCCGGTTTTCCGATAATATCATTGTACCTTGATTCAATTATTTTTATCCCACTTAAATTTGTTTATATATTCCTCAAGGTCTTTGCAAATGTTCTTTACATTACGCATTTAATACCCTTCAGCCTCTTATAACATCGAACACAGACTGTTCCTGTTCCTCCACAGATTTCCATACCTGGTCAAGAATCCACGCACCCGTGCGGGGTGCGACCTATTCTGATAAAGCAGGAAGGTACGATTTCAGCAGTTTCAATCCACGCACCCGCACGGGGTGCGACTCAACCCCGAAAAATAGAAATGCAAGGATTATAAGTTTCAATCCACGCACCCGCACGGGGTGCGACATATCTTGAGGAAAATTGAGTTTACATCTTTTTGAGTTTCAATCCACGCACCCGCACGGGGTGCGACTCTTTGTTCATTGCGTCCTTGTAATTGGAGAGACTAGTTTCAATCCACGCACCCGCACGGGGTGCGACCGGCATAACCGAAGCAACGGAGGCCGCATGAAAGTTTCAATCCACGCACCCGCACGGGGTGCGACCTAAATACATTTTCCTATGTGCAAAAATCATACGTTTCAATCCACGCACCCGCACGGGGTGCGACCTGTCGGCGGGTATATACACCGAAAAAACGTATGGTTTCAATCCACGCACCCGCACGGGGTGCGACCGGCCGCAAGTTTATTGGTATAGAGATTGATGCTGTTTCAATCCACGCACCCGCACGGGGTGCGACGTTTCTTATGACCAGTTATAATTCAATCGCAAAATTGTTTCAATCCACGCACCCGCACGGGGTGCGACTCAGGGTCGCGCAGCTATACGACCAATTCGATCTGTTTCAATCCACGCACCCGCACGGGGTGCGACCTATCAGTTGCATAAACCAATGATATAATTACCGCAAGTTTCAATCCACGCACCCGCACGGGGTGCGACCCGATTATGGCGTAGGACTGGTCAAGTAGGCAGGTTTCAATCCACGCACCCGCACGGGGTGCGACTAACAACTACCGGACGCAAAATTATTTATTGCTTTTGTTTCAATCCACGCACCCGCACGGGGTGCGACACAGAACCGTCTCCCGCGATGACCTTGGATTCGTCGTTTCAATCCACGCACCCGCACGGGGTGCGACTTGTTAGTACCCCTATAAACTTGACTGGTATTTTGTTTCAATCCACGCACCCGCACGGGGTGCGACGGTCGCCCTGTGCTAGGCTTGTTCCAAATATCGCCTTGTTTCAATCCACGCACCCGCACGGGGTGCGACATTAAAATCCGTTTTTGTGCGGCTGTATAGCCGGTTTCAATCCACGCACCCGCACGGGGTGCGACTGAGTTTTTTGTGCGGAAGTGATCATCTTTCCCTTCGTTTCAATCCACGCACCCGCACGGGGTGCGACCGCATCTGAAGAGTTTATGGACGCACAGGGGAGATTGTTTCAATCCACGCACCCGCACGGGGTGCGACCAAGCGTTACCTGTGTCCCACTGTCAGGGGCGCGGTTTCAATCCACGCACCCGCACGGGGTGCGACCCAGCAAGCGGGATGAATTTACTGTGGGGGAATAGTTTCAATCCACGCACCCGCACGGGGTGCGACCATTCTGGATTGCCCGCTGCTGTTGTTTACCAGGTTTCAATCCACGCACCCGCACGGGGTGCGACATAGGTAGCTCGATATCTTCGGGGACTTGATCGTCGTTTCAATCCACGCACCCGCACGGGGTGCGACTTTTGTTCAATTTCGGTTAATCCCATACCCTTGGTTTCAATCCACGCACCCGCACGGGGTGCGACGTGAAACAGAGAGGCCATTTATGAAACTTCCAGGCATGTTTCAATCCACGCACCCGCACGGGGTGCGACTCATATACCAATCCAGTGCCGGGGACAAACGCAAGTTTCAATCCACGCACCCGCACGGGGTGCGACCTAGAAAAACAAGCCTTAGAAAAGGCTATAGAGGTTTCAATCCACGCACCCGCACGGGGTGCGACCCGATATAACCGAGCATACGCGCATTTAATTGCGGTTTCAATCCACGCACCCGCACGGGGTGCGACATTCACCCCGGCGGCGTAACAGCTATAGAATTAGCGGTTTCAATCCACGCACCCGCACGGGGTGCGACGGGGATGGATATGCCGGACAAGGGCGCGGTGACAATGTTTCAATCCACGCACCCGCACGGGGTGCGACGAAAAACAAAGAATTCATTTTCACATCATACGGGTTTCAATCCACGCACCCGCACGGGGTGCGACCCCGATCTCCCAAGGTCAAGGTTGTTATAATTCAGTTTCAATCCACGCACCCGCACGGGGTGCGACGATACCGTGGACGGCTCAAGCCCGTAAGCCTTTGTTTCAATCCACGCACCCGCACGGGGTGCGACACTTCAGCATCTAATATCTGCTTACGGACAGATGTTTCAATCCACGCACCCGCACGGGGTGCGACATGGGTGTTCCCCAACGTCCGTGTAATTGCTCGGTTTCAATCCACGCACCCGCACGGGGTGCGACACTGCCGTCAGCGATTTACAGGCCAGGTATCGGGTTTCAATCCACGCACCCGCACGGGGTGCGACTGTCCCCATGCCCCGCGTTATCGCCGACCTTGTGTTTCAATCCACGCACCCGCACGGGGTGCGACTGATGAGTGCGGAAAACTTGAACCGATTGAGGAGTTTCAATCCACGCACCCGCACGGGGTGCGACCCAAAGCAGAATAATAAAATAAAAAGTAATAACAAAGTTTCAATCCACGCACCCGCACGGGGTGCGACTCGTTTTGTGAGAGATCTTTGCCAAATAACGCCTTGTTTCAATCCACGCACCCGCACGGGGTGCGACGTAGAATAATGGTGGGCTTGTGGCACCACCAGATGTTTCAATCCACGCACCCGCACGGGGTGCGACGCCCCGTTCCCCGCATCTCCTCCCTTACCGCTGAGTTTCAATCCACGCACCCGCACGGGGTGCGACTTAGTTTATATATATGGAGGCACAGACATGAAAGTTTCAATCCACGCACCCGCACGGGGTGCGACCCGCCGCCGAAACAGGCTGACAAACAAAATACAGATGTTTCAATCCACGCACCCGCACGGGGTGCGACTGAAAGTATTAACGGTAAAAAGCCCCTGGGCGCAGTTTCAATCCACGCACCCGCACGGGGTGCGACCGCGGCGCTTCCAGAAACTCATTTTTTATAAAATGTTTCAATCCACGCACCCGCACGGGGTGCGACCCCCTCTGCCAATATCGTACCAAAACAAGTACAGTGTTTCAATCCACGCACCCGCACGGGGTGCGACGTCCACCCATTGCGCCTAACACATTGTCTTGACCGTTTCAATCCACGCACCCGCACGGGGTGCGACACAAGGAGCAAACACTTCATCACCACCACCTAGAGTTTCAATCCACGCACCCGCACGGGGTGCGACATGAACGAAGACTATATCAAATATGGCGAACCTGTTGTTTCAATCCACGCACCCGCACGGGGTGCGACATAGAACTATGATAATCGGGTATCTCGTCTATTGTTTCAATCCACGCACCCGCACGGGGTGCGACTGTCCAGCGTTGGCATAAGCCCGTTCCCCTCGATGTTTCAATCCACGCACCCGCACGGGGTGCGACCCATCGCGCCTGGTCTGTTGTTGGGGGTAACGCAGTTTCAATCCACGCACCCGCACGGGGTGCGACTCCCCTGCCCTGCCATCCACAGCATCCATTGGCGTTTCAATCCACGCACCCGCACGGGGTGCGACAAGAAGCCTCCCGCCAATTTAAGGCACTGTCAAGCGTTTCAATCCACGCACCCGCACGGGGTGCGACGCAACCCCCTGACTTCGCCCATCCGCATTGAGCAGTTTCAATCCACGCACCCGCACGGGGTGCGACGTAGAGGGGACATCAATGCAATGCAATTATCCAGTTTCAATCCACGCACCCGCACGGGGTGCGACCCTATATATCCATAATAGAGTAATGGGTTTCAATCAGTTTCAATCCACGCACCCGCACGGGGTGCGACTTTAGCGACAACGCTGCTATAGGATAAACTAATGTTTCAATCCACGCACCCGCACGGGGTGCGACCGGGGTGTCCCCCAACCTCGTCATCTATCATTGGCAGTTTCAATCCACGCACCCGCACGGGGTGCGACCCCGGCTCCCATTCCGAATGGATCTGGGACGACGTGTTTCAATCCACGCACCCGCACGGGGTGCGACCTCTGATAAAAGATAACATCCAAATAAGCTGCCATAAGTTTCAATCCACGCACCCGCACGGGGTGCGACCTGTTTTTTTCATTTTTTGATGGGAATTGATATTTTGTGTTTCAATCCACGCACCCGCACGGGGTGCGACGCATAATAAACATAACAACTTCCGTTTTTATGCTTGTTTCAATCCACGCACCCGCACGGGGTGCGACCCCCCCGATATATTCAGGCCGGTCAAGCCTAATATGTTTCAATCCACGCACCCGCACGGGGTGCGACTTGTAGCATCCCATGTGATGCTAAATATTGTTCAGTTTCAATCCACGCACCCGCACGGGGTGCGACATGTCATCAAATCCATACACTACCCATATTCCATCATGTTTCAATCCACGCACCCGCACGGGGTGCGACTCGGTTAATCCAATACCTTTTGATGCTCTTATAGTTTCAATCCACGCACCCGCACGGGGTGCGACGTCTGCATAATAGACTCCTTAAAATATATTTATATGTTTCAATCCACGCACCCGCACGGGGTGCGACGCTACCAGCACTACCGCCGCCGCCTACTATAATTGTTTCAATCCACGCACCCGCACGGGGTGCGACTGGTTAGGCTGGAAGTCCTGAGCGCCGGGGAAAGTTTCAATCCACGCACCCGCACGGGGTGCGACAATACACTCTGTAGATATGATGTTCTCCAGACCTGTTTCAATCCACGCACCCGCACGGGGTGCGACTTAAGTGGACGCAGTTGACGACTGGTACAATTTATGTTTCAATCCACGCACCCGCACGGGGTGCGACTCCCGCAACCTCAGAGCCTACACCAACACCGTCAATGTTTCAATCCACGCACCCGCACGGGGTGCGACGAACAATTCTTGGAGGAATACGGGTTTGATTATTCAGTTTCAATCCACGCACCCGCACGGGGTGCGACTTCGTATGGAGCTTCAATAAAATAATAACAATACTGTTTCAATCCACGCACCCGCACGGGGTGCGACGCCGCCGCGCCGGTGCAGAGGTTGATTGTATCGTGATGTTTCAATCCACGCACCCGCACGGGGTGCGACCGAAATTTGGATACCCGCAAGGGCATATATTTCGGTTTCAATCCACGCACCCGCACGGGGTGCGACCAGCTCCCGCAATACTGGCGTATTCCATGCGGTATTGTTTCAATCCACGCACCCGCACGGGGTGCGACTGTTTTAATAACGCCATAAAAGGGCTTGAGGACGTTTCAATCCACGCACCCGCACGGGGTGCGACTTGGTTCCGCTAGACCGTCTTTCCCCCTCGTGATAGTTTCAATCCACGCACCCGCACGGGGTGCGACGCCTTTGATGCTATGGCATTAGCCGAAGAAAAGAGTTTCAATCCACGCACCCGCACGGGGTGCGACCGCAAATCTACCGACACACGGGATCACTGCATCCAGTTTCAATCCACGCACCCGCACGGGGTGCGACATACGGACTACTAAATCATTGCCCTGCAACAATTTAATGAGCCCGTTTTGCGAACCTTATACTAAAAGGTATAATAATTCAAGACCAATCCTTCCCTATTTTTTCAAAGAACTGCGCTGTAAAGAATTAAAACTTATGCGAACATACCCGGTTTTTCTGTGCCTTTTGGGTTCGCGATTGAGAGATAAACAGTAAAAAATGGTTTGAACGACGCATCTAGACAATTAATGGCCCATCCACATCATAAGAAGGCTTGGCACCCACATGCTCAATTCGACGTTGATAATTAGCACCAAGAAAATAGTAACGCAGGCTGTCGGTTTTGTCATCAATTATTTTCTCCAAAGTATTTTTGAGTTGAACCCATTGAGCCGGATCAATCACACATTCAAAAACTGAATGTTGAACCCGCTGCCCGTAATTTGTACAGGCCTTCGCAACTTTTCTTAGCCTCTTTTGACCGCCTGGACTGGTTACCATCACATCATAGCTTACCAAAACCATCATCGCTGTTACCGCCAAAAAAAGGGAGGATACCCATCAATATCACCCCGGATATAACGGGCCATGAGATTTGCCTGGATAAAAAAAATAAGACCAATAGGAACCGACTCTTCAATATAGGGATGATTGACCTCATCCTGTTTACGATTCTGATATTCAACCAAGACTGTTTTTCGAGTATCTTCATCCATAGTCACCGCTCCGCTGGCTGCCTTGGTAAAACCTTTCTTCCCCAGCTGCCTCCGGTTAATAAGTGATAACACCAATCTATCCGCAATCACCGGACGGAACTCTTCCATAATGTCCAGAGCCAGCCCGGGACGTCCCGGTCGATCACGATGAAGAAAACCCACAGCAGGATCCAATCCCACAGTTTCCAGAGCGGAACGCACATCGTGAGCCAAAAGGGTATACACAAATGAAAGCAGGGCATTAACCTCATCAAGCGGAGGACGCCTGTTTCGTCCGGCAAAAATAAAGTCGTTTTTTTGATCAATGATTAAATGATCAAAAACCCGAAAATATTCTGCCGCCGCCTGTCCTTCAAGTCCCCGTACTTCATCACTACTGTGCATCTGGGGAATTCGTTCAATGATTTTGCCTATCTTCTCCGAAGCTTCTCTTAGAGTTCTCGCATCTACCTTGGCGGCATGATCCCGAACAGTTCGATTCAACACGACCCGGCAATTCGACAATTTACCGCTGACTACATTAGCCGCAATACCCCGTGTCACTTCTTCATCATCGGCCATTCGGTATTGCTGTCGGCGCAAAAGTACATTCCCGCTTACCGGCCCACGGACACTGGCAAGGAAGCGTCCGTGTTCACTCAGAAACGAAATTGTTACATCCCGTTCCGCACAGAACCCAAGGAGAAATGGGGAACAAAGCACATTACCGAAGCAGACAATGCCGCCGATTGTGTGAATAGGAAGCTGCACAATCCGCTGTTTCTCCCGTTCTACCACTACCGTCTCCCCTTCCCGGTGAAGGTAGGTACCCTGCGAACTGACATAAAGAGTATTAAGAAGTTTTCTCACCTATCTTCTCCGCAAGACGTAACTGAGTTTCTATAAACCGGTCTACCCGTTTATGTCCTTTCCCGGCACTTTTTGGCATACACAAATCTACCATAGAACAATTATCACATTTACGTTTTTGGTACTTTGCCGCCTCAGTCTTCCCTTCCGCAATGATACTCATGATCCGTTCAATCAGTGCGGCGGTCTTTTCACGAAGCTGTTTATCAATATGATCAACTGTTCTGCGATGTTCCTGAAGATAGTAAAACTGTCCGCTCTGTATTGAGATATTAAACATCTCTTCAAGACATATTACCTGTGCGCAGAGCTGTACCCTATCTATGTCGTCCGCTTTCTTTCTGCCCCGTTTGAATTCCACCGGTGAAACTTTTTCAATGTTTCTGTCTTTTGTGTACCAAATCTCTACCAGATCACACTTTCCGACAAGACCCCACCGCAGCGAGCGAACCGGCATTCCGTATTCCTGTTTGAACAAACGCCGTGATTCATGATGTTCAACGTCGACCCGTTCATGCAGAACTTTTCCCTCAGCGGTAAAGCGATTTTCTTCCCATTGCTGTTCCAGATGGATTAACGCATATTGCCGCTCACAGAACAACGCATGCTGCAATGCGGAAATCTGGACAAGATCATCTTCGGTGTACACTATTAAGACTCCGACAACAAATCCAGTATCAGACTGGAGAGTTTTTCCACGTTCCCCTCTATTGTTCCAGCCATATATCTCTCATACACTTCGGGATTATCTGGAGGATTCAAGTTCAGCGCCCATCCCTTTTCCAGTGCAAGTACACGAATAAACTCCCTTTGTGCCCTGCCATTTCCTTCGCGAAAAGGGTGTAAGTGATTAACTGCATCCAAAATAACCGCAAGCTTATTTGACAGCTTTATCTCTTCTTTCGGGTCATCCTCCATGAAATCAGCAATCAATTTGTCAATGTATTCAAAAGCAGTTTCGAAATAGCTTGTCAGAAAAAATTGATTGCCTTCTTTACTGATTTCAACCGTTCTTTTTTCTCCTGCCCATTCATATACATCCTGAAACAGGAATTTGTGTATGGAGAATAAGTTTTTAATACCCTTCACAGGTAATGGATGATCTGTAAGTTCCTTAGCGCGTTTTGTTACCGCGGCACTTTCGAAGAAATCAAGATCATGCTGATTAGAAATACCGGCACGATTACGCAAAACACCTGTATTTTTGTCTGTGTAGACATAATCCGGATCCAGGTATTTATAATCGTCAGACATACTGTTTTTCTTTTACCATATGTATCAGGGTAGCAAGCGTGATTTTATCCATAACATAATCACGGATAATCTCAACACCTTTTTGGGTAGGTTCAAATCCCTCAAACATATTTGAACCAATGGCATTGGCTGTTTTGTTCAATGTTTCTAAATCAGGAAATGTGACACCACAAAATGTCAGATTTTCCCTGTTTATTGCAACTGGTTTAAATACCATTGGCCCTCCTATGTTATCAAGGCTGTCAAATAGTTACGCAGCTAAACTGATACAATCGTTTTAAAATCAGTAAGAACCTTACCGTCCAGACTAACTGTATAGTCAGAAAAATCTCTGGCCGGTCTTGAATTTGAACCCACAAGCTCTACATTTATCCGGCCAAATAAATCTTGAGCTGGTTTATTACCCATGGAAGAACTGTGTTCAAAAATAATAAGCCGCCGGGCACTCATAAGTCCCCTAGCTGCAGAACGATCATGTTCAAACATTCCCTGTAATGATTCCCAAAACAGATAAAGATCGTCTTCTGAAAAACCGGTTTGATTTGCCAGGGGAGCTGAAACAAAACCAAAGGCTCGGTAGAGTCCGTAAGGAATGGTAAACTTGCGTCCCATAGTACGATTATCCCCGCTCTGGTCTTCAGCCTCTTTCGGCGTAGTAACCGCCATGCGGGTTATGCTGTGTTCCGACGATATTACCGGATCCACCGAACGGGCAAAGGTAAGCTGCACCGGTCCCCGTACCTGCCCGCAGTTGACACCGGTGGACATAACAGCGCCAAAGGTTCTGATGTCATAAAAATTCTGACACATCCACTTTCTGGCATCTTCAACCTTGTCCCCTCCCTTGCGCTTTCCCCCGTCACTGCTTAAATCAATTCCCAGCGCCTTGTAAGCCCGCTCATGCTGATTGTTCAATACAGCTTTTTCCTTTACATATATTTCAAAGGGCGGTTTTTCACCTTTTACCAGTCCCACATAATTACGGACTTTCCGTTTAAGGCATACATCGGTTACCAGACCGTTTCCGGTTTCCGCATCCACACGGGGAAGATTCCCTGCATCGGGATCACCGTTAGGGTTACCGTCCTTAACATCAAAAAAATAAACAAAGTCATAACGTTTGCTCAAATCCATATAATGCTCCTTTAAAATAATTCTTCCGTCTCATCTGAGACATCTTTTTTTGAAGTATAAAAATCCTGCCGCTGGTGATAGTAACCGACGGCGAATTTTCCCTGTTCATGCAAACTCAGATGCGAAGGAAAATCATTAAAATGCCCCATAATCTCACCTATCAGGATTTCAAAATTTGTCTTCCGTCCTTTGTTCGGCAATTTGGCGAGATGATGATTTTTTAACCGCATCAGAGTTGGATACACCGAAACAGGCGATCCGCACGCGGCCCCGTAGTACCGTTCCCTGATTGTCACATTCAAAGAGGAATTCGCCTCTTCCTGAATTTTCTCAAGCACCGCAAACAAGCGCCCCAGATGGTAACCGATTGACAACTGACCTGTATCAAGTCCCACTTGTAGTACCTCCTTTTCATTGTAATTTTTTTTGGCGTATAACAGCCGGTTTAAATATGCCTTTATCAAAGCAGCGCGTACCGGTTTTACCCTTTTTGTCGTATCGCTTTTGATTCTCCTTAAAACAGCCTGCAACAGAGTTGCGGGATAGGGGGTTCCGTTTAATATCGCCCGCATAAAGTCCCCGGCGATATTGGGCGGGGTTCTTTCTTTGTCGTCTAGAGGCGATGCATATTTTAACAGCTGATTAATTGTATAAAATCTTGGCTCAAAATCAGGCTTTACAAGTTCCAAGTCTAAGAAATGTTGACGAATATTGTGTGCAAAGTCCGCAATAGGTCCTGATTTCCAAAAGCGTACACAAATTCGATGCCCGCCACCTTGAGCAAGGCCTAGCACATAAAATTTAATATTGGGCGGATCATGAATAAATTCACCGCTGTGGGGAGATCTTAACAATGACTCAACCATTGAAACATTATCAGATGGATCGTCTTTCTCGTCTTCACTGAAAAACTGAGCAAAAATACTTTCAAATTGAGTTTTTTTCTGTGACCAGAAGATTGTAGCGATATTCCCAATCATCATCTTTTGTTTTGATGATTTCAAAAGTGTGTTGAGAGCTGTGATATACGCAAATTCTGTAGACTCGATGATCGGAGCATTATACCCTTGTTCTTTTCCGTAAGAATCATACCCACTTTTTTTCTGAAAACAAACCAAAGAGTTAGCGTCTTTACTGATAAATGTTTTACCATGAGTCCTGGCTATTGTACCACGCTCACCGGTAATTAAGCATATACCCGCTTTTTTATCTGTTTCGTCATCGTCCTCATCGTCATTTTCCTCTGCATTTCTCAAGTCTTTTACTACATAGTTTTTGACTATTTTATGACATGGAATGATATCAAACTGATCTGTATCCAGCTTAAACGACATATTGCAAGGTTTGGATTTTAGGCATTCCTCTATTTTTGGAGAAGAAATTGCTTTTTTGAATTCCCCCGAATCATAAAAACGTAAAATTGCCGCAACTCCTTCATCATTTCTCAATTCAGCAGGTAAAGAATGTAATGTATCTAACCATACCTCGTGTTGTTTTGGTGATTTTTTATCTTCATCCGGCAACCCAAGAACATAGCCAATGTGATCCCATAATAAAAATGTGGTTTTATATGCATTAGGACCTTGACGGGAAATAGAACGCGGCAATTCAAATGTTTTTCCTACCAATTTTCTTCCATCCGATTCACGAGTATCCGCAATGTCTATAAATTCGCCTTTTTTATTTATGACAATGAGAAATTCAAGATTCTTTTTTTCAAAACCCTCCGGTGCTAATTCTCCTGATAATCGATCATAGTACTCTTTTAACGCCTGCAGTATCATGAACGAACCTCCAGGTTTCGCCGGTCGGTGTTTACCGCGTTATTTTCAAGACGGGCCTTGAAAAATTCTGGTATGGGGTTTTCGGGATCGTCATAATTGAGATCGTATAACATCCAGCCCAGATCGTCATCGGGATTTATTTTTTCCGGCAGGGGAACGGCGTTTTCAACAAGGCGAAAATCACAGGCAAACTCCCGGCAACCAAGATAAGGCCGGTGAAAACACTGGCCCTTTTTTGCCCGCCTTTCAAACATCGCGGCATACTTTGCCTCGGTTTCATCATTCCGCTCATATTGGGCCTGCTCGTCTTCATCTGCCCAAAACGAGGGATACCCGTTCTGCTGTTTTCTTTTTTCCGGGGGAATAAATTCAAACCAGGCGTAAATACGGTACCTGACATCCCTGAGAAAAAGCCCGGCCCTCTGCTGCCGGTAATCCTCCACATAAAACCCCATGGGATCACCGCTTCGCCCTTCCAACTGAGACTGAGACGGCAAACCAGCGATTTTTCCGACTTCATTTCGCCGGACACTGATCCACTTAATTGGATTCAACACCTCAATTCGGGTAATATGCCAAGTGATTGCGGGTTTCCAGAGAATCGCGTCAAAAACCGCCCGGGCCGACGAAGGAGTCATAACATCATAACTAACCCGTTCGACCTTCATTTCCGGCCTGGTAAAACAGGCGTAATCGCCCCAAACTTCAAGGCACCAGTCTTTCATCATACCTCCTTTTCAATACATATAATCTTCCGGGTCATTCGGCATCTCATCTATTAGTAACCCTATTTCATAATCGTATTCAACTGTATTATTCAGTGCAAAAGTCCCAAGGATGATTTCTTCCAGAGAACCCCGATCCTGCAACCGAGAAAATTGATTCCCATATATATTTATCGTATACCTTTGTAATTTTCGTAATAGTACTCTTGTAGAAATTTCACTGTGTTTCAGTAACTCGATCCATTTTTTTCCTTCGCCATAAGGAACGAGGATACTACGCTGGTTAGCATCGTTGATAATCCTGAAAGATTCGGCGGCGGTTCTGAACTGGATACCCCATTCGGGAAGCTCCGGTTTTAACAAATTCATAATACCCTTGGTATCCAATGAATTAGCTTTCCAATAGAGTTCCTCAAAATAGGGGGTAAACACACTTCTGTCAATAGGATTCTTCAGACCTCGGGAAAACATGCCTTCCGCTGTTTCACAGGCTTTTCTGAGCATACCTGCAGGGGCTTTACGGGGAGCCCTGAAAACTACAACCTTGCCAAGTTCACCATTGGCATTTAGCTTTCCTTCACGGTTACACCTTCCCGCAGCCTGGGCAATGGAATCTAATCCTGCCATAGCCCGATACACCACCGGAAAATCAATATCAACTCCCGCTTCCACAAGCTGAGTGCTAATAACACGAACACTTTCCCTTTTTTCCAACTTGCACTTAATTTCGGCGATTACATCGCTCCTGTGTTGTGCACACATGAGGGCTGAAAGGTGATATGTCCCTTTTGGCATCAGGGCATGAAGTTCCCGGCAGCTTTTCCGATCCGACACCACGCAGAGTACTTGATCATATTCTGACAGTTCCTTGGCTAAATCATTCCATTCAACGGAAACCGCCATATCCTGTGGAACCTCCACCTTAACCCGTTCCAGTTTTTTATATAGACCAGAAACATCCTGAATAATCTCTTTTATTGAACCCTCCGGTAATCCGGGGAAATCAGGAAATTCTTTTCGCTTTTCAAATACTGGCTGGGTTGCCGTACAAAAGACAAAGCTGACCCGGTAATGTTCCGTTAAAAAGCGCATCGTTTCCAGAATCGGTTTAAGATAATCCGTTGGTATTAGTTGCGCCTCGTCAAGAATAACAACACTATTGACAATATTATGCAGCTTTCTGCATCGACTTGTTCTTGCCGCAAAAAGAGATTCAAAAAATTGTACCGATGTGGTTACAATTATAGGCGCATCCCAATTTTCTGCGGCAAGCCGCGATCGAACCGTTGTCTCGTCATCATCCAGGTTTGAATGATGTTCAACAATTTCATCATGACCAAATACCTCGTGGAAAACCTGGGCATTTTGCTCAATGATACTCGTGTAGGGTATGACATTGATGATTCTTTTCTTGTCATGTTGTTTAGCATGCTTTAGGGCAAATGCCATGCTAGATAAGGTTTTGCCACCACCTGTCGGCACAGTCAACGAAAAGAAACCACTTTCCATCTCGGCGGCACTGCGGCAATCTGCAAGAATCTTCTGCCGTGTTTTATATACAGTTTCATCATAAAAACCTTGCGGCCTCTCGGTTTTGATCTTCATGTATGCGTTAAAACGTTCATGCAATACGTCAATGGAGGAAAACCCTTCTCGTTCTTTGCTTTGTTCAGGATTCATATAATTTTCAGTATTCAAACGATCCGCGTCAATCAAACAGGAAAAAAGCATTCGTATCCAAAGGGATATATCAAGCTTCTGATCAAATTTCCACGGCGGATTCCCGGGGCGTATGCCGGGCAGCGTTGATTTCAGTTCTTCACTTATATCCTCTGTACTTGCGTTCTGCAGCCGGAATGCCAGCGCCGCCTGCGAGCCTATCCAATCAGGCAACCCGGTATGATGCCCTGCAATACAATATGAAAGAAAACGACCTATTGGTTTTCCGAAGATTTCCTCCGCCAACTTTGCACCAGGACCTGAATGTTCAACTTTCCCCGGTGTTTCTGTAGATGCCTCTTCGTTATATCCAGTTTTATTATGGAAATATTCTTGCCATTGGGCGGTCCCTTTGAAAATATCATGGATCATCCCAAGGGCGTATCCCCATTCACGAGAGTAAAATTCTGCTGCAAATTCCGATGCCAGTTCTGAAGCACCCTTTAAATGCTCCTCCAACAGTTGTGGTTCATCCCATTGGGCATTTTCTAGTTTCCGAATATGCGCAAAGTATTCCATGGTCCCTTCCAAATATGCATACTAGGCAAACATTGCATTAAAAAAAGAATTTGACAATGATAGTATTTCAACTTACCGATTTCAATTTAGCCCCCTAGCAGGTGATTTCCAGCGGCGCGCCCTGCTCCGGCTAAAGCCGTGAACTACAAAAAAACAGCGGGAAACGGGAGTCGGACCCGCGACATCGACCTTGGCAAGGTCGCGCTCTACCACTGAGCTATTCCCGCAAAAGTAGCTATACCTTACCAAAAAGCATAAAATGTGTCAAGTGCCTTGTAAAGTTAAGGATTGACCGGAGTCGGCGTATAGCTCGATTTATGGTTCTCAAATTTCCAATTACATTCTTTCTATGCTTATTCTATATCCCAATGAATGTAATACATTGGTAAATGTCCTGAAATTTATCCTTTCGGCATTTTTACTCCGTATTTTCTGTATTATCGTTGGCGATACTCCTGCCCTTTGCGCTAATGCCCTTACAGAAATATGCTCCAACTCCATTTTTTCCAATACAAATTCCGATAAAAGAAATTCATTATATTCTTTATCGAATTTTTCCTTCCTCTTAGGATCGCTGTTGATAATTTGGTCAAACGTTGTTTTCATTGCTTTTTTCCTCCAGTTTTCCTTTCCAAATAATCCTGCCTGTATTTCACAGCCAATTCTTTTTCATTTTTTGGTAATTTATCTGTCTTTTTTCTAAATCCATTTGTTACAATTATTTTCCTGCCATCAGTGAAAAACGATAAATACCTGTCAGGTTGAGGTTTAAATGCAAAAATGCCGTCTCCTTCATTACGGAATTTGGTTATGTCATATATTTTCCCAAATTCACCTATTTTTTTTATTAAAACAAGGAATTTATCCTGTAAATCCTCTGCTGATTCCATAAAATAGTCATAAGCTACACTTTTTCCATTTTTGTCATAGTACCATTCAAGAGTAAATTTTTTCCCCTGAATATATTACACACGATTTATCATCCACAATAACAGTGTAACATATTTGTGATACATCGTCAAGTGCCTTGTAACTCTAAATTTATGGTATTTTGACCGCCATTCACCGTTTTTTGCTGTATACTATCCCCATGAGTTTTTCCATCAGCCCCGAAGAGCAGAAAATCCTGCTTATTGATGCCCGCGAAAGCATCGCTTCAAAACAGGAAGGCCGACAGCCCCATTATGTACACAGCGGGGAGACGGCGAGAAGCAAAGTGCTGCAGGAACCTTGCGGGGCATTTGTCACCCTCCATAAAGATGGCAGTCTGCGTGGCTGTATCGGCAGGATGACGGCAAACCTGTCCCTTTTGGAAAC
>Ga0082212_10004492_pt1 | contig 19332 bp, 18 predicted proteins | sample TergutNt197P3_FD_71548 | JGI IMG/M metagenome (GOLD analysis project Ga0082212, IMG submission 71548) | Neocapritermes taracua P3 segment gut microbial communities from Petit-Saut dam, French Guiana - Nt197 P3 | ecosystem: Host-associated > Arthropoda: Insects > Digestive system > Gut ... | reverse complement strand
AGATCCCCGCTCATGACGCGGCCTCCAAATCACGCCGCATCAGTCGGAGGATCTTGTCGTTGAATGTTTCTTTGGCGTCAGGAGCGAAGTGTATCTCAACTTCGTAGACTATGTGTAAAGGGACGAAATAACTCAGCCGATACCGGCTAGAACAAACAAATTAAACCAGAAAGCATCAAAGCATAGGCACATATTAATGTGTCTTTTTTATTGCAGTTTAATGAGAACGACGAATGCGGTATTATTAGCGGCGAGGTGATCAAAATGCAATATATTTTTGACGCAGGCTGTAGCCCTGCACTGTATCAGCTCCAAGGAAAATCGTTTGACTTTCCGGACATGACCAATGTGTTGTGCCCGCACTGTAAGAACGATTATTTGAGGAGACACGGTTTCTATTGGCGCTACTTGATTACAGTCAATTTTGAGGGCGAGCTTATGATCAGGAGATACAGTTGCCCCGATTGCGGGAAAACGGTCTCGCTACTGCCGTCATTCTGCCATCCGATGCGCACCTACAGTATACAGTCAATAATTGGTCTTTTAAGAGAATTCTATGTAAACATGAAAACTGTGTGCGCCGCCGTGGCTAACTTTCTTATGGTGACCGGAGTAGGATGTTCAAGGCAGCTCCTCCGGCATTACAGGTTGCGGATCGAACAGAACCTCAACAGCCTTGTAATGGCCATCACAGACATCCGCTGCTTGAAAGAGCCGCTGGTGACGGAAACAATGGACATAAAAAGAAAGGTCAGACAGATGCTCTTAGCCCTCCAATCCCCACCGGACGACTCGCTCAAAATATTCAAGCGGACGAGAACAACATATCTGACCCCTCAACCAGTTTAATAATACCACAAACCGGGCAGCCTGTGAAGCATTTTGCCACCGGGGGCAAAATACACCCGTTTTTCGCTGACAGCCGGAACCGGCTGTGCTAGTCTAAAACCAGGAGGTGTTTTAGGCATATGATAGACGAAAAGACAAGGGTGGCCATAGCTTTGAAGAGATTTTCGCTCATCAGCCCGATAATCAACGGCCAGGTGACAAGCATCGGCGAGTACTGTAAGGAAGCTACAAAAGCTCCGATCGAGATGCCGCACTATGGTTCTAAAAGCTATGCCGCGAAGACGATTGAGAAGTGGTATTCTGACTACATAAAAGGAGGGGTAGACGCGCTCAAGCCCTCACCGCGCTCAGACCGGGGGGTATCGCGCGTGCTGAACCCGGAAATGAGCGAAAGTATCCTGCAGAAGCTCAGGGAGTACCCAAAAGCCCCTGCGACTGTGATCTACGACATGCTTATCAATGAAGGAGCGTTTATGATCATGGACGCATCCCTTGCGACGGTGCGCAGGTTTATCAGGGAGAACAAAGCCGTCGTGAACGAGGTTCCGGATGCTCAGATGCTGCGCTTTGCAAAAGAGCAGGTCAATCAACTTTGGGAAGTCGACCTTATGTACGGCCCATATGTTGGAACGAAGAAGAAGCGGGTGACTTACCTGCTGGCGTATATCGATGACGCGAGCCGCCTGATAACGCATGCAGGGTTCTACTTATCCCAGGATATCGCAAGCCTTCGGAGTTCATTCAAAGAAGCTGTACTTAGGCGGGGGCTGCCGAAAGTCATTTATTCGGACAACGGTAAGATTTTCAGGAGTCAAAGTTTCGAGTACCTTTGCGCCAATTTAGGGGTCGTTCTCCTACATCACGCTGTCTTCCAAGCCCACCAAAAAGGCAAAATCGAGAGGTTTTTCCGCACCGTCCGGCTCCGGTTCCTTTCTGTGATAAAACGGGAGGACCTGGAGAGCATAGAGTCGCTGAACGAGAAGTTCGGGGCATGGCTCCTTGAAGATTATCAAAAGCGCCCCCACAGCGGTATATCAGGCGTGGCGCCGCTCGATTTCTTCCTGAAACAAGCCGATCAAATCGAACTTCCCACAGACCTTGCCGAGTTCAACCGGAAGCTGTTGCTGTCGGTTAGACGTACGGTAAAGAAAGATGCAACAATCAGCTTTAATAACTGCCTTTACGAAACGGAAATGGTGTTTGCAGGCGAAAAGCTGGATATCAGGTATGACCCTGACAATATATCAGGGATAAAGGAGCTGTACCTCTATCGCGGCGACCAGCCATTGGGGACAGCAAGGCTCGTTAACTTCAACGACAACGCCAAACGCAAACGAGCAGGCAGCAACAACGGCGGGGCAGTAAAACCGGGGCCAATCTGCAGCGAGGGCGCGGCCCAGGGGGAGCCTGTTGAAAAAAAGAAGGAAAACACGATCTCATACTCAGACGCCATGGGGGGTGCAGATTGATTATGTTCACACAATACTTCGGGTTGAAATTCAACCCTTTCGCAAAGGAACTGGACGAAAAGGACGCCTTTATGTCAAAGGATTCAAAAGAGCTCCTCTCGAGGCTTGAATACATAAAAAGGACGAGAGGGTTCTTCCTGCTCACGGCGGACTCCGGCTTCGGCAAGACGACGCAATTGCGCACATTCTCTTCTGCACTCAGTCCGGGGCTGTACAAGGTCTGCTATTCAGCGTTATCATCGCTCACAGTTATGGACTTTTACCGCAGCCTTATCCTCAGGATGGGCGAAGAGCCGGCATATCAGAAAGTCATGATGTTCGAGCAGCTTCAGCGCCTGATATCCGCCAGTTATTATGAGCGTAAAGTCACCCCCGTTTTCATCCTTGACGAGGCACAGTCCCTTTCAAACGGCGTGCTCGAGGATCTACGTATGATTTTCAGCTTCCGGATGGATTCGGAGAATCCGTTCATAACGATATTGGCCGGGAACAACACTATCCGCCGTAAACTCCAACTGTCAGCCAACCAAGCCCTGCGCCAACGGATAACCGGTAACTACCACATGGTGGGCCTTCTGCGCGAGGAGCTAGGGGACTATATCAAATCGCGCCTGACCCTTGCAGGGGCGGCCGACGCCAGTGTTTTCACAGAAACGGCACTTGAGTCCATGTTCATATCTACCGGCGGGGCGCTGCGGATGATAAACAACCTTGCCGCCGCCTCACTGACCTGCGCCTGCGCTCGCAATCAAAGCATCGTCGACGATGAGGTCGTGTATCAAGCCGACAGGGATATCGAGATATGATGGGGGGGAGTATGTCAATGAATCTTTTTAGCATAATGCTATGCAACAATAGGCATTTTCACAGTCTCCCTTATCCCGGTGCCCGAAAACGCTCAGCGCACGAGCTTGTCGGCTTCCTTCTCCGCGAAACTTACAGGCTGATGGATCTTGTTCTGGAAGCCCGCGGTCAGGCTAATTATCTGGCGCTCTGGCGCACGGTGCAGCCTTATCCGGTAATCGGAGAGGATCTCTACAACGCAAGTTTTGATAATCATCCCGCTATGCTCCGATACGAAAAATCGTTGGATAGGCGTGCTGCAGGCGGCTGTGCTTTGGGCAAAGCCCGCAGAAGCAGGAGGGATAAATGGTAGATTACGAATGCGATGACGATCACTGTGCCAGGCATGCAATGCGCTTCTACGACCTCATCGACCACCTCATAATGGATATTCAGTTTTTGGAATCGAAAGTGGTCTACCTTCGCTATTTGCTGAGTACATTTCTTCCGATAGGGGATGGGGAGATGCTGAGGGACGATATCTTCCGGGATCTGGTTGGTGACTATTGGGATCAGGCTGCCTACCAGGAGTATATGAAAGAGTATTATGGAGGCATCGATCCCATGGACAGCGTCGAACACAACGACTTTATGATGAAACTATCCAAAGGGGAAGCTTCTGCTAACTTGTGATGCTTGCTCTCGTTACCGTGTCAGTTCCCTTATTCTGCACCAACCGTAGATTTTTCAGTATGAAGCAGGCGGTTCCTTGCCAGATGCCGCCTGCTTTGTTCTGCAGTCTGTTCAAGGGCGCACATCGAATGCTGTAGTGGTCTGGTTTATTCTGCTCGTATCTGTTCGCATTTATCTGGTGATGCTGATTTATTATGCTTGTTTCTTAGAGTTTTGCCTGGTTTATTCTGATGTTTCAGCACTAACTAATTTGCTCCTTTACAGTGTATGTGTACGACGGGTCGGCTACACCCGCAGTATATCGCAGGATGTACAAGATGGGCGAGGGTACAGCTTGACTCATGCAGTTATTTTGAATACCCTTGTGAACGTTCACAGCTAATAATCGCTCGGCACGCAATAGATCATAAAAAATAAAGAATCGATTTTTAATGTATAGTCGGGGAATCGATATACATAAAAACATTCTGGTGAATGATAAAAGTAAAATAGTGATTATGAAATAGTCAAAAGGTTACCTAAATGTCTCGTAAAGTGCGACAATGTTCTCAGGCGGAGTGTCCGGTTGAAAATAATGTGCTGGACAGACGATGTATCCGCTGCCAAACCGCAGAGCAAATGACAAAACTACTTGCTTCACATCATCCGGTGAGCCAGATGGCAGCAGATGCTGAATATCTATACCGCCGTGAAAACAAATCTGCCCGGCAAACTGTTTTAATGACTCTGGGCTCATTTCTTTACTCACCGGTTGCAGCGGGTTTAGAATGTCAACTCCGCAGTTGATGATTGTCGGAATGAAAATCGCTATGTTCCCGCAAGAATGATACATAATCCTCGCGCCCAGCCTGTGTACCTCATCGGCGATTTCTTTTAGATAAGGCGCAATAAATGTTTTGAACATATCTGTTGAAAGCATCGCTCCTCTTTGAGCACCTACATCAGAAATGACCAGGAAAATATCAATCTCACCATGTGACGCTTCCCATGCTCGTCTATACTCCTCAAGATAAAAGTCGGTAAACTTTCTGCTCAAAAAATGAACCCAGTCCGGGTTGACAACCATGTCGAGTAAGTGGTTTTCCAGACCGCGCACAAGGGCCGGTCGCTGCCAGATGTCAGCAAAGCCGTAGCGTATGGCTAATTTTTTCTCGCGTGCTTTGCGGCATTGTTCAAAGAGAAGGCTATAGTCCATCACATCGTTATCCGGCCAGTCAAATGCAATAATTTCCTCAATGCTTTGGGCATCATACAGCGCTCCATGTGTGTCTTCGCGCATATTTCCCCACGGTGTTTTATTATACACAAAACGCTCTCCCCACATGTTCTGGAACACCCCGTTACCAAGCGGAGTAATTGCCGGAGGTACGGCGTCAAATGCCCGAATGTCGACATTCATAGAATCCAAAAATCTCTCCAGATCGGAATGACCTAAATAGGCGAATAATCTATTGAGTGTTGCATCCTCCGCCCAAAAGTCGAAAGGAGGCCTGTCTACAGGCTGACAATTAAGTGCCGCCATAGTTCTTTCATATCCAGTCAAACTTACTCCTTCCTTGTCTTACCAAACTGTCCAGCCACCGTCAACACATAGCGTATGACAGTTTACCATTTTAGCCTCTTCACTCGCTAAAAATACGGCTGCATTGTTTACATCCTCTACCTCAGCCAGCTTTCCACAGGGAATTTTATCTAGAACAAAGCTTAAAAACTCAGGGTTTTCCAGTCTTTTTTTCGTGAGTTCCGTACGGATGAATGTCGGCGCGATAGTATTCACAGTTATTCCAAACTTTGCCCATTCAACCCCAAGTGTACGCGCAGCCTGAATAACAGCGCCCTTTGATGAACAATAAATAGGCTGTCCTGGAATTGCTATTAGCCCGGATTGACTCGATATAAAAATAATACGCCCCCACTTCACTTCAATCATGCCTGGTGCAACCATTTGCGCTAAAAAGAAACCTCCCTTTACATTTGTATCGAAAGTGTTATCCCAATTTTCTTCGGTGGCGGAAAGCCCGTCAGATGGATGATTTATACCCGCGTTATTTACAAGGATGTCTATCCTGCCAAGTTCTTTCTCAACCAAATTCACCGCATCCCGGCGTTGTTTTGGATCTCTGACGTCAAGCAATAATGAGAATGCGGTTCCCGCTGCATTCTTAATTTTATCAAGCGTTTCATCAAGGCTTTTCCCCGGAAGGTCTGAAACAGCGACACGAGCACCCTGTTTCGCGAAAGCTATCGAGATGCCTTGACCTATACCTGTCGCCGCACCTGTGATCAGCGCAGTCTTTCCTGTTAGATCAAACATATTTTTTTATCCTTATCGCAGCTGTCGCGGCATGCGCGAACATCCTCTCCGCGTTGCACTGCTGCTGTGTCACTTTGCCGCATTCTACACTGGCCGCTTTAGACATCTTTTGATATGTGACCGTCTTGATGAATTTGCCTACCCAAAGTCCTCCGGTATAACGCGCGGAACGTGAAGTTGGAAGTATATGGTTTGTGCCGATTGTCTTGTCTCCGTATGCGACGGTGGACTCTTCACCGATAAACAACGAGCCGTAGTTGGTCAAGTGCTCAAAGAAATAATCATTGTCAGATGTCTGAAGTTCCAAGTGCTCCGGCGCGTAGTCGTCGCTAATGGACACAGCCTCTTCGCGGCTCTCCGCTACATACACAATACCGTTTGCCGCCCAGCTCTTTTCCGCTATATTCTTAGTCGGAAGAATCTCAAGCTGGCGATCAAGCTCTTTGATGCATATGCTCGCATATCTTTCCGATAAACTGATAAGACAGATCCCGCTGTTCGGGTCATGCTCCGCCTGCCCTAAAAGGTCGCAGGCAACAACCTCGGGGTCCGCTGTGTCGTCCGCTATGACGAGTATCTCAGTTGGCCCGGCAAGAATGTCAATACCACAGCGCCCAAAAAGCTGGCGCTTTGCCTCAGCTACATACTTATTGCCAGCACCGCATATGATATCGCAAGGTTGAACCTGTCCCATGCCGAATACCATCATCGCGAACGCGGGAACCCCTCCTAAAATAAATATCCTGTCCGCCCCCGCCTTTTTCATGGCGTTCACAGTGGCTGGATAATATCCTTGTCCTTTCACCGGCGGCGTAAAAGCAGATACGTGCTTTACTCCCGCGACTTTTGCTGGAATAATACTCATCTGCGCCGAGCCGAACATGGGATAGGCTCCACCCGGTGTATAGCTCCCGGCTGACCTAACAGGAATCAGCTTGTGTCCCAGGATAACCCCTGGCTTGGTCTCAATCTCAAGGGGCAAAAGAGTTTTCATCTGTGCCATGGCGAACTCACGCACATTGCTCTGACAATAGTCGGTGTTTAAAATAACGCGCTCATCCAAAGAAGAAATCGCTTTTTGGATTTCAGGCTCGGACAATTCAAAGCTGTCGGGATTCCAGCCATCAAAATTTCCACTGTATTTTCTTACCGCGTCCATACCGTTTTTTTCAAGATCCAGAAGCATTTCGGAAACTACGGCGGTAGTTTCCGGATCGCGCTCGAAAAGGCGATGCCCTCCATCTTTGATGATTTTCATGTTTTTCTCCATATATTGATTTAAAATGGCTTATCTCGATTTTGAGTTTTGAAAGGCCCATTGAATTGTTTCCGGAAGTATATAGGAGCCGTGTTTCAGGGTATGTCCTCCCTCGCCCAAAACAAACTGATAATCATATTCTCTGTAATCCAATGCGGAGGCCATATCTTGATTGGCGATTGTCCAATTGCCGAAGATCGTATTTAAATCATTCCTTCCGGTCTGAAGGAATACACGGATAGGCTTACGCGGTGTTTTCCGAATAATAGATGGGTAGTTATGACCGCCGCGTATATTTGTAAAACTCCCGCAATGGCTTATCACGTTGCCAAACAAGTCCGGACGATGCCAGGCCGCACTAAATGCCGCATGACCGCTTGAGCTGAATCCGCAGATGACGTTATTCCTTGGATTGGTGGAAAACGAACAATACTTTTGTACTTCCGGCAAGATTTCCTCAACTAGAAAGCGAACAAACCGGTCGTCTGTACAATCATACTCGAAACTGCGATTGCTGAAAGACCCCTGAAAACCGCCACCATAGATCGGCAAACCCGGTCCATTATCTCCGGCATCTAAAAAAACAGCGGCTGTCGGATGAATTTTACCGTAAAATATCAAATTATCCAGGACAACATGCGCATTTGTGGAAGGTTCTAAATAGTTGCTGATACCATCCAGGAATGTTACTAAGTTGAGTTGTGTTCCAAACTCATACTGATAAGGAAGATACAATTTGAAGTCTCTGTTCGTCCCCGGATAAATAATCTTGCTTTCCATTTGAAACGACAACAGAGTGCCCTTGGGGACCTCCGTTTGTTCCAATGACTCCGGTCCCAGAGCATATGGCTCATTACCCAGTGTGCTGTTTTCATAAGCCACTACATCCTTTATTGGTTTACCGGGCAATGCAGAAGTATTATTTGATAATGGTTTATAATTTTCCACCAGCGGACCTCCTCCAGTCACTAAATAACTTTCATTGTCAAATTGTCGATAACATCCCAGTCTATTTCATAACCCAGCCCCGGGTTAACAGGTGCATACACAAATCCGTCCGGCGCCACCTTTATACCCTCCTTCACGCCGTGGTCAAGACAGCCCTGAGGAACAATAAGTTCCATAAACTCACAGTTGCGGATGGCAAGCCCGACGTTAAGGTAGCCTGCTTGAATCAGCGATGAGCCATAGCTGTGGCCCTCGAAGAAAACATTGAAGCCCTCGCACATGTGTGCGGTCTTGATAGCCTGGGTAATGCCACCGTTATAATCGAAGATGCCCCGTATATAGTCGCAGGCCCCCCTGGCAAGGTATTGGTGGTAAAGTGGAAAGCCGGGCCTTAAAAACTCGGTTGCGGCGATTGGTATGTCCAGTTTGCCACGCAGATGAATCAAACCGTCGATATCTTCATCCTTAATCGGATGTTCATACCAGTAAAAATTCAGCTTCTCGATTTCGCGCCCGACGCGTAGTGCGCTTACCCGGTCGTACACGCCAACCGGGTCCAGCATTAAGTCAATGCCGGGAAGTTCCGCACGGATGGCGCGGCAGATTTCAATATCTTTGTCCGGATTGCCGACCGGATGAATCTTCACGCAGTTGAAACCCACTTTCACGCAGTCCCTGGCAACGCGGACATACTCATCAACGGTATCATACATAATGGTGCTGGCATAACCTCTAATCCGGTCACGATAAGCGCCTATGTATTTATATAGCGGCAAACCAGCCGCTTTTGCCGCTATGTCCCACAGACAGAAGTCAATGACACTCAGCATTGGCGGGTAGCCCCTTGAGCTGACCCCGGCCATGTAGAGCTTCTGGTTGATTTCTTCCCGATAACAGGGATCCTTACCGATTATGATGCTTTTCGCAAAGTCGATCCCGCCTTCGAGGTACCTGTGATTAATCAGGTAAGCTATGACATTGCCCTCGATACCGGTGTCGGTCATCACACGAACCAAAACTAAAGGCATAAGCGTTTGATCCATGTAATCGGGTTTTGCGTATATTTTTCCTTGCACCTTGGTTTTAAGCACATGATACTTTAAATCCGTAATGACCATACAAGTCTCCTTTTCGTTTTAAACTCTGGTTATGCCTATTGCATCACAACCGCCAGGTTTTTATGAAGGACAGTTTGCATAAACACCAAATAAAAAGGCTTTTAAATTTGCGAGGATATTTTCCGCCTGGCAAGGCAGGCGGAAAACAGGCCGCAAAGATATCGTCAATTTAGTTGGTGTTCAGTATCAAGTATAAGCTCTGTATTGCCGGAACGTCTCTATCATTGCGATAACATTTTCCGCAGGCACGCCCGCTTGTATATTATGCACAGCGCTGAAAATAAAGCCGCCGTTTGGTTTAAAGATTTTAAGCAAATCCTGGACCTGCCGCTCGACTTCTTCTATTGTCCCAAATGGCAAGGTCCTTTGTGTATCCACACCTCCTCCCCAAAAAACGATATCATTGCCGTAGTTTTTCTTGAGCAGCGAAGGATCCATGTTCGCGGCTGAGCATTGTACGGGATTGAGAATATCAAACCCCGCCTCAACAAATGAACCGATGAGCGGCTCTACTGCGCCGCACGAGTGTTTAAATACTTTCCAGCTTGTGTTTTGATGAATCCAGGTTGTCATCTTTTGATAATACGGCATATACATTTCACGAAATAAATCTTTGGAGCAAAACTGGCTGTTCTGCGTGCCGAAATCAGCGCCGCACAGATATACGGCCACTACTTTATCTCCGACAGCTTCCCGGTAAAGCCGCAAGTTTTCCAAAGCGATGTCCGTCTGTCTGCTAAACAGCTCCTGAATGTAGCTCTGTCTGGTTATAATCGACATATACCATTCTTCAATATCGCGTATGCCTTTAGGATCTTTTAAAAATACGCCAGGAACTAAAGCGATATCTCCCAATGCGCATCCGGCTGGGGTCCCCAATATTGCCTTGCATGTGCAGGTATATGCGTCCTCAACATGTTTTTCAAGATATCGAAGCTGCTCATCCGTGTATAGGGTGAACTCCTCCAGATTATCTTCTACGTCCAGTGCGTCGTCATCGATTATACGCTGTCTGATTATCCCGTCAAAGTAGTACCCGCCTTTTGGCATCAGCCCGCTGGGCGCTGCGGTCGGATCGCCCAGCGGGTAGTTGAATATGCTGCCGTCACTATTTGGCTTGGTATTGAATTTTTCTGGAACGAGCACGGGAGTCCCGTCGAACAGAGTCCATTCTTTCCAATTGTCCATATTAAAGCCGAAGGATGATGTCTGATCTATGACTTTCACCGTGTCTATATCCAAGACACTAGACAATTCATCATCAATTTCGCCCAGCATCTGATAGCAATCGATCACTCTCACAGGCTGCGGTGGCAACCCCAAAGCCCGTCGCAGTTTATAGACCGTACTGGCATGCATTCCCGTTGTAGGACCGGCTCCAATATCGATTGGAGTTTTATCCGGCTCCTGATGATTGAGCGTACAAATTACTCTTTCTCTGGACGTCATAATCTACATCTCCCTTTTACACGTTTACCAAGCCGAGGGGTCGCGCATATCTAGATCATACGTATCGATGTTGGCCTTTGTGACCAGCAACGTACCTGAGTCGTTGATAACATTCGCAGGTCTTTTTCCTTCAAGAATGAAGTCCTTCAGCCAGCCGACAGGTTCATAGCCCATGCGGTAAAAATTCTGCGTCATTGTCCCATATAGAAGGCCGTCGCGTATTGCATCCATCGTTTTCGGCACATCGTCCATACCGATAATGCAGAAGTCATCCGGATTCAATTTCATCTCCTGTATCGCCTGGACGGCACAGTATCCGCCGGCTCCGCCGATGTTAAAACCGGCGTTGATTTCCGGATATGTCATCAAAGCGTCCGACCATGCCTGCAATGTTGTAAGAACAGTGTTGCCGGTATCAAGCAAAACCGTCTCTGTAAACCCAGCCGGATGTTTTCTGAGTTCATCCAGATACGCGTCTTTCATCTGATTTATATACGTGCTGGTCAGTGTAAATGAAGCGGAAACGCAATGTATCTCTTTGCCCGCCATAGCGTCGCTGATCGCTTTTCCTCCCACCGTACCTATTGACAAACCAGTTCCAAGAAACGCAAGACGATTTGAAGTCTCAGAATCTGAATTAATCAGGCAAAACGGAATACCGGCGTCGTCTAATTTCTTAAAAGCTGAATCCTGCGCTTCAGGATTGTAGCACACTGTGATGAGAGCGTCGACTTTTTCCGCGATTGCTGTCTCCACCAATGAGTTCAGTTCATTGGGGTCATGTGCTTGCCCCGGAACAAGAACTATCGGCGTAATGCCAAGAGCCTTGCAGGCCTCTTCAAAACCGTCCGCGGCCGGGCCCCAGGTGTCATTCCTCGGCATGGGGAGGATCAGCGTGAAGCGCAGCTGCTTCTCCGGCTCAGCAGTGGGCGAAGACGCCGGGGGTTCCGTCTTCGGTGTATCCGGTGCTTTAGATGTTTCCGATGCTTCCGATGGCGGTGGGCTTGATGACGCGGACGGCTGTTCGGACGTTCCGCATGCCGCAAGCACAAGTATCAGCACAAGTACAACTGTAAGGATTACTACCAGCTTTTTCATTGATTATTCCTCCTGATTTTTTATTTATGCAAAGAGCCGGATCCCGGCTCAGAGCAAACTGAACGGATCATACGCCTGATGCCATGCGCATGATTTTTGCTTCGTCAGCGTCTCTTTTTGTCAGTTCTCCAACAATCCCGCCGTTAGCAATAACTATGAACCTATCGCACATTGCAAGTAACTCCGGGTACTCAGACGAGATCATTATGATGCTCAATCCATTGATTGCTAAATCATGTATGATTTTGTAGATTTCCGCTTTTGCTCCAATATCGACTCCTCGGGTGGGTTCATCCAGCATGAGTACTTTCATATCCGTCAAAAGGGACTTAGCCAAAACTACCTTTTGCTGGTTTCCGCCCGAAAGACTCATAATGCTGGTTTTGATTGAAGGCGCTTTGATACGCAGGCTCTCAAAGTATTTGCCGGCAACATTGTGTTCTTTCTTGCTATTGATAATCCCATATTTTGATAATTTTTTGAGGATGGATAACGTCATGTTTTGCAGGATATTCATCGCGCCCACTATCCCGTCGCTTTTCCGGTCTTCCGTCAACATGCCGATTCCATACTTTATGGCCGCGCCCGGCTTGTGAATCCGGCATCTTTTTCCTTCAATATCAACGGATCCTTCGGTTTTCGGCAGCGCGCCGAAAATCGCGCGGATTAACTCGCTCCTGCCGGAACCGACAAGGCCGACAATTCCAAGCACTTCACCGCGATGTAAAGAAAAAGTGATGTCAGATACGATATTTTTCGCAGCATTTGGATGGGGGACAGTCAGATTTTCAACTCGCATTATTTCATCGCCGATTTCTTTGCCGATCATCGACGGGTAGATTTCATCCAGCCTGCGCCCGATCATATCTTCAATAATTCTGGCGGGATCAATCTGATCGCGGCTATAACTTGAAACGATACACGCGTCTCTCATGACGATAACACGGTCGGATATACGGAAGATTTCATCCAGCTTATGCGAAATATATATACAGGATATACCGGATTTCTTCAGATCGTTGAGAATATTGATCAAGTACTCCGTTTCATTTTCCGTCAGCGCCGCTGTCGGTTCGTCCAATATTAAGATTTTCGGATTACGTACGAGCGCCCGTGCGATGCAGACCAACTGCTGGGTGCTTGCGCTCAGATCACGCATGTTCAGTTTTTCATCTAAGTCAATTCTTAACTTGCGTAAGACATCTTGTGACTCTTTCCGGATTTTATTCCAGTCAATACGTCCGGATTTTGTTTTATGCAGCCGGCCCAAGAAAATATTCTCCGCGACTGATAGATCCAGTTCAACGCTGATTTCCTGATAAATCATTGCGATCCCAATTTTCTCTGCCATATGATTTGATGTAATTTTTATTTCTGTGCCTTCCATAACAATTTTCCCAGAATAGGAGCCATGCTCATATTCTCCTGAAAGAATCTTCATCAACGTCGATTTTCCAGCCCCGTTTTCACCGCATATCGAGAGGATCTCACCTTCTTTTACATCAAAGCTGACATCATTGAGAGCTACGACTCCCGGGAATTTTTTAGTTATATTGTGTATTTCAAGAATACTATCGGCATCGACGGCGCTCATATGATTTTACTCCTCTATTCTTCTACACATAATGTCAGCCAAGTCTTATCGATACTTTTTGAGACTGAGTCTGCTTGTATCGATCCATAATTACCGCGAATACAAGGACAAGGCCCAAGACCATCTTTTGCCAATTGACGTTCACTTTCATAAGTGTCATGCTATTGGTCAGCATTGACATAAAAATTGAACCGATTAAAGTCCCCAAGATTGACCCTTTACCTCCGGAGGGGCTTGTTCCGCCGATAATACAAGAAGCGATAACGTGCATTTCCTGACCCTCACCGGCGGCAGGCTGCGCGGATCCGAGGCGCGAGCACAGCATCACGCCCGCCACCCCTGCCATTAAGCCGGAAAGCATATAAACCAGCATCTGCACTTTTTTCACATTGATACCTGAAAGCTTTGCTGTCGCTTGATTTCCTCCTACGGCATAGACTGATCTACCGAACGTTGTATGGTTTAATATAAAAGAGAATATAATACACAAAATGAGATAGAGCGGGATGATATTCGGCATCCCTAACGCCTCCCCCTGCTCCAAGGCATTAAACGCGTCGGGCATAGGATATCTGGCGATTCCATCGGTCATTACTAAAGCAAGGCCTTTCGCTACGTACATCATTCCCAAAGTCGCGATAATTGGTGGAATCGAAAAGCGCACGATGAGAAATCCGCTGCCAAGGCCTAAGAGCATTCCTGCAATCAATCCCATTAATATGCCGAGCATTATTGGCAATTGAAAATCCGCCAAACAGAATCCAGTAACAAGGCCTGCAACGCCAAGCACGGAACCGACGGAAATGTTTATCCCTCCGGAGATCAATACCATCGTCATGCCAAGAGCGGGGATCAGAACAAATCCGGTCTGACGTAAAATATTACTCAGATTGATTCCTGAGAAGAAAACCGGGTTAATCAGCCACACAAATATCGCGTAGGCAATGGTTATTAAAATAATCCCGCTTTCATTCATGCGCCAAAAGCTTCGGAGAATACTCGCAGACTGTGATGCAATCTTTTTCGAAATACCCATAATACGTCCTTCTTTCGCTACCAATTAATTCTGCAAAAGCTTTCTATATTCTCTTAAGGCAACCGCGCCTGCGCCAATCAACGGCGCATAATAACCCACTTCCGTTTTGCGGATTTTAAGATTTTGATTGGCTTTCTTGTAGATCAGACGCATTACCGTTTCAATCATCGGCTTTTCAAATAGTTCATAGCTTTGTGCAACCCCACCTCCAATAATGACCATCTCGGGATTGACTACGTTCACAGCGGCTGCAATTGCTTTGCCAAGGTAACGGCCTTCGTCGATGAACACTTTTTGGGCGATCAAATCGCCGTTTTTTGCCAGACCTGCCACTTCTTTCGCGGCTATTGCCGTCTTCTGGCCGCCGTCTCTTTGATATCTGCGAGCAAGGGCCGGGCCGGAGGCCTGCGCTTCCAAACAACCCCTGTTACCACAGCCGCAAAGATATCCTTCGTGATCTTCCACCGTGATATGCCCCAGTTCTCCCGAGCCTGCGGATGAACCTCTGTAGAGGTCGCCATTCGTGAACAGTGCCCCGCCGCAGCCGTTGCTTACGGTCAGCCAGATAAAGTCGGTGCAATCCCTACACGCGCCGTAAAGCACTTCCGCGATAGCGCATAAGTTCACATCGTTATCGATATAGGTCCTAGCCAAAAACGCGTCCTGCAGTAGGTTCGCGATCGGCACGCCCCTGATTCCGGAAAAGCATGATTCAATCCAAATTCCTCTTTCAGAATCAGCCAATCCGGGAATACTTACACCGATACAATCGATAGAACGCTCAAACGTTTTCAGAAGTTCCCGCCCGGACTGCAGAACATCCTCTATGACGACGGAGCCTTCGGGTATCGCGCGCCATTGGGAATGGCGGGTTGCAACGACGCGCCCCTCATCATCGATAATTCCCGCCACCAATTTGGAACCGCCTATATCGAAAGCGAGAGCATATTTGTTTCCCATTATCACCGCTCCGCTCGAATTTTTTCTCTAAGGGTAGATACGAAAGCGTGTTCCCAAACCATATGTACATCTTCAATTTCTTCCATGACCTCCGTGGGCGCGATGCAATTGATATCACAAAAAGCATCGAGTTTTCCACCGTCGCGCCCTGTGAAAGCCAGAACCTTCATACCGATGGATTTTGCGTATTCGGCAGCTTTAACGATGTTCTCCGAATTGCCACTGCCTGAATATGCGACGAATACATCGCCTGCTGATCCATAGTTTTTCAACTGTTCGACATAACATACATCATATGAGTAATCATTTGCCAGCGCGGATAACACGGGTACACAATCATTAAGTGCCATAGCACGGAAGCGCTTTTTTCCTTCAATGCTCAAACCCTTTACAAAATCATTAACGAAATGGGATGCTGTCGCCGCGCTTCCGCCGTTGCCTGCCGCGAAAATCCACTTGCCATCGGCGCGTGCGGCTATCAGAAGCTCGGCGGCCATATCCAACTTTTCCAGAGGCGATTTAAATAATGCCGCTCCAGCCCTTTGAAGGTAATCAAATAATAATTGTTGCACGGATACATCTCCTTTGCAGATAAGCGGAGTAAGAAGTGTGATGCGTATGTATGCGATTATAATTCATTCGCAAATTCTCCTACCCTTTAAGGATATCATTAATCAGAGTATTTGTCAATAGATTAATTAAATACTTTATTTATATGTTGAATAAACTATTAGTACTATATTTTTTTCTTGACACTGAGTAAGAGAAAGCATACATTATTATTAACTGTTGATCAAAATGAAGGGACAGAGTTTTTATGGAAACGACTGCGGCTTTGCGAAATAAGAATGTGCTCAAAATTATGAAGGTAGTGCGTAAAAATCCACGGATTTCGCGTCCTGATATTGCAAGAGAGCTTAAGCTTTCCGGTGCAACTGTCAATGCCCTGATTGCGGAACTCGTAAAACGTAATATCGTTATCGAGGAAGGGCTTGCAGATTCAGACGTCGGGCGTAAAGCGTTTTTATACAGTTTTAATAAGGACTTCAGCCATATCATAAGTATAAACATGCTGATGGGACGCATTTCGATTGAACTCTACGATATGATAGGTAACCGTTTGTCCTTTGGAAAGGATCTGCTTTTTGATGATGGTCAGAAAGTGGAAAAAACGCTTTACTCTCTGACTGATGCAATAAGCGGACTCCTATCTGAGAACCACGTACCAGCGAAGAGTGTTTTGGGTATCGGAATGTCAGTGCCGGGTCGCGTGGATCATGAACTGGGTGTCATTTGCAGCTTGCCTAATTTACGGCAATGGAAAAATGTTCCTGTAAAATCCCTAATAGAGGCGGAATTGGGCATTCCGCTGATTTTAGATAGGGACACCAACGCAAATATACTGTATTTGAAATGGGATGAATTTTCGGAAGAAAAATCAAATATGATCTACGCTTCCATTGTCGAAGGCATCGGAACCGGCGTCATCATTGACGATGCCGTATATCACGGAGGGCATGGTTTGGCCGGCGAAACAGGCCATACGACAATAGTGCATGATGGACGTATGTGCAACTGCGGCAACAGGGGATGCGTCGAATCCTATGTCTCAAATAAGGCGATTATCGGAAGTTATTTTAATGAGCTCAAAGCCGTTGGTAAGGATACTGCCGAGTGTGAAGCAGTATTGGGAAACCGTTTGGAAGAGAATAAGTATATCTTGACAATGGCCAAACGTGCGATTGACGATGATTCGCACGCAGACGTATCTTTTTTCCAGGCGGTGGACTACCTCAAAACATTTTTTGTGAATATCATTAACAGCTTTGATCCTGAGCTGCTTATTATCGACTGTCCGTGGATGAAGGTCAACCGAGAATATTTCAATGAACTCGTCAGTGGCGTATTTGAACGAGTTGGTCTTGTTGGAAGAAATGATATTCACATTATATTAAATCAGACTCCTGATATTTTTAGTAAATCCCCGTATATTTTGGTGATTGAAAGCCTATTCACCAATATAAGCAACAGTTCGCTGTTTACTAACATTTAAGCCCACCTTTATTTGCGTCTTGTCCGCCGTGGCACCGTTCTTTGACCTGCCCTTTGCAGCCCTTTTGAGTATTAACGACATTGGCCGTGATAGTAGCACAGAAGTTGAACAGTATCAGACGAGCCCAGATTTCAAGTTCGATGTAAGCAACCTTTTTCGAATGAAATTGATGGTGCCAATAGTATGCTTAAGGTATCAAAAAGAAGACTCAATGCCTTATGCGAAAATACGCATAAGGCATTGAGTCTTCTTACAGGCTGGTTTTGATCATTAAAAAGCACACCAATTAAGAGCCTGTAGCAAGCGGAGTTGACGAAGGGCGTCAAGGAAAAGACGGCGCTTCATGGCTATGATGGAGTTCAAGATGTAAAATGAAGCCAAAACTGACGGGACAGTGAGCGGTTGCAGAATGACTGTAAAAAAGAATTACGAGACGCACATAACACGAGAGAATGGAAAGACACCGGAGCGGGCAGCCCCAGTGTCTTGATGATATTTAGGGATGAGCACGTCGCCGTGATCATCCTCACAACAGACTTCCTCTAAGCGCATTAGCCAGCATGGCGATGACATCAAGCATGGAGTGGATCGAACTACGGTCTGTAATGACAAGCTGCCGTTCGCGGTCATCGTCAGAGAGATCAAAGTGTTGCTGCTCGTGCATCAAGCCAAGTTAGCAAAAAATACGGACTGATAAGTCCGCATTTTTCGCTAGATGTTCTGGACCGCAAGTCACTAAACAGCCTCGGCTACCTCTGCACCGGATCTTATAGCGTCGTAAATTCGACCTGCCATAAGTGAGTCTCCCACTGAGTAAACCTTGATTCCACTGCCCTCGAGTTTAGCAGGTAGTATGTTGATCGAGCGGGTTCCGACAGCCGAGACTACTGTATCTATCCCCGTCAAGGTTTGGGACAGGCCATCTCTGGTATAGACGAGTCTATCTCCGTCAACCGATTCTACATTGGCGCTTGTAATTATATTGATACCCTTCTCATGCATTCGCTGAACCAACAATGAACGGTTATAGGTCGGGTCGTCAGTCATCAGATTATCAAGCTTCTCAATGATAGTCACCTTCTTCCCGTTCTGGTGTTGGTCATTTTGCGGATGAACTAAAAAGTCTGCCGTCTCGCAACCAACCGCTCCTCCGCCAACAATAACGATGTTTTGACCGGTGTAGGCTTTTCCGGTCAAAGCGTCCCATGCGCTGATGAGTTGATTTGCACCGGACAGAAATTTCGGTAAAATCGGTTCGCCACCTGTAGCCACAATAACGATATCAGGCTTCATCTCTCTTATCTTCGCAGCCGTCACGTGTTCACCGGTGATGATCGTTGCTCCTGCACGTATAGTGTTCTCAATTAAGAACTTCAAGCCAATCGCAATATCCTGCTTCCCCAGCGGAAAACCAGCAATATACATCTGTCCGCCAAGCTGTTCATTTTCTTCAATTAGTGTTACTTCAAAACCTCGTTCAGCAGCGGTTGTTGCCGCTTGTAAGCCAGCAGGCCCACCCCCGATAACCAGTACCTTTTGGTTTTTGGGAGCAGGCTTTAGTTTATAAGTCTCTCTGCCGGTATTGGGGTTCATCGAGCAATATGAGCGAAAGCCATACCGATGGGTAATACAGTCTGTACAGCCAATGCAAGGTCTAATTTCGGCCTGACGGCCTGCTATGGCTTTACTTGGAAAATCAGGATCACAGAG
>Ga0082212_10004491_pt1 | contig 19333 bp, 19 predicted proteins | sample TergutNt197P3_FD_71548 | JGI IMG/M metagenome (GOLD analysis project Ga0082212, IMG submission 71548) | Neocapritermes taracua P3 segment gut microbial communities from Petit-Saut dam, French Guiana - Nt197 P3 | ecosystem: Host-associated > Arthropoda: Insects > Digestive system > Gut ... | reverse complement strand
GCAGCGGCGGCTGACACTAAACGTTCTGCGGGCTACTTCCGTTCGTGTTCGCACGTCGTTTTCTGCGGAGTTACTGCCGCCGTTGCGCCAAACCGCTTGTTGTGTTGCTGTCATTTTAGGTTTGTTTGTCAAATTTCAACCTCTTTTTCGTCTATAATAGCGGATATTTGTTTTTCCAGATCGGGAATCTTGTTGAGAACAACATCCCAAACGATGGAATAGTTAATGCCCATGTAGTCATGAATCAAACGGTCACGCATTCCTGCAATGTTTTTCCAACTGATGGTATTCCATTTAAGTTTCACATCGGCGGGAATTTTTTTACAGGCTTCGCCTATGACCTCCAAACTGCGTACTATTGCCCGCTTCATAACCTCGTTTTCTAATAATTGGTCTTTTGTTATGCTTGATGTAGCGGTAAGTATAAACTTACATTCATCTAAAATATGACGTAAGTATTCTATTGGTTGTTTATACATAATTTACTTCTTTTAATACATATTTTCCTATGTATGGGCTTAATCCATTGACTGTAACAATTTCAATTTTTTCGTTGCTAAACAATTCTTCCAAATAGTTATGCAGATTCATAAAATTGTCGAACGTTTCTTTTTCAGGGTCGAAATCAACTAAAATATCAATATCGCTTTTTGGTTTTTGTTCGTTACGCACATACGAACCGAACAGACCTATTCTCTTGACGCCAAATTTTGCCAGCTCGGGTTTGTGTGTGTTTATGACAGATAATATAATATTCTTTGATGTCATTATTATAATTTTTTTACAAAAATACACTTTTTTTTGTTTGCACCAATTTTTTTTGTGAAACGATTCAAGTTTTTTTACGTACTCGTTCAAGTTTGCAGTACTTTGTCGAAGCAGTACCGACCGAATAACGAATAAATTTTCTGAAAGCTAACTTATTTTTTTTCGATGTCATTTTCATATATTACGGTTACGTCGCCAACAATAGTGCGAAACTCACCATTATTTCTTTTTAGTTGTACCCGACAAATATATACTCCCTCCTCAACAGACTGTTCTTTGTAAGTACCGTCCCAACCCTTATTTCCATTGTAGAGCATTACGCCAAAACGATTGAATACTTGAAGTTCGAAATCTTTCGGATTTTGTGGGTTTTCCAAAAAATTAAGATACCGTTCATTATTGCCGTCTTGTTTAAGATTGAAAACTTTTGGCAATTTTACGCTATCAGCATCAATTGTCGGTTTTTGCTCCGCTACCTTTTCACTTTGCCGTGACGCTTGCTGTGCATTCGGCTCTGTTTGTGCTTTTGCAGTACCTGCAATAAGCATTACTGTTATGGCTATTGTAGCCATTTTACTCTCTAAACTACTTAACTTTAATCTACTCATTTTACTTTAAATTAAAAAATTAATACTAAATATGTTAAAAACTAAATTTACTATTTCAAAATCGTATGTTTCGTCCGTGTCCGCACGTCGCTTTCAGCAACGCACGTGTCCCCCGATAGCACACAACGCCCCGGCGGCTTGGCGCAGCGGCGGCTTTCACTGCACGTTCTGCGGGCTACTTCCGTTCGTGTTCGCACGTCGCTTTCTGCGGAGCTACTGCCGCCGTTGCGCCAAACCGCTTGTTGTGCGTTCGTTCTTTCAACATAACTATATCGATTTTGAATAAGGCAATGATTTTATGAAATATTCCATAAATTGCCAATCGGGTTGTCCGTCTTTGACAGGAAGTTTTATGTTTCTCTCTTTCATTCGGCTTTGACTGCATTTGCGACCGTAATTATAGCGATATTGTTCCAAACGGAAAATGGCAACCAAAAACAATGCAATATATCTATTCATAGTGAATTTTGGAATTAATTTTTCCACATGGTCGCTTGCTGAAAAATTGAATGGTTGATACGAACAATAACCGACAACCGCGCTATCTACGGTTAATACATTTCCTTCTTCGGTATAAAAGTCGTAAAAATTTCCTGTTCCGTTATTCGTGGCTTGCGTGGTAACGTATGGGAATTGTCCTTTACCGTATTCTTCCAATTCCAAAATGGAAGTTGTTTTGCTTCCTGTTATTTTAAAAAGCGTTTCCAAATCAAAAGGCTGCCAATTGGAAGTGTCAAGTTCCAATTCGTTTTCAGAAAAAGCGGATTTATGAACAAAATCAGACAAACGATTAGCGAATAAAAATGAAGAGTAATCCAAAAGGACATTTTCAAAATCTTGTTTTTTTAAAGTCGAATAATCTGTTTCCATATAAGCCTCTGCACACCATTCGTCTTTTGCAGAAACTTCGCGAACTATGCTGAAACCGTCAATTTCTTCTTTATTAAAATACGAAAGTACCCATTTATTTTTAAATATTTCCCATTTTCCTAATCCATCATGGCGTTTTGGAATTTTTCTTTTTATAAAACCATCGTCTTTGTAGTAGCCAAAATAAGTTTTTTTGCCTTTATAATGCTGTTTGTGAGCGGTAAAAATCATTATACAGGTTACAGCGCTCGCATCAGAATTAAAAAACAGTTCGTCAGGCATTGAAAGCACGGCTTCCAAAGTATGTTTATCTAACAGTTCTTTCTTATATTCAAAATCCTTTCCTCTTGTTGCCAATGCCTTTTGCATTGGAACAATTGCAATGCAAGTTCCACCATCAACCAAACATTCCAAGTTATTAAGAATAAAAAGTAATTCGTTAGTATCTTTTTTCTTATCACTTTGATACGGCGGATTTAAGAGTCCTACTGTTGGTTTCTTTGTTTTAATTTGCGTAATAACATCATCATCAAAGCAATTTCCTTTTGTAATATTTGTTTTTCCGTCTTGATGAATATACATATTAGAAATTGCCAAAGCAAAAATATGCGCTTGATACTCCGTACCAATTAACTGACTGGCTTTTATTTCTTTAATTTTTGCTTCATTGCCTTCGGCGTCTTTTATCATATATTTCATTGCAGATATCAAGAAACCACCTGTACCTGTACAGTTATCGTAAATAATAGAATTTTTATTTACTTGTGCTAACTCTGCAAAAAGTTCTGTAATATGAGGTGGAGTAAGAACAATTCCTAATCCTTTGTCGCTATTTGCATATTTCAAAAATTCTATATAAAGTTGCCCCAGCACATCAAAATATTCATGCGTTTTGATAAATTGATTGATATTTGTATCAATTTCATCTATCAATTCTTTGAGCAAACCCTCTTTTGTGGTTAGCGAAGTGTCGGTTTTTATAAACCCGAATTGAATATTAAGATTATCTAATTTGTCACGCGATATATTGGCGTCTTCTAATTTATCGGAAACCGTTTTGGTTAAAAAATCGGCTAAACTTTTGGGAGTTGTCTTTTTATCATACGAAGCGCGAAAAGCGTCATTTTCCAAAGCTATCAGAATGCAACTCAACAACAAACTCCGTTGACTTTCAAGAACTTTATAGGTATGCAACTTTTCATTTAAGGTTTTTGTAAAAGCAAGTAAGGTATTGTAATCCTGCCTGAATTTTTCGGGACTTTTCAAATAACCGTTCAAATAATCCTGTGCCGGCAAAAGTTGGTCGCCAAACATCTGTACGGCTTTCCGTTCGCCTTTCAAATGCAAAAAATGCGAGACTTTTAATTGTTGTTTCGTTTCTCCGCTCGCGGCAATCGCCAGCACATCGTATTCTTTTGATAAAAAAGAGGCGTACAATAACGCTCCATCAACGGCATATTCGGCAAATTTATCTTTGTCGGGGCTTTCGTGTTTGGTTATATCTGCTTTACATTCAACAACAATCATAAAATGGTTGTTGTTGTTAAATGTAATAATAAATTCGGGACGACCTTTACCTTCTCCTTTTTTTGATGCGACTTTAAGCAACTTATCAACCTTTGGAATATCCGAAGATTGTTCTTCTATTTTGATTAAATCATCACTCTTTTCAAAATGAAAACGCACAATTTGCTCTGTTTTTCTTTCGTTTGCCATATTATTTTTCTTTAAAATGAATTTAGTGCAAAGGTAATATTGTTTTTATAAACACACACTTTTTTGCAAAAATATTTTTTCTTGTTCACGTTTCAAGTCCGTGCTGTCATTTATTTATTTTTGTAATAAATTGCCGTATGCCAATTTTTGCCACAAAGAATTATTTTCCATGCTTTTATCCAAATAGGCACGCAACTCGGAAAAAGTCATATCTTTGGTTTTTTCGTAAACTTTTGCCTGAATTTCTTCTTTCATTTTTAAACAGTCAAATCTTTCCATGGTCTATCAAGTCTTTGGGATTTCTAATTTCAAGTGCATGATAACCGTTTTTAAGGTTTACGGCATTGTAGCCCTTTATACGGTTAAGATTTACAATGTGCCTGAAGTTCCAGCTTGCCAGAACATCCACGTTGCTTGTTGTAGCAATCGCTATATGCAGACAATCATCCAAACTTGCCTGTCCTACAACTTTTTCGGCGATATAGTTATTTGCAAGTTCTCTTGCATCTTCGGTCAGTGAGACTTTTTCCAAAGAATTTTCATCGTAATTGTCTAACAGGTTTTTTACATTTGACGGAGCATTTTCCAATTCGTCAAACAGCATATCCGACACAACAAAAATAATTTCCCTGTTTTCAAGCCGCTGAAAAAGCAGTTTGGTATCCTTTTCAAACATACTGTCGAAAAAGCCGCCAACTATTGAGGTATCAATATAAATCCTTTGTCTTTTCATTCAAATTTATTTTTTATTTTTTAACTACAAAAATACTACCTTTTTTCAAACCAACAAAATTTATGCAAAAAAATTTTATCGCCGTTATGCCAAATCGCTTGTTGTATTGCGGTCGTCTTCGCAATATTTTACTAACATGAGAGATATTTTGTCAATATATTGACATATTATTCTTTGTCGGTTTGGTTTTTTAATTGTTTAAACAACTTGCGTATAAACCCGTCTAAGTACGCAAGCGCTAAAAGCAATATTACCACAAACACAGTCCATCCTTCTATTATACTAAACCGCTATCATAGAGCCTAAAGTATATATTATCAACTCAATGAATTTCAAATAATATTCAAAATTTATCTAGGATAGTTAGATGGCTGTTTAGTATTACTCCTAATTTTGCGGCTCAAATTTAAAATAGATTATTATGCGTTAATTTAATGTAACGGGAATATGTGCGCCCGAAAAATTTATCCGGCGTTGTTTTTTATAATCATTATTTTTCATTAATTTTGTGCGTTGCTTTTCATAGACGTCATATTGCCTTTGCCGCTTCCGCGAAGTTTCACCTATTCAGCGCCTGACGAGTTGTCGGCGCATGTAAAGAAGGGGATACGGGTTATTGTGCCTTTCGGCGCGCGAAAGTTTTATTCGGCTATCGTGCATGAAATTCACGAACGCAGCGCAGTGGCGTATCCCGTAAAGGAAATCGTATCAACGCTTGACGAACACCCTGTGGCGAATGACCTGCAAATACGGCTTTGGCAATGGATAGCGTCATACTACATGTGTACGCTCGGCGAGGTTATGAAGGCGGCAATACCATCGGGATTGAAACTCGAAAGCGAGACGAAGGTATTTTACAACGAGGCTTATGCGCAGTGCGACGAATTGAACAAATATGAAGAAGAAGTATTGAGCATCGTACACGACAAAAAAAACCTGCCCGTTAGTGAAATAGCAGCCGCCTGCAAGCACAAAAATCTGATGCGCACGGTACAGTCGCTGGTAGACAAGGAAGCGCTGTGGGTGGAAGAAGTGATTGCCGGTCGTTACAAGCCGCGATTTGAGACATACATTAGGATTCATCCCGATATTGACAGCGAGACAAAGTTGAAAAAAGCCTTTGAAACATTGGAAAAAGCCCCAAAACAGTTGGAAATTTTGATGAATTTTGTGCGTTTGTCGGGCGTATTTTCGGGCAGGCAGCAGCGCAGTCCGACAAAAAGGGAACTGTTGCAAACAAGTAATGCCCAAACGGAAACACTCAATAATCTTTTTAGCAAAAAAATTCTTGAACTTTATGCGGAAGAAATATCGCGTCTAAGTTCCAATACTTCCGGCAACGGCGATTTGCCAGAATTGACAGATTGCCAGCAGGTTGCAATTGATAAAATCCGCGAAACGTTTACCGCAAAGGACGTGGTGTTGCTGCATGGGGTTACATCGAGCGGGAAAACCGAAATATATATCCGTCTAATCGACGAACAGATACGGCAAGGCAGGCAGGTATTGTATCTGTTGCCCGAAATAGCGCTCACTGCGCAAATCATCGCCCGTCTGAAAAGCGTATTTGGCGGCAGGGTAGGTATTTACCATTCCAAATTTCCCGACGCCGAAAGGGTTGAAGTATGGAACAATATCAATAAATCCGGCGGATACAGCGTTGTAGTGGGCGTTCGTTCGAGTATTTTCCTGCCTTTTTCAAATCTTGGGCTTGTGATTGTAGACGAGGAGCACGAAAACACATACAAACAGTACGATCCTGCGCCGCGTTACAATGCCCGCGACGCCGTTATTATGCTTGCCGCCATGCACGGAGCAAAAACCCTTCTGGGAACGGCAACGCCCGCAATAGAAAGTTATTATAACGCCCGCGAAGGCAAATACGGACTTGTTGAACTGACGCAACGCTACGCCGGTATGGAGCTGCCCGATATTAATATTGTCGATGTTTCGCTTGCGCGGAAGCAGAAAAAGATGCAGTCGCATTTTCATCCCGACCTGCTGGCGGCTATCGACGAAACGCTGAAAGACGGAAAACAGGCTATTCTGTTTCAAAACAGGCGCGGATTCGCTCCATACGTGCAATGCCGCCTGTGCGAATACATTCCTCGTTGCCGGTATTGCGATGTAAGCCTGACATATCATAAATTTTCCGACCGTTTGGTTTGCCACTATTGCGGCTACAGCTCCGAAAACATGCGCCAATGTCCTGCTTGCGGCGGACTGGACGTCGGCAATGTCGGTTTCGGCACCGAAAAGATTGAGGACGAACTGCAAATTTTTTTCCCACATGCACAGATTGCCCGTCTTGACTTGGACAGTTCGCGCACCCGAAGCAGTTACGAAAAAATTATCGCCGCTTTTGAAAACGGAAAAACAGATATACTTGTAGGCACGCAAATGGTTACCAAGGGACTTGATTTTGAAAATGTACGTCTGTCAGTGGCGCTGAATGCAGACAATATGCTCAGCTTTCCCGATTTCAGAGCATACGAGCGCAGTTACCAGTTATTGACGCAGGTTGGAGGTCGCGCCGGACGTAGCGGCAAACGCGGACAGGTACTGATTCAGGCATCCAATCCGCAACATCCGATACTGCAATACGTTGTTGCAAATGATTACGCAGGCATGTATGATTCGCAAATTGCCGAGCGCGAAAAATTCAAATATCCGCCTTTTTACCGGCTTATCAGTTTAACTCTGAAACACAAAAACAGAAATACTGTTCATTTAGCGGCTAAGGAATTGTCGGAATATCTTGTGAAAATTTTCGGACAGCGCGTGCTGGGTCCGCAAACTCCGGTTATTTCGCGCGTACAGAATTATTATCTTGAAAATATTTTGCTGAAAATAGAAAAACAGGCATCGGCGCAAAAGGCAAAAAATCTTCTTGCGGAAGCAATCAATAATGTAAGACAACTGCCGGCTTACAAATCGTTACAGGTTGTTGTGGACGTGGATCCGATGTGATGTTTGATTTTTTTATACAGTATACGACGCCACTACCTGCGCAATATCTTCTACCCGCTGCGAGCCTGCGCCGGCAAATGTTTTCTTGCACAGCGGACATGCAGTAACCAATATGTCCGGTTTATCTCTTGTCAGTTTTTGCAGAGCATTTTGCGCTATTCTGCGACGCCGGCTATTAGTCAGTACGGCGTTTCCCGTGCTTGCTCCGCAACAAAGACCCTCTTCACGCTCATATTGGGTATCCATAAGATTGGCAATCTGGCGCAGCGCCTGACGCGGCGGATTATATACGCCGGAGTTGCGTCCAAGTTCGCAAGGGTCGTGATAAACAACCGACAATCCCGTATTATTGACGGCAATAGCGCCACTGTCTATCAACCGTTCAATGTATTGCGTGTGGTGCATCACAGATATGGGCAAGTCGTATTCTTCTCTGAATATTTTATAACAGATTGGGCACGAAGTTACAAGCAGTTCGGCATTTGATTGCAGGATAATGTCCGTATTTTTTTCTATCATCAGCGCAGCCGATTTTTCCTGTCCAAGTTGCATCAACGGTCTGCCGCAACATATACCGCCGCCTTCGTCCATCATCCCGTAATTTACTTTCGCGCGGTCGAAAATAGTTTTCATTGCCTTTCCGATTGTAGGCGTGAGGTGTGTCATGCAGCCCGCAAAATAAAGAACATCGGCGCGTATGGTTTGTGTCTTGGGAAAATATTGGTACTGGTCGGGCGAATAAAATGACTCGGAATGGCGTGCATTCTGTTTCAACCGACACGAATCAATACCAACGGGACAAGCTTGTACGCAACGTCCGCACATCATGCAGTTTTGGGCGATGGCTTCAACGTCGCCTTTCTGATGGCGTAGCGCACGCATGAAATACACCGTCGTTTTGCGGTCTAACCGCGCAGCCGTCGACATCTGACAGGCGTCGATGCAGATACCGCAACGCGAACAGGAATGTAATTCAATATTTCCGTATCCTGCATTTGTTTTCTTGCTTTTGATACCTGCATTGCGCAGAACGATTAGCAGCATTTCGGCGGGTATGTGCATGTAGCGCGACGCGGGCAAAGCAAAGAAAAACATGCCAAGCGCAATGGAATATGCCCACCATGTAGGAAGAATATGCGCCTCGTTGGCAACAAACGAATCGAAAACAACGCCGAAGCCTCGCGTAAGAAAACTGCCGCCGCCTATTCCCGACGTAAAACTCTCAGCCAGCAGGCGCAACGGAAAAATAGCCCAAAGAGCGTACATGGCAATACGGTCGCCTATTTTCAATTTGGTTGTACGGCGCATTCCCATCAGACGCGAATTGACGCGCTTGTACAGAGCTAAACCTATTCCAACCAGAACCAGCAACAGAGCGGCGTCCATCAGAAAAAACAGCACGTAGCCTTCCAGTGTCGAGTCCGTTTTCATCATGAAATACCGGAAAAATATTGGAAAATATGGCAAATTAACACGTTCAGGGCAGTATAGCCGCACTTCGATATGTCCCAGTATAATGAGCATAAACCATCCGAATGCAATGCTCGCATGCATGAAACCTAATACGCGATTGCGTTTGAATATTTTGCGATGAATAAGACACTCCATGAATATTTCCTTTGCGGAAATGAATATTTTGCGACTGAAAATACTTTTGCCGAGTCTTTTGCGGTCTTCGTAGGGAAGTTCCTTTACTGTTTTGATAATACCTGCAACAAGGTACAGACAGATGAACACAAATCCGCTCATGAACGGCAGTACAAAGGGGTCGTATATGAAACGTTCGCGCATTTTTAATTGTCAATGTGTTGGTTTTGTAAGACGGTGCAGGACAAGAACTATATTGCGAGTATTGATGCCTCGCGGGCAGAGCATTTGGCATTTGCCGCACAACATACATTTTTCGGCTTCTGCATGAACATTGTCGGTTTGTCCGCGCAACGTTGTCAATCGCAGTTTGCGCAGATTAATTGACGTAAATTGCCCCGCCGAGCAGGTTGCCGTGCATGTTCCGCACCCAACACAGGATGCAAACGACGGTTCGTGCCGTATTACCTGCGCGGCAATAATCCTCGAAGCGCTATCAAGGTCTATTTTGCTGCTATGGTTGATACTGTATCCGAAATTCATATTTGTTTTTTGCCGCAAAGTAACGCATTTTTTTTGAAAAAAGAAAAAATTTAGCCTGAATTGTTCGTTTAACCTTAATCATTAACCATTAATCATTAACCATTAAGAAAACTTCCCGTAGCGAATATGCTGCGGGAAGTTTTTTTGAGGTTGAAATTATAGTGGAGGATCGCTTAAATTTCAATGCATTTTTTGGAGTTTTTAGAATCTATAAACGAGACCTACCTTTAGCAAACCTGTAAATAGACCGTCGATGGACATGCCCTGTGCGGCTAATGGATTGTATGAACTGTTAACGCCAAATCCAAAGTGAGTATCAGTTGATTTATTGTCTGAATTGCTTTCGTCTGTTTCAGTTTCAATTGAAAAACCAAATCTTAAAAAGTCAAAACTTGCTTCCAAATCCAATTTTTCGGTGATGCTGTATGTCACTACTGGAAGTACGCCAAGCCCGAATGTAAAAAGAGGATCGCCATCCGTGCTGTTTCCGCCTGATTTGTATTTTTCTTTATACCCGCCAATGCCTAATGCGGCTTCAAGGTGCAGGGATACTTTTTCATCGCCTAACACACGATAACGGGCAAAAGGGCTAAATTCCCAGCCAAAACCGTTAGTTTTTTGTTCTTGAGACCCGGATCCAGGAGGCGTATACTTCTCAGAATAAATGCCTAACCCAATTTTAGTACCGATTGCCAAATCGTCGATAAGGTAAAAACCCACTTTGGGCGTAAAAGAAAAAAAAGCTTCCGAGGGATGATCATACGAATTTCCTCCCAATTTTGTTTTTCCTCCCGTTAAATCCAAACCCAAACCTCCACCCACGAAAAGTTGGGCGTTACATGTCAGTATCATTGCTACCGACACAACAAATGTTACAATTACTTTTCTCATTTTTTAAACTTTTTTAGTGATAAAAATATGCCGCAAAAATAAATATTTTCGTAATTGTAACAAATTTTTTTAAAAAAAATGTTTATTTTTGCAGTAATATTTTATGCATTTGATTTCGTGGCAAAGAATAAACTAAAGCGTTTTGCTGACATGGCAGCCTATTCCAACGTGATAGCGCCTAAGTTCGATGAAGTATTTCGCGCCGATTTCAGGCTTAAAGGTCGCTGGGCGGAAGAAATTTTCGGCAACGGCAATCCTTTGACGCTCGAACTTGGCTGCGGCAAAGGCGAATATACGGTCGCACTCGCACGCAAATATCCCGAAAAAAACTTTATCGGGGTAGACATAAAAGGTGCACGTATGTGGGTTGGCGCTACCGAAGCCTTGCAAAACAGACTGTCGAACGTTGTTTTTCTGCGTACGCGAATAGAATTTATAACTTCATGTTTTGCGTCAGGCGAAGTATCCGAAATATGGATTACATTTCCCGACCCGCAACCACAGCAAAGCCGTGAAAATAAACGGCTAACATCTGATAGATTTATAGATTCGTACCGCCGAATAATGCAGCCCGATGGAATCATACACATGAAAACAGACAGCGAAAGCCTGTTTGAATACACATGCGAAACCGTAAAATTAAACAGTCTGCAAACGCTTGTATCTACCGACGATTTATACAATTCGGGACGTACTGATGATATTTTATCCGTAAAGACATTTTACGAAAAAAAATTTATTGAAAAAGGTTTTACAATCAAATACCTGAAATTTAAAATTTAAAAAGTAAATTTAAACCACATTGCGTATGCTTTCGCAAAAAATCATAAAAATTTAACAAAAAAAGTTCGGACACTTGTGATTTTTTTTTCAAAAATTTGTCAATTAAAAAAAAATTGTATCTTTGCAGAATTGTTTAGCGTGAAATTTTGAAACTTTTTTTGAAATTTTACGTATAATATAATGTATAGGTAATGTAAGTGTAATATTATATAAGCAGATTATGTCAGATTCAGGTCTTGTCTTATCTTTTGGCGTCGTTTTGTTGACGGGCTTGGTAGCCGTCGGGGTACATCGGTTGATGTACAAGAAAAGTATTGTTTTTCAGATAGTGGCGTTCATGACGGTTCCGCTCATCAATACCGCTGCTGTGGCGCTGTTTGTCGGCGCGAAGGGGGTGCATCACGCCGTATGGGCTGCGCCATGGATTGTTGTGGTTATTACCGTAGCCCTCGAAATCGTTGCGCGAAAACTGCTAAAACCGCTTCAGGAAATGCAGAAAACGGCTGATTCATTGTCTACGGGCGATGTAAACATTACCATCAACGAAAAGTTCCTGAAGGACGACCATGAAATGGCGATGATTTTGCGCGAGATGGCAAAATTGACGGAGGCGCTCAAAAATATCGAAATGTTTGCCGACCGCATAGGCAAGGGCGAGTTGAATGTAGAGTACAACCTGCTTGGCGACAATGACAGTCTGGGCAAGGCGATGCTCGACATGCGCGTAAACCTGCAAAAAGCCGAAGCGGAAAAGGAAGAGCGTCATAAGGAAGACGAGCGGCGCAACTGGGTAACGCAGGGGGTGGCAAAGTTTGCCGATTTGCTGCGTACAAACAACGATAACGTCGAAGAACTGTGCTATTCGATAATTAGCAATCTGGTGAAGTATGTCGGCGCAAATCAGGCGGGTATCTTCCTTGTGAATGACGACGACGAGCAAAAACCCGTTCTCGAACTGAAAGCGTGCTATGCTTACGAAAGGCGCAAATATCTGCACAAAACAATCGAACTGGGCGAGGGACTTGTCGGCACATGTTTTCTTGAGCGCGATACCATATATATAACGGACGTTCCGAAGTCGTATGTCCGCATCACTTCCGGTTTGGGCAACGAATCGCCGAAATCCTTACTGATAGTTCCGCTAAAGGTTAATGATACTATTTACGGCGTTTTGGAAATAGCCTCTTTCAAGGAATATGAGCCGTACATGAGGGATTTTGTCGAAAAAATAGCCGAAAGCATCGCTTCAACAATTTCGGCGGTGAAAGTAAACATGCAGACAGGCAAATTGCTGGAACAGTCGAAATTGCAGTCCGAAGAACTTGTTAATCAGGAAGAGGAACTTCGTCAAAGCATGGAAGAGATGCAAGCCACGCAGGAGGAAATGGGCGTCAAGCAAGAGGAAACGGAACGCGCACATCAGGAAGCCCTTGAGGCAATGGCTGAAATGAAAGAAATGCAGAAAACGTTGCAGGAAGAGAAGATGGAAGTTGATTCGGTGATGAACGCAGTTGATAATCTGTTTATTCGCATCACATATTCGACCGACATGTCACTGATTGACCTCAACGACGCTGCGCTCAAATTTTTCGGAATAGCGCGAGAAAAATTGATTGGCGCTAAACTCACATCAAAAATGAAACCGGAAGATATACCCGCTTTCAAGAAAAACTGGGATGAAGTGCTTGCAGGCGAGACGTTTACAGACGAAGGTATTCGCAAATCGAGCGAAGGCGAGAAACGCGTATGGTTTATGTACACCCCGATAAAACATGCAGATGGGCATGTTGCTAAAGTGTTGATGATGGGTAAAGTAATAGAATAATGTAAAAATTTATAAAAAAAAAGACAAAAATTTTGTTTGTACATTAGAATAATTATTATTTTTGTCGTTTGATAAAAGATATTTTATGCAAGATTTTAAGGCGGTAGTTATAGGAGGTTCAGCCGGTAGTTTTCAAGTGGTAGTGAAGATTTTGCAATCGTTGCCCAAAAATTTCAACTATCCTGTTTTCCTGTGTCTGCACCGTTTGAAGCACATTCGTTCGGGGTTTGTGGAAGCGTTGTCTATCAAATCGAATATACCGATTATTGAGCCGTATGACAAAGCCCACATCAAACCGGGCATTGCATATTTGGCGCCGGCTAATTACCACATGTACATAGAGTTGGCAAACCAAATATCTCTGTCTACGGAAGAGCCTGTAAATCATTCGCGTCCGTCGATAGACCTGACGTATTTTTCTACGGCGCAATCGTATCGGCAGAGGCTGGTAGGAATTATACTTTCGGGCGCAAACCGCGACGGCGCTTTGGGAATGAAAAAAATAGCCGACTTTGGCGGAACAACCCTCGTGCAGGACCCGCAGGAATGCGAAGTGCGCACAATGACCGAAGGTACCCTGAACGTCACGAAAGTGGACTATGTATATAAAACTGACCAGATTATTCAATATTTAAGAAGTATCAACAAGTAAAAATATCAAACAGCATGAACAATACAAATAAATATGCTATAAGGGGGCTACTGGTTTTCATTTTTACGACAGTCAGTATGCTTGCAACCCTGTATGCAGCACAGGCAGAAACGTTTACCATACTGTTATTCGCCTGTGTTATCGTCAGCATCGTTCTGTCGCTGGTGATGCTGATTTTTTTGATGCAAGCGAACAGCGACATTTCCAAACTTGACGAAGAGCTGCACCGTCTGCGGGAACGCGAACAACTTATGCACAAGGATAACCAGAAAACAAACGATAACTGGCAAAACAAGGAAATTTTCAGGGTTGATGAAGTCCTTGCGCGCGTGATGCCTGCCGGAAACTCCTTTGACAGCGCCGTCGCATATACCGAAAGCATACTGAAAAATATCGCAAAGGAACTGGAAATTGTTCAGGGACTGTTTTTTGTACTGAACGATACCGACAAGATGTTTCAAATTTCGGGGCAATATGCCTATTATTCCGAAGAACAGCCGCGAAGTTTCATTTTGGGAGAAACAATTTCGGGACAGGTTGCCAAAAATCAGCAACTGTTGAACTTGAAGGAACTCCCGCAAGGTTACGTAACCGTGCTTTCGGGCTTGGGCAAAAGTAAGCCGGCTCATTTAGTCATAGCCCCTATCGTATGCAACGGCGAAAGTATAGGTATTATAGAACTCGCTTCATTCAAGGTTTTCGGAGAAAATGAAGAATTGCTCACCCGTAAAATCTGCGAAGCGACGGCTGATTTGTTGAACGAATTAAGAATTAAGATGATATGAAGACTGTACTGAACAAACATAACAAGAACAAACAAAAAAGCAATATCACGCTCTATGCAATCTGTGCATCTGCTATTTTTATTGTTATTGCTTGGATTGTGGGGTTTGCATCCACCGGCGTCAAAATTAGCCCTGTCGGATGGTGGGAATTGCACAAAGCCTTGCCGGTACTGTGGCTTCTGTATCTGATTCCTGTGATAGCAGCCGTTTTTGCTAAAAACATCATCAAATCATTTGCCGGCGAGGTAGATACATTGACAACCAAGTTGAACGTCAGGAGGAGGCGAAGCGACGCCACTGCCCAATTTGCGCAGGAAATAGGCTCAGGCAACTATTCCGCCGAATTTACGGCAGCCGACGACGATGTTCTTGGAAAACAGTTGCTGATGATGCGCGACAACCTCCTCGAAAACAGCAAAAAGGAAACCGAGCAACTTTGGATTAGCAAGGGAAAGGACGTTGTATCCGAAATTCTGCGTTTGCATAACAATCTGGAAGAGTTGTCGTTAGATGCGTTGATAAACATTATTAAATATGTAAACCTGTTGCAGGGCGCCCTCTATTTCTATGACGAGGATACCAGAAAACTGCGCAACATGGCTACATACGCCTATAATCGCCGCAAATACATCAATCAGGAGTTTGCAATCGGCGAAGGACTTATCGGGCAGTGCGCATACGAAATGGACTACATCTATCGCACCGACGTGCCGAAAGATTACGCAACCATCACTTCGGGCATACTTGGCGACAAAAAACCCGCAAGTTTGCTGCTGGTGCCGTTGATAGCCGACGAAAAACTTCAGGGTATCATAGAGTTTGCCTCGATTGACAAGGAAATACCTGCAACCACAATCAAATTTCTGCGCGAGTTAGCCGAAATTATTGCGCGTACGTTCTACAACCTGCGTATCAACAAGCAAACGGAAAAACTGCTTGCCGAATCGCAAAAGATGACCGAAGAGTTGCGCGAAAACGAGGAGCGCCTCCGCCAGAACGCCGAGGAAATGCGGGCAACACAGGAAGAACTGTACGAAACAAACGAAAAATTAGAAACAAAGATAGGGGAAGTTCAGAACGCGCAACGGCGCCTCAATTCGTTGCTTGAGAACGCTTCCGAAATCATTTCAATATACGACAAAAACCTCAGTCAGACTTATGAAAGCCCGTCCGTAAAGAAAATTTTCGGCTATACTCCCGAAGAAGTGCTTGACGGAACGGTGAATAAATTTTTGCCCGAAAGCGAAGAGGCTCTGCACGGCATGTTCAAGCAGTTGATAGATAGTCCTGCCGAGCCTGTAACTATCGAATGTCAGTGTGTCCGTCAGGACGGTACGCCGATGATTGTTGAAATCACCGGTCATAACATGATAGATGACAATGCGATACAGGGCATCATACTTAATACGGTAGACTGTACCGAACGTAAACGCGCCGAAAGGGAACAGCGGCTACGCAGCAAAATGCAGTCGCTGTCTGAAAACTCGCTGGATATTATCCTGCGTTTGAGCGTCGATGGCGAATTTTTCTATGCAAACCCTGTTCTTGAAGATTATTTGGGCATATCGCCGAAAGACGTCATCAAAAATACCGTCAACGACGTTGATATTCAGGATAGTTTGAAGACGTATTTCCTCGATACAATAGCGCTTATAAAGGAAAATCCTGCAAAAGTTACAAAGGAAATCGAGGTTTCCATGCAGATGGGCGAAAAAACCACGATACGTATCATGAATTTTGCCGCCATTCCCGAAATGAACGAAGGCGAACTGGAAACGATACTGTTTGTGGGACACGACATTACGGAGGCAAAGCGCATAGAACTTGAAATTCAGGAAAAGAATAAAAAGATTGAAGACAGTATCAATTACGCTGCCCGTATTCAACAATCCATCGTTCCAAATATGGATTTGATAAAGAAGCAGTTGCCCAAGTCTTTCATTTTCTACAGACCTCGCGACATTGTCAGCGGCGACTTTCCCTGGTATGCCGACCGCAACAACAATCTGTATATCGCAGCGGTAGACTGTACGGGGCATGGCGTTCCGGGTGCATTGCTTTCATTTATAGGCTATTTCACGCTCAACAATATAGTAGACCATCGAAAAGCATATTCAGCCGGTGAAATTCTGGATATGCTACATTCAGGCGTGCGTACCACGCTTAAACAGGATATGGAAGACGCAAGCGCCCGCGACGGTATGGACATCGCATTCTGCAAAATAAATATTCTGAAAAACGAAATAGAATATTCAGGAGCGCATCGTCCGCTGTATCTTTTGCGCAACGGTGAAATAATTGAATATAAGGGTAATCGTAAAGCAATCGGCGGTATACCAATTGGCAAAAAACCCGAAGAACCATTTATTACGCACCGAATCAAACCCGAAAATGGCGACAAGATTTTCTTCTTTTCGGACGGCTTACCCGACCAGCTGGGAGGTCCCGAACGCAAGAAATATTCGCCAAAACGGGTTCGCGAAATGATAATTGAACATCAGCACTATACGATGGATGAATATGGGCGACTGTTTGATAACGATTTCGCGGAATGGAAAGGCGACATCAAGCAGACCGACGACGTTTTGCTGATAGGTATTGAATTTTAACGTTTAAGTATATAAAATGTCTAAACAAAAAATTAACAAGAAAATAAAAAGTCATAAACCTAAAATAAAAGAGTATCCCAATGGAAAAAAGATCCTTTGTTGAATTTATTCTCGACTTTTACAAGTACATGCGAGAATATGAACTATCGTTGGTCTACGAGGGCGAGATAACGCAGCCGATTATTAAGGCTTTCCTGTCGTTGACCGAAACAAAAATGATGCAGCAGGAAGAGCCGGGCGCCGTACAGCGCAAGGTATTCCACGTGATGGTAGAATGTTTGCAGAACGTCAGCAAATACAGCGATTCTTCTATCGACCACAATTATTTGTATGCCGGAATGGGTGTTTTCGTTGTAACGCGCAGCGCTACCGAATACAGCATCACCACCGGTAATGCAATGGAAACATGCAAAATAGAAGAACTCAGGAAAAACCTTGACCATATCAACAGTATGGATAAGGATACGTTGAATGAAATGTACAAAAAACAAATCAAGGAAGGACATCTGCACGATAAGGGCGGAGCAGGGCTTGGCTTTATTGACATAAAGCGCAAAACCGGCAATAACCTTACGTATGAATTTATGGAAATCGACGAAGAAATGTCGTTCTTTATTTTATCATCAAGCGTTTCAAGAATAGACCGTTAAATTAGAAAATTAGAAATTAGAATATATACATATTATCATGGACCCTATAATTATAAATGCCACTGAAGACACTCCGGGAGTAAGATTAGATGCAGCAAGCGATATTTTCGAGATATCGGGACGTTCGCTACCCGAAGACGTAGTAAAATTCTATAAACCCATATTGGACTGGTTGGAAGCGTATGGACAATCGCCCAATGCACATACCGTTTTTAACTTCAAACTGTCGTATTTCAACACGGCGTCGTCAAAAATCATTCTCGATATACTGATGAAACTTGAAGGTATCCATAACGCGGGTAAAAGCATAGCAATCAAATGGCACTACCCTTCGGACGACGAGGATATGATGGAAGCCGGCGAAGAATATGCCGACATCGTGGACGTTGCTATCGAAATGGTTGAATATTAATAGTTTTGATATTTCATCTTCTTACGATATTTCTTTCGTCGAAGCGGGATGCGACGAAGCCGGACGCGGATGTCTGGCCGGTCCCGTATTTGCGGCAGCGGTAATACTTCCGAAAGATTTCAGGCACGATACGCTCACCGATTCTAAAAAACTGACAAGCAGGCAACGTTACTTTCTACGCGACGAAATTAAGGAAAAATCGGTTGCTTGGGCAGTAGCCTCATGCGATAACCATGAGATTGACAGGATTAATATTCTGAAAGCATCGGTACGCGCCATGCACAAGGCTGTTGAACAACTGACCGCGCGTCCGGAATTTCTGATTATCGACGGCAATTATTTCATTCCCTATCCCGACATTCCGCACAAATGTATCGTAAAGGGCGATGCGCTGTTTTATTCCATTGCCGCCGCTTCGGTGCTTGCCAAAACCTGCCGCGACGATTACATGACAAGCCTTGCCGCCGAATATCCGCAATATTCATGGGAAAAGAACAAAGGCTATCCATCGCGGGAACATCGCGAGGCAATCGCACGACACGGCATATCACCATATCACAGGCGGTCGTTTCGGTTGTTGGCTAATCAGGGAGAGTTGTTTTGTTTTCAACATGATATAATATAAAATAATGACTTGTTTTGTCAAAAAAATAGTATGAATATTAGTGACTTACAATATATAAACCCTATAATTGAAGAACAACCAAGCAATTACGCTGACAGATTGGGAACAGATTATAGTAAAACTGTTTCACAAAGTTTCAAAAAAAAAAACGGACAGTTTTTTACGCCTTTGGCAATTGCTAAATTTATGAGTAGTTTGACTTCGACGAATAAAAGACAGATAAGTATTTTAGACCCAGGTTGTGGAACAGCCATACTGACATGTGGATTAGTTGAAAATCTTGTTGAACATAATCCTGAAATAGAG
>Ga0082212_10004490_pt1 | contig 19334 bp, 17 predicted proteins | sample TergutNt197P3_FD_71548 | JGI IMG/M metagenome (GOLD analysis project Ga0082212, IMG submission 71548) | Neocapritermes taracua P3 segment gut microbial communities from Petit-Saut dam, French Guiana - Nt197 P3 | ecosystem: Host-associated > Arthropoda: Insects > Digestive system > Gut ... | reverse complement strand
AGAACGAGGAAGAAAAATAACATGAAATAATATATCTGAAAAAAAAAATGACGAGTATATCAAATTAAATCATTTAAAAGATTCAAAATGGAAACAATAACAAAAAAAGTCCGTTATGCGGCAACAGTAATGACAATACTGTCATTGACATCATTGTACAACGATCTTTGCGCACAAACCACTCAATCTGCTGCAAAAAAAGTCACAATTGATCATTTCAATGTGGAAAAAATTAACGCCAACCGCATGCGCATGACCGTTGCGGCTTCAGGCGACAACTTCAGGTACTTCTTTTTTCAGTTGGACATGATGACAGATGGTTGCGCACAACCTACCGGCTTTTTTTCGACTGGTTCGGGCTTCACTTTTCTCAACGCTGACCAGGAAGGAGGTCAATCCTCCTCCTTTACGCTCGATCACCCCCTCAATGAAAGCAAAAACCCCAACAAATTTGTTTATACATTCAATACAACAGAATGGGCGAAAGGTCGTTATTTGCTTATTGTCAACGCTATCGGCCGCCCAAGTACGGGCGGCGGCTTTGAGGTCGAAAGAAAAGTTTTCTACATTGACGTCGGAACTCCCATTCCCACTATCGTCTCAAACATCCCCTCCGCCAGGCACCAGCTCGTCTATTCCAAAGAAAGTGTCTATGCCGCCTTTCCCACCCCTTTCATAGATGACGGGCAGATTGGCATAACCTTTTCGACCAAGACCACCGACCGCCATGTTGACAACACCGGTGGCTCAAAAACCATGCTGTCAAGCGATGAGGGAAAAACCTGGGTTGACACCGATGCACCGCTTGTCAGCTCCGCGTGGCGTCGATCCGATGGCAGCATGGTCCGGGCTTTGCATCAGGGTTGGCTCTACGCCGATATTTCGGAGGAGCCGCGTTTGATTGCGGAACGCCGCCATCCGCACCGTTCCTCCGATACTCAGGTCGCATGGCTCGGAGGCCCATGTGTGAAAGTATCTACAGATGACGGGCGTTCATGGAACACAACCATCCTCCCCATGCCGGAATACTTGTCCGGCGTCAACGGCTATCATGATATTGCCGCATACCTCCACACGTCCACCGACATCCGTCTGGCCGCCATTTATGGCAAGAAATATGCTCCCGGCAACCCCGAAAAACTCGGACCTGATGAAGTATTCATCATCCGCTCCATTGACGATGGATACACTTGGGAAACGTATCCCATGTATCCCGACGGCCTGCCCAATCCTGCCATCGGTTTTAATGAAACTGCCCTCGTGGAAACTGCTGGCGGAAAGATTCTTGCCATTGCCCGATCTACCATTGAGGATGGCCTGTGGCAAATGGAGTCAGGTGATGGCGGCTTGACATGGAACGCTCCTGTCAAGACCCCCATGAAAGGTTTTCCCGCACATGTCATCCGTCTGAAGGACGGGCGCCTGCTCTGCGCCTACGGCGTGCGTCGTCAGGCTCCGCAAGGTATTCGCGCCGTTGTAAGCGCTGACGACGGGAAAACATGGAATGTAGAAAACGAATTGATCATTCGCGGCGACGCCGCCGGTAACCCCGCGGATATGGGGTATCCGATCCTGTATCAACGCGCCGACGGTACCATTTTGGTTGTTTATTACCTGACGACCGATGGCACCTATCCATCAATCTGGTCAACCACTTTCACCCTTTGAAAAATTAAATCTAATCAAATAATATCGTAAAATTTAAACAGATGAAAAAATGAAAAGAATAAAAATCATACTCATTGCCATGATTCCCTTGATGATTGGCATTCAGGTACACGCGCAAAAAAACACGTATATTATTGAAGATGCGCAAATTAAGATAGGTGTTGATCAACAAGGTTGTATTGTACACCTGGAAAATAAAACCGGCAATACGGGAAATGTTATTGATTATCCTGCAAACGGCATTTTTGGGATGGTTTGTAAGCGGGGCGACAACTGGGAAGATGTTGTTTTCCCTGAAAAACAGCATTATCAGGTGACACAAAAAGGTAACACAATCACCATAAAAATAGATAAGATTACTACCCGCGACGCCACAAGTAATGTGTTGATTGTGATGACCATTGGTTTGAATGAAGGTAAAATAACGTTCAACGCCGAAATTGACAACCGGCAGCAAGACCTGACCGTTACCGACTTCATATATCCTCAGATAGGAGTTATTAAAACCCTTGCCGGAGGCAAACCTGATTTACTTTGGCCGAATCAGTCAGGCGTATTATATTCAAATGTTGGCGACTATCTTTCAAATATGAGCGCCACCAGACAGTCTCCCAACTCTATTTCCGCAGTCTATCCCGCAGGATACCCCGGAGGAGTGAGCATGCAATGGATGGCTTTAATCGATAAAGACCAGTGTCTGTATTTTTCAGGGCGGGATGATGATTTTTATGCAAGTACGCTCCGTGTAAATGGGAGTAGCGAGCAAAGAGGAAGTATTCTGTTATCCATCGACCGTTTTGCTTTTGTAAAACCGGGTGAAAAGTGGCAAAATCCCGCTTCCATATTGATGCTGTATACCGGCTCATGGAGAAAGGGAGCCGACGAGTATCGTACATGGGCTTCATCATGGAGAAAAGAACGGGAACAGGCAGAGTGGGTCAAAAATATGACGGGGTATTTTTTGGTCATCAACAAACAACAATATGGAGACGAAATGTGGAGTTATGATAAACTTCCACAATTGTATGAGATGGCAAAAGCGCATGGATGTGATGTTCTTGGTTTATTTGGCTGGTATGAAACCGGACATGATAACATGTATCCTGATATTGACGCCGGACAAACATTAGGCGGCAGAAAAACATTAACAGAAAATATCAGAAAAGTTCAGGCTGCCGGAGGAAATGTAACGCTTTATCACCAGGGTCATCTCATGGATGTGAACGCTCCATTTTACAAAGAAACCGGTCACAGGATTGAATCAAAATCATTTTGGGGCGTTCCATATTATGAAAAGTACAACAAATATCACAATAGCGATTTTCTAAAACACTTTACATCCAAAACATTTTCCACCGTATGCCCTTCTTGTCCGGAATGGCATGACCTTATGGTTGAAAAGACGGAATTTATTGCTTCGTTTGGCCCCAACGGCGTACTTTTTGATCAGATTGGAGGGATGTCGCCTAATCCCTGTTTTGATGATACTCATCCTCATAAAAACGGAAAGCCGTCCCTGTCTTATGCTAATGGTAGAATTCAATTACTGGGTAAAATCCATCATAAGGCAAAAACCATTGACAGGGAATTTGCCTTCTTTACCGAACATATTTGCGACGTATATTCACAGTTTGCAGATTGTTTGCATGGAATTGGCGTAGCGCCCGGTGGAGAAGGTAATCGAACCGTATATGAAGAAAGAAAAACGGCAACAGTTATCAACTATCCTGAACTTTTTCGTTATTGTTTTCCAAAAACAGTTATTACCCTCCGTAATCCTTTTCCATATATACACCCAAGAGTTGCCAATTATGCATTAACCTTTGGATTCAGGTATGAAATGGAACTGCGCTATTTGGATGATTGCGACTATGTATTAGAAGACAGAACGCCCGAATGGAAAGAATATGCCGCTAAAATAACCGCGTTGAGAAAGAAATACCGGGATGTGCTTGGACACGGAAAGTTTGTGGATGAGGAATACATTCAGATAAAAAACAGAAAAGTCATTGCAAAATCATTTCTGAAAGACGAGTATCTTGCAGTTGTCCTCTGGAATGACAACAAAAGTGATCAGAAAATAGACTTGCAGGTGGATGGATTCACGTTGATAGAAGCCTCTACCGTGGACAAAACCATGAAAGAGTTGCCTGATATTTTGAAATCCCAAGAGGTCGTTGTTGCATATTTCAAAAAACCGTAACTTTTCAGGAGATGATTCAGAACATGAACTATCCGGTTGCTGAGATTTCAAATAAATATATCCGCGCAAAAATATATCTGCCGGATCGTGAAAATGGCTTTTACCGAGCTACACGGTTCGACTGGTCGGGAATTATTTTTTCGTTGGTATACAACGGTCATCAATTTTCCGGGCAATGGTTTGAAAAATATGATCCCGAAATTCACGATGCCATTTGCGGCCCGGTTGACGAATTTGCTCCGGTTGGATTTGACGCAGCAATTATTGGAGAAGAATTTTTAAAGATAGGAATTGGGACATTATGCAAATCGTCAGTTGATTTTCAAAGATTTGGCTTATATCAGATCATGAATCCGGGAAAATGGGAAATCATTCAGGACAGCAGTCGGATTGTATTCAGGCATTTGTTGACAAGCGCATCCTATTCATACATTTATACGAAAACCGTAAGTTTATCCGAAGACAAGCCTGTGCTGATGCTGCACTGTTCCTTGAAAAATTTGGGTAAACAACCATTGGAGTCCAATGTGTTCAACCACAACTTTTTTGTCATCGACCGGCAGGTTACAGGGCCGGACACAAGAATTATTTTTCCCTTTAAACCCGAAGGAGATTGGAGAAACCCGGAAAGCCCGGTTACAATTCGGAAAAACGAAATCGTATTTACACGTCATCTGGACAAAGGTGAAACTGTGTTCATGGAAAATATGCATGGATTCAATCCGGATGAAAATTATCATTTCCAGGTTGAGAACCATGCGGCAAAAGCAGGAGTGCATATCATGGGGAACCGACATCCGTATCGGATGGTATTTTGGGCGTCCCGTCTCACGGTCTGTCCCGAAGCATTCATTAAGTTATCGGTTGACCCGCAGGAAGAGTTTACATGGTCGAATGATTATGAATTGTATTAAAAAATTATTGAATCAGAAACAATTGTTATCTTTGCGGGGTTGAATAAAAAACGTAAGATGTCATGAAAGCATTACCTGTAGGAATCCAGTCATTTGCCGATTTGCGCAACAAAAATTTCCTGTATGTTGATAAGACTGAAGAAATCCACCGTCTCATCACATCCGGCAAAATATATTTTCTATCGCGTCCGCGCAGATTTGGCAAGTCTTTGCTTGTCAGTACGCTTGCAGAACTTTTTAGTGGCAACAAGTCGTTATTTGAAGGTTTGTATATTTACGATAAATACGATTGGACGCAGCAATATCCGGTCATTACAATAGATTGGAGCAATATAAAACACTCCACAGCAGAAGCAATGGAAAGCGAGATGTGTACATTTATTGACAGAATAGCATTATCGCACCAGATTTCGCTTATGCACAATTATGCATCCAGCAGATTTGCCGAACTGATTGAGCGCATGTACGAAAAAACCGGTCGTCAGGTAGTAGTATTGGTTGACGAATACGACATGCCCATCCTGGATGCTTTGAATAATCCGACGGAATTAGAGCCGATACGCAATTTTTTGCAATCATTCTATAAAGTGCTTAAAGGTACGGACGCTTACTTGCAGTTCGTTTTCCTTACAGGCGTTTCCAAGTTTTCCAAAGTATCTGTTTTTTCCGGCATGAACAGTCCCGACGATATCACCATCGACAGGCAATATTCCACAATATGCGGCTATACGCAGGATGAACTGGTGCGGGATTTCGAGGAATACATCAACGATTTTGCCCTGACAAGGCAAGTGACGCCCAACGAAATCATCGAATCTATCCGTCATTGGTACAACGGATATTCCTGGGACGGGATAACGACGGTTTACAATCCGTATTCCACCCTTTTGCTGTTCAGAAAAAAGACGTTTTCAAATCACTGGTTTTCAACCGGTACGACAACTTTCCTGATTCATCAAATCAAAAAGCGTAATGATGTGAAATATCTGTTGGAACTTACGCAAATATCCTCTGACGGGTTTGATAATTTTGAACCCGATAAGATGGATACCAAATTGCTACTGTTTCAAACGGGATACCTGACCATAAAAAGCGTGGCTCAAAGCCGGTTTGGGGAAGAGCTGGAATATACATTGGGTATTCCCAATGAAGAAGTCCGTAAATCACTGATGCAGCATTTGGTAAGCAGTTATACAGAAAATTCCTTATCAGAAACATCCGCTATGCGCGACCTGATGTTGCAGCAGTTATTCGATGGCGATGTATCCGCATTCCAGCGCAACATGCAGGCGATGTTAGCCCGTATTCCCTACCAGTTGCATATTTCCTGCGACGCTTATTACCATTCGTTGCTGCTGCTCTGGCTCAACATGCTGGGGTTTGATGTGCTGGGCGAAGTCCAGACCAATATTGGCCGTATCGACGCCGTGTGGACGTGGGAAGACAGGGTAGTAATCGCCGAAATCAAGCACTCCGAAAAAGGTACGCTCGAATCGCTTTTGCAAGAGGCTTTCGAACAAATACACGATCGCCGTTATTACGGGCCTTTTGCCTGTAACAACCGTCGCATCGCTTTGTTGGCTATCGCCATTGCCGGAAGAGAAATTGAATGCCGGATGGAAGAGTTGAGACCGTAAAATCGTAAGAATAACGGATTCAGTCATTCCATTACTCATTTATTCAAAAGCGTGTAAACCCAAAAGAATTGTTTACACGTTTTTTTGAATTAAAAATCAATTATTTAATTATATCATGCAAAAAAAATCGTACAAATGGGAAGTTTTAGCCCTGTTGTGGATCGCCTATCTGCTGAATCAGGCTGACAGGCAGGTCTTCAATGTCGTTCTTCCCTTAATCAAAAACGACCTGAACCTGTCGGATGTGCAGATCGGGAGCATCGCCACCATTTTCAATATGGCGTATGCCTTTCTCGTTCCTGTGGCGGGGTATGCAGGCGACATATTCAGCCGGAAATGGATTGTTACCATCAGCATTATTTTCTGGAGTATCGCTACCATGTTCACAGGGTTGAGTAACGGCATCATTATGCTGATCCTGATGCGAAGTATTGCCACTGGCGGAGGCGAAGCCTTCTTTGGTCCGGCAAACTATTCGCTGCTGGCGCAATATCACGACAAGACACGCGCATTTGCCATGTCGCTGCATCAGACTGCATACTACATTGGCATCATCCTCAGCGGCTTTTTGGCAGGTTACGTAGGCGAACGCTGGGGTTGGCGGGCGGCATTTTATATATTTGGCGCGGTAGGCGTCGTACACGGTATCGTTCTTGCTTTCAGATTGAAAGACAGGAAAACTGATCACACGTCATTGCGAGGAACGAAGCAATCCAGTGAAGAAGAGGCTGGATTGCTTCACTGCGTTCGCAATGACGGGAAAAGTGCAAAAGAAAGAGTCCGGTTCATCGAAGGATTCAAAATCGTTTTCAGCACACCCACCGCTCTGACACTCACGCTTTGCTTCAGCGGACTGATATTTGTATTAACGGGCTACCTGACATGGATGCCCACCTACCTGTACGAGAATTTCGGTATGAGCCTGTCTCATGCCGGTTTCCATTCCATGTTCTACACCCATTTATTCGCTTTTGCGGGAATCATCCTTGCCGGAAAACTGTCCGACAGCATCGCAAAAAAGAATCCTGCCCGCCGGATGATGTTACAGGGGTTGGGGTTACTGATTGCCGTTCCGTTCATTTTCATGATGGGAAATTCCACCGTTCTGCCTGCCATTTATATCGGTTTTGCGGGTTTCGGCTTTACACGCGCCTTTTTCGACGCCAATACCTATACAGTTCTTTACGACGTTATTCCCGCCAAATATCATTCTTCCGCTTCCGGCGTCATGATCATGACAGGATTTGCAGTAGGAGCGCTTGCTCCGGTCGTGTTGGGTTATGTAAAATCGGGAGCGGGACTTTCGGCGGGTATTTCCTCATTGGCTGTCATTTGGCTGGTATGCGGCATATTGATGCTTTTGACAAGCAAATATTTTTACGTAAAAGATTTCAAAAAAAATAACCAACATGATAGATAAAAAAAGAAAGGCTAAAGCCGGATTATTGCTCATTGCCTCGCCAAGATTTAAAAATTTGGGCGCGGGACTGAAACGCGGTACTTACGGCGAACGGAAAGCAAGCGACGTCGAAGAGATTCGCCAATCGTTGGATGACATGCTGGATGTTGTTTATCCGGGTATCATCTACGAAAAAGAAGATGTGGAAAAGGCAATCCGTCTTTTCTTTACGGAAAAAGTTGATTTCGTCATCGCGGAGTTTCTTTCCTGGTCGGAAGATTTCGCATGGATTCGCTTTTTGAGAGACATGCCCAATGTGCCCGTTCTTTTCGTGAATCCGGTCAAGGAACGGATGAGTTTTGAAAATACGTTAGACGAAGACGATTTCATTGATTACCTGCGGTCAGGAACTTTGGTCGGTTCGCTTGAGGCGTCGGGTTCGGTGCCGCGCACTTGTCGGAAATATGTAAAAGTAGTTGTTGGAAGCCGGCAGGAACTTTCAGAGCAAATAAAGTTGTTTGCAAAGGTTGCACGGGTTAAAACCATTCTTCGTCAGTCGAACGTGGGGCTTTTAGCAAACTACAACGAAGCCATGTGGTCAACTTACATTGATCCATATAACCTCTTTGCCCGCATCGGACCGGAAATCCGCTTCATCGCATACTCAACCTACGCCGACGTCATCAACGATATAAGCGTAAATGAATTACAGGAATACAAACAGGAATTGCTTTCGAAATACCGCATCATGGACGACGTGGACGACGTCAAGTTCGAAGCGTCGGTACGCGCTTCCATTGCGCTGGCAAAATTAGCGGCGCAATCGGATATTGACGTGATGGTGTTCAATGATATTGATCCTGCGATGTTCAAACTGATCGGTTTAAGAGCAGGATTTTACCATCCTTTTTTCAACGAAAATATTTCGGTACTGGTTCCCGAAGCGGATATAGGCGCAGGGCTGATCACCTATATCCTGAAACTTCTGTCGGGAAAGCATGTTAATTTTCTTGAACCGTTCCATATCGAGTCGGATTTCGGAACTTTTGCCGGCGGTCATGCCGGTCCCAATGATCACAATGACCCGGACTACGAACAAAATGTCGTGATTGCCCGCGACGTTCGTTTTGCAAAAACGAATTACAAATATGCCGGAGCGCCGTTTGCATGGTATCGTATTTCGCCGGGAAGAAAAACCATGGCGCAATTAGTTGAAAATAACGGCAGTTACAAATTAGTGTGTACGCTGGTCGATTCGCTGGAAGGCGAACATATCCTTGCCACTTATTCGCACAGCATTTTCAAACCGTTAGTTCCCGTGAACGAGTTGTTTGAGAAAATCCTTAAAACAGGTACAACACAGCATTTTGCGCTTGTTGACGGGGATTACTGTTCCGAACTTTCTGCCTTATCCGAAATCATGAATTTTGAGTTTCATAAAATCTAAAATCAGTTTTCAATCAAAAATAAAAATTGTATGAGTTTCATGTTCAACCCTCATCCTTACGATGACCCGAATGCCGTTAATAAAATCCGTATTGACAACAAAACAGCACAATCTATTGTATCCGGCGTACAAAAAGTATCAACCCATATCAGTGAAAAACTGGCAGAGCACCTTCACCAAAATCCGCAATTGCCGGTTATCGTGGCAATGGACGGCTACATTGGAGCACAGTATAAGCAAGTTGTCCGTATCATCGAACAACAGTTGAAACAAAAATCCGTTCCGTTGTCGGTGATTGATTTCAGCGGCATGTTCAAACCGCCGGAACAGTTGGATTCGGAACTTTCGGCATATTTGCATGTCGATAAGGAAAAAGATCCCGTATCACTGTTCGGCAAACTGTTCAACGGCGGTTATGAAGAATTGACGGATAAGGAAAAGACAGATGCGCTTGCCGACTATCTTCAGGCAAAGAAAACAAAAGGCGAAGTTGTTATCGTGTATGGTTGCGGATGTACCATGAAAAAGTTACGGCATCTGTACGATTACATTTTATATTTCGACCTGACGCCCAAACGGGCGATTTTACGGGCAAGGAACGGCTGCTTTGCCAATTTGGGCGACCAAACGGCGCGGCCCATCAAAGCACTGCTGCGGCGGTGTTATTATGTTGATTTTGAAGCGGCAGGACATCTACGATGGGATTTGATGAATAATGACGCCATTGATTTCTATATCGCAAGCGACAATCCCGACCATGTTCAATTAATTCCTAAAAAGTCGTTCAATGCCATAATGGCAGCCTTGTCTGAACGTCCGTTCCGCTGCAAACCCGTTTATCTCGAAGGCGTATGGGGCGGGCAGTACATCATTAAATTACGGCATTTGCCCGACGGTATGCGAAACTGCGCCTGGGTGTTCGATCTGATTCCGCTCGAAGTAAGCATCGTAGCGCAGGCGGGCGGGCATCTTCTTGAATTTCCTTTCTTTACCTTTGTACAAAAGGAAGGCGCAACCATTATGGGTGAGGAATGTGTACAGAAATTCGGGGGATATTTTCCCATTCGGTTCAATTACGACGATACATTCCACAGTAATGGCAACATGTCCGTGCAGGTACATTCAGGACATGATTACAACATCGAAAATTACAATGAATTAGGCCGTCAGGACGAGAGTTATTATGTGGTGGCGACTGGTCACGAAGCCAAAACTTTCATCGGATTCAACGAAAACACCGACCCTGATGAATTTATCCGTGAAGCCAAAATGTCGGAAAAAAATTTCACCCCAGTTGATTACGAAAAATACATCCACTACATCAAATCCGAACCCGGCATACAGGTGATGCTGCCTGCCGGAACGATACACGCATCGGGACGAAATCAATTAATCCTTGAAATCGGCAGCCTCACCGTCGGCTCATACACCTACAAGATGTACGATTACCTGCGCGCCGATCTCGACGGAATACCGCGTCCCATACACACCTATCACGGCGAAAAGGCTGTTTGCAAAGAGCGGACAACATCTTGGGTGAAGGAGAATTTAGTCCAACTGCCCCGATTAGTCAGATCGGGCGACAGGTGGGCGGAATATATCGTCGGAGAACACCCGCTTCTCTATTTCAGCCTTCGTCGGCTCGAATTTGAAAAATCAATCGAAGACGATACAAACGGTAAATTTCATGTACTCACGTTAGTAGATGGCGAAAAGGTTATGGTTCAATCGCTCGACAATCCCGAATTATGCTACGAACAGCATTATCTTGATGTTGTGGTGGTTCCGGCAAATATCGGAAAATATATCATTAAAAATCTTGGCAATCAGCCGGTATATATGCACAAAACGCTGTTAAGGGATTAATCCACATTACAGGCCTTTCACTTCTTCCGAATCTTTTTTATTAGGAATCAACGGATTACAGAGGCGTGTAAAAATATTTTGTTGGCGTTTGTTTTCCTTTAAAAATCCCCCGCTGTCAGCACCGGCATTATTCGAGTTCCATCAACACAAACCCTTTCGGGAATTTATCGCCCGCCTTCACATATACGTCCTTCACCCGTCCGGCGGCCGAAGCCTGCACGTTATTGATCATCTTCATGGCTTCGAACCTGATCACGGTTTGCCCTTCCGCTACCTGATCGCCCTTACCCGCGAGAACCTGATAAATAGTGCCGGGCAGAAATGCCGTTATTTTCCGGTTGTCGGGCGGCGACCATGGTTTGCGGTTTTTGTATTTCGCGGTAAACGCCGTTCTGTATGGCGTTTCGTCTATCACAAGGAGTTCCTGATTCATCATTCATCATTAAAATGGTGGTATTCCATGTTTTTTCTTCGGAATTTGCTGGTCTTTGCTGACCGATACGTTCAAAGCGTGTATCAAAAGATGGCGCGTTTCGGCGGGTTCGATCACCGAATCAATGTATCCCTTTGATGCGGCAACATACGGGTTGGCAAACTTTTCACGATATTCGTCCACTTTTTGCCGGCGCATTTTTTCTGGGTCGTCGGCAGCCATGATTTCCTTGCGGAAAATGATGTTGGCGGCGCCTTCGGGCCCCATGACGGCAATTTCGGCGGCAGGCCATGCAAACACGTAGTCGGCGCGGAGATGGCGCGAGTTCATGGCGATATATCCGCCGCCGTATGCTTTGCGCAGAATCACCGAAATCTTCGGCACGGTGGCTTCGCTGTATGCGTACAATATTTTCGCGCCGTGCCTGATCACGCCGGCATGTTCCTGGTCGACGCCGGGCAGGTATCCGGGCAAATCGACGAACGTGACGAGCGGAATATTGAACGCATCGCAATAGCGGATAAACCGCGCAATCTTGTCGGACGAATCCACGTCGAGCACGCCGGCGAGGCATAACGGCTGGTTGGCGACGAATCCCGCCGTTTCTCCGTTGATGCGGCCAAAACCAATCACCGCATTGGCAGCCCACAGTTCCTGCACCTCGAAGAAATCGGAATCGTCGGCCACCGCGCGGATTACATCGCGCACATCGTAAGGCTGTTTGGGATTGGACGGCACTATTTTTTCGATTCTGTATTTCTTTTTCGGGTCTTTCGGCTTCTGTTGCGGGGCTTTTTGCGAATTGTTCCAAGGAATAAACGTAAGCAGTTTCTTGATCTGTCCGAAACATTCGGATTCGCTCCCGGCAAAGAAATGCGCGTTGCCGGTAATTTCGCTGTGCACGCGGGCGCCGCCAAGGTCTTCCATCGAAATCTCCTCGCCGATAACCGTTTTAATCACTTCTGGACCTGTGATGAACATTTTTGAAATTTTGTCGACCACAAAAACAAAATCGGTCAACGCCGGCGAATATACCGCGCCGCCGGCGCATGGGCCAAGTATGACGGAAATCTGCGGAATGACGCCCGAATTGATGGTATTGCGGAAGAATATGTCGCCATATCCGGCTAACGAATTGACGCCTTCCTGTATGCGCGCGCCGCCCGAATCGTTGATTCCGATGATGGGCATCCGCATTTTCAGCGCATGATCCATGATTTTGGTTATTTTGCGGGCGTGCATAGAGCCCAGCGAACCGCCGGCCACCGTAAAATCCTGCGCGTAAATACTGATGGGGCGTCCGTTGACGGTACCGGTACCGGTAATGACGCCGTCGCCGTGCAGCGTCACCTTATCCATGTTGAAATCACGGGCGTCGTGCTGTACAAACATGTCGTGTTCCTGAAACGAATTTTCATCGACAATGGAACGCACCCTGTCGCGGGCAGTCATTTTGCCCATGGCGCGCTGCTTTTCGATGGCCTGTTCGCCGCCGCCCTGTACAATTTGCGCCCTTCGTTTTTTAAGTTCTTCTATTTTTTTGTTTGATAACGCCATAGCGTATTTTAGTTTGGTTAAAGTGATACTAAAAGATGCTGCAACGTTACGAAATCTATTTTAAACTTAAAAATAAAATTTGAGTTCCATGTTAAAATCATTGCAGAAATACAAAAAGATTTACGAATTTTCAAAAAAATATCAGGTTTACCACATATTTTAAATAAATGTATTACTTTTGTCTTATATTTTATCAGATGTGTATCAATCATGGAATAAATATTATGACAATCAGACAATTATCCATTTTTTTGGAAAATAAATCAGGGCGACTTCAGGAGGTGCTGGAAGTATTGCGTAACGAGAAGATCAACATCACGGCGCTGACCATTGCCGACACTTCGGAATACGGCATCCTGCGGTTGATCGTGTCCGACCCTGAAAACGGGTATAAACTGTTGAAAGCGCGCGGTTTCAGCGTCAACCTTACGGATGTGCTTTCCCTGTCGGTATCGCACGAACCGGGCTCGTTAGCCAAAATGTTGAAAAAGTTTTCGGAGGAAAACCTGAGCATCGAATATATGTATGCCTTCAGTCTGGGCGAAAAGGCCATCATTGTGATGCGTACCGACAACCGTCCCAAAGCGTTTGAAATCATCGGACAAAACAATTTTACATTAATCGGTGAAGACGAAATCAAAAACCTTTAAGCACAAAAAAACATGTAATTCTCTGTGTAACTCTGTATCTCTGTGTTGAGAAATTTAGCACAGAGACGCAAAGAACACAAAGTTTCACAGAGGAAAAGTATATAATCCCTTAAATATTTTTTGAATCATGAGAAATCCGGCAGAGACAATCGGGAATTTAATAGACAAACAGAGCGTTAGTTTTATCAGTTCTGTTGATGAAAACGGCTATCCCAATACAAAGGCCATGTTACCGCCCGTTAAGCGCGAAGGTATCAAAACATTTTACTGGCATACCAACAGTCCGTCGATGAGGATTCAACAGTACAGAAACAATCCGAAGGCCTGTATTTATTTTTGCGATAAGCGGTTTTTCCGCGGGGTCATGTTGAAGGGAACTATGGAAGTAGTTGAGGATATGAATATCAAAAAAGAAATCTGGAAAGATGAATTTACCATGTATTATCAGGATGGAATGGATGGCGGCGATTTTATCATCCTCCGGTTTACAGCCGAAAACGGAAGGTATTACAGTAATTTTCATTCGGAAGACTTTACGATTGAATGATATATGATTTGGAATGAAACATTTGAGTGCATGACCCGCGAGGAAATGCACAGATGCCAGAGCAGACGTTTGGTAGATGTAGTGGAGCGCGTGTACCACAATGTACCGTTTTACCGCAGAAAAATGCAGGAAATGGGCGTAGGCCCCGAAGATATTCGCGGAATAGATGATTTACCGAAACTGCCTTTTACGACCAAGCAGGACTTGCGCGACAATTATCCGTTCGGGCTGTTTTCCGTGCAGATGACCGAAATCGTGCGCCTGCACGCTTCATCGGGAACTACGGGAAAACCGACCGTTGTGGGATATACCCGCAAAGATCTTGCTACATGGAGCGAAGTGATGGCGCGAACATTAACCAGTGCGGGCGTCACCCGTCACGATTTTTTGCAGGTGGCCTACGGTTACGGACTGTTTACGGGCGGCTTGGGCGTACACTACGGAGCCGAAAAAATCGGGTGTTCCGTTATTCCCATTTCGGGCGGTAATACCAAACGTCAGTTGCAGATCATGCACGACTTCGGAAGCACGGCGCTGGCCTGTACGCCTTCGTATGCGCTCTATTTAGCCGAAGCCATCAGGGAAAGCGGTCTGCCGCGCGAAGAATTTAAATTGCGCGTGGGAACTTTCGGCGCCGAGCCCTGGACGGAAAATATGCGTCGCGAAATTGAGGAAAAACTCAGAATCAAAGCCATTGACATCTTTGGACTGAGCGAAGTGATCGGCCCCGGCGTGGCGAGCGAATGTACCTGTCAAAACGGATTGCACGTGTTTGAAGACCACTTTGTTCCCGAAATCATTCATCCGCAAACCCTTGAAGTATTGCCCGAAGGCGAAGAAGGCGAACTGGTATTTACCACCATTACCAAGGAAGGTTTGCCGCTACTGCGTTACCGCACGCGCGACCTGTCATCGCTCGACTGCTCGCCCTGCCGTTGCGGACGCACGCTGGTACGCATGAAGAAATGCACCGGACGCAGCGACGACATGCTTATCATTCGCGGCGTGAATCTGTTCCCGTCGCAAATCGAAAGCGTGCTGCTGGAATTGAAAGAAACCAGCCCGCACTACCTCTTGATAGTCGATCGTGTGAACAATCTCGACGTGCTTGAATTGCAGGTGGAAGTGGAAGAAGGTTTCTTCTTAGACCGTATCAGCGAATTGCAGGGGCTTACGCGCCACATTCAGCACGCTATGGAAAGCGCTCTGGGCATCAGCCTGACCGTGAAATTAACAGAACCAAAAACCATTGCCCGCAGCGAAGGAAAAGCGACAAGAGTGATTGATAAAAGAAAATTAGAGTGAAAATTTACGCGAAGGTAACAGACCAAAATAAGCGGGCGGCAGTGAGTAAATGAGACGGGACATTCTTCTTTTTCTGTGTTGTACTGGTATTGAGTTCCTGAAAAGGTAAAGCCCCCCACAACAAAAAAGGAGCGCAATCCCGAAGGGATGGTATGATTGTAGAAATGCAGATACGATACGCTTTGCGCAATCCCGAAGGGATGACATTTACGGGTTGAATATGTCATCCCTTACGATTTTAGATTTGGCACGCAGATAACGCAGATGAAACGGATTTTCGCAGATTTTTTCTGCGCCGCGATAGCCATTCCCGTCAGGGAATATCGCTCGGTAGAAGGAAATGCCCCGCGTGTAACCCCGCATCCCGTTAGGGATGCATCCCTGACGGTTGCTTCGTGCCTCGCAATGACGCGCCGCTGCGCACGTGTCGCCGCGTTTTCTACCGGGCGTTGCATCCCTATCGGGATGCCGTGCTTCATTACCGCTTTTATCCATTTTATCTTTTTTATCCCTGCCGGATTGCAAATCCGGCAGGACGGGGGGATGGATTACCTGAACCAGATATTTTTGACGATGATTTCAGAATAATTATTTTCTATGGAAAATTCTATCCTGCAAAATTCGTCTATGTCTATAAAGTTTTTACCCTGCAGTACATACACATCATCGAAATATGCATCAATTTGAGATAAACAGGCTCTTATGCGGCTGATGTGATACGCTCTTTGCTGCATGTCGTTCTGATATGCGGAGCCGATATAATCTTCATAATATTTCCATACGGTTTCTGCTGCGGAAACCGCGAATTTTACATGTATCATACGGCAAACTGTTCGGGCAGGCGTTCAAATACCGTTTCCAACGGGATACCGCTGTCAAACATTTTTCTGTCGTCGGGCGTAAAGCCAACCGTCATTTTGGGCTTCTGCATTTTTCCTTCGGCTATCAGGCGTTCCTGTCCGGCTTTTAACCTGCCGATTCCGGAATATGTCAACCGGTCTGATTCCGACGCAGTTTCAAACACTCCCAAAGATAAAATATATTCAATGGTACGCTTTGCTATGATGCTGTTTTCACTATAATGTAATGTAATGCTTTCCATTATCCTTACGTTTTTATTTTATCCTGCAAAAATACATCTTTTAATTGAAAATTGAAAATTCATTACCCCCCAAAAATAAGGAGCGCACGCTCCTGTTACATCCGACCCTGTCAGGTCTGCGACCCTGACAGGTCGTCAGAGCGCGTAATGACCTGACAGGGTCGAAGACCTGTCAGGGTCAAACTCCCACCCCGCAACAAAAAAAGGAGCGCCCCCCGCGCCCCTCTCTTAATTCTTAATTGCCCTACGGCGTTTCCACTATTGCCTTAAACCCGCTGCCCCACACGGCATGACCCGCGTAGGCGCCTGAAGTACCCGCAGGTATCCACAGCGTAATGTTGCTTTTAGTCGTATAATTGAAAGAATATGTGCTTGTCGTACACTCCGCAGGGTTGCTCCAGCCTGCCACAATATCGGTAAGCGATGAGCAAGAACCAAAATTGTTGCTGTTAATATTTGTTATGCTTGCGGGTATGCTGATCTTCGTAAGTTTGCTTTCACTTATGGCAATTTCTCCGATGGTAACCGTTTCGGCGCGGATCACGTATTCGCCGGTCTTCGCGAGGGGTATCCACCGCAGGATATTCCCGCTTTCGTACAGCACGCCTTCCGCATCAACGCTGAACGCGCCGCCTGCCGCTGCGGTTACCGACAAAATATAGCATCTGCCGAATGCATTTCTTTCGATGACTGTTACGCTTGCCGGTATATGAAGCGCGGCAAGCTCATGACATTCATAGAACGCATTTTGTCCTATCGTTTGCAGCCCTTCGGGCAGCGTCAACGAAGGGAGTTTCGAGCAACCAGCGAATGCACTCCATCCTATGACGGTCAGCCCCGATGCGGGCAGCGTTACCGCTTCAAGCGCCGTACAACCATTGAATGCGCTATTTTCTAACTGCTCAATGCCGACCGGCAGCGTTACCGATGTGAGCGATGCACAATTATAGAACGCTCCAACGCCTATCCTTTTTACCGTATAGGTTACGCCTTCATACGCCACCGTTGCCGGAACGGTAACGGCGCCGCTGTAGGAATTTGGGGCAGTTAAGGCGTCAACGTATCCGCTGTTGGTTACTTTCACGTCGGTTGAGCCAGCAGTGATGGCTTTGTAATAGATGCCGCCCGCAGAGAACTGCCCGGCAACGGGAAGCCCTTCCACTACAACGGTAGCCACATTGGAGCGCACCGGCTCCGCGCCTGCCGCGCTCGCCTCGCAGAAGTAATAATAAGTTCCTGTTCCAAGCCCTGCGGGTATGGCGAAGGTTTCGCCCGTAAACGCGGAGAGCGCCGTGGGCGAGCCGGCTGTGCTGCTGTTGACGGTGTTGCTGTACCAGAGGTACGCCGGCGTTGAGCCGTCGGTTACGGTTGCCTTTGCCGAGAGGCTGCCGCTGATGCTGCCAACGGTAAAGGAAGTGTTCGCCGCCGGATGGGTGGTAAAGGTGATGACGGGCGTTGGCGCGTTTACCGTAACCGTCGCCGCGTCGGTGCGTTTCGTTTCCGCACCGGCAGCACTCACTTCGCAGAAATAATAATATGCGCCTGCGGTGAGCGTGGCGGGGATGGTAAATCTAAAATCGTAATTCAAAAACCCTTTAATTTAATTAAAAATGACCAACAAAGTTGTAAAAGCAGGTATGTTTCTGGCAATCTTTGCGATTGCCATGTTTTCCTGTAAAAAGGATAAAGACGTAGCGGTTACATCCGTTACGGTTACCGCGCCATCCACAGGCGCCACGATGACTGTGGGCGCGGGTACGCTCACGCTCACAGCGACGGTGCTGCCCGAAGACGCTACGGACAAAACCGTAACGTGGACAAGCGGCACGCCCGCAGTGGCAACGGTAAGCGGAGGCGTGGTAACGGCAGTGTCCGCCGGAACGAGCGTGATTACCGCCGCCGCGAAAAACGGCAAGCAGGGTACGATTACCGTTACGGTGCAGGCGGCAAACGTGCCGGTAGCGACCGTTACCATCACCGACAAGAAAACGGCGATGGAAGAGGGCGAGAAGTACACCTTCACAGCCGAAGTGAAGCCCGACAACGCCACGAGCAAGACCGTAGCGTGGACGAGCAGCAACACAGCCGCCGCAACGGTGAACGCCGCAACGGGCGAAGTTACCGCAGTTGCCGAAGGCGAGACCACCATCACCGCTGCGGCTGACGGTAAAAGCGACGCCTGCAAGGTAACCGTATCGGCGGCAGAGGTTCCCAACCTCACGGCAACAGTTGCCGAAGAAAATTACGTGTTTGACGGAACGGCTCAAACCCCTGCCGTTACCGTAAAGGCAGGCACGGCTACGCTGACGGTGAATACCGACTATACGCTTGCGTACAGCGGCAACACCAACGCCGGAACTGCCACTGTTACCGTTACCGGAAAAGGCGCTTATGACGGCAAGAGCGCCGAAGCCGCGTTTGAAATCAAACCGAAGGCTGACGCTACGTTCACCGTAACGGTAGCGGAAGGAACGTACACCTACAAAGCGGCGGCGTGCCCGCCTGCCGCGTGACCTTCGGTGACGGTTGGCTCAGGGTTCGGTATGGCTCCGAAATGGAGAACGCATTCAGGATTCTGCCTGCGGCGATCTGGCACAAATTGGAAT
>Ga0082212_10004489_pt1 | contig 19335 bp, 15 predicted proteins | sample TergutNt197P3_FD_71548 | JGI IMG/M metagenome (GOLD analysis project Ga0082212, IMG submission 71548) | Neocapritermes taracua P3 segment gut microbial communities from Petit-Saut dam, French Guiana - Nt197 P3 | ecosystem: Host-associated > Arthropoda: Insects > Digestive system > Gut ... | reverse complement strand
CATCCGAAATCCACGATACAGAAACCGGCGCATCGGCGATTTTCTCAAAGAGTTGGATATGACTGAAGGACGTGGAACCGGTATCCCCATCATTCGCAGAGAAATGAAAAAAAACGGCTCCCCTGAACCCATTTTTGAAACAGGCGAAGATTACAGTTACTTCATTACCACGCTTCCGATACATCCCGTCTTTTTGGAAGAAGATGAACCATTAAATGATAGAATAAATGATAGGATAAATAATGCTGATAATCAGAATAAAACAAACTTAGTTCTTCAATATGATGGTATAAATGATAGGATAAATGATATTATAAATATTATTCTGAATGTTTCAGGACTAAGTGCAATTGAAATAGCATCTCGAATAGATAAAAGTATCCCTACAACAAATCGATATATTCGTATATTAAGAAAAAAAGAAATAATCGAATACCGAGGCGCAAAAAAAACAGGCGGCTACTACCTGACTGACAAAGCCAAAAATAATTTGAAATAACCACCTTACTTCATTAGCAGCCAGCGGCAGACTATAAATCAATATAAAGATAATGACCTTAAATACAGATACATTAAAATGCAGGGACAAACAAATGAAGAAAACATTTACCGTCTGGAACGACAATTCAGAAACAACGACAGCATCAGAACCATCCGCCGACAGGTAGAAAAGTACGAAGACCTGCTCAAGGAACAGGCCGAAAAACTGGAACGGGTAAAGCAGAGCAGCGAGGAGGCGGAGTTGATAAAGAAAGCAGTTGAGTTGATGAAAAACGAGAAATAATATACTCGTTCCCTTGGGTAATAGATAAATATGTTCCACAATAAAAACTGAAAAATTAATTGTATCTTTATAGGTTGTTTTACTTATGTATGGGCAAAATATTGGATTATATACAAGAGTCAGGCAAAGGTAAATATCAGTGTTACGAGACGAAAAAGTTGTAGTTAGATGCTAATGACAATGATATAATCACGTATAATTACGATGATAAAACCATAGTTCAAACTCAAAAAATACGACATCCAAAGTAAAATTATAATTTCGATGCCAGATGATTTTAATAATGATGACGGTGGAGAAAACTTTTGCCATTCCTATTGTGAAAACATAAATAAAGAAATCAACAAACTGCCTTTTGTAAAAGAGCAAGGCATAACAATAAACAAACTCCTACTTTACAAAACAGACGGCAACACTGGAGACAAGGACATAGACAACTACAAAAACAGAGCCGTTGCGCAAATTCAAAATGAAATGGTCGATGCAGAACAGTTACTCGTTGCTCAACTCTGCAAAGATAATCGCCTGAATGATGAAAGTTGGTTAATCAAAGATGGCTCATTTGAATACAATCCAAGTTTTTCAAATCTCGGTAATGATGTGGTACTGTGGAACAATCTGCGAACCAATTATCAGCGAGTTGTCGGCGTTTCCAAGACATTCGACCCCGAACTTCTGCCCGACTACGAGGGCAACCGCCTTTCTCAAACTCAAACCATTGCAAATCTCAATCCTTTTGAACGCACCAAAGTTTACCGTTACGAATCGCAACACAAAGGCGGTTCTTCTTTTTACACTGTTTGGTATTTGCGACTTCGCAATAAAGATTTTCGTGAAACAAGTTTTTCCGATATTGTAAAGTGCGAAATGGTACTTTTGCAGGAAGACGAATCCATCGAAACGGATATAATCAATGTGATAAGCGCTAACCTTATTCGTGAGGCATACCCTGTCTGTTTCGGATCTGATACCCGATGGGCAAACCATTTGTACCCTGTTTTTTTAACAGAGTCCTTTTGTAAGTCCCATTATATAAATAGTAATGTAATATTTAAGATTATATGTCAAATCGACAAAGTTGTGTGCAAATTGTGTGCACAAAAATAAAAGAGAGGCTCACAATTTACTATAAACCTCTCTGATTCAAGTAGCGAGAACCGGGATTAAACCGGCGACCACATGATTATGAAACATATTTCCGGATGAATAAATCAATTTCAATTCCACGAATGGTTCGATTAATAGAATCGAACCCCGTAAAAATTCAATAGGAATAGTATAATTACAATTCCACGAATGGTTCGATTAATAGTCGTCATTGGTTACCTTTTTCCACCTCGATTCGTAGTATTTCAATTCAATTCTGTTCGATTAATAGGCTTTTATCTCTCCAATTTGAGTTGCCCACCGTATAGTTTCAATTCTGTTCGATTAATAGCCCTCCTCATTCTCGTATTGCGGTGAATAGAACAGTTTCAATTCAATTCTGTTCGATTAATAGTGCCGTTAGCGGCAAAGGCGCGTTCAACGCTCTGGTGTTTCAATTCAATTCTGTTCGATTAATAGAAAGCATACCGTTATGTTATCAGACGGACGAAGATAGTTTCAATTCAATTCTGTTCGATTAATAGAAATTCATCCCGAATGCAAATGGAAAAGATATGAGCGTTTCAATTCAATTCTGTTCGATTAATAGTTTAATATTATGCCATTTTGTCATTAAAATTAAGTTGTTTCAATTCAATTCTGTTCGATTAATAGCGCCGCAGGCGGCTTCTGTGGAGCAGCCGCGCAGGTTTCAATTCAATTCTGTTCGATTAATAGCTGATAACCTTCAGCAACAATTTCGTTTCCCAAATACGTTTCAATTCAATTCTGTTCGATTAATAGCAAGAGATTTGACATTAACGACGTTAAAAAAGCAATGTTTCAATTCAATTCTGTTCGATTAATAGCATGATGAAAAAGAACATTGTAGACATTTGCAATGCAGGTTTCAATTCAATTCTGTTCGATTAATAGAGAATAAAACTTTCTGACATTCCTTTTACCGAGAAAGTTTCAATTCAATTCTGTTCGATTAATAGTGCCTGTCAATCTTCTGTATAAGAAAGGTTTTAAAGTTTCAATTCAATTCTGTTCGATTAATAGAGAGCATTTTTTGAACTTAAACAATCTAAAAAGTTCAGTTTCAATTCAATTCTGTTCGATTAATAGTTACCGAGAAATGGCTACTTATGCTTCTGATTAATAAGTTTCAATTCAATTCTGTTCGATTAATAGGCTTGTGTTCAGTATGTCCGTCAGTTCAACAATCTCGTTTCAATTCAATTCTGTTCGATTAATAGCTTACGGATGATGCCTCAACGTATTCTGCCAACTTCGTTTCAATTCAATTCTGTTCGATTAATAGAGGATGACCCGACCACTCCACCAACCTTGTTGGTGAGTTTCAATTCAATTCTGTTCGATTAATAGGAATAATCGGGATACCCTTGTTAGATTGTCCAACAAGTTTCAATTCAATTCTGTTCGATTAATAGAGCATTCTATAAGCATCATCATCCGATAAACCGCGGTTTCAATTCAATTCTGTTCGATTAATAGTACGAACAAATTACGACAATTACGAAGTATTTGCAGGTTTCAATTCAATTCTGTTCGATTAATAGAGAATTCACCTTTCTGACATTCCTTTTACCGAAAAAGTTTCAATTCAATTCTGTTCGATTAATAGTCTGCTGATAGCAAAAGAGTTAGTCCTTGCTTCCGTGTTTCAATTCAATTCTGTTCGATTAATAGACATCGATGCCGTTATAGCCTTTAAAATGCGCTAAATGTTTCAATTCAATTCTGTTCGATTAATAGTTTGTTCGCGCTAACATGTCTGCGTTTAACAATGAGTTTCAATTCAATTCTGTTCGATTAATAGTTGCGGAGAGAATGCGGACGCGTTTCGGAGAAATTGGTTTCAATTCAATTCTGTTCGATTAATAGCCTTAAATGTACTACAACAAAAACGTATCATACGAGTGTTTCAATTCAATTCTGTTCGATTAATAGCCCCTTTTGGACACAGTTAAGCCAGTTTGAAAGGCAGTTACAATCAAATCAGACTGGTGCAAAGACCCTTTTGGACACAGTTAAGCCAGTTTGAAAGCAGTTTCAATTCAATTCTGTTCGATTAATAGAGGATATACAATTGCTTCTTCGCATGTTCTTTCGCGGTTTCAATTCAATTCTGTTCGATTAATAGCTGTAATAAGCAGAAGCTGACGTAAAAATACCGCGGTTTCAATTCAATTCTGTTCGATTAATAGAAGTTTATGGCATTCTATTCTATCTCTTTCCCTTTGTTTCAATTCAATTCTGTTCGATTAATAGTTTGCGGAGAGAATGCGGACGCGTTTCGGAGAAATTGGTTTCAATTCAATTCTGTTCGATTAATAGGTAACGGAACCGATTTATCGCATTTTAAGGGATATAAGTTTCAATTCAATTCTGTTCGATTAATAGTGCACTTGACAAAATCTCTACTTTGCATGTCGAATGTTTCAATTCAATTCTGTTCGATTAATAGAAAACAGTTTTCCGGGAAAAAACGGAATACCGAACACGTTTCAATTCAATTCTGTTCGATTAATAGTTGGAATAAACAACAGGATACCGGATATTGTCACAAGTTTCAATTCAATTCTGTTCGATTAATAGCGTCGCGGGATCGAACCGCATCGCCCCTGCATTGCAGTTTCAATTCAATTCTGTTCGATTAATAGAAGTCAAGGGCCGTCGCTTAGGTTCTGAATTTATAGGGTTTCAATTCAATTCTGTTCGATTAATAGTCGCTCTGCGGTTATTGCTTGTTATGCTTCTGCTGAGTTTCAATTCAATTCTGTTCGATTAATAGACAAACGTTTTGACATTCAAGACGTTATGAAAGCCATGTTTCAATTCAATTCTGTTCGATTAATAGCCCTGTTAGTCGACCTCTTCGTCTGAGGATTCATGGTTTCAATTCAATTCTGTTCGATTAATAGACTGTAATAAGCAGAAGCTGACGTAAAAATACCTCTGGTTTCAATTCAATTCTGTTCGATTAATAGTAACAGAATTATTATGCTTGCGCGATGATGCAACACGGTTTCAATTCAATTCTGTTCGATTAATAGGAATACGGTTCTTAGTTCCCTCAAGACTGCGAACAATGTTTCAATTCAATTCTGTTCGATTAATAGTCTTTTTCGATTTGCAGAACAGATGTAACTGTCTTGTTTCAATTCAATTCTGTTCGATTAATAGAACAGAATTGTTGTGCTTGCGAGAAGAAGCTACGCTGTTTCAATTCAATTCTGTTCGATTAATAGACTGAGAAGTGGTTGCTTATGCTTCTGATTAATAAGTTTCAATTCAATTCTGTTCGATTAATAGAGAAGCCAAACATCACTTGCAGTAAAATTTAAGAGGTTTCAATTCAATTCTGTTCGATTAATAGAGAAAATCTCTTCTGATAATTCAATGTTAGAACTATGTTTCAATTCAATTCTGTTCGATTAATAGTAGTATATCTTACAAAACTATAACAGAAGTTAAGCGGTTTCAATTCAATTCTGTTCGATTAATAGGAGCTTTTTTTGAGCTTAAACAATCAAAAAAATTTAGTTTCAATTCAATTCTGTTCGATTAATAGATAGCAGACCCAGCTAATTTCGTTTGGCTTCCGGAGTTTCAATTCAATTCTGTTCGATTAATAGAACGATGTCGAGATTCTCTGAATTGCTTGGTAATAGCGTTTCAATTCAATTCTGTTCGATTAATAGTGCCTATTGGACAGATAACCCAAAGTGTTGCAGTACGTTTCAATTCAATTCTGTTCGATTAATAGAAAGAAGTCGGCGGCGCAGACTGTGTTAATGCAACGTTTCAATTCAATTCTGTTCGATTAATAGCATTATAGAAGGACTAATATATTTACCGTCTGCAGAGTTTCAATTCAATTCTGTTCGATTAATAGGCTTACAAATAAGTATATGCCTATTAGAGTTGTGAAGTTTCAATTCAATTCTGTTCGATTAATAGTTACTAAAAATAACGAAAAATTCAACCACCCTGCTGTTTCAATTCAATTCTGTTCGATTAATAGAAAGAATCCGGTGCGTCTGTGCGCGCGTAGTGCACGGTTTCAATTCAATTCTGTTCGATTAATAGCTTATCTACATATGAGTAAGTCAATACCAACTCCTTGGTTTCAATTCAATTCTGTTCGATTAATAGTCTTTCACTATCTGATGCGCGGGGGTTTGTTTATTTCGTTTCAATTCAATTCTGTTCGATTAATAGTTTGAAACATTCTATTGCAGATTGCGGAATTGTTGGTTTCAATTCAATTCTGTTCGATTAATAGATTTTCATCAGAATATTTTAATGTTTATTATCACAGTTTCAATTCAATTCTGTTCGATTAATAGGCTATAGACCGTTATCTGGGAAATGAAATTGTTGCTGAGTTTCAATTCAATTCTGTTCGATTAATAGAAAAGTTTATGGCATTTTATTCAGTTTCTTTTCCCTTGTTTCAATTCAATTCTGTTCGATTAATTGCAACTTGGGTTGAGTGAAAAACCTTGCCAACAAATGTTTCAATTCAATTCTGTTCGATTAATAGTATTTCATCTGTAAATATTCCGTTCCTGTCATACCAGGTTTCAATTCAATTCTGTTCGATTAATAGAAAACCATCTACCAAATAAGGGGTTTTAAAAATTGGAAGTTTCAATTCAATTCTGTTCGATTAATAGCTGATATGAGCCTGACAATCTCGTCGCCGGTGTCAAGTTTCAATTCAATTCTGTTCGATTAATAGGGTATAGTTTCCCCGTCTGAACGCGCGCAGTGCACGGTTTCAATTCAATTCTGTTCGATTAATAGTTACCATTGAGGTCTGTATTCTGCTGTAATTTTATGTTTCAATTCAATTCTGTTCGATTAATAGCGGTCATGCGGCACGGAAAACGAAATAACGGACGTACGTTTCAATTCAATTCTGTTCGATTAATAGGCTGCTTGTTCTTTGCGCGTTTGTTTGTTGGATTTTGTTTCAATTCAATTCTGTTCGATTAATAGAGAGCATTTTTTGAGCTAAAACAGTCAAAAAAGTTCAGTTTCAATTCAATTCTGTTCGATTAATAGCATTACTAAAAATAACGAAAAATTCAACCACCCCGCTGTTTCAATTCAATTCTGTTCGATTAATAGGACAGAATTCGCTTGTCTGACATTCCTTTTACCGAAGTTTCAATTCAATTCTGTTCGATTAATAGAATTTTCGACTGAGTATTTTAATGTATATTATCATAGTTTCAATTCAATTCTGTTCGATTAATAGCTATTTAAGCCCGACAAGACCGGCGACGACTTCGAGGTTTCAATTCAATTCTGTTCGATTAATAGTGTCAATATTTTCCATCCCTTTATAGATGGGGTTTTATGTTTCAATTCAATTCTGTTCGATTAATAGGGCGCAATAGATGTTCTTAGTACGCTTGTAAATATTGTTTCAATTCAATTCTGTTCGATTAATAGAATTTTCGACTGAATATTTTAATGTCTTTTATCACAGTTTCAATTCAATTCTGTTCGATTAATAGACATCATAATTTTCATTGTCAAACATAGATAAATACGTTTCAATTCAATTCTGTTCGATTAATAGCTGGAATATGTACTTCTCCACCTCGCTGCGACCAGTTTCAATTCAATTCTGTTCGATTAATAGTTTGAAATGCAAAGAACAAGTTCTTTGCATTTCAAATGTTTCAATTCAATTCTGTTCGATTAATAGTCGTTCATCCGACCAAAAATGACTGCTTATTTTCAATCATTTGCAGATGCAAAGGTAGTCATTTTTTATGAAAAAAGTTGTCGATGGGTAAACATATTTTTTTGCCGGAGTGTTGACAACATACTTTTTGTTCTAATTTTCAACATGTCAAAGATCTTTGGGCGTTTTTCAGGGTGGTGATTTATGTATGAAAAACAGTCATCGACATAATTATCTATAAAAAATTATCGGTGCTGCTTCGTTCTGTGCCTATGATTTCTTTGTATAGCCATTTTTCGTCTCGGCTTTTGAATAAAATGACACTGTCGGTGTCGGTATCCATGATTTGCTTCGACAAATGTACTAATTCTTTCAGTTTTACTTCTGTGATTTCTCCCTCGAACACAGAATTTTGTATCCAGTGCAGATATTTGCGGCAAAGTTTGAGCATCTTGCCTACGCGCTTTTCGCCTACGTCATATACCAAAATCACATACATTACCAGTACATTTTAAAGGGTTTATACTGCTCAATACCAAGCAAATGCTTTGCCAATTTGTAACATTCCAGCTTGATGGCATGTTTGAAACTCACACTTCGTCCCAATGAACGGTGCTTAAAAGTCTCTGTCATCTTTTCTTCGATGGCTTTTACGAAAATTTTCTTTCCACTTTCGTTCAGAACGCATTTGTTCAATCTTCGGTCGAAATGCTTTTCCTGAATTTCTTTTTTGTTCAATACCCTGAAAATAGTCCGATCGATGATTATGGGTTTGAATATTTCTGCGATATCCAGCGCCAATGAATAGCGACGTTCGCCGGGTGTATGCAGATAGCTGATGGTTGGGTTCAGTTGGGTTTGGTGTATGGCACGCAGACATTGCGAATAACACATCATGTTGCCGAATGAAATAAGTGCATTGACTTCGTTTTGAGGCGGTTGCTTTGTACGTGTGCCCATATCAAAGTCGTTCAAAATCAGGTCAAACGCTTCGTAATATGCTTGACGGATATTTCCTTCAATACCCATTAACTCGTCGACGGCTTTGGCTTCCGGTATTTTTGATGCAAAGTTGTTCATCCGGTCTATCAACGTTTCCGTATCTTTTCCCCGGCGGTTGTAATATTGCAGATTCTTCGACATATTGAAACAGGCTCCTTCAACAAATTGGCAGGCAATGCCGATACGTTTCTTTTTGTCCTGATAGGCTGACGTTTGCGCCAGTAACATCTTGCCTGACAACAGAAAGTCTTTGGGCATGAACGAACCGGTATAATTTTCGTGATAATCGAAAAAATGAACTGCAACATCGTTTTTGCCGAGAAAATTGTATAAGGCGCTGTTGGCATTCAGCGAACCGAAAACGTATAGATCGCTCACAGTCTCAACGGGAATGTATCGCGGCTGTCCTTCACGTTCGTTATCTCCATTGGCATCGGTTTCAATAGGGACAAACTTGAGCGTGTTGTCCTTACGCGACAGATAACCGGGATTAAAGAGGTAGTACGTCTTTTTCATGATTCTTTTTCTTCTACATAACAAAATTCATAATAACTGCAATTCTTGCAAATCTTCGCTTCTATCCTTTGCGGACAGGTTTCCATAGTAACGATTTGTTCTATATCGGCGACAGTCTTTTCCAGAAAGGCGATGTCTTCTTCGTTTAGCTCTACTTTTGAAGTTTCGCGCATTTTTGGATATTCGATGATGCCGGTTACGCCGTCAATGCCGTTTTTTTTCAATAGCCAGATATAATATTTCACCTGCCATTCATGTGCTTTTTCCATCTTGTCGCTTTTCTTGACTTCGTGGATGATTTTATTCCGGGCGTCGTAGAAGTCAATCACACTTCCGTCGATTTCCAGTTCCGTGTAACGTTCGGCGCGTTGCGGATATGATGTGTCATGAATGAGTTTTCCTTCGGCAACGGTGTCTGAAGTGTGCTCCATACTGATGCCGTTCGAAAAGAGCCAGAGTTTGCGTTGACATACCATATAATAATTGATGTGGGTGGCGATGAGGTTCATAATGTAATGTGCTAATTATTATCATTTTGAATTACTTCCCAATAACCCCCTCTTTTTGCTCCTACACGACGTAACAGACCCTCTTTTTTGAGATTGTCTATCTGTCTTCTTAGCTCGGTGATTGTAAATCCTGAAATTTGCGACAAATCGGCTCGACTAATAAATGGATTGTTTTGTATTTCGGATAAGATACTTTGCCTTTTTTGGTGATCTTTTTGGTTTTTTATGGTTGTTTTTTGGTGTGGTATTTGAATCTCATTTTCGCATACCGCCCAATAACCTCCTTTTTTTGCTCCTTTTCGAAAAATAATACCATCACTTTTCAGCTTTTCTAAACATCCTCTTAACACATTGACTGGTAAGCCAGTTAATTGTGATAAATCATTTCTGCTTATAGAAGGATTGTTTTGTATCTCGAACAATATTTTTTGGTTGTTTTTTGGTTGTTTTTTGGTGGTTTTTTGGTGGTTTTTTGGTTGAGTCTTGGTTGAATCTTGGTTGTTTCCGTGTTGAAAAAAATTGATTTTGTGTGGATTTTGTGTAGATTCTTCTATTCCTTCAACTTCACCAAACAAATATGAATACCTGATAACCGATGGCATAAATTTAAAAATCCCTCTGCCGTACTGACTGACAATATACGGAATACCTGAACCGAGCCGTTCAACATATTCAAGGTCTTTAAATATTCTCATTATTTCCGGATTGCGGGGACGGGAAACTCCTGAAAAAAACTCTTCCTGCGACAATCCTTCTACCAGTCCGCCATAAGTTGTAAACTCAAAACGGTTGGAAAAAATCTCAAAAATGGGCGTATCGCCAACTGTGTAGTCGTTATGTGCCACGCTATTAACGATTGCTTCGCGTAATGCTTTGCTATCCACCAGTTTCTTTTCTTCCCTAGGGCCTATTCCGACTTTACGTGCAAGCGTCACATTCTCAATATCCAACTTATCCAGAACTTTTTGCATTGCTTTTATCAGGGAACATTCGCCGTATTCTTCGTTCTCGCGCAGGTCGATTTTGTCTGTTCCCCACCATTTGGCAATGCGTATGGAAACGCTATTGTTGTCAGCAAACAAGAAAGCCAACTGGTTATATTTTCCGTCAGGCGTCAGAAAATCCAATGTTTTCGCAAAATTGGCATTCAGTAGTTTGCCTTTTTCTTCATAGAATATTTTTAACTGGCTGAAAGATAAATCCTGATGGCGCGACGGAATATTTATCAACGAAATCCTTTGACTGTGTTGCGTCAATGTTTGAATGTGATCTTCGGTCATTGGATGCGAAGCGCTACCGATACGTATATAGCATCCTTTTTCGGAACGCCCGTATTTTTTGATATAATACGGTGTTGCCGTACCTCCTGCTAAATTAATGATTAACACTTGCTTGTCTTCATGTTGCTCAAGAAAAATATCAAACAGTCCCATAATACCCGGACGAATATTGTTGATAAGGCGGTCTTTAATTTTCAATTGCAGGTCGTCAGCATCATTTACGCCAACAACCGTACCATCATCCTTGATGCCGATATAAATCCTGCCCCCGTTGGAATTGATAAAAGCCACAACTTCGCGTTCAAGATTGTCGGTCAGTTTTTCCTTAAATTCCTGACGGTTAGATTCGATATTTGATAAAATTTGTCGCATGTATAATAGTTTATTAATTTGTTAATCAGTGTTTTGAGGCATCACTACTTTCCAATAGCCGCTTTTGCGAGCGCCAATTCTTTCTATTAGCCCTTTATCTTTTAAAATCTTTATATTTTTTTCAATATTCCTTATATTGATTGTTAGCCTCTCAGATAAAGATTTCGCTGTAATATCGGGCGTTTTGCTGATAATAAATAGAATTTCTTGTTGAATACTATTTATACCGTCTTTTATACCGTCTTTTATACCGTCTTTTATACCGTCTTTTACACCATCTACTCCATTTGTAACATGGTTTGTGTTATTGTCTTCATTTATAAGATTATTTTCATTCTCAAGTCTATGATTATCCCTGATATGGAAACAGATAGTAAACGTTCGCGGGGTGATAATAAATTCCGGTTCGGGGAGATTATCTGCCACGCAAAGATTGATAATTCGTTCTATCCCGCGTCCCCATGCTTCAATTTGTCCTGAACGGAATATAGCTCCTGCAACTAATGGATTGATGGATACAGATTTGTGTGCATTTATCAAGTCCGATAAAGAAGTACCTTCCGGCAAACGGCAGTCGTTGGCAATCGTAACCCGATCGTTATATATGCGTATTTGAATGGGGCTGCCCGTTGAAAAATCGCGGTGGATGAGCGAATTCATCACAGCTTCACGCAAAGCGGTGCGAGGCATCGGATAATCATCAATACGTTGTAAACCCTCGTAGCGGATACGTCCGATAAAGTATTTGGTAAAAATAGTTTCTACAACTTTGTCTGCCATACCGACTAATGCGCCATTGAGTTCGTCCTGATAAAGAATTTCCGCATCGTTGGCAAAAAAGCCGATTTTAACATAAGCGCCGGTGCACCATTGTTGCGGTGTTTGATGAAAAACAAGGATTGCTGCAAGCAGGAGATAATCGTTTTCCGTAAGATTCAAAGCATGCAGCAATTCTTCATCGGTAACAGCAACATCCTCTGTGGTCAATCGTTTGCTTGCTACTGCCTTTTTTCGAAAAATATCAAAGGCATCGTGCCAGAAATCGCCGATTTTTATATGGGGAAGCGGCATTGAGTCATAAGTACGCCCGTATTTTCCAAGCAGCAATGAATCCAGCGCATAGCCAGACAATTCCTGATTTGTACTGCCTGTACGAAGGTAATATTTGCCATGATAACTAATCGCATTTGGATATGCAGGAATGGTTATCTCAATCATATCCAAACCGTTTTCGTTTCGCAGGCTGACATTGGCAACAATACCCAAAGTCGCGCGTATCTTGTTGGGTAAATCTTCCAGTAACTTCTCCACATTTTTCACGCCGACAGTCTTGCCTTTATCATTTTTGCCTATCACAAGCATACCACCTTGCGCATTGGCAAATCCGCATATCCATTTCAGGTATTCGTCGCGCCAAGATTCTTTCCATTCTAAATGCTGATTTTCCATATTGTTCATATTTCTACATTCTTATACTATTACGTTTCGTTTCACTTAAAACATAAATCTCAGGCTTTTATTGCTATAAAACGTATTACGGTTAAGGATAATATTTGTCAAAAACATCATCCATTTCATCCGGAAAGCCATATCCGCTAGATTCGGCATATTTGAGGCACTCTCTTCGCACCGTTGCCTGAAATCTTCCTTCTGTAGGTATTTCAAAGCCCGCTCGAAATTTTTGACCACGTTATTGTAGAACTGTTCTGTCATAACGCCATAATCGAAAGTAAACCGGTAGGCATTTTCAGCAAGCGTTACCATTAAGTCAGCATGCATTTCCGAAGGCAGCTTCAACAAGCCAAAATCGGCAATCGCTTTCTTTGTCACCGAAAAACGCATTTTCGGATTCCAAGACTTCGTTTCCGGGTAAAATTCATGCACAATAATCACCTTGTAATTTTCATAAACTTCCTGAATATCCCTAGGATTCAGATAGTTTTCATAATACTCCTTTACAGGCTTGTACGTATCATACAATACTGTAATCTGCTCAATGAGCTGCTCTTTGGTGAGCTTTTGAAGCTCGTTTTTTAGTCGGGTTATTGACATAAATTACAACAATTTCAATTCCAAAAATGATCCGATTAATAGGTTCCATCTTCTCCGGATCAACATCTGCCATTATTTCGTTTCAATTCCACGAATAGTTCGATTTTTTTTAAAAAAAAATCTTATCTGAACCAACTATATGGTACAGAAACCGTTTTTAATTCAATTCTTGTTCGATTATTATGAAATAGAAACCAAATCGCTGATCATGTGCACCTATTTCGTTTCATTCTTCATTTTACTATCAATAGTAAAGAGAGTGAATAACATTCAGAAACGAAAAGTTATATTTTGCGGTAAGATTCCAATAGCAAAAAAGCAGAAATCCTACCACAAAATATATATGTCTATACCTGTTTTTCGTACAGGAATGCGCACATTAATTCAATCAGTTTCAGTTCGGCTTTATCTAAAGCTTCCACAGAGCCAACGGCGCCGGGAATGTACGATGACGCAGCGGGCGTAACAAAAATAGAAGCCTTTGCCTGTTCGTCGATTTTTGGGCTTGCTTGCGGGCGTTCAGTATCGTCCCGCAATTCGCCCCTGATTGCGTAGGCTATTTGGTTAGCATTATCACTTATAGCAATGGCGACTGTCTCCAATAAGCTGAAAGTACGCGCTTGATTCGATGTAATCCTCCAGTTAATTATTGCACGGGCTAACGCACGGATGATTTCCTCCCGCTTCTCTTTCGGACAAATCAAACATTTGCCAAAGATATTAGCGCCATCTATCCATCTTGCATCACGCAATTTTTGTTCAATTTCCGGGAATAGTTCAGGTTCTAATTTGTTTGTGGAAACGCAAAACAAAGTTCGTAAATCTATTGCGACGTCATATACGAATAAACCGCTTGCTCTAGTCTGGTCTTGAATGAACGCCCTGTTAGGCAAACTGCGATTATTGGTAGTAAGCCAATCATTCAATTCCTCTTCGCTTAATTTTTCTCCCCTTTTTTTTCCGTCAACCCAATAGACATTCACAGTATGATGTTCGGGATGAGTTGTCCGGTCAAAAGTCAGGTTTTCTTTCGGGTATTCAATTCCTCCCAAAAGCGGATGCAGGGGACGCATTGCAGAAATTGATAACGGACTTCTTCTTTTCACGGTAAAGCTCCCGCTTTCCGCTTTCATGTAACCGCCTAACAACTGGTCGGCAAAAGAAGGATCACAAGGCGAATGAGGCTCTTTTTGATTTGCCTTGTTTTCCTTTTGATCAATTTCCCAGTTGAAAGTAATGGCCGCAAAAGGCATATTCAACGCTTCAATAACAGAGCGTTTGACTTGTTGACCACTCGAATATGCAATTGAGCGACCAAATTGAGGGTCAGTGTAATATTTTTGACCTTCATTGACTGCAAATACAGTATGTTCGGCATGGCGCAATCCGCGCAGATAAATAAATGGATTCATGATTATTTGTTGTTATTTGTTATTTTTTTGATTTCAGAAAAACATATTCAAAACCGACCAACGTTATAAATAAGGGATAATTGTCTGTCGGCATTTTCAATACTTGTTCCACAACATTTGCCAATAAATCGGCATTGCCGCTTTCAACAAGAGGGGTAAGCGCTTCGACAAAACCGCGTAAGTTTTTTGCGGTTTTCACGTCTTCGATGTCCTGAAAAAGAGAGGTTTTACCCCGATTCCCTTTCTTTCCTTCATCTTTTAGTCTCTTTGCTTCCAATTCAAGCAAACTCTCAGCCAGTCGAGTGGCTAAATCCAGTAATTCTGTTTTGTTTAACATTGCTATAATCCAAAGTTTATAAAGTGAATAATGATAATATGATTTTTCATCTGTGAATTTAAACTCTTTCCCCTGGGCATAATCTATAGAGCCTTTGGGCATATATTCCCGTAATTTGGCCGGCTCAATGGATTTTAATCCTATAGATCCCAATTTACAGGCATTCTTGAACGTGAAAAAGGTCTCCAGTTTTTCTATTTGCTCATCTTTCAGTATCGTGTCCTTGTAGTCGATAAACAGTTTATCTCTAAGGTCGTACATTTCTGATACTTCGGGAAGATAGAGATTGATAAATCCAAGCGTGGAGTTGGTTTGTGATAAATTATATGAATATACTGTTAATACTTTATTTGGATATTTTTGCGCCATGACAAAAATTATTTGCGACCATTGTTTGGTTGGAATTGCCAACTTGCCCAAGACTTCTGCTGTTTCCACCTCGAAATTATCGAAAGGTCTTTCTTTTTGAAATCGTTTGCTTATGGCATGACACAACCATTGCCCATTCCATGTTTCAATTTGTTTATCCTTTAAATTTGGGGTTTGTTGCAAATATTTCCTGTAATATTTCCATCCGTCAAAAACTGCCATTAAAATTTCCGTTTCATCAATCAAAACAACATATCCGCCACTTACGCCAACTGCTAATGCCTCGCCTATCCATGATGCATAAACTTCTTCGTTATCAGTCTTGAAATCCATATCAGTTAACTGTCCCGATGTAGTGCCTTCAATATCTTTGGCAGCAAAACCGACATAAATGGACATATTTGGCGGTTCGTTTTCAATCGCATTTTTCAATTTGGCATATTGCGCATGCGACTTGCTGCCATATTTATCAATATCCTCCTGACGCGGTTTTTGAAAAAACGGGGAATTACTTACATGCATCAAATGCTTTTCGTCATCAAAAAACAATGGAAACATAACCTCGTCAAAAAATTGTTGAGCCGAATAATCGTCTGTTTTTTGATGCGCATCCTTATAGCATTTCAGGAACTTTTTACCAATATAACTTGTGTACATACTTATAAAAATTTGTCTTGTTCAACTAATCGTAACCCCAATAATTCGTATTCGCTTTCATCTTGCGGAACCACAAAAGGATAAGAACCCACTTCTAACCGTTCATATTCCGATTTATAATGAGAGATAGTATGAAAATTGACCGGAATCTCAATTTGAATACGCTCTTCCCATCCGGCAGTCAGATACTTGTCTCTGTCGCCTGCCAGAATACAGGTCGCGCTTTCTATTTCCAATGCATCAACCAATACACCTTTCTTATTATTGGTTAATTCTTTAATTGTGTATTGGCCATCCCGATAAATCAAATGCACATCAATTTCCTGCAAGTCTATAGAAGGATAAACAGTATCAAGTTTTTCCTGTAAAGTACGCTCTTTCAGTAATTCAAAATTTGCAGGTAATTGCCCGAAACTTCTTTTTAAAACATCTAACTTGTATGGCAGTACATTTCCAGACGGTTCAATAACATGAACAGGTTTATATTTTCCGACAGTATCTTCGGTGCGTATTCTGTTTACGCGACCAAAGCGTTGTATCATGCCGTCTAACGGTGCACATTGCGTGATCATACGGTCGAAACTGATATCCAGACTAACTTCAACCACCTGGGTTGAAACTACTAAACATGGCTTAAGTCCTTCGCCGAATTTTTCACTTCCATCTCCATTAAATTCGGTTTTTAAAAGCGTTTCTCTTTTTACCCTGTCGCTTCGCTTAAACCGGCTATGAATTAGCATTTTCGGAATATCGGGAAATTGTTTTAAACAGTCTTCAAATACAGATTGTGCTTTATTGACCGTATTGCAAATGATCAAAACCTTTTCATGGTTATCAAAAGCATGTCGTAAAATTTCGTGGACTGTTGATTCGTCTTTAAGTTTGTCAATCAAATGACGATCGAAAGTATCCAGTATTTCGTCCGAAAGCTGAATCTCATATACACATTCATCACCGCCCAGTATAATTTTCAACTCTTTATAAAGTATTGACGGCATAGTAGCCGTTCCGATATGGATGCGGCAATCCAATCGCAACAATGCTTTTACGATTTCCAAAACCATTGCGCGTGAATAGTCTGAATAGGTGTGAATTTCATCAAGAATCACATCCGTTCCCTGTACATCCAGCATGACCGTTTCGAAACCTGCCGTTCCAAAAACAATAGCGGCTAATTGATGAGGGGTCAATATTTTTACCGACGAACCGGCAAGCGGTTGTAAGATTTGTTCGTCGAGATTTTCTTTTCCCACAACAATTTTCGACGTTGCGTGAAGCAAACGAACATCCTGCCCTTCGGGGGTAGTGTTTTTAATGCGTTCCCACATTGCATTAATGGATGCCTGAAAAGGCAATGTGTAAAATATCCTTCCACGACATCTCTTTAATAGAAAGTCCGTTTTACCCGCCCCTGTTGGCGCTACGACCAATGTGTGTTTTCGAAGATCATCCGTAGAAACCAATGACAACGGATAGAGCGCTTTTTTTCGGCTTTCATTAAAATAGAATCCTAAATCAGGCGAATGAAAAAGAGGTTTCAATTTTTCATTCGTTTGTTGCATGAATGCCGAAGCAAAATGGTCGGCCGACATTAATAAACCACGTAAAAGAGAATATCCATTCCGTTTCTCTTCACAATAACTAATGGCATATTTCAACACTTCTTTTGCTTCATCCCGATTGATTGGACGAACAGGCAGTCCAAAGTGTTCTAATATTTCAAATCCATACAAACGCCATTCTTCCCACTCCAGCAAATGATTGTCCAACGTTTCCCGAAAACGTTTCAAATCCAGTATCCCACGTCCCCTTGGATCGTTTTCAATAGATTTGTGATGCGCCACAACCATATCAATCAGGCTATTCCATTCAAATTTCGGAAAACACGGCAAAAAGGCAAGCGAAGATATTTCGTGACGGTGAATAAAGTCCCACTTCAATTGTTCGGTTACATTTCCGCTGTTAATGTTTTGCATTTTTCGCTGAAAATGAGGATGTGCCTTTCCCAAATCATGCAAGATAGCGCCTTTACGGGCTAATGTTACATTAAAACTGTTAGGCAACAGCTGTTGACAGGTACGTGCGTGAATGTATGAAGAAACATTATCCTCATCAGAAGTGAACGACAACGGCAGGGATGCCGTTGCCACCAAAGCATATTTTTTTGCAAAAAGTTCAATAGCCAAAACTACATGTTCCGTATGCTCCAACAACGGAAGATTACCATAATGGATACTTTTTGCCAAAATTTCTGATAGAGGTTTCATATAATTACCCTTACAGGATTGCCAAATATTTTTAATTCACCGTACATATCAGTAGCGTCGTCAAAACGATTGTGACCAACTTTAAATCCTTGTGAAGCGTCAGTAAAAAGCAGTTCAAAACCATCGATTTCATCAAATTCACTTTCGGATTTTACAGACAATTCGACAGGGTGTATCAAATCTTCATTACGGCACAGGCAAACAGTTTGTGCAAATGCTGTTTCTGCATCTTCTGCATTGTCAAAAGCAAGAAATAAAGAAGGATTCAGCATTACTCCCCGACTTAGTATTCCCATATTGGTTTTGTATTGTTCTCTTTCCCTGTAAATACTAATTCCACCCTTCGACCATGTTCGCTCCTGTTGAATATCAATACCCTGATAATTAAGTCTATATCTTCTTATCTTATGAATTTTCCCCCAAGCAGTTTTATTCAATAGTTCAGGAAATAACTTCTTTTCAATCCCTTCAAGTATGGAAGGCGTTAAAAACTGCTGCGAAAAAGTTTCGCCGTCGCGTACCGCTGTCCAGGGCTTAATAAAACCAAACGGGCCTGTGTATTTTACTATATAAAACATATTTTACACTTTTAATATTCTTACTGCAATTTGAGTTATCCATTTGAAATAATCATTTTCCGTACCTATTAAATAGACATCGCCCCAATAGTCAGAAAGTTTGATGTCTTCACATTTAAGAAAGTCTGAAATTTTTTCAAACTTTCTTTTTAATGAAAACTCAACCAATTGTTTACTGTCATCAAAAGACAGTAAAATGCTTTCATCAGTTTTTATTCTTATCATAGCCAATAATTTTTTGGCAAAGATACGAATAATTCCTATAGAATGAAATTTTTGGAAATATTTTGTCATTTATTTTTTTTTTTGTTTCTTTGCAATCAAATTCTCAGAAACGAATCGAACATTATTGAATTGAAAGATTGAGTGAAATTTTTGAGTTA
>Ga0082212_10004487_pt1 | contig 19341 bp, 15 predicted proteins | sample TergutNt197P3_FD_71548 | JGI IMG/M metagenome (GOLD analysis project Ga0082212, IMG submission 71548) | Neocapritermes taracua P3 segment gut microbial communities from Petit-Saut dam, French Guiana - Nt197 P3 | ecosystem: Host-associated > Arthropoda: Insects > Digestive system > Gut ... | reverse complement strand
TTCATTTTAAAATCGCTTAAGCGTTCGGCATGAACAAAATCGAATATCTTTATGGTCACAATATCCTTTTTATAGTCCATTGTAAACAACCGCGAAAAATCCCTGTCATTAACTTCAAGGGAATAAGATGGAGGGTTTTTCATTGACATATCTGTCTGCCCCTGATCAAAAATTATTATTCCGCGGTCGCTTAACACATTTTTCATGCTGTTAAGCGCTTTTGTTACATCAGCTTCCGTATCATTAATCGCATTGCTTAAACAAACAATTGCGTCAAATTTTCCGGTAAATGTATTTTCCAAAAACTGATAGTCGGCCTTGTAAAGGGGTATGTTTGACCCGTTTTCGTCTATTTTCTTTTGAGCCACAGCCAGCATTGAATCCGAAATATCCGAGCCGGCGACATCGTATCCCAAAGAATTAAAAAACAGTACATCTTTCCCTGTCCCGCAAGCACAGTCCAAAACCGATTTAACATTATACTGATCAAATATTTTTACAAAGAAGTTTTCCCGTTCGGTGTTTTCAAAAAGCATGTAATCATATGTTTCTGCAATACCTAAGTAAGCGTCTTTTTTCATACCTGCAAAATAGTAAAATCAAAAAAACAATTAGTCAATGTCCATGTTTTTTGTCTGCATAATGCGGAAATACAGGTAATTTAATAACTTGCAGAGTGTAAAAAGAAGGTGGTATAATGTATATGAAAATGCCGATAGAAATAAAAAAACTGCTGGTATTACTAACAGCAACACTCTTTGTACTTAACCTGTGGGCCCAGCGGAATAGCAGCTGGGCGGTTCCAGTAGAATCAAAATATATCTCTAATTTTTATAAAATAGACGAAGACATATACCGTTGCGCCCAGCCTGATGCAAAAGCTTTTGCAGAACTGGAAACAATAGGCATAAAAGAAGTGTTAAATTTACGGAATTTCCATAGCGACAAAGGATTGGCAAAAAACACAAAACTTGCTTTACACCGGGTTAAGATGACTGCCGGTAAATCCGATTGGGAAAAACTGGTTAATGCGCTTAGGATAATAAACAGCCGGAAAGGCCCCATTGTAATTCATTGCTGGCATGGTTCTGACCGTACTGGCATTGTGTGCGCGCTGTACCGGATTATTTTTCAGGACTGGACAAAAGAAGCGGCTATAGACGAACTAAGAAATGGAGGATACGGCTACCATGTTGTTTACGATAATATTATTACTTTTATTCAAAATGCGGATATAGAAAAACTAAAAACAGAAGTTTTTATGTGATAATTCATTTGAGTACAACTTCTGTCCTGCCAAACCCGCCGAGTTCCGGGCGGGAAAAACTGTAACCTGCCACAGCAGGATCGCTGTGCAAATAGTCCTGAACCCCCTTTTGTAAAATGCCGTCTCCTTTGCCATGCACAACGGAAAATTCCCGTAACCCGGCAAGTACCGCTGCATCAATCTGACGGCGCAGGGTATCCACGGCTTCTTCCAGCCTCATTCCCAGCAGGTTGATTTCCAGCCTTGGCCCGGTTTCAGTTTCTGCAAGTTCTGTTGTCCATCCCACTCTTTTACGGGATACTGAAAGCCTGGCTGCAGCAGGGATTAATTGTTTTTCAGAAAAACTCATCCGCACAGATCCAATTTCTACAATCCAGTTTTGGGTTGTTTCTTTTCTTGCTGTTTTTTTATTATCTTTGCGAATCACAATTCCCTGTTGACGGGAAGGGCCGGCCAATACTTCCATTCCGGGCTTTAAATTCGCACTATTAAATGCATTACATTTATTTTCAGTTAATCCTTCAGGATCAGTTTCTATCTCCGCTGCCATTTCCAGGAGCACCGTTTCTTCCGATTCCAGAGCTGCACCCATTGCCGCAGAACGTGTTTCCAGATCGCGGATAAAATCTTTTACCCTAATGGTTTTTTCCCGGTCAAGCTCTCCTTCACGAATCTCCCTAACCAGGTTTTCCAGTCCTTTCCTGCTTTCTGCAAGGAAACGCCGGAATTCCGCCGCCCCTTCCTGCTTTAAAAAATATTCTTTTTGGCGGAGGGATAGCGCCTTTAAATCAGCTGTACGGCGATCTTCCCAAAGCTGCTCTTTTTCTTTTTTTGCAGAACGGGATGCGTTATCCAATTCGCGGTGTTTTTCCTTTAGCCCGGCAATCAGGGCAGAAACATCAGATCGTTCATCATCCAGATAGCTGCGGGCTTTTTTAACCAGAGCAGGGGGAAATCCGTTCCGCTCCGCAATATCCACTGCCCTGCTTTCGCCGGGTATTCCCATAATAATACGATAGGTAGGCGTAAGGGTGCGGCGGTCAAATTCAACAGATGCATTTTCCACACCTTCACGGCTATAGCCATAATTTTTTAACATGCCGTGATGCGTGGTCAGCACTACCGTACTTTTTGTTTCGATAAAGTGATCAAGAATTGACATTGCAATGGCACTGCCTTCTTCTGGATCGGTCCCTGCACCAAGCTCGTCCAGCAGAACAAGTGATTGTTCTGCCGCCTCATTAATAATTCCGGCAATATTGATCATGTGGGCCGAAAAAGTAGAAAGCGACTGGCTTAACGACTGTTCATCGCCAATGTCGGCATAAACTGCATCAAAAATGGGAAGAACCGCTTCCGCGGCAGGAAGAGCCAGGCCAGCCTGGTTCATCAATGCAAAGAGGCCGATGGTTTTAAGTGTAACCGTCTTGCCCCCGGTATTGGGACCGGTTATTATTACCATCTTTGTATTATAAATAAGAGAGAGATCGATGGGGACAGCGTCTTTTCCCAACAGGGGATGCCGTGCCTGTTTTAATGCAAGAACAGTAGAACCGCCGGACATTTTTGGTTCTTCGGCAAAGCAGCTCTCCTTTTTCATTGCAGACAATTCCAGGGAATAACGAGCTCTGGCCCTAAGGCTTTCCAGGTTAATAATAATGCGGTGAAATGTTTCCATTTCTAAACGATGTTCTGCAAGCATGCCGGTTAGATCACGTAAAAGCCGCCGGATTTCTGCTTCCAGGTTTGCCTTTTCTATTAGAATTTGATTGTTCTTTTCTACCGATTCTTCCGGTTCAACAAAAATTGTTTGGCCTGTGGCAGATACTTCGTGGACTATACCTTTTATACGGCCGCGGTAATTTGCCTTTACTGCCAGTACCAGCCTTCCGTCCCGTTGAGAAGGCAGACCCGATTGCAGCATTTTCCGGGTGTTTTCGTCTGCGCCAAAACGGGCAGCAATACGTTCAAGGTCTCTGTATAAATCCTGAATGCGGCGGCGTATTTTTTTTATTTCCGGCAGATCACGCACAGTTCCGTCTTTGTCGATGATACAGAAAATAGCTGTGGCAAACCGGGAACAATCAGGAGCGGATTCCGCCAATTGCCTTAGATCATTTGTATTTTCCATAACATGTTCTGCTTCGTTAATAATAAAACGCCGCAGTTCTTCGCCCCGTTCAAAAAAAAGTCCCAGGGCCAATACTTCACTGGCATCAAGTACGCTGCCCTCTACTGCAAGCCTCGGCAGTAAAAAACCGGTTTCGGGGAGCTGGTGTTCTTCAAGGCGCTGACGTCTTTCTCTTATACAGTTTTTAATTAACCAGTAAAATGCCATAACGAGATTTTTTCGTGTCCTAGCCTGTTCTGCATCAAAAAAAGGAATTTCGTCACGGATAAGCCTCCCGGCTTCGGCACTAAGAGCGCAGTTTGATACAGCTTCTCTGATGCGGTCATATTCCAAAAGGCTAAATGTTTTTTCAATATAGGGCGATATGTTTTTAGAGTGCGGCAAGTTCATCTCCAATCCGCAAAAAACTTTCGTAACGGTCTTTATGAATCAATCCATTTTCGACTGCTTCCAGTATTTTACAGCCTGGTTCGATACGGTGAGAACAGGAAAGACCAAAGGTACAACTTCCCGAAAATCCGGCAAATTCCTTCATGTAAAGACAGAGATCTTCTGCCTTTACACCATCGGGAACCATACGCCTAATCCCCGGCGTGTCAATAAGAAAAGCGGCTTTGCAGGATTTTACCTGCGGCATAGTCTGAAAAGGCAGTTTAAGCATTACCGACATGGAAGTGGTGTGATTCCCCCGGTCAAACTTTTCGTTTACTTCTCCTGTTTTCATGGAAAGCCCCGGAATAAGTTCATTAACAAGACTTGTTTTGCCTACTCCAGATTGACCCATAAGAGCAGAAGTTTTTCCTGAAATAAAGGTACGCAGTTCTTCAAGGCCAAGGCCGTTTTTTACGGAAATAAAAAGTGTTGTATAACCGATGCGCCGGTAATCCGAAAATCGTTCATCTGTTTCATTGTCCCCATCAAACAAATCCCATTTATTGCAGAGTATTACCGGTGTAATACCCGAAGCTTCTGCCTGGACAAGCAGACGGTCAAGAAAACGGGGGCGGAAAGGAGGTGAAGCAGGGCTTGTCATGCACAGCGCAACATCTATGTTGGCGGCAAGGATCTGGGGCTTTTGACCTTTTTGATTAAACCGCGTCAGCATATTGCGCCGTTCTTCCGCAGCTGTTATTAGGGCTTTACCAGGATGATGCGGATCCATTTCTATACTCACCCTGTCTCCCGGCGCCAAAGGGTTATAATAATCATCAATACCTTTAAGAACTTTGCCTTTTATCCGGCATTCCAATGTATTTTCCTGATCGATTATTTTTTCGTCTGTTTCTTCGCTGGCGGGAACTACAGTAAAAATATTCCGTGAACCGCGCAGTACAAGCGCTTTTAAAACATCCCTCATGCTTTGTCTGCCAGAGAAAGCTGAAAGCCCAGCTGTTCCGCCAGGCTGTGCCACGAATTATCCGGCAATCCTGTTCCGGTTAAAATGAACTGGTTCCGGGGCGGTGATTTATTTGTTGTCCGAAGCGCACCGTTATTATCATCCAGCAGCGATTCGATGCGTTGTGAAATTCCATCCAGAGAATCAAATATTTTTATAGTGGAAGCTGCTTCTTTTTTAAATTCTTCCAGGAGAAACAAAAAATGGGTACAGCCAAGGACTATTGTATCTGCACCTGCAGCACGAAAGAGGGCAATATATTTTTTTGCCATTTCACTTTTTTCCCTTTCATCAGCCAGAAAAAAACGCTGCTCTACAAATGTTACCAGCTCAGGTGCGGCAATGCCATAAATTTCACATTCACCGCCGGCAAGATTGTTGATATATGGATCCTCAATCGTACGCGCTGTTCCAAGGACACCCACCTTTCCAGTTTTACAGGCCAGCATTGCCGGCTTAACTGCCGGTACGGTTCCTACAAAAGGGAGTGCCGGAAAACATTGCCGCAGCTCAGCCAGGGCGGAAACAGTGGCCGTATTACAGGCCAATACGGCAATTTTGGGATTTACGGTTTTTACAAGTTTTTCGATAAGCGTTACCAGAATACCGGTTAGTTCCGTCCGTTCCTTTGTTCCATAGGGAAAATGCAAATTGTCGGCAATGTAACAAATTGTTTCTAAGGGGTTACGTTGGAAAAAATGCCGGCAATAAGGAATTCCTCCAACTCCTGAATCCAGAAAAAGCAGTGGTCTGGTATCCATATTGTTTAATTAAAAAGGTTATCAAATACCGATTTTGCACTGGCGGCTTTATCTAGTTCTCCGCGCTGCCCCATACCTGGCTTACGGAATTTAGGATCGAGAGAAAACCAGTCGCAAAAATTAGCCCGTTCTTTGTCTGCGGGCTTTTCTGCATTTGGCTCAGAGCAGTCGCCACGGGAACCAGGAAGGAAAAACTTACAGTGGCGGCATACACGAAGATCTTTTCCGCAGAGGCAGCGCATACTTCGCCCTATAGGCTCGCTATCTGTTATAGAATCTCCGCAATACCAGCACATGTTATTATTTTACCCGATTTATTCCATGCTGCCAAGGAATACCTGGTTGATCGTAAAAGGCCACAGCTACCCCCTGTGTCATTTTAATACAAAAAAATATTAAAAATTCCCTTTTTGTGTCATTTTGACATTATCCATTATTAAAATTATTTTTTTTTATAATGGACAATTCTATCTTTTTATAATTCTTTATATTACAAAGATTTATAATTATAAAAAAATACTTCTATTTGTGCTAACTTGGCATGGATTTTGCTAATAAATTATCAAGACGCTTCGTATGAAGGTCTAAAAACAAGCCAATGTATTTTGGAGGTTTATTATGAAATCGCTATCTCTTTACCGCCCCATGGGCATGGTGGATCACCTGCTGGATTCATTTTTTGAATCCCCTCTGGTTCCTTTTGCAGGAACTTCCCTGTTGAACAAACTGCCTTTGGTAGATGTTCAGGAAACTGAAGACGCATACCTTATGGAAGCAGAACTTCCCGGTTTTGACGAAAAGCAGATTAAGGTTCTTTTAGAGGGAAGTAAACTAAAAATCGAATCAGTTAAGGAAGAAGAAAAGAAGGAAGAAAAAGAAGGCGCATATCTTGTCCGTGAGCGCAGAAATGTTTCTTTTAGCCGTTCTTTTACTTTACCCGAAAATGCAGATGCTGATTCTGTTTCCGCTATTTTTAAAAACGGAATGCTTTTCCTGAAAATAAAAAAACGGAAAGAAAGCTTAAAGCGGCTTATTGAGATACAATCTTAATCCTAAGATACAATCTCAGCCATATTTAAAAAAAATGTAAAAAAGTTCGTATTGTTTTTCATGTCAGGTTAGGCATTTAGTGTTTAACCTGACATTTTTTCCAGTATCCCTTTACCGGTTGCCAAGCCACGCCAGAATTGCCAGAGCTATTGAAGCTGTTTTTGTTTCTGCAGAATCGGCCCGGCTTGTTAGTATTACCGGCGTTCTTGTTCCCAGTATCAACCCTGCAGTTTTTCCGCCACACAGACTGGTAAGGCTTTTATACAGAATATTCCCTGCTTCAATATCGGGAACCAGCAGTATGTCGGCGTCCCCTGCCACAGGGCTTTCTATGCTTTTGGTAGCGGCAGAAGATGAACTGACTGCATTATCCAAAGCAAGCGGACCGTCTACAATACAGCCGGAAATCTGTCCCCGTTTCTGCATTTGAGTCAGTATTGCTGCATCCGCCGTACAAGGCATACGCTCAGGGTCAACCGTTTCAACCGCTCCAAGAATGGCTGCTTTTGGTGTTGTTACACCTAAACAGTGGGCAAGATTGACAGCATTCTTTAATATAATTTCTTTTTCAGCCAGATTCGGAGCTATGTTAAGCGCACAATCGCTGGCAACAAACAGCTTGTGATAACCAGGAACTTCCATCACTGCGCCATGGCTTATTAAGCTGCCCTGGTTTAAGCCAAGGTCCTTACGGAGAACAGCTTTTAAAAAAGCACCGCTGGATACCAGACCTTTCATAACCAGCTCTGCTTCCCCGTCTCTGATAAGTTCTACTGCCCGCACAGCAGCAGCAGCAGGGTTATTTTCTTCTATTATTTCCCATCCAGAAAGCTTAATACCGCTTTTTTCGGCGCTTTCTTCTATTCCGTATCGTTCCCCCAGCAACACTGGCTGGGCCAGACCCTGCTGCTCCGCCCCAGCCAGGGCAGCAAGAACCGCTTGTTCCCTGGCTGCAGCAACTGCAACACGGGGAGGTTTTTTACCTGAAGCAGCAAGCAAATCAGAGGCAGCTTTGGTAAAATCACTTATTTTTTGTATTGTCATCGTTTACCAGCCTTCCTTTATTACCTATTATATATTATAATAGCATAATCGATTATTTATTTTTAATGCCAGAGGTAACCATGAAACGATTGCTCTTGACAATTCTGCTCTGTATAAGTGCGGTGGCGGTTTTTGCACAAAAAGTTGGGGACACTAATTACATAAATGTAAAAACAACCAGTCTTAAATCATCTACCGGTTTTTTTGCTTCTACCACAGGTACAGTTGTATATGGAGATGAAGTAAGGGTATTGGCTCTTAGCGGAAATTATGTGCAGGTACGCACAAGCGCCGGTAACAAAACAGGCTGGATAGCAAAAGCCAGTTTAACCAGCAAGCGAATTACAACCCAGGGAAACACCGCAAATGCATCAGCTAAAGAAGTTGCTCTGGCAGGAAAAGGTTTTTCTCCCGAAGTAGAAGCGCAATACAGGAAAGAAGGCGGAAAAATAGACTACGATGCTGTTGACGAAATGGAAAGAATAAATATTACCGACAGGGATCTGCTTATCTTTATAGAAGAAGGCCGCTTGTCCAAAGGTGAATAAAATCTATTCTACCATTGTTATTAATTTCCCGGGGAATAAAAACCTTAATAGAATCAGCGCGGAAGACACCCAACAATACAGAACCGGGCGGTTTATAGCTGCTGTAACCCGGAAACCCCCATTGTTTTTATAAAGGACAGACAATATGAAAAAGAACATTTTAATTGCCGTTGTTTTGGTTATTGGTTTCTTGCCGGCCTATTCGCAGCCAAAAATATTACAGGATGCCGCAAATGCAATTACCGGCAACAATCAGACAGTAAACAGTGTCATAAAAGGTGTGGCCACATTTGCACAATCCGCCAAAGCAGCGGATAACCTGACCCCGGAAAACGAATACTACCTGGGCCGGGCAGTTGCAGCAAATATTGCCGGAACCGGTAAAATATACAGAAATCCGGCTCTTGATGCATATCTTAACAAGATCTGCACTACCATTGTGATTAATTCTCAAAGGCCTGACATTTATAACGGGTACCATGTAGCTGTTCTGGACACCGATGAAATAAATGCGTTTGCAACTCCCGGCGGACATATTTTTGTAACCCGCGGGCTTATTGCCTGTGCTTCCAGTGAAGACGCTCTGGCAGCAGTAATTGCCCATGAAGTAGCCCATATCCAATTGCGTCATGCACTTACATCTATCCGCAATGCCCGGTATGTCAATGCAGCTGCTTCCGGGCTTTTGGCAGGTGTAGGGGATACTACAGCCAATACGGTTAATGAATTAACCGGGATAATGGGAACATCGGTAGACGAGATAATCACTTCCATGGTAGTAAAAGGTTTTTCCAAAAAAGATGAATTGGAAGCAGATGCAACTGCGCTTTCCCTGCTTGCTGCAGCCGGGTATGATCCATCGGGAATGCTTACGATGCTTGAAGTTTTAAAAGATAAACAGGGTAAAGATAAAAAGTCAGGATTTGGAAAAACCCATCCAACTCCTGCAGAACGGATTACCGCTGTTAAAAAAAATCTGGGCAAATATAAAACAACGGATACCAAAAGTTCCAGAACAGGCCGATTCAGTTCCAATGTCCGCTAAGATACCATGTATGCGGGCTTTTAGCCCGTATATACAGGAAAATTATGGTTGTTCACCGGCAAGGGTATAATAAATGTTAAAGAAAAAAAAAATTACAGCAGCTCTTATCGTTGTCCTGGTATTTGCCAGCCTTGCCGCCCTGCATTTTTTTCACATCTTTGATTCTCTTGAATACAAGGCTTATGATTTTAGGGTAAAGCTCTTTGCCGATTCGTATAAACCTTCTGACGATATCATTGTGATCCTGCTGGATCAGCCAAGCATAGACTGGGCAAACCGGGAACGTGGCTGGGGCTGGCCCTGGCCCCGAAAAGCCTATGCAGACATTGTTGATTACATGAAGGCAGGCGGCGCTAAATCGCTGGTTTTTGATGTTCTTTTTTCCGAACCATCTATTTACCGCAGCGCCGATCAGGATGTAATAATTGACACTGCAGTTGAAACAATGGAGGAATTCGGCAAAATTATCGCCACCCAATCTGTATCCCCGGAACAAAGGGATATACCAGACAGGGTTATTGCCAATTACATGACAGCAATGACTGCACTTCAGGGTCTTTCGGATCGTGCCGACGACAATGCTTTTATCCGGGCGCAGCAGGGTTACAACCATGTTGTGCAGACAGTTTTTTTTAGCACTCAAACAGGTAATTCGGTAACCTGGCCAAAAGAAATAAACAAACCGGTATTTAAATTAAATGGTTTTAATCCCATTATCGAAAATTATACCCTAACCAATAAGATTGACGGACGCCTGGGGGCGCAGTTCCCCATACCGGGCCTAACTGCAACAGCCGGAGTTTTAGGAAATGTAACCAATGCAGAAGATCGTGACGGTATCAATAGAAGGGCAAGACTTTTTATTAATTTCGACGGCAATGCCGTGCCGGGTCTGTCCGCTGCATCTCTGCTGGTTTCAGGCTCCAGCAGCGACATTTATTACAATGAAAAAAAACGGCAGATTGAATGGGACGATTATGTTATTCCTGTAGACAACGAAGGAAAAAGCATACTTCGTTACAGGGGCAGCCTTAACCGGTATATGCCTTACAGCGTTGCCGATATTTTACAAAGCTCAGAAGCAATGCATAAAGGGCAGGAACCTGCTTTGTTCCCTGAAGATTTTACGGATAAATATGTTTTTTTTGGCTTTTATGCACCGGGATTATTTGATATTTGTGCAAATCCTCTGGAAACAGTATACCCGGGCATAGGGGTTCACATTACCATGCTGGATAATATTCTAAACAACGATTTTATACGGGAATCTCCCATTTGGCTGGATATGCTTGTCCTATTTGTAGTTATCCTGTTAACCACAGGGCTGGCATTATTCTGCGACAAACTGCAATTTTCTGCAGGCGGTGCAGTTCTTATACTCGCGATCATTGTTGCAGGAGCCTTTATTGCTTACAACACATTCTGCGTGTGGTTTCTGATGGTCTTACCTTTGGCTGGTCTTTTTGTTTCTTTCCTTTCATGTACCATATACAACTATGCTACAGAGGGCAGTCAAAGACGTTTTATTAAATCCGCCTTTAGCCAGTATTTAAGTCCGGTTTATATTGACCAGCTGATAAGCAACCCGGCACAATTAAAACTTGGAGGTGAACGGATAGAAATAAGTATTTTCTTTTCTGACGTTCAGGGATTTACAACCATTTCTGAAAACCTTGACCCGGATCAACTTAAGGAACTGTTAAATGAATATTTAACCTTTCTTACCGACATCATTCAGAATTCCGGCGGTACTATAGACAAATACGAAGGAGATGCAATTATCGCTTTCTGGAATGCTCCTGTTCACATGGAGGATCATGCATCCAGAGCATTAAGCGCCGCCATAGAATGTCAAACACGGCTTGTGGAAAAAGCCGGCCACTTTGAAGATATGTTTAAAAAATGGAATATTAATGCACCGGAGATCAACAAACGTCTTTTAACAAGGATTGGGCTTAACACTGGCTATGCAGTAGTTGGCAACTTTGGTTCGGAAGGGCATTTTAATTATACCATGCTGGGGGATTCGGTAAATCTTGCCGCAAGGCTGGAAGGTTTAAATAAACAGTTCGGCACTTTTCTAATGTGTACCGGGCAGACTATGGATAAAGCCAGTAATAACGGAAAATTTTATGGCCGCAGACTGGCTCAGGTTGCTGTAGTTGGAAAAAGTGAGCCTGTTGCAGTATGGGAACCCATGACAGAACAGGTATACAGGGAAAAAGAAAGCATCATACGCGAATTTGATTCAGCAAGGGATACTTTCTATTCCGGAAATTTTGCCAAAGCACTCGGTTTGTTTGAACAGCTAAAAGACAGGGATGCCCCTTCAAAATACTACATTGAACAATGCCGGTACTACCTGGACAACCCTTCCGAATGGCAGGGTTTCTGGAAAGCGGCATCGAAATAGTATGCCTGGCAAGGAGATAATTGTACATGAATGATCTGACAACAGCAATTAATAACCCGCTGCTCGGAAGCAAAGAACGTATTGCTGCTTTAAAGGAATGGAAAAATATAAATAGCGCTGAAATAAGAAAGACACCAGAAATAAACAATCACATACATACTATTTTTAGTTTTAGCCCGTATACACCGGCCATGGCTGCATTGAAAGCAGCGCAGGCAGGACTTGCAGCAGCGGGTTCTGTTGATCATGACTCAGAAGCAGCTTCCTGCGAAATGATTGCTGCCTGCGCTGTTCTTGGCATTGGAGGCTGCTCCGGCATTGAATTAAGGGTTGATTTTACACAGGGGGTTGTCGGGGACAATAGTGATTTTTTTGCAAAACGAAAAATAAACAACCCTGATTCTTCAGGCATTGCCTACATTACAATTCAGGGAATTCCATCAACTGGACTGGAAAAAACAGCTGCTTTTCTGAAACCAATACGCGAAGCCCGGCTGGAACGAAGCCGGAAGATGATCAAAAACTGTAACAGGATACTTCTTGATACAGGGTTCCAGACAATTAATTTTGAAAGCGGCGTAATCCAATTATCCCAATACAAACAGGGCGGAGAAATTACCGAACGGCACCTAATGGCAGCAGCGGCAGAAAAAATCATTGAGCGATACGGCCGGGGTACAGAACTTGTGGAAGGTTTAAAAAAACATTTAGACATCGATACAGGAGTAAAAATCGCAAAGCTGCTTTCCGATCCTGCCAACAGCCATTACCTCTATGATCTTTTGGGTGTTCTTAAAACAGAGCTGCTTCCCCGTTGTTTTATCCAACCGGATAACAAAGAATGCATAAGCGCAAAATCGGCAGTGGACTTTGCCCTTTCCATAAACGCAATTCCGGCATATTCTTATCTGGGAGATGTTGCAGAATCCCCAACAGGAGATAAAAAAGCAGAAAAATTCGAGGATGATTTTTTACCGGAACTTTTTAGCGAAGTCAAAAATCTTGGATTCCTGGCTGTTGCCTACATGCCTCCGAGAAACACAGCTGCACAAATAGAAACAATTCAACGATATGCAACAGAAGGCAATTTTATGGAAATCTCCGGGGTTGATATTAATTCCAGCCGCCAATCATTTAATTGCCCGGAAGTACTAAGCCCTGGCTGCAAGCATCTTTTGGATACTACCTGGGCGCTTGTTGTCCATGAGCGGCTTGCTTCAATTGACAATAATTGGGGGCTTTTTTCAAAAAATAATCCCCTCCACTCGCTTTCTTTGCAGAAAAGGGTTATTATATATGCAGGGGCAAGAAAAACATTGGATTTATTTCACCCGGAAGAGTCAGCCCCGGACATAATTGAAAATCTTCGTAAGGGTAATTTTTAATGGAGATGTCTATGATTTCTACTTTAGCACCACTTGTCCGCGGCCTTTGCATTAATGCAGCAAATGCCCCCCGTATTGTTCTTGCCGGAACTGGTCCGGCCCCGGCAAATGCCCTTGTAATAGACCTGGAATCTACATTCAAAAATGATGAAGCGGATGGCAGCATACTCAATGAAAAAGCCGCTGCAAAAGCACTAAGCGAAGCCTATGCTGCCTGGGAATTTGAAATGTCACCTTCCGGGACAGATCCCAGCGAAGTTGTAAGAAAGCATCCGTCTTCCATTGCCTTAAAACGCGGAACAGAAACATTGGGGGTCTTCTGGATCGATAGGGACATTGACGTAGCCCGCAAACGGAGGGACACTCAAGACGATTCATATATCGAAGAAATTCTTCCTCCTGCACTGGATACCGAAACAGTTTTACAGGGTTTAACTTCATCAAACCGGAGCAATGTCGTAAAAAATAAAATAGCTGTTGTTACCGGCGGTGCTCAGGGTTTTGGAGAACAGATCAGCATAGGGCTTGCAACATCCGGGGCACTGGTTTTTATTGCAGACGTAAATCTGGAAGGTGCAGAAAACCTGGCAAAAAAAATCAATGGAGCGCAGAAAAGAACCGCTGCTATAGCCGTTAAGGCTGATGTAACCAGCGAAGAATCAGCGGAAGAATTATTTTCTACCATTGCAAAAGAAGCCGGCGGCCTTGACCTTTGTATCAGTAATGCAGGGGTACTACAGGCAGGAAGTGTAATGGAACAGGAACTAAAATCATTCCAGTTTTCCACAAAGGTAAACTATGTTGGATATTTTATAATTACAAAATTTTGCAGCCGCCTGCTTCGCCTTCAGCACCTTGGCGCCCCGCACTGGAAAACTGACATAATTCAAATCAATTCCAAATCAGGGCTCCAGGGTTCCAATAAAAATGGCGCCTATGCAGGAGGCAAATTCGGCAGTATCGGGCTTACCGCAAGTTTTGCCCTGGAATTAATTGATTATAATATTAAAGTGAATTCAATTTGCCCGGGAAATTTTTTCAACGGCCCTCTCTGGTCAGACCCGGAAAAAGGACTCTTTGTTCAATACCTTCAGACAGGTAAAGTTGCAGGAGCAAGGACTATTGAAGATGTAAAAACCTTTTACGAAGCAAAGGTCCCCATGAAACGAGGCTGCGAAGGCTCCGATGTAATGAAGGCAATTTATTATATAGTAGAACAGGAATATGAGACAGGTCAGGCGCTGCCGGTTACAGGCGGCCAGGTAATGCTACATTAGATCCGTTTGCTAATAGGGTTGCCGAATAAGTCCAATATCTATTTACAAAACCCCGTGATAGTGTAAGATTGTAGTAGTTATGAAAACAAAAGCTATCCGTTTATACGGAGTGAATGATCTCCGGCTGGAAGAATTTGAACTTCCAGAAATTCGGGATGATGAAATACTGGCAAAGGTTATTTCTGATTCAATCTGCATGTCCAGCCATAAGCTGGCTATGCAAGGGGCAAAGCACAAGAGAATTCGCCATAACCTTAACGAAAAGCAGCCTGTCATAGGCCATGAATTCTGCGGTATTATAGAAAAAGCAGGATCCAGATGGGCGGATAAATTTAAACCTGGAGACAAATTCGCAATTCAACCTGCATTAAATTACCCGGATAAAGACGGTGTACCGACATTATGGTCTCCGGGATATTCATTTGAATACATAGGCGGGGATGCCACCTATATAATTATCCCCAAAGAAGTAATGGAGATGGACTGCCTCCTGGACTATCAGGGAGATAATTTTTTCATGGGATCCCTGGCAGAGCCAGTATCCTGCGTTGTTGGGGCTTTCCATGCACAATATCACACCAGGGGGGGGTCTTACGTCCATTCAATGGGGATTGTAGAAGGAGGATCCCTGGCTCTTCTTGCAGGGGTAGGCCCCATGGGTTTAGGTGCAATTGATTATGCCATACATAACCCGCGCCGGCCTTCCCGGCTTGTGGTTACAGACATCGATAATGAACGCCTTGAGTGGGCAGCCCGGGTTTTAAGCATAGAAGAAGCCAAAAAAAATGGTGTGGAGCTTCACTATGTAAACACCAGGGATATAACAGACCCGGTAAATTATCTTACAACCCTGAACGGCGGTAATCTTTACGATGATGTCTTTGTCTTTGCTCCGGTAAAACCTGTACTGGAAATGGGCGATAATCTTTTGGGCCGTGACGGCTGCCTCAATTTTTTTGCCGGCCCCACAGATACAGCTTTTTCTGCCAGCCTTAATTTCTACAATGTACATTATGAATCCCATCATATTGTAGGAACTTCGGGAGGAAACACCGACGACATGAAGGAATCACTTGCCATGATGGCTCAAGGTCAGCTTAATCCTGTTTTTATGATTTCCCATATAGGCGGCCTGGATGCTGCTGCAAAAGCAACCATCGACCTGGATAAAATTCCCGGCGGCAAAAAACTTATCTATACCCAGAAAAAAATGCCGCTTACCGCCATAAATGATTTTGAAGAAAAAGGAAAAAACGATCCCTTCTTCGCAAAACTTTTTGAAATCTGCAGTCGCCATGGAAAACTATGGAATGCAGAAGCGGAAAAATATCTTTTGGAAAACGCCCCGGATATTTAGCTGTTGAGCCATTTTAAAACTCTGTTAGTTTTGAAAAAGCCTCTGTTAATTGCCGCTTTATATTTTTTAGCGGCTATTGGGCCGGTACCAGTTTAAACCCGTTTCCGTCAGTTTCTACCATTCCCAAACCAGGATAGACTATATGCATACCACCTACGGGGATCTTGTTCTTTGCTGCATAGTCCAGAATCTGTCTGCGGACGGCAGCAGCAGCTTTTTGATCCATGTCGTAGGTTGCAGAAATTTCAGGAACAGGAAACTGGACAAGTGCCACATGAAGAAGATCCCCGATAATTAAGAACTTTGCCCCGCCATTTTCAACTAAATAGACCGTATGCCCCGGGGTATGCCCATAGTTGGCAATAGGGGTAATTCCGGGAAGCAGCACGGTAAGATTTCCGCCCAGCTCGCCCGGCTCAAATGTTTCCACGCGGGAACCGTATGCAGCCAATGCCGCTACTGCCCCCTGGTTTGGATTTGTTCCGGTAAAGTATTCATGTTCCTTTTTGGACAGGTATATCTTAGCCTTGGAGAAAACCGCTTTGCCGTCTTTAACAAGGCCGCCTATATGATCACCATGGAGATGCGTAATTAATATTGCATCAACCTGATCTGGCTGCACCCCCAATGCTTTCATATTCTCTAAAGATGCGCCGCCGAATGCAGTATCGATAACAATATTCTGGTCATTTCCCTTAATAAGAAAGATATTTGTAGAATGAAAAAACCCAAATACCGGAATATAACGTTTAATTGTAGCTTCATCGGCACCAACAAGAATACCGGTATTTCCTTTACGCTGGCTTTCTACAAGCATAAAGACTTCAAAGGCCCCGACCTTACAGGAAAAAACCCCGGTATTTTCCTGAGCAAAAGTTCCTATAGCCATTGTACTTAAAAGGATCCCAAAAATCATTTCTTTTTTCATGTTACACTCCTATTTTTTATCTTTACCTTCCTTGTTTTTCAGGCCGATTTTATCCAGCACCGATTTTCCGGTATCGGTTTGAGCAAACGCTTCCATCATACCGCTAAGAGCTGAGCCTCCTTTCGGAGAAAACAATTCCATAACCTTTGAAACTCCGCTTCCAACATTACCATCTGCAGTATTGGTAATAATCTTTATATCTGCCCTGTTCAAATTCAGCGCCTGAGCCTTTCCAACCTCGGAGTTGTACTTTGCCTGCTCAATTGCAACATTGGCCTGCTGTTTTACAACTTCCAAATTAACAAGATATCCCTGGTAGCCTTCGTTATTGCCGATTTTTTCCGCCAGGGTTATTTCTGCAGTTACACGTGCCAGCTGCATTTGTTTTTCAGCGTCCGCATTGGCAACACCAACTGCTTGAATGCCTTCTGCTTCCGCAGCCTTAAGGGTTTTAATGGCAGACGCTTCTTTTTCCTTTGCATTTTTATCCGCTTCAGCTATCGTTTCGGTTTGGTACTTTACCGCTTCCGTATCAATTTTTACCTTTTCTTTTTGCGCTTCCGCATCAATCCGCATTTTTTCTTTATCCTGATCCGCCTTTATAATTGTTGTCTTTCTGATTGTTTCCGCATTAATAAGTTCTTTTTCCTGCATTATATTTGCGTTGGTAACCTGACGGACTTTTTCAACAGCTAGTTCATTCTTTGCTGTTTCTTCGGCCTCCTGGGCAATCTGCTGTTTTGCCTTTTCGTTTGCAACGCCAATCAATTGTTCTTTTTCAGCGCTCTTTTCGCCAACAACCCTTTCTTTTTCCGCCTGTTTTACTTCGATTTCACGAGCTGCCCCTATTTCCGCTTCCTGGGCAAGTTTCTTGTTTGTAGCAACTGTTATTCTGGAATCTTTTTCTATCTCTGATTTCTTTTTAGCCATTATGTTTTCGATAACATTGGAGTCCTTGCTATCGCGAATATCCATTAATTCGATATTCTTAACTGCAACAACGCCCCATTCCTGCAGTTGATCCTTAACTTCGTCGGTAAACTGCTGTCCGTAAACAGAACGCTCTTCCATGATGTCTTCCAATTTTGCCTTTGCCATGATATTGCGGACTGCACCCTGAACTATTGCTTCTAAATGTTTATGCAATTCCTCTGTCGAAGCAACTTTCTCTGCGGCCTGGTTTGTATCTGATATGCGGAAAAAGGTTCTGACATCGACAACAAAAGGGACACGATCTTTGTCGTATGCTTCGTAATTATTTAAGGGCATATCGAAATTCGACACCGGCAATTCTTTTACTTCTACGCCAAAAACCGGAAGCCACCGGGGCCACTGATAATAAACATTCCCATAACCGGAATTTTTACCGTAAGAAGTAGTTTTCTGCCTGGTTTGTACAACATGAACCATGTCGGCCGGAACAATCCGGCGCAGCATAAGAATTTTTACGACAAGAATAATTACCAATAATGCTGCAACAGCGCATCCTAATAAAACCGGCAATACGCCAAAATAATCCAACATTATTTTTTCTCCTCTATACTATATAATAGTTATATACCAGGACCGGTTTTTTTACAATATACTATTTATATGTTTAAAAATGGATTACTCCTATTGGCGGCAATTTTTCTTTTTTTTTCCTGCGGATATTCCGAAATGGAAAACCGTGAAAACATATTTACAGTAAGGGAAGATTCTTCCAATAGAAAGCTGCAGGAATCCTATGACAATGAAAGATTAAAAGATATTCTTCAATCCGCACGAACAAGTATTTTCCGGTTTTGGGATGGTGAAAAAGCACCCGGTTTACCTGCACCAGGCCCAAACGAAGGATTGGCAATACGCCTAATTGTTCAGGGAAAGGACCGGGGTTGTCTTGCATGGTATAAAAACTGCGGCGATATGAATCTTTTTGCAGGATTTTGCGCTGTAGAAGCCCTCAGGGATTCACGGTATGATCCAGTCAAACCGGAAGAAGCGGAAACAACCCTTATTGAATTGACTATTTTTGGCAACTGGGAAGATATACCAGACCCTCGTGAATTCATTCCCGGTTACCATAACCTTTGGTTAGTAAATGGCGTAGATAATACCATACTCCAGGCTTCCCTTGTTCCAGAAAGAAATTATACCAAAAAAGATTTTCTGGAAAACATCTGCATAAAAGCCGGACTCGGCAGAAATGCCTGGAAAGAAAATAAAAACCTTGTTTGGCGGCGAAGCCCGGGGCTGTGGTATACGGAGCCGCTATGAACATCAATTATGGTTGTTATCCGCAAAATAAACAAAAAAATAACTGGTAATATCATCCTCATCCTGATGTGCGATTTCCCAGGAATTGGTATGGTAAAGTATGAAAGATACAAAATTGTTTTTTCCCAGCCGGTTAAGTATATAAATTCCGGGGCTGTTATCGCAATACACAAGATTCCAGGAAGTTTCATTGGGGTTACGTAAATACTGCCGGGAAACCGTGTCCCTTACAATGGTTTCTTCAAGGCGGCCAAGGTGGGAAAAGTCAGTTGAAATCAACAAAAAGTTTTCCTGCCTGCCTTTTTTATCAAATTCATCTTCAAGCACATCAGCAAGACGGCGGCTTATGGGGATATTCACCGGGGGTTCGCCTTCATAGGCAATAGCCACAACAACTGCTTCAGGAAAATATTTTTTAATATAGGGCATAAGTGTTGATACGCCATGTTCAAAGTGGAACACTCTTTCGTCCAGGTTAACGCC
>Ga0082212_10004486_pt1 | contig 19346 bp, 17 predicted proteins | sample TergutNt197P3_FD_71548 | JGI IMG/M metagenome (GOLD analysis project Ga0082212, IMG submission 71548) | Neocapritermes taracua P3 segment gut microbial communities from Petit-Saut dam, French Guiana - Nt197 P3 | ecosystem: Host-associated > Arthropoda: Insects > Digestive system > Gut ... | reverse complement strand
GAAAACGCCGGATATCTACTCGGTTCCAGCATCCGTATCAAGCCGCCTGAACCGGGCCATGTCCAGAGCGCGATATCTTCAGCTTCATATACCGCGTCGTAACTGCCTTTGTATGTGTAGAACTCATCGCCGTGATCTTCCTCGAACGAAATGTAGTCATATACTACAAGAAGTTCGTCCATCAGTATCCAGCCGCTATATTGCGTGTCAGCAACGCCCCAGATCTCACCGTTATAGTCATACGTAGCGTCGATGAAGATAATTGCGCCATTGTCGACTGAGAATATCTCTCTTTTAGCGCCGGGTTCTTTTCTCATCGAGGCTGCTCCGTTTCGGCCATTTGCGCAGAAGTACCTGCCTACAGCGACGCATCTGCCTTTATGCGCTGAGTAGAAGTCGTTCCTCGGTTCTATGATAGCGTCCGCCCGCGCGGTGATCTGCAGCGACAATACAGTGAAGATAATCATTATCAGTACCGCGATGCAGAGTAAACGTCTTGCCGTTATCCTTCTCGTCTTATCCGTCATTTTCCTTATCCTCCGCGTAATCTGTTAACTATACTATCTCCTTAATGCTGACGCGTCCGCTTCGGGAGGTAAGGTTTACGACAGGGACGCTGCTGTCAGGCATGACCGCATTCGGAAACTTGTTGCGAACGCCTGAAGACTGCAGCATAAATACAGCGCGCGTATCGCGCGGAAGCATCCCGACGACGCTGCCGCTGCTGGCTTTTCCGGTTATGTTTCCTTTTAGATCGTGAATAATGAACTTCACGGAACCGCTGCGGCAACTCAGATTCAGATCTGCTTCCAGCGAGTCGAACTGTGCGGAAATACTACCGCTTTTTGATTCGATCGTGCAATTCTTCGTTATGCGCCCGGCTTCAACCCTCACGCTGCCTGATGTTGCCGAAGCGCGAACAACATTGCCGCTGTGCGATTTTACTCTGACGCTTCCCGAGCTGCATTCCACTGACAGTTCGCCGGCGCAGCCATCCAAATGTATACTGCCGGAGCGCGAACTGACCGCCAGCTGGTTTTTTGCTGAGATATTCTGCATGTGTATGCTGCCTGACGTCACATCACAGTTTAGACCGCCGGTGATCGCGACGCCATATATCCTGGCGCTGCCGCTGGTCATTTTCACCGTCATATCACCCTGATAACGCTTCGGGATCCTGACCCTGACAGATTCCCGGAAACTGAACATATGGAACAGAAACCCAAAAAAGTCGTAGTCACGCGACTGTACTACCTGTAATGAGTTCTGCGTTTGAGTTATTTGAATGGTCTCATTCTCCACGACCTTGTTATTGCGCATTACTTCTACATCGAATGTATTTTCATCCCAGGGCTCGCAAAGTAAACTCATATGAGTCAGGTTGATATATATTCCCGCGTCCGGCGGAGCGGCGCCAATCTCCATATCATCACAGTACTCCGCTGCGATATCCGCAGGATCGCCCAGCATACCGCAAATCTCATCCTCGCTCTTGCCGTCCTTCAGCGCTTCGTTAAAGTGCTCATGGAAGTCGACGAGTAACTCGTCCGCGGATGCGTCGCCCAGACGTTTTTTCAGTTCTGCTGAAAGCTTATCAAGAAATTCGTTCTTATTCACAATTATCTGCTCCAATCATTTTGTTGATTTTCTTTGAAAAGGCGGACCATTCGGCGATATTATCTGCGAGTGCGGACCGGCCTTTTCCGGTAAGGCGGTAGTATTTGCGCGCGGGGCCGTCTACTGACTCGTGAATCTGCGTTTCAACGTATCCGGACTGTTTCACGCGCTTCAGCAAGGGGTAAATAGTGCCGAGCGACACTTCGATTTCAGATGATATGGCGGTTGCCAGCTCGTAACCATACTTTTCGCTGTCGCGCAGTTGGGCGAGCACGCACAGTTCCAGAGCTCCCTTTTTAAACTGTGTAAGCATTTTGGAACCCTCCTTTGCTATATTGTACCACATACTATTATGTAATGCAATATAGTGAGGGATAATTTCTTTTTCCTCTTGACCTGTCTGTTGCTTTATAGTTTATAATCACGATATGGAGGAAGACATGTATACTATTAGGAAATTATGCGAGAGGTCAGGGTTATCGCGTACTGCGCTTCTGTACTACGAGTCAATAGGGCTGCTCGAGGCTGAGGGGCGCAGCGAATCAAACTATCGCCTTTACTCAGACGTTTCTGCAGAGCGTTTAGAGAAGATTTGCACATGAATCAAAAGTGAGTAACGCTTGAACTTGAAAAACATAGTTTGTTGTGATAATTTGGACTCACCAAAAAAGGCGGTACAGCCAATGAACTGCACGCCAATGCACAAGAGTATTGAAGCCGCCGGGCTCGTAATCGCGGAGTCAGCGGTCGTAATAACGGATATCGGGACGATTCACAACCCGGAGCACATTCCGGTGGGCGTTTGGCTCTAAAAAGCAGAGTTGACATAGGTGAACTGAAACAAGGCAGGACGAGATATATAATGAAGAGATTGTTAGCATTACTAATTACCGCAGTACTCGCTTTCGCGCTCTGCGCTTGTACCGAGGCCGCGCCTTCAGGCATTGAAAACCAGGCTGCGAATATGTCTGCTTCCGGTAGTACTTCTGAGAGTACTGCGGATAATGCCGATGAGAGTACCGGGGACAGAGGTGAGGGCAGCGCCGTGGACAGCGGTGAGGGCAGCGGTGAGGACGACGCTGCAGAAAGCGCCACCGGAAACGATGAGGCTAACGCAACCGACAGCGCTGCAAGCGCCGCTTCGGACAATGGCGCAGGCAACGCTGCTCTCACGCCGGAGACGCCTCCGAACGGTTCGCAGTGGGATGTGCCTGATTTGTTCGGGACATGGCGGATGATATCAGTCACAGATCATTATAACGGAACGGTCGTCTCCGATAACGGACTCTATAGCGTATTCAACGACGAAATGTATGTCTATTCGGAGATATCAGTGTATACGACGCTTCAGGCAGAATATCTGCTCGAGAACTCGTACGATTTTGGAGAAATATGGAACGACTTGTCCGTAAAACGCTTTTCAGGGGAGCTCTGGAATGGCTGCGGGAACGAGGCATGGTATGTGGAACTGGCCGGGAAAGGCGAAATCGGCGATCCGTCTTTTTACGCGACGTTCGCGGACGGTAAACTACTTTTCATGAAGAATGTCGGATATGACGCTTTCTCCTTTTTTGAGTCTTTCATTGCGGAGTATGAGCGGCTTGACGTCGACCTCCAGTACGACCGGCACGAGTGGAGCGAATGGATAGGGGATTACTCCTTTTTCGACAGCGATGCATCCGGCAAGGAATTATCATACAGTATATCCATAACGGAGCATCCCGAATGGGGCGTCCTCACAGCATCGATCGTAGTCGAAGGATACGAGACCGAAATGACCTTACAGGCGGCAGTAGTCGGGAACGCGAATTATATCGAGCTCATTTTCATCGGTTACGGCTCCGGCGATTCTAACCCTGCTTCTTTTGTGAAGCAATACAGGAACAATGAGATCATTCTGACATTAACCAGGAAATGGAATGAGATATCTATCGCCCCGGTCAAATGACACAGTATGAATGTGTGTTGCGTTTCGCTCGTGAGTATAAGTTTTTTGAGGGAGGCTGAGAACAATACGCGAAGTCTGTCGCTGTGTATCGGTTGCTTTTCTGTGCCTCTTCATTTTGACGCTTACCGGCTGTGTCAGCAGTTCAGGCTCAAACGAAAACGAAATTGGTACAGAAGCAAGAACTGACGCGGACGGTGAAAGCGTTGCCTTTTGCCTTGACGATGATTTTTCGGAGTTCAGTGAATTGTTGGCGCAGATGCTGCCTGACGTCACGATTGAATGGTCGCACCGGCCTTACGAGTGTGTAAAGAAAGGCTCGGTCACTGAAGCCTTTGACGTGCAGGCTCTGCCCGCAGTCGCGCACGATCTCGCTGAATACTGGTACCCTTTGTACCTTGCGACCGTTGTCATAGCCATAGACAGGGACATGACGAATGCTGCGATTGACGGCTGGGTCGACCTACCCGCAGCGGGTGTGCCTATCGGGATGCCGGGCGCCGACTACGATGAAATGCACTTCGTCGCAGTCGCTTACGGACTTGAGGGAATGAGCGTCACCAAATCTGCGCGGCGATTCTTTGCCCGCACCGTGGATCTGTTGGTGGAACTGCGGGCTGATGGCAACTTGATTTTAACACCGTCATATGACGCCCCGATTCTGATATGCTACGATTATCAGGCTGCCTCGATGATAAAAAACGGTAGGAATCTGGACGTCGTAGTACCCGCAGAGGGAACGATTGCATACAAGCGCGGACTCCTGTCTGACAAACCGCTTGCTTTATCCGAAAACTTTGAACATTTACTGATATCGCAAGGATTCCGCCTGACTGACGGACGCTGCGACACAGACCTCTATGCGGACGCGGCAGCTTATGCAAAGGCTTCCGGGGTGCAAGACGTCGAACATTTCAATACTGTTTACCCGGACGCCGGACGGTTGTTCCGGCGCGCCGTCATGCATACTCGCATTTACTCATCCGCCGACGCGCAGGAGCATCAGCTTTTCGCGCTGGTCTACATCATCATTGTAATAGCGTGGACCGCTTCTGTGTTCCGCAGGGCGATGCAAAAAGAGGTCCGGCGTTCCGCTCTGCTCACAGGATTCATTTTGGCAGGGTGGATGCTCGCGCGTTTGTTCAAGTATCAAGTGATTGGAGCAAACACGCTGAGCCGCTACTTATGGTACAGTTACTATCTTTTCCAACTGGCTCTGCCGCTTGTTGGTCTGCGGCTGGCTTCCTTCATGGACAAGCCGGATGTCGGCGGAGGAAGACTTCCACAATGGTTGAAGGCATTAGCTGCAGTCAGCGGAGCGCTGCTCGTTCTCGTCTTCACAAACGATTTGCACAATCTGGTTTTCCGCCTTGACTTAGGTAGCCCGAACTGGTCGAACGATTACAGTTACGGGCCTGTATTCTGGTTTGTGCAGGCAGCCTGTTGGGCGCCCGTTGCGGCCGCCGTCCTGATGCTGTTGGTCAAGAGCGGGCGCAACCCGCGAAAAGCGCGTTTTCTGTTCCCGGTTGCTTTTATCGTCGTCTTAATGCTTTACAATCTTGGATATATACTGAGGATACCCATTGCATGGGAAAGCGATACCACTATGGTCATCGGATTGTTCGCGATGATGTTCTTTGAAGCAGCGATGCGAACCGGGTTGATTGCGGTCAACACAAAGTATAAGGCGCTGTTTGCCCACTCTACGCTTGATATGAAGATCGTCAGCGCCGATGGTGAAGTGGCGGTATATTCCGCTGCTTTAAGGCAAGATGCTCATGGTACCCGCACTTGGAATTATGACAATGATATGTTGGAAAGCGCTCTGGCGTCGTACCCGCAGCCAATTCAGCCTGACGAAGACACATTTTTACTCGCAGCGGCGATCGCCGGCGGCAGCGCGCTTTGGCAGGAGGACGTCTCGGGCCTGAACCGTCTGCATGCGGAAATAGAAGAGTCCGTGCGGAAGCTCACCGCGGCCAATTCCGTGCTGGCAGAGGAGGAAAAAGTCAAGAGGGACGTTGCCGACAACAACGCAAAAATCCAGTTGATCGAGCAGTTGGAGAATGAGATCGCGGAACCGCTGGCTAAAATGTCCGCGATGTCTGAACAGCTATCAAAAGCAGACGACACGCATAAAGAAACAGCGCGTTTTACATTGCTGCTCTGCTACATAAAGCGGCGCTGCAACTTGTTTTTCCGGGAGTTGGAAACAGAGCGCATTCCTGCCGGTGAGCTGACGGTATACATGGATGAGTTAGCCGGTATCGCAGATTATTCCGGCGTGAAGGTAATTGTTACAAGCGAAACAGCGGCATCTCTTTCTGCCCGTGCCGCTGCGCTGTTTTATGGTCTTTTCTACCATGCAATAGATTGGGCGGCGGATCTGAACTGCCCGTATATGCTGGTCAATATGTGGGACGAAGACAATACTGTCACCATGCGGATACGCTCCTCCGCAGACGCAAAGCATTTTAGGGCTGACGACTCTTTCCTTGCGTCGGTCGCTTCGACAGGCGGAGTTTTTGCATTAAAGGACCTCGACGACGCCGTTGCCATAAGCCTTGCGTTCGGGAATGAGGAGTGAGGAGTGAGGAGTGAGGAGTGAGGAATGCAGAGAGAGGAGGAGCGACGAAGCGTGCGAGCGTCCGGCGATAGCGGGATGCGAGACTTAGCGGAGTCCGTGACGACGAAGTGACACATACAATGGTTGAGTTTTATAAATGGCCGGAAGCCGCCCGCCTCTTAGTAACGCTTCTGCTGACGTTTTGCGTGGCTGTGCAACTGCTGGCGGCGCTGATAAGCAGCTATAGACGCCCGCACAGCCGCCTGCGAGTATTTGAAAACCTGCTGGAGTTTTTCGTGCTGCTGCAAATCGTCGCGTTATCTCTGCTATTTGGTCAGGTTATGAACGGGTATAACAAAAACATGATCGTTCCGGCAGGATACGGCTCTCTGCTATACGCCATCTGTATCAGTATTGTGACAATCTCATGCATTGTTATAGCGCACAGCGGGAAGACATCCACCGTGAAGGTATCCTCCGAGGGGTCACACTCTGTGAGGGCATCAACCGGGAGGGCACGCTCTGTGAGGGTAGCCTCCGGGAGGGCACGCTCTGTGAGGGCATCCTCCGGGAGGGCACACTCTGTGAGGGTAGCCTCCGGGAGGTCACACTCTGTGAGGGCATCCTCCGGGATAGCTTGCCCCGCTCTCGTCATCACCGTATCCTGCATGACGCTTCCCATTTTGGGAGCTGCGGGCAGCCCGGTTTACGCTTCGGGCTACATCATCGCGCTGCTTTTCTGGGGCTTACGCGGAGTCATAGTCAGTTTTCAGCGATACCGCGTAATAAGAACCGGCATTTCTGCGCTATCTATAAAAAACGCAGTCGATTCCATGCACACAGGCGTCCTGCTCGGTTATCCCGACGGGTACGTCCTGCTGATTAATGAGCGGATGCAGAGGCTTATGGTTGAGATAACCGGCAAAGTTCAGCGCAACGGCAGGCTTTTCTTCAATACCCTGTCGTCGCGTGAGCAGCTCAGGAGCTGTTCAGAAGTAAGTTGTGCAAAATTGCCGCAGGATTTTTGCCGGCAGGTGGCGTGGCAAAGCCGCAGGAATGCATCCGCCTTTCAAGGATTTGACACGCCGCATGGCGGTAAAAAGACAAGGCAAGATGTGCAAGTTACTTCTGAGCAGCTCCTTAGACCTGGTTGTCAAACGACGGAGTATGAGGGGCAGGTCGTGTGCCTGCTGCCTGATGAAACCGCATGGATGTTTATCGAAACGGAGCTAACGATAAGGAAAAAACGATATATTCAGATAACAGCGACCGATATTACTCAGCGATGGGCGCTGACTGCAGAATTGCAGCAGAAGGAAGAACAGTTAAAACTACGCGGTAAAGAGATACGGAGAACGCTGGAAACCCTGCAAGTCCTGAGCAGAAATACAGAGATTCAAAAGGCAAAACTGCGCGCGCACGACTTGCTGGGGCAGCGGCTCTCATTACTGCTTCGCGTATTACGCGGCGAAGGCGTCCCGGACTATGAAATGATACGGACGCAGTCGCAAATGCTGCCGGACGATTTGCTGCGCGAGCAAAACGAATCCTCGCCCCGGGACAGGATAGATAGTCTGAGGCAGACGTTCGAAACCATCGGCGTAGACATTCAATTCGACGGGGAGTTGCCGGAAGACGAGATAATTGGCCATGTTTTTGCGGATATAATCAATGAGGGCGTGTCGAACGCCGTGCGTCACGGGTTTGCGACGAAAGTGTTTGTCCTGATAAACCATTCGGACGGGCATTATCACATGTCAATTACCGACGACGGGTTCCCCCCTGCAGAGCCTGTCACAGAAGGCGGCGGTATCAGCGGCATGAGAAATTCTCTCAAACGGCATGGAGGCACACTCAACGTCGTCGCCGCCCCGCGCTTCACGCTTAAGGTTGTAGTTTAATGAGGAATTAGGAATGAGGAGTTAGGAGTGAGGTATTATGGGAAATGTGATTAAAGAAAAAAGTATGGAGTTTGCAAAAAGGATTGTAAATCTATACAAGTATCTTTGTTATGAGAAAAAGGAATTTGTTTTATCCAAGCAAATCTTAAGATGTGGCACAAGCATAGGAGCGAACGTCGCAGAAGCGGAATACGGAATTAGTAAAAAAGACTTTCAAGCGAAAATGTATATCGCATTAAAAGAATGTGCTGAAACTTTATATTGGCTAGAATTACTCTATTCGTGTGAGTACCTTTCAAAAGAAGAACATTTATCGCTTTATAACGATTGCGATGAATTGAGAAAAATATTATCGTCTATCACAAAAACAATAAGAGTTATGTATGAGAAAGGAGAAAACCGGAATGAAAGATTATAATTCCTCATTCCTCACTCCTAACTCCTCATTAACCAAAGTTCTGATAGTTGACGACCATGAGTCCATGTGCGACTCGCTTACGCTTGCTCTGGAAGGAACAGGCAATTTTACCGTGGTCGCTTCTCTGAAAAATGCCGATTATACGGAAACATTCTGCGAGAGGCTAAACCCTGACTTAGTCATCATGGACGTTTGCACGGAGGGCGGCGCCTCAGGACTGGACGCTGCGAAAACGCTGCGGGAGAGATACCCCGCAATAAAGGTCATCGTCATGTCGGGGTTTGATGAGATAACATACGCGCCGAGGGCCAAAGACGCCGGGGCGCACGCCTTTGTGTATAAAAGTAAAAGCCTTGGTTACTTTACCGAAGCGGCGCGATCGGTCATGCGCGGCGAAACGGTCTTCCCTGAAGATATGCACATCCCAATGCCGGTTGGTGAAGCAAATCTGACCGCGCGTGAAATGGAAGTCCTGCGCCTTATGTGCAGGCATATGACCAGCGAGGAGATTGCGCAAGAGCTGTTTATAAGCGAAAGCACGGTAAAATACCACAAGACCAATATATTAGCAAAAACCGGTTATGCTAAATCTATGGACCTTGTGGTATATGTGCTGACAAAAGGCTGGATCAACCCAATGTATTAAACGTTATTCCGTTCGACCGCGCGTACTGCTCTGCCGGGGAGCCTGCGGGCGCGCTTATTACCAGAAACTCGCACCATGCGAACGCCCTGGCGCCGATTGAGGTCGCGCTTCCCAATATGGCCGCGCTTTCCATTTGATTGCACTCGGCAAAAGCTTCATCCCCGACACTCGTCACTGTCCCCGGAATAGTTACTGCCTCAAGCGAGTAGCAGTCAAAAAACGCCCTGTCGCCGATGTGCGTCACAGTTTCCGGTATCACGACGCCCGAAAGCCAGTCGCAGCCTGAAAACGCGCCGTCCCCGATGCTTGTCACGCTGTCAGGTATCGTTACGGATGTAAGCAGAGAGTAATCGCAGAACTCCCTCTCGCCCGTACCCCTGACTGTATCTGTTACAATAGCGCCCGCATCGTTTACAAGTATCGCTTTTTCCAACGCGCCGGTATCAGTGACGGTAAGTCTGGCGGTCATATCCCTGTTTCACACCTTGCCCTTCAAAAAAGTAACATATATATAACCTACTCCGAAAAAGACGACTCCCCCTATCATAAAGGCGATACCCACGATTGTCTTATTAGACTTATCATCTAAGATATAGTGCTCTTTCGGATTAGATGGATTGAATACTACGGTTACGGTTTCACCGGCGTTAAAAGACCCGCTGCCGGACAAAGGCCCGGAGTAATCTACACCGTCTACTGTGTATTCAAGTCCGGGATATGGCATATCCCTGCCCGCTATGCGATGATAAAGCGTGAGGATCGTACCTTCTGTTTTCGAGGTGTAAAGCAGGTTCGCGGCAGCTTGGTATAGAAGTAAGAAAACGCCTAACATAAAGCATATCGACCCTACTATCGACCATACGTTAGTATGTCCTTTTAGAAAAATCCATACACTTTTCAAGAATCAAATACCTTTAGTAAATATGGTGGGGGGATGAGCTGCGCAATCGGGTTCATCCCTCCCTGTTGTCAATATTGCCGAAAAGTTCCGCTGTTCCATTAGCGGGGAGACGTTAGGGTGGCAGCGAGAGACACGTCGGGTTCGACTTCCGCCACCCTATCCGAATGTTCTGCCGCTTACCCGCATCGACGGCAGTATCACCCGCGTGATGATAGCCGCAGTCTCCGCGCGGTTGATGTTGTTATAAGGGTTGAATGTGCCCTGCGTGTCGCTCCCTGTCAGAACCCCCGCCCTGTATAACAGGAGAATGGCGTCGATGTTAGCGGTCGCGTTATTAACGTCGGGCAGCGAGTTGACGGTATTGCGCGATGTGAATTCCGACTCCGGCAGGGCGTTGACAAACAGATATGCCATCTCGGAGCGGGTCACGTTGCGCGTGTAATTGGGGAAGTCATTTGCCGCTATTATTCCGTTCGTGATCGCGTAATCCACATAGACCTGATACCAGGGGGAGCCTTGTGTAAAGTTGGCCGTCCCTGTGGTATAAATACTGTGTACGCGAACGGCTATTGTAAGAGCTTCCGCAATTGTTACGTTCCCTGACGGGGTGTATTCAGTCTTGGTTTTGCCCATCATTAAACCGTATTGATACGCAAGCGCAACCACTTTTTGCTGGTTGTTACCATACCACGCGTCTTCACTTACGTCTGTAAACTGCCCCGGCGTGTATGAGTTTGTAGGTTTGAAGTTGGACATATTCCCTGTGGTTGATCCTGGCGTTGACCCTGGCGTTGGCGTCGGCGTCGGCGTTGGTGCAGCGCCGCTAGTCACTGTTAGCGTTGCGGCGTTGGAAAAAGCAGACGCGCCACTGCTGTTCTTCACAACGCATCTTATCTGCCTCCCATCCCACGCAGGACCCACGCCTGTGAAGGTAAATGTCGCCGCCGTCGCGCCGCTGAAATATTGATTATTTGTGAAATCCTGCCAACTTGCGCCCATGTCTGCAGTGTATTGCCACTGATATGATGCAGCGCCTGTAGCTGTGACAGAGAATACTGCTGTTCCGTCAGGAGCGGTCACTTGGTCTTGAGGGGAGCTTGTTATCACAGGCGCTGTGCCGCCGCCACTGGTCACAGTTAGTGTTGCCGTGTTTGAAGTGGCTGTTCCGCTGCTGTTTGAAACAACACAACGGAACCGGAATGCCGTCCATCCTGAGTCAACACTCGCGTAAGAAAGCGTTGCTGTCGTACCTGTAACGCTCGTTACATTATCCCAGCTGTTGCCGCTGCCTATAGAGTATTGCCACTGATATGTGAGCGGGGCGCTGCCGGTAGCGGTGACAGAAAATGTTACCGGCGCTCCCGGAGCGACTGTTTGGCTTGCCGGATGGCTTGTTATCACAGGCGCTGTGCCGCCGCCGCTGCCTCCGGTTACAGTGAGTGTTGCGGCATTGGAGTTTACTTTTGTTCCGCTGCTATTTGACACCACGCAGCGAAATTGAACCCCTGATATTTCCGCAGCTACAGCGTTGACCGTAAGAGTTGCGGTTTTCTCTCCGCTGTATACTACGCTTATGCTGGTATTGCCGGGAAAAGCGAACGTAGTTCCCGGAAGGTCTGTCCAAGCCGACACAATTGAACCAAGTGATACGCCTATCTGCCACTGATATGTCAGCGGCGCGCTGCCGGTAGCTGTTACTGAGAACGTCGCATTCTGCCCTGCTGAAACGGAACGGTTTGAAGGATGCGACGTAATAACAGGGCCTGCGGCGGGTGACGGAGAAGGAGACGGATCGGCGCCGCCGGTTACAGTGAGCGTCACCTCGTTTGAATAGACAATACCGTTATCGCCATTCGCGGCAAGCCTGTATTTATATCCGTTATACGACGCCGGCACATTGGTCAGCGTCAGGGTCGTTGTCGTCGCGCCGGAGTAGACGTCTCCGTTACTCACGGAGCTCCAGTTTGACCCGCTGGTGGCGACTTGCCATTGAAACGAGTTGCCGGTCGAACCTCCGGAATTAAATGTCGTGTTACCTCCCGCGGAGATAGAGCGGTTCACGGGTTGATTGGAAATCCTGGCGTTTACCGCGACAGCAGTGAGCGGTAACGCAGCGAGTATGGTCAACAAAAAAACAAGCGAAACAAAAAACGCGAGCCTTTGTTTCGTGTTTGTTCGTGGACGCTTCCGCGTAGGCATGGTTGTGAATGAAGTTGGTATTTTATCTGCCATTTGACTATCCCCCAAAAGAAAATGATGAGCGGAGTGTTGATTTTCATCATATCAGAAAATCCGGCGCTCCGCCCTGTACGCGGGGTATAGTTTTTCATCAAATGGGTGTGATGCAGGCCGAAGATTGCTATACTAGCGTGCGTAAATACTTGCGCACGCTAGTATAAGTAAGGAGCAAACCCAACTAATGGTTGCTGAATAAAATCAGTTTCTCCTCGCCGGAAAGGCTCACATGAATCCCGGACTGGTCGCCTTCAAACAATACCATTTCGCCGCCTGCGCTGAAATAACCCAGCATGATGGATTTATTATCGTCCGGTGAAGCTTGGTGCACAGCCCTGATCAGTTCCGCCGCCGTACAGGGCTCCGGTATTACGCTGAAAAACTCGGACGCCTTTTTTACATATAACTCTTTCGACGTCTCTTCCGAACCTGGTTCGTCGTAGCTCAGGATATCGGAGTAGAAGTCAAACAGTGAATCCTTTTCGCCGATTTGCATTATTATCTTGCTTATGAAGCGATTACTGATAACGATTTGATTTGTACTGTAGTTACTTACGATGTCGTAATTTTTGGGGTCGAGTATTTCTACCAGCATGTTGATGCTGAACCCGGGGTCGCTCATCAGCCGGGCGTTGATGATTTCCTGAACATGAACAAGGTATGTCAGCGCGTCAGCGTCGACGTCATTGCCCGATACTGTATCGTCTGAAAGGATCATAATGCAGCCATCCCCGGTATGCGCGTCGATGAACTCGCCTATCATACCGCAAATCAAGCTGCTCTCATAAATGTCGGCTGCGACGGTTTTCTTCACACACGGATACTTTTCGTAGTAATCCAGCTTTGCCAAATTCTCTTCATCGTCTATTACGATAACTTCAAGTACGCTTGTACCATCTTTCCTGCTCCACTCCTCACTGAAAGCTTCAAACCCTTCCATAATCGCGGAGCTTTTGCTGTTATGCCCTAAAACAACGACATGTTTATCCGTCATTTCATACTCCGCGTTTGTTGTAACCTGAACACTCTCCACCCTGAGCGCACTCGCGCTGTCGCTGATATTCTGCTCACTGTCTGACATATAGTAGCAGCGGAGCTTCCCATCGTCACTTCGCAAGACCGTGAGTGGAACCGATTTGTGATTACTGCCCAGATGTTTGGTCACAAACTCCGACTCCGTAAGCGAAGGGCTTGCGGCGGGGCGCGAGTAAAATGCGGCGCCCTTGTTTGAAAGCAGTGTGCTGAACACAATGTTGAGTTCCGGCATGATCGAAAACTGAGAGAATATCTGGCCCAGCACCTTGTTGACGGCAATAGGCACAATAACATCGCCCCCCGTTTGTTCTTTATGCCTGATGATAGTATTGACCATTTCGAGGGTCCAGTCGTCTTCGACCTCAACTATGATTTTCTGCTCGTTCGCCGAGTCCTCTTCCGCAACTAATTGCGCGACCTGCAGCAGCGTCTTTATTGTGAGCGTGTTCCCGCGCTCAACCTGCTCTGCGGTTCCGTCAGTCACCTCGTTGCATAAGATGATGATGCTTTTCGCTGATTTTATCGATATATCATTGAGTTGTTTTATCGACCAGGAGTCGCCTTCTCGTACGATGACGTCCAGTTTGCTTTTTATGCCTTCCTCATCAATTGTAGCCGATAATCGCTCGTCTATATCCGCTGTCACATCTTCCCTGTTTCCGCTCACAAGTACGACGACTTTTTCTCTTGTTCCCTTATATAACAGTTCGTTGATGATCTCAGCCGCGCGAGAATTCCAGTTAAGAATAACTATATGGCCGGATATTCGAAGTTTACGAGCGCTGGAATCAGCGTCCGCGATAAAACTTGAGATGACTTCGGACATATACCCGATGAGCGAGTACATGAATACGACCATTCCGATGACTATAGTTACAACGCATGTCAGGACAAGCGCTATGCCTGCCCCGCTGATTTCTTCAATGACCATCTCTATCCCGCCAATACCAAGGTACATCATTAGCGTATTGAACAGGGACTCTAAAAAGCCGCTTTCCTCCATTGACTCCGGGATAAGCCTCGATATAATGAAGGCGGTGGCGAGTATGAAGACAATGTTTGCAGCCAGCACAAACAATAGGACTATAAGGCGGGGAGCTTTTACAGTTTTAATGCTTATCCATTCCCGGAGTTTTTTCATGATGTGTACCATCCCTTTCTATCGGGTTGTGCATTACCTTAGATAATATAGCATAATTTTTGCAGTTAGTGCAAAAATCCTGCTGAAACGCTATTGAATGAGTTTCGCTTCGCTGAAACCACGGGTAACTCTTGTTATAGCATAATTTTTGCAGTTAGTGCAAAAATCCTGCTGAAACGCTATTGAATGAGTTTCGCTTCGCTGAAACCACGGGTAACTCTTGTTATAGCATAAAAGCGGCAAACTCACACTATACGCGGGGTATAGTCTTTTTCTCTGAAAAACTATACCCTGCGTACAGTGCGCGAACCGGATATCTATGTTACTATGATTATCACTGAATATAAAGATGAGGAGCATTATTATGAGAATGAAAAGAAAATTATTTTGCCTTGTGCTGGTCGCCGCGCTGTGCGCGGGGGCTGCGGCATCCGGGTTTGCGGTTCCGGCGCTCGCTGCCGAAACGCGCACAAAACGGTTTGATGACGGGCGTACGATCACCCTCACTTTTGAAGACCTCATCGCCGAAGAGATAATAATGGTCAGGGGTGACAACGGAGTCACGGAAGAAACATGCTATTACATCCCCTTCTCCGGAACAAAGGTGAAATTCGGCGGCGATCGCGAGGGAGAGGGATGCTGGAATGAGAACCTGATATACAAAAACGGCGCATACGAACCCAACGGCAGGGATTGGCGTAACTGGGATATACTCCCGGATGGCTCGATAGGCCTGATATTCGACTTTGACCGCGAGTACGGCGGCGATTATGACTACTATGAACGAAGCGACTTCGTCGACTACTATCACGGCTTTTACTTCAAGTATTCGTATGACTTCCGACCGGCATGGTACGGCAAGGTCTCGTCCTGGGCCATAGAGGAGGTCAGCGACGCTATAAACACTGGTCTCGTACCCGAGTCCCTGCTGTCGAAAGATTATTACATGGGTAGTATCACCCGCATCGAAGCGGCGCAGGTAATCATTTTACTGATAGAACGAACCGCAAACAAATCTATAGACGATTTTCTGAAATCCGTGGGCGTCTCTATTGATAATAATGCTTTTACCGATACCGCAGACAAGGCAGTCCTTGCCGCTAATGCTCTGAAAATCATCAACGGCGTCGGTAACAACAAGTTTGACCCCGGGGGAATACTGACGCGGGCGCAGTTCGCGGCTATTATCAATCGCGTTGCCCGGGTGATGGGAGTAAACACCGCAGGCTTCACACATAGCTTCACAGACGCTAAACAGCACTGGGTCAGCCCCGAACTCGGCTGGCCGGTCCATGAGGGTATCATCAAGGGTGAAAGCGACAGTATATTCAATCCTGAGGGGAAACTGACGATAGAGCAGACGCTGGCTATGGCGCACCGCAGCTTTACTTCGCTGAATGCAACCGAACTGAACCCCGGGCTGCCCGATACGGGCGAACCTCTGACGCCGGATACCACAGCAGCCGACAAGTATGACACTATCATCGACCTTTACCGTGATATCGTTCGGTACAGCGGCGAAGACGCATCGGAAATGGCGGACTCCGTTTCCAGAAATTTAGCATTCGAGCTCGGTATATTGGATGATGTGCGAAAGCTGAACGAACTCGAGAATTCGATTTTTGAGGCGTGTCTGTATGGCGGCGGGAGAATAGGTTACGCGCTGCTGGATGTAAATAAGGATGGAAGCCCGGAACTGTTTATATTATCTGAAGACTATACAATTCAGGCTGTATATACGCTGCGCGGCGGCAACCCGGTACTGATAGGCGCATACTGGTCAAGGAACAGATGTTCTATCGATAAAGACGGAGTCTTCTATATGAATGGCAGCAGCGGTGCGGCGGACAGCTTTTCCGCTTCGTATACCCTTGACGCCGCAAGCGGAGAGCTTAAACTGATAAAAGAGCTTGACAGTCCTTTCGGCGCTCACGCGGAGGACCCGACAAAGGCCGCGGGATTAGTATACATTAGCATCTACGGGCGCGCAGACTGACGACGAAATGACGAGAGGGAATGGTCTTTGCTATGAAAAAGAAGAGTATTATCCTGTTATCTGTTGTAGCTGGCGCGGCGGTGTTGACCATCGTGGCTGCTTTGCTAATGATGTTTACGGATGTTTTCTCAGGAAAAAGCGGCGGCAAAGGCATCAGTGAGCTGAGCGCGGAAGTGTCTGCGCCGCCGTCTGCGGCTGTCACAGCGCCGTCCGGCACACCCGCAGCGCAGGACTCATCTACTCCATCGCCCGTCAGTCCGCCGCCATCTGCGGATACTGAGACAACACAAGAATCAACATCGGAGTCCTCATCGCCGCCATCACCGGTCTCAGCAGAACCTACTATACCCGGCAGCGGCGGCGACGTCGTCGTGAACGCCGAAACATTCTTTGAATTCACGCCTGACAAAACCGGGATTTGGGAGTTCAAAACGTGGGACAACGGCGACAGTGACCCGTTTCTGGATATAAGCACCCGGGAAGACCATTATGTCGCTCTGGATGATGACAGCGCGGGGGATTTGAACGCCTTTATCAGCGTGAATCTCACGGCGGGAGAAACATATATAGTCAACGCGGGATACTCAGCCGCAACCAGCGGGAAATATATGTTATCGGTGACATACGGTCTAGGTTCCGCCGGGGTCGATCCCGATCCAACCTATCCGTTGTCCTCATGGGCTGATGAAATCATTCCGGGCGAAGGCGGAGTTTTCCTAATCAACGGGGACACGACTTTTGAGTTCACACCGGATTTATCGGAAATCTGGACATTTGAAACAACAGATTGCGGTGAATATGACCCGTATCTGGTGCTATTCGATTCCAACTTCGATATTATCGCGGAGAATGACGACGGTTACATCGACTTAAACTCATATATACAAGAGTATCTTTATGAGGGCGAAACATACTTTTTAATTGCCGGGTTTTACTCGGATGCCGGAACCTATACCCTTACTGTGAGACTTTTTGACTACGGAGACAGTTATTACGATATACCTCCGTCAATGTCTTCTTCCGAGACAGGGATTCCGGACAACGGCGGCGTCATCTATGTGACTGATACGACGACCTATGAGTTCACTCCGGATCGTGATGGTTACTGGTCGTTTGAGACAGGCGACAGCGGCGACTCCGACCCGTTTTTGACTGTATATGACCCCAGGAGCGGGTACGCTACTACTGATGACGATGGCAGCGAAAATGGAGAGCTGGACGCACTGATAATTATGTACCTGTATGCCGGAACGACATACATTGTTACCGCCGACTTCTACGGCAGCGGTACAGGCGGTTACTATTTAGTTGTATGGTATGAGGGCGCTTAAATCTTGTAAATCCGGTTCGTTGGATTCCCATATGTGCGAGGTTAGCATGAAAAAGAAGATACTATTAGTGATGCACAGAAAAATACTGTCCGACGCGTTGATCGCACAGACAGCGACTAACGCATCCTTTGAACTTACGGCGGAAAAAAACTACGCCACTGCCGCGCTGACAGCAGAGGCGTTGTTACCCGGAGTTGCCATTGTGGAAATCCCTGAATCCGGTTCGTGGAAATCATCTGAAAAGTGTCTGGCTATCTGCGACGCGATACGGAGGCAAACTCCGGGTTGTAAACAAGTGATCCTTTGCAGCGAAAATGACGCGGACTCTCTCCGTGCTGTGGTACAGGCAAAGCGGGAACAAAGGATAGACGACTTTTTATTCTATGACAGCAGTATAAATTATCTGATGTCAAAGTTGGAAGCATTGACTGAAGACTAAATCGCCTCTCCAAGATACAATGCGCGGCTGTGAATGATTGATTCCAGCAGGCCAAGCCGCTCCTCACTCATATTATAGTCACTGTGACGCCTGAACTTGAATCCGGTCATTCCGTTTGCCAGTTTCCGCTGCCTTTGCGTTAACAGCGATCTGATTACCTCCGGCTTAACCGTTGCATACATCCTCTCTCCGAGCATAAAGTATATTGATTTACACGCAGGGTTTTTCAAATCAACATTAGGCACCTCACCTAATAGCGCCATACCGTTATCGAATATAGGAGCAAGCCCGATAATCTCCATCGTTGTGTTGTCCTGAACAAACCCGAAATTTCCCAGATGCCTTATGTTCATAGTAAGCGCGTCAAACAGGATCGTATCGGCGAGCTGCTGATACTGAGGACTGTCACGATCCAGTTTTTTAATATAGCCGTTAATATCCAGTCGTATACTTCGCGCAGAGATGTAAGAGACGTCTTCTGAAGTGAATAGCTCACAAACGGAACATAATTGCCCCATCCACATGTCAAAACCGTATTTTACATAATTCAGCTCCAGACACTCAGCAACTTGCGCGGCGTAGTACTCGGAAAACTGCTCTGACGCATAACTCCCTTTCCAAGGCAGACCGGCTTTATATAAGTATATAATCCCGTCTTTCCTTCTCCATGCCTTGCTGACGTGTCCGTCTGTTGTGAACTCCGGAGAGCGTGTGAACCCGGTAATATTGAAACTCCCCTCGCCCGAAAAAGCCAGTTCAGAGATTTCTTCACTGATATCGTTGCTGAACAGATTATTATCATCCCAGTTCTTTCCCTTGTCATCTGTACGCTTCATCCAAAAATCGTCTATCAGCGAAACCCCGCCGGTGAAGTCGATCAGATCTTCAAAGCGGGTTCCAAGCGGTTCATTTTCCCGCAAGACGCTGTATCCGATAAGGCCTTGAAGCGTAGGAGAAAATCTTTTGCTGAGATAGTATGCGATGTTTGGGATAACCCGCATCTCAAAAGGTAATCTCTGCTCGTCAAAAACGCTGACAAGGCCAACCTCGACCCTGTCGTCAGATTTGACATCGACGTTAAACTCACAAACGGAGATATCTTTTCGCATCAAATAGAAGTTACTCATTCAGTCAATATCTATCATTATAGCTACGTCCGAAAATACTCCGGGAAT
>Ga0082212_10004485_pt1 | contig 19351 bp, 16 predicted proteins | sample TergutNt197P3_FD_71548 | JGI IMG/M metagenome (GOLD analysis project Ga0082212, IMG submission 71548) | Neocapritermes taracua P3 segment gut microbial communities from Petit-Saut dam, French Guiana - Nt197 P3 | ecosystem: Host-associated > Arthropoda: Insects > Digestive system > Gut ... | reverse complement strand
GAATGAATATTTTATCTGTTTTACACATTTTTCGGGGGAATAATGCCGTTGTTTTACACATTTTTCGGGGGAATAATGCCGTCATTTCACACGTTTTTCGGAGGAATAATCAAGTAATTCATATCACTTTCTTTTAAAGGGTTTATTATTAGAATTTAATTTGATAGCGTTTTCTAAATCACATTTTTTATTGAACTAAAGAGAGCGTAACATTCACATATCCTTTTACATGTCGTTGAGAATGAGTTGTCTATCCTGTCAAGCCTCGTGAGATTTCACGAATTACTGTTATTAAAATTCAATCTTATAGCCTATATTCGGTATAAAGGTTGCTTCTTTATCGAAATCTACTGTTTGGGTTTGGTAATTGTATCTAAAACCTAAATATTCTTTAAATTGTGTAAGATTGAGGATTTTAAGTGCAAATTCATGTGTTGTTTTTCTTTTGTTCAGTTTATAACTTACCGTGAAATGAGTGGTAAATGCCGATGGAAATTGTTGAGAAAATGCTTTTGTTTCGTCAAAAACAACATCTTGGCGAGCAATGGAAAGGTCTGTGTCTATTGGTGAATAGTGGTCGCCCCCCTGAAAATTTATTCGGGCATTCAGGCTCAAAATATGGTTTTTATTTTTGCCCAACAGCCATTCTTTGCCTGTCAGAAAATTGATGGCGAAATTCCTGTTATAGCGCGTATTACGCCATACGTTATCCGCACTTTTGTACTGTGAATTGAACAGGGAAACAGTTGTCATATAATAATAGCCTTTGGAAAGGTATTTTTCAAAAGTAATATCTAATCCGTAATTTTTCCCGTAACCGGTGTTTTGAAGTTGACCATCGAAAAACCAGTCATTTTGCTGATTGATTAAGGAAAATGTACTGCCTGCCATGACAGGAACATCAAACAAATGCTGATAATACGCCTCTATTTTCAGGTGAGTAAATTCAGATGTGCTGACGTCATAACCCAAAATAACGTGATGCGCCTTGGTAAAACCTAAATTCTTATTGATGTTTTGGTTAAGGCTATTATCTTTGATAAAATAATAATTCAAGCGTTCCAAGCGACTGTACAAGCCATAAGCCAAACTTAAGGTTTGCGTTGGCACTAACCGGTATTTGACGCTCGTTCTGGGTTCAACAGAAAAGGCATTGTTGAGCATAAAACATTGTACTGTTAATCCTGCATTTGCCATTATTTTTTCATTGAAACTGACAGATGAATTACTGTAAGCGCTAACAAGCGTACTATTGCCTGTTTCCTTTACAAGTGTTCGCGGAGAAGCGCCCGATGTAACGGTATTCTTTAAAAACATATCATAATTCATGTTTGTAATAACAAAGCCTGATTTGTTGGTGTGTCTTGCGCTAAATTTTGTATTGAGAAATGATGATGCTATAAAATTGTAATACTTGGTATCTACTGTATTGTTGGCATGACCGATAAAACTGCTGTCTAATCTTTCACTGTGCATATCAATGCCGTTGGCGGTTATTGCCAGCGTAGTTTTCAGGTATTGTTCATTGTTGAAAAAAAATTTATGACTTACGCCTGTTGCTCCCATAAATTGCTTTGCCGTAAGATTTTCCATGTCATTATCGTATTTCCATTCGCTTACATTGTCTTTTGCTTTTCCGTCGGAATAGTCAATTAACCCCATACCCCATACAGAAAAAGTTCCTGCATTTTTTGTGGGGAAATTCAATTTAAAAGACAAATCCTGATAGGTTGTTCCATCTGCATTTTCGGGAAGAATGGGAGTGAGCAATCCCAATGTCGAATACCGATAGTTGAAAATATAGGAAGACCTGCCGTCTTTCTTGAAAGGACCTTCAGAGGAAGCATCAATACCTATTGCTCCTAATTGAATGGTATGTTCATGTTTTTGGTTATTGCCGTTACGCATAAAAATATCAAACACTCCCGACAGGGCATTGCTGTATTCGGCAGGCATGGCGCCCGAAAAAAAATCTGAATTTGCCAATAAATGGACGCTTAATGCAGTCAGCGCTCCGCCACCAAAAGCGGACATATCAGCAAAATGATTCGGATTAGCGATTTCGATGCCTTCCAATTTCCATTGTAACGATTGAGGATTGTTGCCTCTGACAACTATTGCATTATTGCCTACATTGCTTGATACTCCTGCAAAGGCAGATACTAAACGCGCAGGGTCATCAAAACCTCCTGCATGGCGTTTGGCTTCTTCAACGCTTAACATTTTGGCGCTGACTGTTGCCATCGAATTGAGCGGTTGTTCCTTGTTTACTTTGGGCTTGATAATAATTTCGTCAAGCGCCAATACACTCTCTTTTAATGCGACGTTTAAAAACACTTCCTTGCCCGACGTTACCTGAATTTCTTTAAGTACGACAGGCTCATAGCCTACAAAGGATACTCCGATATCGAATCTTCCGACAGGAACATTTCTTACAGTAAAACTACCCGCGCTATCCGTTACCGCACCTAACGTTGTGCCTGACAATCCTACTGATACATCAGTCAAGGGTTTATTTGAGGCTTCATCAATAACAATTCCTCGAATGATTTGAACAGGTTGTTGGGCAAGTAATTGAGCCGACACAACCAAAATCAATAATGATAAAACATACCGTAACATAACGTCCAAATTAATTAAATATTTGGGCGCAAAGATATTGCTACCTTTAACGGTGTGCAATACTGATTTATCAGTATATAACTATATTAATCCAAGTTTTGAAGCCAGCACTACAGCCTCTATGGAATTATTTACGTCTAATTTTTCTAATATTCTTTGTCGGTGTGTATTTACGGTGTGAAGGCTTATCGTCAATTTATCGGAAATTTCCTTGCTTAAAAAACCGTCTTTTACTAATTTTATTATTTCTGTTTCTCTTTTAGTGAGCGTATTTATTAAATATTCGTTCGATTCGGCAAAAGAGATAATTTTACCTGTTTTGAAATTCAACAGTTGGGATTTTACGCCTTCGTGAATGTTTTTTTGATTAGGTGAAATATCCAGAATACTTAATGCCAACCAAAGATTTCCACAAGTATCCAATGCTAATGCCTGTTGCTGTTCAACCACACGAACATAATTATTGCAAGCGTTCAAAATTCGATATTCGCTGACGAGTTTATAGTTCAGTTTTTCATCGACAGAAAAATTGAAAAATAATTTTAACAGGCTTATTGCATTTTGTAACAAAATAGCGTAATCGTCGGGGTGAACTTTGGTATCTAAAAATAAGTCACCACCGTTGGACAGGTCAGACGGAGTATATCCCAACACTGTTCCCAGATTAGAAGAGTGAAAGACGTGCGTTTTTTTGCACATATCAAAGATACTTATTGCCGAATTGCTGATTTCGGCTAATTTTCGTAAACTTGGTTTATGTCGTTCTAAAATGGAATAATCCAAGTGGTCGGCTACAAAAGTTTGCCAATCAAGCAATTGAAAGTATGTTTCGTGAAGATTGCTTATGTTTGATTTTGTCATCATTTTCAATTAATCGTTTTATTATTTATATTCAATTTAATAGCGTGCGCCGCCTTTTCTTTCTTTTCATCAACCACTTTTGCGTAAATCTGTGTTGTTTTTAAGCCGTTATCATCACGCTTGGGTTTGTAGGTTTTTGTTCCGTCTGTTTCGGTGCGGGCGGTACGCTTTTTATCCCATTCCACTTACTTATTCCCATATATCGTTTTTTATACTAAATAAATACTTACAAGATACTATAAGATTGTATAAGGCGCACATTCTCGTCAAACAACGCTCGGTACAAATATGGTACAAATATACAATAAAAAAACGATATACAAGCATAAAAAACAAAAAATATATATAAAGAAAAATGCGATAAACTTTTGGTTTACCGCATTTTATCTATTCTTGATATATGCTTGTTTCGGGCTGTTATTTCACTTCCTCAAAATCGACATCCGTCACGCCGCCGTCATTGGGTTTGTTGGGGTTGGGGTTGTCGTTGGGGGGGGTATTGCTTCCGAAGGGGTTGCCGCCCTGGAATTGGGAGAAGGGGTCGCCGGCGGCGCCGCTGAACGGGTTGCCTTGGGGTCCGCTGCCGCCGGCTTGGGCTTGGGTGTTGTATAAGTCCTGGCTGGCGGCCTGGAAGGTGGCGTTCAGTTCGGTGATGGCGGCGTCAATGCTTGCAATATCCTGCGCTTTATGGGCGTCTTTCAACTTGTTCAGAGAGGCTTCGATTTGTGATTTTTTATCGGCGGGGAGTTTATCGCCTAAATCATTGAGATGCTTTTCGGTCTGGAAGATGGTGCTGTCTGCCTGATTTAATTTGTCGACGCGCTCTTTTTCTTTCTTGTCGGCTTCGGCATTGGCGGCGGCTTCGTCTTTCATCCGTTTGATCTCACTGTCTGTCAGGCCGCTGGAGGCTTCGATGCGGATACTTTGTTGTTTTCCGGTTCCTTTGTCTTTGGCCGATACATTCAGGATGCCATTGGCGTCGATATCGAATGTCACTTCGATTTGCGGCGTACCGCGCATGGCGGGAGGTATGCCGTCCAAGTGGAAACGGCCAATTGTCTTGTTATCTCTTGCCATTGAGCGTTCGCCCTGGAGGATGTGAATCTCAACAGAAGGTTGATTGTCGGCTGCCGTAGTAAATGTCTCGGTTTTTTTAGTTGGGATCGTGGTGTTTGCATCGATCAGACGAGTCATCACGCTGCCCATTGTTTCGATACCGAGCGACAGAGGGGTCACATCTAATAATACCACATCTTTTACTTCGCCGCTCATTACTCCGCCCTGGATAGCAGCTCCCACAGCCACTACTTCGTCCGGGTTCACACCTTTTGACGGCGCTTTCCCAAAGAGTTTTTCTACCATTTCCTGAATGGCGGGAATACGTGTAGAGCCACCTACCAAAATCACTTCATCAATATCTGAGGGTGACATCCCGGCATCGGAAAGCGCTTTTTTGCAAGGGCCGGTACATGCCTGAATCAGCGAATCGGAGAGTTGCTCGAACTTTGCACGCGTCAATGTCTTCACAAGATGCTTCGGAATATTGTTAACCGGCATGATGTAAGGCAGATTGATTTCGGTGCTTGTCGTGCTCGACAACTCGATTTTTGCTTTTTCGGAAGCTTCTTTCAGACGTTGAAGCGCCATCGGTTCTTTTCTCAAATCAATACCTTCGTCTCTGATAAATTCTTCGGCCAACCAATCGATAATCACATGGTCGAAGTCGTCGCCGCCAAGGTGCGTATCGCCGTTGGTAGATTTTACTTCAAATACACCTCCACCCAATTCGAGGATAGAGATATCAAACGTCCCGCCGCCCAAATCGAATACGGCAATTTTCATGTCTTTCGATGCTTTGTCCAATCCATAAGCCAAAGAGGCTGCTGTCGGCTCGTTGACGATACGTTTTACGTTCAGTCCTGCTATTTCGCCTGCTTCTTTGGTTGCCTGACGTTGTGCATCGCTAAAGTATGCCGGAACGGTTATTACGGCATCGGTAACTTCTTGTCCCAGATAGTCTTCGGCTGTTTTTTTCATTTTTTGCAAAATCATGGCCGAGATTTCCTGCGGTGTATACAAGCGTCCGTCGATGTCGACACGAGGCGTATTGTTATCGCCACGCGCAACATTATAAGGTACGCGGGATATTTCCTTTTGTACCCTGTCATAAGTTTCACCCATAAAACGTTTGATAGAGAAAATCGTTTTCCGGGGGTTCGTGATGGCCTGCCGTTTGGCAGGGTCGCCCACTTTGCGTTCGCCGCCTTCAACAAATGCTACTATAGAAGGGGTGGTGCGTTTTCCTTCGCTATTCGATATGACAATCGGCTCATTGCCTTCGAGTACGGATACGCACGAGTTGGTTGTTCCTAAATCAATTCCAATAATCTTTCCCATAAATATTTAGTTTTATAATATAATCAATGATTCAAAAAATACAATTATACCTTTTTCCTATCAAAATGTGTGCCAAAATAGAGAATCCGCCTTCCGGCCACCGGAATAAATAAAGAAATGACAAAAGACTGCCAATATGGCGGGAATTAACAACCAAACAAAATCCGGATATCGCCCTTACAGGGCTTTTGGGGTGAGGACATTCAATCCGTAGGACGTTGCCCTACGCTATTGATTATCAGGCTTTCAGCCTTAACATTTGCAGCAAATTGAGATGCACCCGTCTGAATGTCGTTTGAATGACATTCGAATACTATTTATACTATTTGGCTGTTATGTCGAAAAAATCACCTATTTTTGTTGCCGGTAAATCAATAATTAACATTATTAATATGATAGTTGGTATTTTAAAAGAAATCAAAATCAACGAAAACCGCGTCAGTATGACGCCTTCAGGAGTAGATATGATGGTACACCATGGACACACGGTGTTGGTAGAAAAGGGAGCAGGCATCGGAAGCGGTTTCTCGGATATCGAATACGAAACGGCAGGAGGGAAAATAATAGATACGCCCGAAGAGATTTTTGCACAAGCCGAAATGGTCATGCATGTAAAAGAGATTATCGCATCTGAATATCATCTGCTGCGCCCCGGACAGATCGTTTTTGCTTATTTGCATCTTGCGGCCGACCTGCAACAAATCAAAGTATTGATGGAGAGTAAATGTGTAGCCATAGCATACGAAACGGTTGAATTGTCGAACGGAAGCCTGCCATTACTGCAACCGATGAGCGAGGTTGCAGGCCGTATGTCGATTCAGGCAAGTGCACGTTTTCTGGAGATGTCGCAAGGGGGCAGAGGTGTTTTGCTGGGCGGGGTTCCCGGTGTGGCTCCTGCCAAAGTTGTGATACTTGGAGGTGGCGTAGTCGGGACGAATGCTGCCAAAATGGCCTGTGGTCTTGGCGCTGACGTTACGATATTAGATAAGAATTTAGAGCGGTTGCGTAATTTGAGCGACATCATGCCGGCAAACTGCAAGTTGCTGATGTCTAATCCGATGACTGTTCGTGAAGAAATCAAATCGGCCGATGTGGTGGTAGGAGCTTTATTGGTAGCAGGAGGTAAAACGCCTCAACTTGTTACGCGTGAAATGGTTTCGACAATGAAAAAAGGCGCTGTGATTGTAGATGTGGCTATTGATCAGGGCGGTTGTTTTGAGACATCACATGCCACCACGCATAAGGATCCTGTTTATGTGGTCGACGATGTAATACATTATTGTATAAGCAATATGCCGGGCGCTGTAGCCCGCACATCTACATTTGCATTGACCAATGCTACTTTACCTTACGCGCTGGCAATCGCCGATAAAGGTTGGAAGAAAGCAATGGCTGATGATCCCGCGCTATCCAAAGGGTTGAATGTCTGCGACGGAAAAATCGTTTACGCTCCTGTGGCAGAAGCTTTTGATTTGGAATACGATCCAATGGATTTTTAAATAACAAGACCATGAAAAAAGTTTTTTTTGTGTTTTTTACAAGTCTGTTATGCTACGGTTGTGTACAGAAAAACAACCGTGTGCAAACCGATTCCGAAATGGTCGAAAATAAAGTAGTATCTGTCGAAGACCTGATTTTTGAAATGGTTGCTGTTCAAAGCGGTACGATCACGATAGGTTGCACACCCGAGCAAGGCGACGATTGCAGGGATTCGGAAAAACCTGCGCATCGCATCAATGTCAGTGATTTTTATATCGGAAAATATGAAGTGACACAAGCGCAATGGAAAGCGGTGATGGGCAATAATCCGTCTAATTTCATAGGCGATAATTTACCTGTTGAACGGGTTAGCTGGAACGACGTGCAGGAATTTATCGGCAAACTGAATGATTTGACCGGCCAACAGTACCGTCTTCCGACCGAGGCAGAATGGGAATTTGCTGCCCGTGGCGGTCTCAACAGCAATAACTACAAATATAGCGGCAGTAATATAGCCGCTGAAGTTGCATGGATTGAGAGTAACAGCGAAAAAACCACGCATGAAGTAGGCACTAAGCTACCTAATGAATTGGGTATCTACGATATGAGTGGCAATGTATTGGAATGGTGCAACGATTGGCTTGGACAATATACGGATATTGGAAAGGTCAACCCTAAAGGCGCCGGTTCGGGTTCTTATCGTGTAGGACGTGGCGGCAGTTGGAACAGCGCAGACAGGATGGTTCGCGTAGCGGCGCGTAGCGGCAATATTCCTGACAGTCGCGCCATCAATCTTGGCTTCCGGTTGGCATACAGTGCAAAAAGTGAAAAATAAAAGAGGCTGTCCGAAAAGTCCGACAGCCTCTCATAAATAAAAAAAACGGTAATTAGGAAGGAATTTCGGTTACCTGTTACCGCCCCCGCCGCCGGGGCCACGTTGCTGATTAGCCAATGCGACATACTTGGTGTACTGTTCGGCTGAAATAAGTGGTTTTACTTTTTCATTGCGTTCGTTCATCAACTTTGTCCTTTCCGCCATCATTTTTTCACGGTCGTCGCCGTATTGCTGGAACAATTCACGCATTTTTGGTTGATACTCATCTTCAACCTTTTTGATCCCGGCAAGCTGTGTATCGTTCAAACCAAGATCTTTTTTCATTGTCTCATACCGTTGAGCCTGTTGTTCGGGACTCATCTGGCCGCCACCTCCGCGTCCTTGTGCGGATACCATAAAAGCAAACATCAGCAAAAAACTTGCTACAAAAACTTTCTTCATAAACTACTAATTTTAATAAATAACTAAGTAAAAAAATCTCACATCACATAAGACTTTAAATAGTGTCGTTCGTTTAATCGGCCGAAATATTTTTCTATTTCTGTTTTGTGCGTTGCCTCATTTTACCTGCAACCGGTGGTTGTTTGGCGGGAGTGGCCGTTTTTTGGTAGTTGTCTGTATTGGTGCGGATTGACGTTTGTTTTGGTTTTGCTTCCTTTTTATTATCTTCTTTCGGTTTTGCAGCTTCCTCTTCGCCCTCAGATTCATCCGATGTATTTTGTTTATTACCGGCATCTTCGGGGTCGAACTGATTTATTCCTGCTTCAATCAGTATATTATACCATAGTAATAAACGTTTGATATCTGTCGGATAAACACGTTCACGATCAAATTCGGGCAATACCTCACCCAGATAAGCACGCAATTCATCCGGCGTAGCCTTCGAAATATCAAACGTAATCGGATTGAGATTTTCTTTTTCCTTTATATTATTAAGTACTGTATACAGGGGCACTTTATCGTCGTTCGTATAGATTTCAATAACATCCAACGCAACAATCTTTTCGCTTGTGTAAGCCGGAATACGTTTTTTATCTTTTAACGACTCGACAATCAGGAGGTTTTTCCCCTGAGAGATCATTTTATACAATCCGGGTTTTCCGGATACTGAGAGGATTGTTTCTAACATGACGATGTTTTTTTTAAAAAGTCCTAAAATTGTTTCTGACGCCACAAAATTATTAATAAAAACACAATAATATGTGTAGATATTCAAAAAATTTCTATTTTTGCACATTAAATTATTTTTTACAAAAAACAAATAAACATGGAGAATATTTTTGATCTTACAACCCAACAACTTAGAGAAATTGCGAACAGTTTACAGGCGAAAATTGAAGAAGGCCTTAAAAAAGACGGAATGGAAATTTCGGATATTCCGACTCACATCATTCCGAAAAAAGACATCGGCGACGGGAAAGTGCTAACCCTCGACTGGGGTGGAACGAATTTCAGAGCGGCGATCGTTGAATTTAAAGATGGAAAACCGTCTATCATCGAATCGAAAAAGAAACCGCTTTCAGCCAAAGAAACAGCCGGTTTCAAACAAGTGGATTTATTCAACGAAATGGCTTCGCTGATCAGTAGCCTCGAAAATTTAGACGAAACGGTGACCCAAATAGGTTATTGTTTCTCGTACCCTGCTGCTTCGAGATTGAATGGCGATGCTATCCTGCTTCGCTGGACAAAAGGAATTGACATTCCCGACATGATTGAAAAACCGGTTGGAGAGCCTTTGATGATGCATCTGAACAACTACAAAAACATCCGCACTACGTTCAACAATATCAAAGTAATCAATGATACGGTTGCCTGTCTGTTTGCCGGGTTAAGTGAATCAGGTTTTGATATTTACATGGGATTGATCGTTGGAACAGGTACCAATATGGCAAGTCTGATGCCGCTCGACAAAATCGAAAAGCTCAACTCTAAAGACGAAGGCGTTATACCTGTAAATCTTGAATCGGGCAACTTCCGTCCTCCTCATCTGACTGTGGTAGACGGGCTTGTGGATGCGATGTCGAACAACAAAAACAGCCAGCTTTTCGAAAAAGCCATATCGGGCGGTTATGTAGGCGAAATATTCAAAACGCTTTTCTATAACAAGAAGATTAAGTATGACTTCGATGGCTACGATTTGGCTAAATTGATCAATAATCCTGACGGTCAACCGGAAGAAATGGTCAATGCCGGACAATGGATTTACGACCGGTCGGCTAAACTTGTTGCAGCATCACTGACCGGGCTGGCTCAGGTACTGGTTGCTCAGAATGACGCGATTAAGAGGATTTGCCTTGCAGCTGACGGTAGCGTTTTCTGGGGGAAAGACAAGAACGATGAAACCTATTACAAAAACCTTGTTGCAGCAGAACTTGAAATCCTGTTGCCGGAGGGGGTTACGGTTACCATTATTGACGAAATGCAGGATCCGAATCTGGTGGGGTCGGCTATTTCGGCTTTGTCCTAATTTTTATATGTAGAGACGCAATGCATTGCGTCTCTACATATTTCGTGTGCTTGCATAACCACGTTAAAAACAAGAATTTATGAAAAAAAATGTGTCAGTTCCCTTTATGCTGACGGGAATTTTATTCGTTGTCTGTCTGATCACTTCAAACCTGTTGGCAACGAAAGTGATTCAATTAGGCCCCATTACAGCAACTGCTGCCTTGTTAGTTTTTCCGGTTGCTTATATCATTAATGATTGCATTGTCGAAGTATGGGGTTATAAAAAAGCCCGCCTGATTATCTGGACGGGCTTTTTGATGAATTTTCTATTGGTTGGTTTTATACAATTGGCCATCTTATTGCCATCTGCTTCTTATTGGGATGGAGATGAGGCGTTTACATTCGTCTTTGGTTTGGGGCCGCGTGTTGTGGCGGCAAGTTTTTGTGCCTTTTTGGTTGGTTCGTTTCTGAATGCATACGTAATGAGCCGGATGAAAGTAGCTTCCAAAGGTAAAAATTTTTCATTACGTGCCATTGTTTCAACTGTGGTCGGCGAAGGCGCCGACTCCATCATTTTTTTCCCGATTGCCCTTGGAGGCATCATCGGCTGGAATGAACTTTGTGTGATAGGTATTACAGAAGCTGTTTTAAAAACACTCTATGAAGTGATTATCCTGCCTGTAACAATTCAGGTGGTCAAACGGATGAAAAAATTGGACCAAAGCGATGTGTACGACGAAAAAATATCATTTAATCCGTTTAAAATTAAAGAAATATAACCCCCTCTGACTCCCCCGAAGGGGTAGCATTATTCCCCTCTTTCGGAGGGGTTAGGGGAGGCTAAGAGGTTGTTTAAATTTAAACAACCCTTAATCGTTTTCCTGATAAAGATACCGTTTGATGCTTTGTTTGGGCGTCTTTTCAAAACCTTCTTTTCGAAGCAGGATTTCGTTTAGTTTGCAATAATTAGGTAAACGCCGGTTGATCTCTTCCAAGTGCGTCGACATGATAAGTTGAAGCTCTTGTTCGGTTAATCCCTCTTTTTCAGCCAGATCTGTATCAGGATAAACCAATCCGATCAGTCTGTCCTGTTTCTGGATTACCAACGATTCGATAATATAGGACATATTGTTGAGAATGCTTTCAATCTCTTCGGGATAGATATTTTGTCCGTTTGAACTTAATATCAATGCCTTACTTCGTCCGCGAATAAACAGGAATCCATCCTTGTCAATGACACCCAGATCGCCTGTGCGCATCCATCCGTCAGGCATCATTACTTCGGCTGTGGCAGCAGGATTTTTATAATAACCCAACATCACATTATCGCCGCGCACAAGTATCTCGCCCGTTTCGTTTACCGGGTCGGCCGAATCGATTTTAATTTCCATGCGGTGGGCAACCGTACCCACTGATCCGGGTTTGAAAGTATCCCATTGTTCGTAGGTAATTAACGGCCCACATTCCGTCATGCCGTAACCTACGGTATACCTGAAGCCGATTGATTTCAGAAAAGTCTCTATCTCACTGTTTAAACCTGCTCCGCCAAGAACAATTTCAAAAAATGTGTTCCCAAATGCGGCATTGAGGTTGGCGCAAATTTTCTTCTTTATGATTTGTTTCAAAAGAGGCATTTTATATAAAAACTTCATTTTGGGCTGTTTCAAAAGCGGAAAGACATTGTTTCGTACAATCTTTTCGATGATCAGCGGAACGGCAATGATTAAGTTGGGACGAATCGCCGCAAATGAATCTATGACAAATTTCGGGTTGGGAACACGCGTCAAAAAATGGATATGACATCCCTTGTTGATTCCGTTCAGTATTTCGAACGCCAATCCGTACATGTGTGCCATAGGTAGGATGCAAACAAAAATGTCGCCGGCATGAATAAACGGTAATTCATCGGCCGCATATACCGTATTGCTCCACAAACTGCGAAAGGGAAGCATGACGCCTTTTGAAAAACCGGTTGTTCCCGATGTATAGTTCAACAGAGCCAACTCTTCGGGGTCTTCCAAATGGTATTTCACATGTTCGCGGGTAAAAGATTCGGGATACAATTCATGAAAACGGGATGCTGTTTGTTCGCATAACCGTACTATTTCAGGTTGCCGCGAAAGAATGATTGAATAATCATCTAAGGAAAAAAAGCATGCGACATCGGGCATGGCCGATTCATCCAGATTTTCCCAAATCGCATTCGCCACAAAAAACAGCTTTGATTCGGAATGGTTAATGATATGATTCACATTTTCAGGTTTGAAATCGTTCAGGATGGGAACAGCTACGGCGCCATACGACAAAATCCCAAAGAAACAGATCGCCCACCGTGAAGAATTTTTGCCCATCAACGCAATCTTTTCGCCTTTAGCGACGCCGGCCTGTTGAAAGATAATATGCAATTTGGCAATCTCTTCGGCCATGTCTTTGTAATAAAAGGTTTTACCTTTATATTCAGTCAAAGCGGGAAGCTCCCAATGTGCTTTGATACTGTTTTCGATAAGTTCTAAAAAACGTTTATTCATCATGCGGTTTTTTTTTTTGGTAATTATTCTGTCAGGCAAATGTATTTAAAAATTCGGAAAAAACAACAACAAAAAGCATTTTTTTTTAAATATGTTGCTCTTTTATCTCTTTTTTGTATAATTTTGTGGCTATCGAATGTAAAAAATTTAACCGGAACGAATTTTTTTATCTAAATATTTACAAAATGAATCGAAGACTATTTTTAAAAAACGGAGCATTAAGTGTGGCGGCATTTACGGTTATTCCCCGTAATGTTTTTGGCGGCACAAACATGGCAGCTCCAAGCGATCAGATCAATTTAGGTCTTATCGGATGTGGCGCTCAAGGGCGTGGATTAGGCCCTTCATTTGCAGCGAAACCGGATACCAATGTGATTGCATTGGCTGATTGTGAGTCACTTAGACTTCCATTTACACAGGAACGTATCGAACGTGCCACCGAAAGAGCCAAAGGACAGGCTTTCAAAGGGATCAAACTGTATGCGGACTACAAAGAGCTTTTGGCGAATAAAGACATTGACGGCGTAATCATTGCTACTCCCGACCATTGGCATGCTTTTATGACCATTGAAGCATGTCGGGCAGGGAAAGATGTGTATGTCGAAAAACCGATGACACACAGCATTGAGGAAGGACGTGTCATGGCCAATGCCGTAAGGAGGTATGAACGTGTACTGCAGGTAGGTAATATGCAACGTTCATGGCGAAATTTCAGGCATGCGTGCGAATTAGTTCGAAACGGTTATATCGGTGATATCAAAGAGATTAAGGTTTCTGTCGGCCCTCCCCCCATCAAGTATAATTTACCGGCACAGCCTCTTCCCAAGACACTGAACTGGGAACGATGGATCGGACCGGCGCAGATGAATCCGTACAACGAAGAACTGATATTTCCATTGGAACGCGGCGGTTTTCCGAATTGGCGCGACTACAAGGAATATGGTGGCGGAATGGTTTGCGACTGGGGCGCTCACATGTTCGATATTGCCCAATGGGCGATGGGTATGGATAATTCAGGACCGGTAGAATTTACTCCGCCCAACCGAGACGAACAAAAACCGCTAACCATGCGCTATGCCAACGGAACGATCATGACACACGAACCTTTCCGTAAAGCTGATGGCAATGCAGTACGTTTTATCGGGACAGATGGCGTGATTGATATCAGCCGCAGTTTCTTAGATACCATTCCGGCTAAATTGCAAGATATTGAGATCGGTGACGATAAAATCAAACTTTACAAAAGCGATGATCATTATGATGACTTCTTAGGCGCTATGAAATCCCGTAAACAACCGCTAAGCACGGTAGAGGTAGGACATCGCACCGCTTCACTATGCCATCTTGTGAATATTTGCTATGAACTCAACAGGCCATTGAAGTGGGATCCGGCAAGGGAAGAATTTCTTTTCTTCGATATGGAAGCGAACAACTTACGCAAGACTCCGTATCGGGAAGGGTTTAATCTGGCGGTATAAACTTCGTGCTTATTGGAAAAGATAATTGACGGAAAAGATTTAGGGCCTATTATTGTTCGCAAAAATCTGAGGGCAAAACATTATTCATTACGCATTGCAGAAGGTAAGATCATAGCTACCATACCTAAAAGAGGGACAGAAAGCAGCTTACTGACCTTTATTGATTCGAAACGCGAATGGATAAAGAAAAGCATCTCAAAGACCCGGCAACGACCGTTGCTGAACGAAGACTGCCGGTTGAAAACCAATACTTTCGAACTTCGTATTGTACGTACGCAGCGGACAAATATTTATATATCGCTGAAAGAAGGGATATTACATATTGCTTGTCCTGAAAATATTGATTTTAATAACGAACATATCCAACAAAAACTGTGGACAATCTTTTCCAAAGTGCTGAGGCATGAGGCAATGCGTGTGCTGCCCAAACGCCTTGAGACACTTGCTTCCCGGCATGGGTTTCAATTTGCGGGAATGTCCGTTCGTACTTCAAAGACACGTTGGGGTAGCTGCAATGCAAAAAAACAGATCAATTTATCGACTTCCTTAATGTTATTGCCCGATCATTTGATCGATTATGTACTGCTGCACGAATTATGCCATACGGTTGAGTTGAATCACAGCGAACGCTTCTGGTTGCTGATGGATAAGGTCACATACGGATGTGCCAAAAAGCTCAGGAACGAATTGAAAGAAGCAAAATTGTAATTATTTAGCAGAGACGGGGCTTACCCCGTCTTTGCTAAATATCCTGTTCTTCACCGGGTTGCGTTATCAGCTTGTAGCCTTTGCCGTGGATATTGATGATTTCGATTTCCGGATCGGCTTTCAGGATTTTACGCAATTTGGTGATATAAACGTCCATGCTTCTTGCGTTGAAATAGTTGTCGTCAACCCATATTGTTTTCAGCGCATAATTACGTTCTAAGATTTCGTTCGAATGTGAGCACAACAATTTGAGCAGTTCGCTTTCTTTTGTCGTTAATTTGATAACCTTTTTGCCAATCGTTAAGGTCTGTTTTTGCGTGTCGAAAATAAACTGTCCTATTTTGTAGAATGGGACATCTTTCTGCTTCTTTCCTTTCACACGCCGCAGGATTGCTTCGAGGCGTAGCAACAGTTCCTCCATACTGAACGGTTTGGTCATATAGTCGTCGGCGCCCATTTTGAAGCCTTCAAGTATATCCTCTTTCATTGTTTTGGCTGTCAGAAATAGAATGGGAATAGCCGGATTGACTAACCGGATATCCTGTGCTAATGTCAAACCATCTTTTTTGGGCATCATAATGTCCAATATACAAATGTCGTAAGTGTGGGCAATAAATCCGCGGTAACCGGCTTCCCCATCGGGATACAGGTCGGTTTCATACCCTTTGGCCTGCAGGTATTCTCTCAAGAGAGACCCTAAATTTTCGTCATCTTCGCAAAAGAAGATTCTTATTTTTTCTTCCATAGTTTATTGGTTTTTAATGAGTAATGGCAAAGTAATGATAAAGTTTGTTCCCGGCGATTTTTCCTCTTTTTGTTCGGCGCGAATCGAACCGCCATGATCTTCAATAATTTTGCGCACGTATGCCAGTCCAAGTCCGAAACCTTTCACATTGTGGACATTACCGGTCGGTACGCGGTAGAATCGTTCAAATATTTTTTTCAGATGTTCTTTTTTGATCCCGATTCCGTTATCTTCAATCGAGATATGTAATTTGTTGTTTTCGTTCGAAGTGCGCGCCATCAACTGGAGAGGCACCTCTTGTCGTCTGTATTTCAGTGCATTATCCATCAAATTGAATAATACATTGGTGATATGCATTTCGTCGGCATAGATGGAAGATTCTTCAGCTTCCAAATCGATATCGATCGTTCCTCCGAATTTTTCAACTTTCAGCGCAAAGGTATTTACGACACTGACAACCAAATCGTTGGCATCAATTTCTTTAAGTTTCAACGTGGCTTTTTGTTTTTCGAAGAGAGATATCTGGAGTACCTTTTCAACCAAAAAGCCCAAGCGTTTGGTTTCGTCGTTGATAACTCCCGATATATGCTGGAAGACATCCGGATTTTTCTTCATATCTTTATCTTTCAGCATTTGAGCGGCCAATGATATGGTAGATACAGGCGTTTTCAGCTCGTGGGTCATGTTGTTGACAAAGTCGTTTTTCATTTCCGAGAGTTTTTTCTGACGGAAAATGGTGTATATGGTGAATGCAAATGTGAACAACAAGATGAGTGTAAACAAGATGGAAGGCACAAAGAATGTGACGGAACTTGTTATGTAATCCATTTTGGTTGGAAAATATATTTTCAGCGAATTACGCTGCGAAGGCGGGTCGGCCGGAAAAAGTACCTGTGTGATCAAATCAACCACTTTGGGAGGACTGTCAAAATGCTTATTTTGAAAAACAGTATGTCCTTCTTTATCCACTACCATAAATATATATGGTATGTTCAATCCGTTGTTGGAAAGTTCGCTGCTTATATATTCGTCCAAATCTACGGGATTGATCCGTTCTTCGATCGGTTTCAGGGAGACTAAGTTTTCAAGGTCATATAAAACTTCATTGAAAATGCCGTAAGTGACTTGTCTGCGTAATTGTTGGCTCTTTTGTTGTGCTTCTGTAGCCCGAATGATGGCATCTCTTGATGGTTGGTTCTGGGTAGCATTGTTATCGAAAAGCCTCCTTTCCGTTCTTTTTTGATACATCTCGGTTTGAGATTGATAAAGGCCGGTGGTTGTTTCGACGGAAAATTGACGGTTAATGATATGTTCATGCGAAACATTATAATCGGTGAAATTTCCTGCATTATTTTCATTATTGTCTTTTAAATTATTTTTCAAAGATTCTAATAATATGCTGCGCGCCTCATCTAATTCGACCTGATGCGCTACTGTCTCCAGACAGCGCTTAATGGTTGCATCAAATTGGACTTTAGCTGTTTTAGTAATTGTACTGACATAATACAATTGCAGAAAAATCAATCCTGTAAAAGTAAATCCCATTACTCCCACAAGTAACCATATCGTTGACTTTCTCATTTTTTTACAACATCTTTAAAAAGGGTAACAAATAACGGAATTTTTTGAATAATAAATATATAAAAAAGTTAAAAAAAATCGGCTCAAATGTTAAAAATGCAGAAACAAGGCATTTTGGGCGCTGCCGACAACCTCAAAATCAAAATTTGCTAATGTTACCATAATTAATTGTAGGTGCAAATGATGCCTTGCCCCTACAAAATGCTGCAAAGATAACGCTTATTATTGCTTCTTTTCATTCGTTCATCAAAAAAAACGGTTTTTGGTGTTTTTTTTACCTGTCCTCTGCAAAAAAAATATTTTTTCTTTTCACACGCTTGGAATTCTTGAAATTTCATGTAATTTTGTCCGATTAATACAAAAATAGATTATGAGTAACAATTTGCACAATAGAAGTTTTCTGAAACTTCTCGATTTTACACCGGATGAGATAGCGTATCTCCTTGATTTATCAGCCGAACTTAAGAAGGCGAAAAAAAACGGTACCGAACAGCAATGGCTGAAAGGCAAGAATATTGCATTGATTTTTGAAAAAGACTCTACGCGAACGCGATGTGCTTTTGAAGTGGCCGCCTTCGATCAGGGGGCGCAGGTTTCGTATATCGGCTCGATCGGGTCGCAGATCGGGCATAAGGAATCAATGAAAGATACTGCCAGGGTGCTCGGCAGGATGTACGACGGCATTGAATACCGCGGTTTCGGCCAAAAGATTGTCGAAGAGTTGGCGAAATATGCAGGTGTTCCGGTTTGGAATGGTCTGACCAATGAGTTTCATCCCACACAAATACTTGCCGACTTGCTTACCATGGTTGAACATTCGGATAAACCGCGTAACCAAATCTCATACTGTTATCTTGGCGACGCACGCAATAATGTAGCCAATTCGTTGATGGTGGGAGCTGCAAAAATGGGTATGGACTTCAGGGCGGCGGCTCCTCCAAAGTGTCAACCGGCTAAGGATCTGACTGATCAATGTCGTGAAATTGCCAAAGAGACAGGCGCAAGCATTACCATCACAGACGATATTGACGCAGCGGTAAAAGGCGCCGACTTTCTCTATACCGACGTGTGGGTTTCGATGGGCGAACCGCAATCAATCTGGTTTGAGAGAGTAAAATTGCTGAAACCTTACCAGATCAACAGAGACGTGATAGAAAGAACCGGCAATCCCAATGTAAAATTTCTACATTGTTTGCCGGCTATTCATAATCGCGACACACTAATCGGCGAAGAGTTTTATCAAAAATTTGATTTCGACGGAGTGGAAGTGACCGAAGATGTTTTTGAATCGGAACTGTCTATCGTTTTCGACCAGGCTGCAAACCGCTTACATACCATCAAGGCGGTGATGGTGGCCACATTAGTGTAGAGACGTGGCACGCCACGTCTCTAAAAGACAGCCTGCGTCAGGAAAGATGTAGAGACGTGGCGTGCCACGTCTCTACAAAATCACCTCTATTTTTTTAAGAAATCACTCAGGATACCGTCAAAGTTCGGGTCACCGATTTCCTGAAGGTCATAATACACCCTTGTGTTGGGTTTGTTGATCTTAATGATTCTGTTTAAGTCGATTGGCGTTCCGATCACGACTGCATCGCATGGCGTTGCATCGATTGTTTTTTCAAGGTCGCGAACCTGTTCTTCACCGTAGCCCATTGCCGGCAGCAGT
>Ga0082212_10004484_pt1 | contig 19355 bp, 23 predicted proteins | sample TergutNt197P3_FD_71548 | JGI IMG/M metagenome (GOLD analysis project Ga0082212, IMG submission 71548) | Neocapritermes taracua P3 segment gut microbial communities from Petit-Saut dam, French Guiana - Nt197 P3 | ecosystem: Host-associated > Arthropoda: Insects > Digestive system > Gut ... | reverse complement strand
ACTAACAATGTTGACAGTTTATACGCTACACAGCGACGTACTTGCTCCGACGCCTTACGTCAGGAATTTTACGGAACGCACGGCGGCGATGATGCACATCGATGACCTTTGCGGCAAGTTCGATAGGGAATACGGGAACCAGGGCAACTCGGAGTTTACGTGCCATCGGTTCGACCCGGCCACAAACAACCGGCTTTGCCTTGCCGTCGAAATGCGGATTGAAACCGCAGGCGATACGGATATTGTCGAAAATTTGTCGCTGTTTGAAGAACCGTTTTCCGGCTACGAAAAAGTGTCGCCGCCGGCAAACTCTGAAAATCCAAGTGAAGCGGCTTTCCTACAATAACTCTTGTAACACCCATGTATTGCAGGAGTTTTTATGCCATCGAACCGTTACGAACTGACCAACAGTCTGCTCCAGTTGCCCAGCGGCGTCGTCTTGCGACGCATCCGGGCTTTGGAGAGTTTCACGCTTGCAGGCGGGAGCATGATTGCCAGAGGAACGATCGGCGGTTTCGTGGAATCCGCAAGGAATCTCGATCAATCGGGCAACGCATGGATTTTCGACGACGCCAAAGCCTACGATCAGTCGCGGGTGAGCGGATCGGCGATTCTCCGCAATTCGGCGCAGATATTTGATCGGGCACTTGTCTATGGGAACGCGATGATCGAACAGCGTTCCCTTGTCTATGGCGACGCACGCATTCTGGAAAACGCACGCATCGGTTGCGATGCCCAGGTCAGGGATTTCGTGAAATGCTACGGCTCGGCAACCGTCACCGGAAACGTCTTTGCCGGCGGCCAGGCGAGGATTTCCGGCAGCGCGATCGTTTCCGGCAATGTGACGATCGAAGGACAGCCGCGAATCTATGGTCACGCCTGCCTCATGGACGATGTCTGGATCGGCGGCGAGGCACGCATTTTCGGTCGCGCCGTGATGATGGGACGTGCCAGGGCGGACGCCGAATCGCGCATCTCCGGGTGCGTGGTGATGAAAGACGATGCGTATGCCACGAATCGGGCCATACTCTACGGCGCGTTGCTCCTGGACAGTAATATCACGATTGCCGGCTGTGAGCTTGTCACGAACTGCGCCGACGACAAAGAGACAGGAAACGACTGCCCCGAACGCCCGCCGGTGACGGGTTGTGTTTGAAAACACACTTTCTTTTGCTTTCAAGATGCGGCGTATCCTCCCGGCGGGATACGTCGCTTTTTGTTTGCACCGATCTATTGACACTTTTTTTGAAGTCATGAAATGACAATCCAATTGCCGACTCTACGCTCTTATGGAAAAGTGAAGTCCGCCGGACAAAGTTTGCTCCGAACGGGGCGTTTTTCATTTTCTTGTCAGATATTTGGAGACAATCACCATGGGATTTCTCAATGAAGAATTTTATCCGACACCCCCTGAACTCGCCGATCAAATGCTTGACGGGTTGGAAGTCGGGTATCGGGACGCCATTCTGGAACCGAGCGCGGGAAAAGGGGACTTGGTCGAGGCGATCAAACGGGCATTGGCTTACAAAAGATACAATGACGATTATCTCGATACGATCGAAATTGATCCCGAACTCAGACATATTCTCAAAGGCAAGGAAATTCGGGTGGTCCACGATGATTTCCTGACCTTTGACACGATGCTACGGTATGACTGGATCATCATGAATCCCCCCTTTTCCAGGGGCGATGCACACTTGACCAAGGCACTCGACCTTCTGAAACCCGGCGGAACATGCCTTTGCCTGCTGAATGCGGAAACGCTCAGAAACCCGCACACGAAACTGCGCAAAGCTCTCAAGCAACGGCTCAAGGATTGGGATTACGAAAAGACCTTGATTCCCGGTGCCTTCAAGAACGCCGAACGACAAACGAATGTCGATATCGTAATGATTCGCGTAAAACGTCCGGTGGAAGTGGAGCGAGTCAGTATTTTTCTGGATGGTCTCAAACGTGACGAAGAGCAGGATGAATTCAAAGATGAATTCAAAACGGAAGAATCCCGGTCACTGATGGACAACAATCCGATCCGGGCGGCGATTGCCCAATGTCGCCTGGAGCAGAAGGCGGGAGTGGCCTTGATTCGGGAATATGAGGCAATGAAACCGTATATTTTGGAACAAATCCCGACCAACGACGAGCAAGCAAAATATTGTAAACCTCTCATCAAGATCGACACAACACCGAATGCTTACATTCTGAATGTACGCAGAAAATACTGGCAGGCTCTTTTTGAAAATCCAAATTTCATGGAGCAATTGACATCGAATCTCCGCAGTGAGTTGTGCAACCGAGTCAATGAAATGAGGCACTATGATTTCAGTGAAGTGAATATTCTTGCCTTGCAAGCGGAGTTAAGCCGAAAAATCATTGACGGGGTGAACGCAACGATTGTCGGGTTGTTTGATGAACTGTCTCGCAAGTACCATTGGCAAGACGAAACCAGTACGAACATCCATTACTTTAACGGTTGGAAGACCAATAAATCCTGGAAAATCAACCGTAAGGTGATTCTTCCTTTGTATGGATTAAGCACCTATTCGACCGGCAGTGTTTACTTTAATCACGCAGCCTGTCAAAAGATTAGTGACATTGAAAAGTGTCTTGATTTTCTGGACGGCAACAGAATGACAGGAGTTTCCGCTATCGTTCAACTCCGTGATGCGGAAATCCGTGGACAGACACATAAGATTCCGTTGAAGCACATTCAGGTGACACTTTACAAAAAAGGTACTGCTCACATCGAATTTTTGAACCAGGACTTGCTTGATCAGTTGAACATTTTCGGCTGCCGACAGAAGAACTGGCTTCCGCCGGGTTACGGCAAAACCGCTTACGAAGATTTCGATGACGAAGCTCGTTCCGTGGTCGATTCGTTCCAGGGCGAAGCGGCTTATCGCGAAACCTGCCGCAGGCAGGATTTGTTTATCAACCGAATGGAATCCATGCCCCTGCTTGCCTTAATGTAAGTTTCCGTCCATGACAATCAACGCTGTTTTTGAACGACCAATATTTCGGCCATATTCTTTTGTCGGGATATGCCGTTTTTGTTTGTATTCATTCCTCTGTCGTTTTTGGAAAGAAATGAAATGATACTCAAAATACCGAACAGGCTTATTTATCACACGGACGCGGGACATGGCTGGCTGGCCTGCAAGCGTCAATTGATTCAGGATTTGGGGATAATCGACAAGCTTTCATCTGGGTCCTATCAGAAAGGCGGGACCGTCTATCTTGAAGAGGACGGTGATGCCGATACATTCTTTGAGGCACTGAAACTCCACGGGGTCGCGATTGAGGAGATCAAATCGCGTATCACGACATCTTATCGGGAAAACTCGCCGGTCCGATGTTATGCAAGGTTCAGCCCGTGACAATCTCCGCGTCCCATGGTGCAAGCACCGGCTATGTGGAGAACGAGATTTATTTGAACTGCGAGGGGAACATATTCCTGGATTGCGACATGTCGTACAAGTCGCAGCGGAATTTGAATGACCCGCGTTTCCTTTGTCACGTCAACGATCTGGATCATGTTCTGGGGGAACGATTGGAGGAAATACGGAAAGAGAGAGACAATAGATGTTAATCAAAGAAAAATTTCCGACCGAAGGCATTTGCGATTCCGCCCTCTGGTTCAACGCCGCAGGGCATTATACGATCGCGAGATGGAACGGCAGTCAACTTTACATGGAATACTTCGACGAGGACGAAAAAATCATTATTCTCGCCGAGTGGTTATTCGGATTCAGTTTCAAGGAGAGCGGCTACACGATTGCCGATCTTCGCGAAACGCTGCATCATTATGCCGGGGAATGGTTCGTCCGACCGGGCAAATTTCCGAAGGTCGGCGACGAACCCGGATCGGCGTCTTTCAGGTCTCTTTTTATCGGGGAGCTTGAGGAGGTTTTTGCATGGGAGTCTCCCCGCGACGGCAGTATGCTCACGGAAACCAGCCCGGAAGAGCATGGCGATACCGTCAAGGAATACAAGGTGTATGCGAACCGCTACTGGGTGCGCACGGACGATATCGGTGATCGCCGCTACGACGGGCCGTATGATTCGGCGATGCACGCATTGCAGGCCGCCGTTTCGGATTACTTCTGAGAAATTTTGCGGCACAACGTTTTTGCTAAAATACATTGCATGGAATTGAAAACGTCACCCATCCTCCGCGAAATCCGCCGCCGGAAACAGGCGTCGCTTGCGAAGCGGGCGGAGAGCGAGCTTTCGCTTGATCCGCGTCCGTCTCTGGCGCAGCCTGTGCCGAAGGAACGACCGACCCGCAAGCCGGCGCGTCGGGTCTTTCCGTTCAAGCGGTACAAACTCCCCGAATTGCGTTGATTTCACAGTCTGTCAGGAACCGTCATGCCGAACCCCAACCGCGACCGCAGCCGTTCCCGCATCGTCAAGATGCCCAGGTTGCACGACGACACCATGCCCGCCGACGTCTGGTTCGAGGCCGGGATGATCTATTTCGAAGACCCCCGTAATCCGGATGATGTCGAGTTTTGCACCGTTGACCATTTTGAAAACTATCTTGACAACGCGCTTTGGGTCTTTCTCAACGACGAGGTCACAGTCAAGAAATTCGTTTGCGGCCGGCAGGCGGCGTGGAAGTGGTACAGGGACGGTAAGGAACTGGTTCGGGAAGCCCGCAACCAGCTTCATGTCGGGCTGCCGCTGGACGTGATTTCCGAAGTGGAGGCGGGCCGCACTCCGGTCACGCGCCGGCAGGGTTTTGAACCGCCGGGCTTGCTCGCTGTGCCGACATGTTCGTCGGGTGCGTTTTCACAGCGGGCTTCGGGACTGATTGTGCCAAACTGAGTTTTGTCTGTATTACTGGGGAAAATCATGGAAACCACACTGGAGCGTAGCCAACCATCACGAATCACCGAACAGTCGCTTGTCCGGCATGTCAAACATGTTCTGGACGAACTGGCGGGAACGCAGCGGCAGCAGGCATGTCTGCACAAGCGGGTGGCAAGTCTTTCGGACACCGTGCAGGAACTGACGGCCAATCTGGAATCCTTGTCGAATCGGCAGCAAACACTTGACGGTCGGGTGGATGATCTGGCAACGAACGTGGCTCAACTGAAAGAAGAAACCTGTCGTCGATTCGGCGAAGTTCAAACGCGATTACAGGCTCTGGTCCCGAAAATTGACACGCTGCTTGAGTCCTGATATATCGGTGTGAGAATCGCTTGTCGGCCTGATTCTATTCTCATGCAGGCCGGACGGTTACCCGGCGGCGGTGGGCAAAGAGGGGGTTCGTTCAGCACCCGATCCAGCCAGACGACGTACTGGCGAGAGTTGCCCGCAGCGTTTCCGGTTCCCCCCGGAAACCCCGTCGGCAATCGTTTTTTTGTGTCATAACATCTCACCCAACAACTCACAGGATTCCCATGATGATTTCTGAAGATTTGACCGACGAGCAAATCACCCACGAGGATATCGTTCTTTTTGTGTGCAATCACATCCAGCCAGGCAACGGGCAGGAGATGATTCCGACGCATTCGGAGGGTTTGACCGACGAGCAAATCGCTCGTCAGGATGAAGTGGACAACAAGATATTTGCGTTGATTCGCGATATTGTCCCCGGGAAAAAGTTTGACTTGCCCTGGGATATGGAAATGATCGGCGGCATTCGCGATGAAATCCAGTCTTGGGTTGTCCGAAAACGATTATGCACCGAATATGAATTTTATCCGTGGATGATCGAAGAGGACGAACTTGCGGATGGAACACAACAAGAGAATGCGCCGGAGCCCGCGTTTCAAGCGAACAATCCGTCTGAAACACCGGGTCTTGTTTTGGAGAAACAACCCATCATGCCAACGACGGGATATACGGCGACGATTTATACGGCGACACGTTGCGAAGACGATTGCCGCATGGATATTTTCAACCTTGATGAGGTTTGGAGTACGCCGGGGGAAGTGATCGACCGGCTCGTCGAGGAACGCACGATGCTTCTGGAGCAATTCGACCGCATGGAGTGTCGCGAGTATTACGGCAAATCGTACGAATTGGCACGCGAGCCGGAGGAAGGGGAATCCGATGACGATGTCCCGTTGTTATGCGTGCAGACCTTTGACAAGATGATCGGGGTACTCCGCGAGATCGTGTTGCGATGGAATACCCGGCAGGCGGAATGGAAGCAAGAGAACCCGGACAAACCGGTCTGTATGCCGTTGGAAGTGGACGAAGCGTTTGAGGATGTCAGCGTCCGCATCAATGCCGTCGCCGTTTACCTGTAGGGAATTTCCGGTCGAATTACACGGCGTGTAACTCGGCACGCGCCGCAAACGACAAAACACAAAAATGAAACGAGGCAAGAATGACAGAGGCATCCACCGAAGAACAGCCTGAAGAAATAACGGGTTATGTGGTTGTCCGCGAGGAAGACAACGGCTCCGGCGAGTGGTGTTGCGTCCTGGAGAGTCCGGTTTGCATGGATGTCCAAGAGGCGGTAGAGTATGTGGTTGATTACTGGATTGCACGGATCGTCGAAGATTTGCCCGGCGATTTTTCCGGCGATGTTCTGACGCCGGACGAAGAGGAACAGCTTCGGCGGGACATTCGTATCCAGGCGGAACAGGGGCAAAAAGCCTTTGAGACCGGCGATTATGCCGTGCTGGAAGAGTTTTCGTATGACATGATCATGGCGATCCGTCCCGTGACCTTGAGTAAGAACCTTATCCGAAAAATTCAGGCCATGAAATCCCATGGCGAGAACCATTGATCCTTTTCGTGGAGAACCGAGATGAAACGCCCTCAATGCACTTGGGTGCAAAAATACAATCTTGAAGCGGAAGCCTACGCTCTGACGTGCCGGAATTCCGTCTGGGAACTCGGCAAGGTTGTCCTGCTGCCCCGGCGTCGCGGCGGGGAGCGATACTGGCGTGCATTCACTTATCTCGTGGAAGGCACGAAGTTGTTCGAGAGCCGCGACGAAGCCCAAAGGTGGGTTCTCGAACAGGTGGAAGAGGAATTTGCGAAGCTGACGGAACACGATGAATGATTTCAAATGAGTCGATCCAATCGGTTCTCACGCTGTGGAATCGGCGGGATTTGCCTGCCCGCGAGATTGCGGAGCAGTTGAATCTTCCCTACGGCAGGGTTTACTATATTCTTCGCCGGCACAGGGGGAGCGGGAAATCGCGGCGGCATCCGAAATTACGGACGGATACAGAGTCCCCTGAGACGGAGTCGGGGACCGACCGGAAATGTTCCGGGATGGGGAATGGAGAATCTCAACGGATGCCGTCGCATTCCCGCTGTCCCGACTGCGGGGCTTTGGTGCAGATGCCCTGTCTGGCCTGCCGGCTGGCCGAAAGCGGTATCCTGTCTCCGCCGCCGGAAATGGGGGAGACCACAGCAACGATCTCTTGTGATTTGCACGGCGACGAATTGAGTCGCTATCTGGACTTGAAGCACCGCAAGGATTTCGGACTTCCCACTTCTTTTTGAGTTGCCCTGGGTTGCCTCCTTCGGGGGTTCGTTCTTTTTTTTTAGCTGTTCACCGGCGTGATTGGCGAAAACCTGATATCGCTCTGATCTGGGTGACTTGCTGCGCAAAAACGCAGCATAATGCGCTTTTGCGCACCAAAAGACCCACTTGAAAATTCTGATAAGTATGATAGATTGTGAGTTCCCATTCAGTGAAAACGAGGAAACGGACCAAAGCCATCGTTCGCTGATTGGGTCATTTCGATCAAGTTTCTTGGTTCCCAATTTGGCACAAAGAAGCAATATTTGGTACAAAGAGACTCGCTTCAGTAATTCCGATAAGTGTGATAGAGTGTGAGTTCCCATTCAGAAAAAACAGGAAACGGACCAAAGCCATCGTTCGCCGATTGGGTCAAGTTTCTTTCCGCCAAACTTGGCGGAATAAATCAATATTTGGCGGAAAGAGCCCCTCTTCGATCATTCCGCTAAGTGTGATAGATTGTGAGTTCCTATTCAGAGAAAACGAGGAAACGGACCATGTGAAAAAACGCATTGCAGAAACGAGGTCTGTCAATGAAAAATAAGAACAAGACATCCGCCGCATCTGCGGAGCCTGTAAACAGCGGACGAGGCAAGCCCGGCAATCAAAGTCACACCCACGAGACCGTTCCCGCCGCAGTGCCGGAACCGATCAAGACGGGACGCGGCGGACTTCGTGATTATAGTGAAGCACAAGCGAAGACGGTTCAACGAGTACGCGGTGAATTTTTATCCGATACGTTCAAACCAAAAATTACCATCACTCATCGAACTGTTACATTTAACACGGCCTTCGTCAACTTCTTCCCAGAATGCCAACGCGTTTCAATCCGCATTGATGCATCGAATTTTTGCCTTGTCGTTGAGCCAACGTTTGAATTTGACAAAAACGGTTTGAAATTCGTTCGTTTCAAAGATGGCAAAAACATTCCGCGCACATGCACCGCCAAAGACTTCTGTTCGATATTGTTTGACTTCATGAAGTGGAATCCAAACGCAAAATACCGTATTTTGGCCGTTTTTCCGGAGTGTAGGCTTTCGCCGGAAAGTTATGTGCCGAACATCGAGCAAATTAACATTGATGCCTTGTTATTCGCCCACAAAACCGGCATAAAATTTCCCGGCGAAAGCCTTAGCGATAAAAAGATCGCGATATTCAATCTCGCCGAAGCCCTGGAGATGTTTTCAGAAATCTTGCCAACGTGAAGGCGCGAGGTGGGCAAGCCAAGCCATTGGACGCCAAAAATGAAGCGCATCACTGTGAACGGTCACTTCTTTTTTTTAGCTTGTGATTCCTCCCTGTTATAATTCCGGGAACGATACACAAATAAAAAAACTCTCACCCAAAGTGACCAGAGATGAGCAATACGACCGACCGGCCTAAAGGCAGGATGCTCCATGAAAGCGATCTGACGGAACTCCGGCAATTACTGACCGGCTTGCAGGACAACGGCCCTGCAACTCCGGCGATTCTGTTAAAGCCGCTTACCTTTCAGAAGGCCGTGGGCGGTATTGCCGCCGGGACAACGTTTCCGGTCGGCACGGCGCACGCTGTGATCCTGGAGCAGTTGGCCGAACTCCCGGCCCGCAAGAAACGCACACCCCAGGAAGGCAAGGACGGTACTGCGACCAAAACAAGCAAAGCCAAAGCGAACGAAGATATCCGGGTGATCGGCGTGACCGTCGGCGCGCTTTCCGACGGCGATCTGATTCCCGCGAATATCACGCTTTACCAACTGATGAAACTGATTTTCCAGAAACGGCCATGATCCTGACAGTAACGATCCGAGGTATTTGACGATGACCGAATCCCTGATTTTGCGTGGTCGTGGAATGTTCAGTAAGAACGGCGGGCAAGCGGAAGCGACGCAAATCTTCGCATCGCTTGCGGTGGCGGAAACGTACGCTTTGACGCATCCGAAAGCGAAGCCGGGCCAAATTCTGGCCGTCACCGGGGCAGCCGCCACGGACGCTTATCAGATTCAGTGGGACCGAAGCCTCAAGAAGATCAACTGCGACGGAACGGACACAGGCACTCTCTCGGCTTATGATGTCACCTTCGATCAGGGCGGTTTCAGCAATGCGGGTGATGCCCTGGCCTCGTTGTTCTACGTCAAACCCGCCGTCACGCTGACCGGCGGCGGAACGTTTGAAATCGGCCAGACGATCACGTCCGTCACGCTTAACTGGACGATCAGCGGCAGTAAGCCGCTGATTTCGCAGAGTCTCAACAACGGTATCGGCGCGATCACGCCTTTGACAACACGCACTTACACGCATTCCGGTCAGACCATCACAGCCAACAGAACCTACACGATCACGGTGGCCGACGATGCCAATACTGCGTCGGCCAACACAACCGTCACCTTTTCGCCGAAACGATATTGGGGCGTTTCCAATAAGACTACGCTGACGGACGCCGCTATTCTCGCTCTGTCGTCTGAGTTTTCGTCGAACCGCACCCAAAACCGCGTGCTCGACTGTACCGGCGGTGCCTATCTTTGGTTCGTATGGGAATCGAGTTACGGGGCCGGATCATTTGCGGTCAATGGGCTGCCGAATACGGCCTGGACGGTGACGACAAGGGATATGGTCAATGCTTCGGGTGCCACCCGGAACGTGCGGATGAGTCGTTCGGACAATCTGCTTTTCGGCAATGCTTACACGGTTGTGATCAGTTAAGGGAGCATTTCGGCATGGCGAACCTCACGGGGACAATTATTGCGGCGGAGGTCACCCCGGCGACCGATCAGGAGACCTTTGCCGTCGCTCACGCGAACTTTTTACGCGGCGGCTGCCATGCGTATGCGACTCTGGCCCAGCGCGACGCGATCACGCCGGAACGCCGGATGCTTTACGCCCCGGTTTACGTTCATGAAACCGGCAAGACGTATCGTCTGATCGGCGGTCTGACCAATACACACTGGGTTATCGATGCCGTAGCAGACGGTTCTTCCGTAAGAGAATTCGACGTAACAGCCGACGGCAGCAGTACGGAGTTCACGGTTACGCATGATCTGGCCAGTCGGAATTTACAGGTGTCTTTTGCGGACGTTACACTTCCGCAGCATCGAATTGTTTTTGTTCATTGGGAATATGTCACCGGCAACGCGATCCGGCTCATGCCGGACATCGTGTGGCCTGCCGGAAAAATCATTCGCATTTTTATCCGTTCATAACAACGCAAAACCAAGAAGGAGTCATTACCATGCCGGCGATTGAATTTGGAAATCACATTATGTTACCGGGCGATCCTGTGGAGGATTTCCATGCAACGCGCAGGCGGTACGTGCTGGATCAGATAGCCGCGAAACCGTCACTCGGCACGGGAACACCGACGGCTGTTGCCGCGACCGCTTCCGCAGGGAATGCAACCACTGCGGCACCGTTTAACCACGTTCACAATTACAGCTTTTATGCAACGGCACCAGCGGCACTGGGCACGGCAGCCGTTGGGACGGCAACGCTTCCCGCTCGCGGCGATCACGTTCATGCCATGCCGACCGCCTCACAAGTCGGTGCCGCTTCGTCAACCGATCTGACCAATCATGCGAATTCCACGATTCTTCACCTGCCCGCCGTGGCCGCGTCGGACAATAACAAGGTGCTGACCGCAGGTGCGGCGGGAGCCGCTCCGACCTGGCAGGCCGCGCAAACCGGCGTGACGCTTGGCACGGCGGTGGGAACGGCTGTTGCGGCGACGGCGGCGAATGGGACATCCGGTTCGGCGGCCAAAACCGACCACGTTCACAATTACGGATTCGATACGACGGCACCGGCAGCGGTTGCTGCGACCGCCGCCGTGGGGACGGCCTCCATGCCGGCGCGACGCGATCACGTCCACAATTACAGCTTTTACGCAACGGCACCTGCGGCACTTGGCACGGCGGCGGTTGGCACGGCATCGCTACCCGCTCGCGGCGATCACGTTCATCCCATGCCGTCGCTGTCGCAACTGGTTTCCAGCATCTATCGCGGGACGGTCACGGGCAACGGCACGCTCACGTCGTTGCCGGTAACCCACACTTTGAACTCGCAGGAACTCGACGTCAAAGTATGGACGAACACAACGCCGCCCAAACGCATCTATATGGATTACACGCCGACGGGCGCGAATACGTTCACGCTTGACTTCGCCGTCGCACCGTCGGCGACCGCTTCCTATAATGTCCTTGCGATCAAATGGGGGGCATGAGATGCCGATGGACTTTCGCAGTCAGATCGAACTGCCCGTACCCGCCGAGGACTTGAAATCGCCGGTCCGCAAGACGGAATTCGACGGGCATTGTATTTCCGCAAAACATATCGTGTCCGGCGTCATCGGCCAGCTTTGCGTCATGACTTCGCAGGGGCCGAAGATGATGTTCGCAAGAGTTCAATGTTCCGGCAGCTTTGACATGGAAACGCGATATTCCTCCCCCTGCTTTCTGGTTTATAACGATACGCCCCCGCAACCTTAACATGAAAAATCGAGACGATGGCCAAGCGGATCATTTACGAGAGCCAGATTGAACTGTCTGCGGCGGCTTCTGCGGACAAGGAGGCGGTTCGGCTCCAGGAATTCACGAGCCACGCCGACAATCTGTCCGTCCACCTTCCGCCCGGCGGCCAGGTCGGGCAGGTACTGGTTCAAACGGCGACGGGGCTCACCTGGAAATGGCCGCATATCAACTGTCCGAACGGCACCAACGCCGTCTTGATCTTCGAGGACAACCAGGTCGGCTTCCGCAGCGACATGATCCAGGGCGTCGATACGAATGTCTTGCGGGAGGTGGAAATTCTCTAGCCATGCGACAGGTCTATCTCACGCTTGCCGCCATCGTGCGCGACCAGGAGCATTATGTGAAGGAATGGCTGGCGTTTCATTATCTGGCCGGCTACGAACGGTTCGTAATCATTCTCCACAAATGCACGGACAAGACGGAAGCGAAAATCCGCGAACTGCCGTTTCAGGCAGGGATACATATTCATCATGTCGTCAACGACGAACAGTACGCCCAACTGGGCAGCTACGTCTGGTCGATCCGGAATTACGGCCCGTTCACCAAGTGGATGGCCTTTCTCGACAGCGACGAGTTTTTCTTTGCCACCCGGTCCAACGACATCAAGCCCGTCCTGGAACACTACGAGGAACACGGCGGAATCGTGGGCAACTGGTTGGAATTCGGGGCGAACAACCAGGTTGTCCGGCCCGAAGGTTTGTCGATCGAAACATTCACAAAACGGGCCGCCGACCATCATTCCTGCCATCAATCATTCAAAACGATTCTTCGCCCGGAATGTTTCAAGAAATTTCGTTCGCCGCATCTGGCCGAGACCGTTCCCTGGACCGTGACGCCGGACCACCGACATGTTCCCGATCACTGGACCTGGATCGGCGACCGCGAACCGGATTACGATGTCTTTCGGGTCAATCACTATCATGTCCGCAGCATGGAAGATTGGGTGGCCCGCTGGCGTCGCGGCAACTGCAACGATCCCAACCCGACCTACAATCTCGGCGCGAACACGTTCAAAGGCCGCGATCATGGTGCCGTGAGCGATTATTGCATTCTGCGTTACGCCGACAAACTGCGAACGTTGCTTCAAATTTGACATGCCGCAGGTTTCCTGCCATAGTGTCGAAACGCTCTTGACACCCCCAAAAATACCAGCACAGCGAAAGGAATATGATGACAGATCGCGGAACCTTGGACCAAGCCATATCACGACACAAAAGGAAACAATCCCCGACGGAACCCCGGCCGGAACCTGTTGTCGAACCGTTCCCTGAAATTCCGCCGGACAATCTTTCTCCGGCGGAAAGCCCAGATGAAGCAACGCACCCCGACGAGTCCACCGGTGTGGTTTCGTACCAGCCGGACGAATGGACGGAACCTGTCCCCGATCCCACGCCCGGCCCGGAACCGGGTCCCGAACGTGATCCCGGTTCAATACAACCGCCGCAATCGTTTTCGATGTACGCTCTGTCGATCGACGCGATTCTGCCTGGATTGCACGGAGGCATCCAGGTGGTTTATACCGCCCTTGACCATACACGCATGAGCTTTCTCTGTCATTCGATCCAGTCGATCGTGCCGGTGCCGGAAATCAAGAATCCGCAGTTGCGCCGCGTTTCGCTGTCGGACAAAGCCTGGGAATTGATTGGTGTGGATGAAGGACACCGGCCTGTCTCAATGTCCGAGCAGGAATGGGAGCTGCGGCTGCTGCATTACGTTCTTCCCGAAGTGGAGCGGATGCGGAAGGAATGGTTGGGTATTGGCGAACGTGTCAGGGAATCCATCCCCAATCCCGTGGAAAAATTCTTTTTCGATATCCTGTTGCAGGGGAGAACGGACAGGTTGTCCGTTATTGAACGAATGCGGCAAATCACGGACGAGAAGTCGCTGACTCGCGACACGGATCATGTCCTGTTGGTGTCCCATGAAACGGCAAGTGCCGTGGTGGTGACCTACGTGGCCTGAAGTTTTACACGGCGTGTAAAACTCTTTTGATACAATCGGGTGAGTATTCCAAACGAGCGGGGAAACCTTATGCCGGACACAATGACATTTCGGGATCGGATCAAGGTCGCCTGTCTCCAAAGCTGCATTGAGGCTGGGCTTAACGAAGAGCAAATGATCGGGGCGTTTCAGGCGGCGATCACTTACCTTCGTTCCGGCGGCACCAAGGAGGCGGGGCTGATCGGTCCGTCCTGGTCGATTTTGAAATCGCTCGGTTCTCTGGGCGTTTTGGGACTGGGATTGGGACTTCCGGTCGCCGGACTGGGTGCCGCCGCACTCGGCAATATCGGTGGCAATGCGGCGCGAAATATCTCTGTGGGCCGGTTGCCGTCGGCGGAAGAGATCAAGACGCTCGATGAAATCGCCGCCATGAACCGAACGCGGGACGAAATCCAGAGCAGACTTACGGACGCCGATGCGGAAAAGAAACGCAAGGCCAAACCCTCGGTACGGAAAATGTTTTGATTAAGCGCAGATCGCAAAGTGAAAAACGCAAAGATTAGTCGGCAGTAGGAAGTTTGAAGTAACTTATAATTTCCAACTTCAAACTTCCCACTTATAACTTCCTACTCGTCACTCACCACTCCCATGCGCCCCAAACCTGATGACTTGCCAAAAGCCCTGCAATCCGTTGCGGGGAACCCCGGCCTGGAATTCATGCTGGGACTGGATTTACCGTTCCCGATCGCCTGTGCTTCAACGCCGGTTCTGAAACCGGAGGAGATGGCGACGATTCCGTTTCAGCCGAATTTTCACACCACCGTCCTTGACCTGGACAACAAAGAAGACTGCGAGGAATACGAACGGGTCATGGGCTATCATGCCGCCGGGTACGGAATGCGGATTGTGCATCTCGAACGCATCCTCGTCAATAAGATCAAAACCGTTCAAGGGAAAAAGATACGTCGCAAGGTGCGTCGCATCTTTTTGGAATACTTTGCACCCTATCGCGTTTTCCCGCAACAATAAGAGACGGAGTCATGCCGAACCACACGCTATTGGCCAACATCGGTTCTATGGGTTCCCGTACCGGCTCTTTGGCTTCCCGCGCCGGCTCGCAGTTGACCGATACGCTAAGAAAAACCGTCGAACCTTTCCAACGCACCGAAGCGCAGCGGGACGCGGCGCGAGTCTTGGGAACGCTGGGTCTTACGTCGCTGGGCTTCGGCGGCGCGGCGGCACTGGCCATGTCGCTCCGTCGCAAGAACGAACGCAAGCTGCTCGACGAACAGCGGGCCAGGGCCTTGCTGCATGTCCCCGTCTATGACGAAGCGTCTGCTGGCAAAGCGGAAAAGCGGGCGTTCTTTCCCTGGAACACTATGGGGAAAGGTTGGAAGGCACTGGCCCCCAAACCTCTGGTTCCGCTCGTCAAAAATCATTGGGGCAAAGGTTTGGGACTCCTGGGCGGCGGTGGGCTGGCGGTCGCAGGTCTGACATCGGAATCGCAAACCGCCGAAGGTCAGAGTGAAGCAAATCCGTTCCGGCGTGCCTGGAACGATGCGTCGGGACTGGCCTCGCATCTTCCCGGAATCGGCGGAGTCGCGGACGGGCTGCGCAGCGAAAAGAAAAAACTCACCGACCTCGCCGCAACGATTCGCGGGGAACATGCGACGAATGTTCCGTCGGTTCCCTGGTTCGTGCCCGGTGCCATTGCGACGACGATGCTGGGACTCGGCAGCGGCTATACGGGCGTGAATGCAATCACCGATTCTCTGGCGAAACGGAAGCTGGCCAGAAAAAAGCAAAAGGCGAAGGAATCGCTGGAGTCCGCCCTGGCCGCCGAACAGCATTCCAAACTCGGTGCCGTCATGAACGCTTTTATTGACGCTTGTGAGGAAGCGGCACCGTCGGTCAAGGAGGCGTCGCTTGTGGAATGGTATCTCGCCGCACTGGGTGCCGCCGCCGTTTCGGGTGGTATGGCCGGGGCGTACAACGGCTACCAGGAAGCCGGGCAGAAGCACCGGCTTGCGGCCTTGAACCGGATTCGGCATCTGCAACTGGCCAAACGGCGGAACGAGGATTTGATGCTGGTTCCCGAACCGCGTTCGTTCCCGGCCTCGTCCACGCCGGAACCGGAGGAAGGCCGGGAACCCAAGTCGGCGGGGCTACCGGGCTGGTTTTGCAAGACGGCGATCGGTCCTGTCCGCAGCGTCGCACAAAGATTATTTCAAAATCGCACGGTCGGCAACGCGGTGAACAACGTGGTGAAAGGCAGTGCCAAAGGACGGCAAACAGGCTTTGGTTATGGTGTTCGGCGAGGCAGAGCCTACAATACCCATAGCGGTTACGTACCGCCCCAAAGTCGGGCGACTGCCCGGACGATGCCGCACCTGTCCGCTCATCCGAATCCGGGAGCAAGCGTTCACGTCCCGCCCGTAACACCGCCCGGCCCGGTTGCGGCGGGAGGCGGTGCCGTGGATAGCGCGATCCGCAACGTTTTTTATCACGGTCCCAAAAAAGCGGTCACTTCCCTACCAAAATTTTTCCGACACGCACCGGGTGCCGTCGGAACCGCAACCAAGCCGTTGGGAACTTTCGCGAAACGCAACCCGATCGCAACGACCCTGGGCATCGGACTTGGCACCGGCGAACTCGGCGGACGCATCCTGGACTATAACCAACTGCCCGGCGGCGACTGGAAACCGTCGGAATGGTTCATGAGTCGCTTCCGAGATCACCGTCACCTGAACGATGCGCTGGGCAACCCGATTCACGGGACACACCGCTTGTTCAGTGCCGATCCCAAAGAGAATCCGGAAATGCAATGGAGTTGGAACCCGTTGGCCGGTCTGGGTTCCGAAGGCGGCTTGCGCGGGTTCGGCTGGCGGTTCCGCCAAAAACCGCGAACTCGCAACGTTGTTCACCTGCCCGACGCCAGGCCGGACGCGATGGAGCTTGTGAAGAACAATACCGATCCTTCGATCATCGCGCGAAGAAATTTCAACGGGCGGATGAACCCGCAATTTCACACCCAGCAGTAAATCATGAACCCATTCCTGATTCGCGAGCCCGACGAATTCAGCGCAGAGCGCAAAGTGCAGAGCGCAAAGTGGGAAGGTGCGATCCCGAATCACGCTACGTCCCGTTCTCCAAACTCTGCTCTTTCATTGCCACATGCAGGCAGCACAACACCAAACCACTCTGCGCTCTGCACTTTGCACTCTGCGCTTCCTGTAACGTATCGTTCTTTCGGCGATGTCGGCGCGACGCGCAGGGCGATCTTTGATCGTGTGCAGCAGGCGGCATCGTGTCTCAGCGTTGTCGATAATCCGCGATATGCACTCTCTTTGGCCGACGTGCATTACGCGGAGCAGGACGATCCGACGCCGGACGACATCAAACACACGCTGTTGGAAAACGGCACGATTGCGAAAACACTCAGAGGCACATGGACATTGACGGATAAGACAACAGGCCAACAGAGCCATAGGAAAACCGTTGTTGCCAAAGTGCCGTATCTGCTCGACAACGGAACGTTTTTGCGCAACGGCACCAAGTATGTGCTGCGCAATCAATCCCGGCTCTTGCCCGGTGTTTATGCCCGTCGCAAGGAAAACGGCGAGCATGAGGTTCATGTCAACGCCGACATGCGGGACGGAGCGATTCATCATTACGGTCTGGATGCGGAAACGGGCCGGCTTCATGTGACCGTATCGGGCTCGAAAACGCCGATCTACGGATTGGCCAGGTCGATGGGTGCCACCGACGAGGAAATGATCACAACCTGGGGTGAGGAGTTATGGCGTGTCAATCAGAAAAAGTTCCAGGAGTCCCAAATATCGAAACTCTACGAAAGACTGGCTCGCGGGAAGAAAGAAGCGAAGACCGACCGCGAAAAGATGGACGGAATTCGCGAATCGCTCGAACGCATCAAACTCAATCCTGAAGTCATGGAAGCGACGCTGGGCAAACCTTACGACCATCTCGACAAGGACGTACTGCTCAAGGCCACGAAAAAGCTGATCGGCATTTCACGCGGCGAAGAGGAGTCCGACGACCGCGACAACCTGGCGTTTCAGGAAGTTTACGGCCCCGAAGATATTTTCGAGGAACGGCTGGCGAAGGATTCCGGTGCGTTTCGCCGGATGCTGCTCAACAATCTGACGTACCGTTACGGCGGTAACATTGAGAAATTACCGGCGGGTGCCTTATCCAAGCAGATCGACGGTGCGATCCTGAGCAGCGGCCTTGCGAACGGGCCGGAAGAGATTAACCGGCTTGAAATTTTTGACAAGGCGTATTCGCTGACGAAACTTGGTCAGGGCGGCGTGCCAAGTATCCAGAGCATCCCCGATGAAAGTCGTGACATTCATCCGAGCCAACGGGCCTATATCGACCCGTCGCGAACACCGGAATCGTTGCGTGTCGGCGTGGACACCTATCTTGCAACGGCCTGTGTGAAAGGTTCCGATCGCAGACTGTATGCACCGGTCATCGACCGTAACGGCGAACAAAAAATGCTCCGGCCGCGCGATCTGCTGCGTGCCACGGTTGCCGTGTCTTCGGAATTCAAGCGTGCCGCCGACGATGATTACATACCCGTGATGCAGAACGGCAAAGAAGACCTGGCACGCAAAGACGAAGTGGATTACTTGATTCCGAACTTCGAGGGAGCGTTCTCGCCGCTGGCCAATCTGATACCGTTCAAGTCGGCGGCCCAGGGAAACCGCGTTGCCATGGGATCGCGTATGCTGACGCAGGCGTTGCCGCTGAACAACGGCGAGGCACCGCTGGTCCAATCCGGGGTTCCCGGTCAGCCGGGTCGCAGTTACTATCAGGAATTTTCCAAAGACGCAGGGGCGGTGTTTGCGGATCAGTCAGGGACGGTACTTGAGGCGACGGATCGCCATGTTTTGATTGAAAACGCCGATGGAACGAAACGGAAGGTGAACCTTGAGCGTTATCAACCGAGCAACAGAAAGACGTGGACTGGTAATACGCCGATGGTCACTGTCGGCCAGCGTATCAACCCCGGCGACATCATTGCCAAGAGCAATATGACGGACGATCAGGGGCAGATCGCTCTTGGTATGAACGCCAACGTGATTATGATGCCGTGGCGCGGCATGAACTTTGAGGACGGGATGCTGATTTCGGAATCGTTCGCCAAACGCATGACTTCGCAGCACATGTACCAGAACCGGATCGATTGGTCGCCGGAGTACAAACAGGGCAAACACGCTTTCATGGGGATATTCCCCTCGACGTTCAACAGGCGGCAGCTTGACCGCATGGATGAAAACGGAGTTGTCCGTGTCGGCGAGACCGTGAAGTCCGGCGATCCGCTGATCCTGGCGGCGCGTTCCACGGAAGGCGGCAAAAAGAAGGGCAAACGCAAACTGTTCTCCGATGCGACGCTGACCT
>Ga0082212_10004483_pt1 | contig 19356 bp, 15 predicted proteins | sample TergutNt197P3_FD_71548 | JGI IMG/M metagenome (GOLD analysis project Ga0082212, IMG submission 71548) | Neocapritermes taracua P3 segment gut microbial communities from Petit-Saut dam, French Guiana - Nt197 P3 | ecosystem: Host-associated > Arthropoda: Insects > Digestive system > Gut ... | reverse complement strand
TCTGTCCCGGCTGTGGGGCCTGTACTAATGTATGCCCTGCAAATGCGCTGAAGATGGACAATGACAAAGAGGGTTTATATCGCCCTGCTTTAAATGCCGAAATGTGTACGAATTGCGGAAAGTGTATTTCTGTTTGTATGCATAAAGCTCGTTTTTTTCTGGATGATACGGAAGCATTCTTTGATGCGCTTGCAAACGGTGAGGATGTTTGTGTTATTACTGCTCCTGCGATAAAAACCAATTTTCCTGCCTACAAACGCCTGTTTACGTATCTTAGGCGTCTTGGAGTCAAAAAAATATATGATGTATCCTTAGGTGCGGATATTTGTATCTGGGGGTATCTTAGGTATATTGAAAGTGGAAATACACACCCTATTATTGCACAGCCGTGTCCGGCGATTGTTTCTTATTGCGAGACGCACAATCACAGGCTTTTGAGAAATCTCTCTCCTGTCCATAGCCCAATGGGTTCTCTTGCTGTTTATATGAGAAATTACGAGGGAATCAGCGGGAAAATTGCTGCTCTTTCACCTTGCATTGCAAAAGCCAATGAATTTAGCGCAATAGAAACCATTGATTACAACGTCACATTTGAAAAACTGTTCAATTACATCGACGAACGCGGCATAAACTTGCCTATGCAGCCTTCAGGCTTCGATCACTACGACTGTGCGCTGGGCAGTGTTTTTTCCACGCCGGGAGGACTTAAGGAAAACATTGAGTTTTTCCTTGGCAGTTCCCTTAGCATAGACCGCGCTGAAGGCAAGCATGTGGTGTACCGTAAACTGGACGAGTACGAAGAGCAGCAGGGAATGGAACTGCCCGACGTATTCGACGTGCTGAATTGTGAAGAGGGCTGCAACATGGGCCCCGCAAGCGGGAATCAAAGCAGCTTTTTCCATGTGGGCCGGGCAATGGACAGGGCGAGGAAAGCTGCGCGGGAAGGTCGCGATGCCAGATATTTCGAAGCGCTTTACAATGAATACGACACCAAACTGCAGCTGGAACATTTTCTTCGCAGATACTCGCCTATGCCAGTATCTACCCTTCGAATAACGGAAGCTGACATCGAACAAGCGTACATGCTGATGAACAAGGACACTGAGACGAAGCGCAAATTCGATTGCGGCGCCTGTGGATCCGACACGTGCCTCGGCATGGCGCGCAAACTTGCACTGCACGTGAACATTCCTGAAAATTGCTTGCAGAGCAGCCGCTTGAAAATCGAAAAGGAGCAACAAGTGCTTGAGGAGCTTCACAGAATCAACTTGGACAATGCTGAAGAGATAGAGCGTGACATTGACCGGATAAAAGGCTATGTGGATCAGTTGTGGTCCAACATCGGTGCTGTGAACAGTACCATATCTGGATTTGACAAGGTTGAAAATATTATCAACAGTATATCGTTTCAGATCAATATCATTGCAATTAACGCGTCAATTGAGGCGGCAAGGCTTGGAGAGGTAGGCAAAGCGTTCAGCGTCATCGCTGAAGAGGTGCGCAAGTTGGCAAAGGTTACACAGGAAACCATGACGGAAAACCACACCGTATTCACAGGTGCCACGAGCACGATGGGCGATATGAATGCGATGATAAAACAGATTCTAGACTCTGTAACATCGGCCTATAACAGGATACAGGAAATAAACCGCGCAAATGCGGAGAATAGTGACGCAGGCTGATTCCTATTGCATTATTAGCGTTTTTATGTTAAAATTCTACTTGTGTATATATGAAACAGGGTGACACAGGCAGGGTGACACAGGAACCGTCCCCTTTTGTCACATGGGGGTTCAAATGACTATCAGCGACATAAAAAACATTCTTGACTGCACGATCCTTTGCGGCGAGGATCAACTTGGTACCGACATAAATACTGCCGACGGCGCGGACATGATGTCTGACGTGCTTGCTTTCGCAAAGGAACACGGAGTGCTGCTTACCGGGCTTGTCAACTCGCAGGTAGTACGCACTGCTGAAATGATGGACATGACGTGCATCGTTTTCGTGCGCGACAAGACGCCCGACCAATCCATAGTGGATCTTGCTGACAATTGCGGGATAGTTATTATGAAAACACGGGAAATGATGTTCTCTGCATGCGGAAAGCTGTACGAAGCCGGCATTCGCAGCGAGGCGAGCAGCATATGAATGCGATTGAACTCAAATATGCTATCCCGGGAGATGATTTCACACGGGCGGGCGAAGCGTCGTCCGCGATAAAAATGCGCCTGAAACAGATGGGCTTTGACCCTGGATTCATCCGGCGCGTGGCGATAGCCGTCTATGAGGGTGAAATAAACATGGTCATTCATGCGAACGGTGGCGAGATTGCAGTCAACATATCTCCGGAAAGCACCGACATAACCTTGATTGACGACGGCCCTGGGATTCCGGATGTTGAAAAAGCCATGCAGGCCGGGTTTTCTACTGCGCCGGAAAATGTCCGCAACCTCGGGTTTGGCGCCGGGATGGGGCTGCCCAACATGAAGAAGTACACAGACGAGATGGATGTCCAGTCGGAAGTCGGCATAGGCACGACAGTAAGGATGAAGATATATGCAAACGCAACTTGAGCAACATGACCCTTTTTTCCATTCGGTTCATTTGGAACAGGATTTGTGCAAAGGGTGCATCAACTGCATCAAACGTTGCCCTACCCAAGCGATAAGAGTGCGAAGCGGCAAGGCGAACATTACCAAGGAATTCTGCATCGACTGCGGTGAGTGCATTCGAATATGCCCCCACCACGCAAAGAAAGCTGTTTTTGACCCATTCGACGTTCCAGGAAAGTTTGAATACACAGTGGCTCTGCCGGCACCGTCGCTTTTCGGGCAGTTCAACAACCTTGACGACCCGGCAATCGTACTGCAGGGTCTGCTCGACATTGGCTTTGACGACGTGTACGAGGTGAGCGCCGCAGCAGAATTGGTATCTGAACTGACACGCAACATGATTGCCGAAGGAAGCTGCCCTTTGCCGGTCATATCGTCGGCGTGCCCTTCTGTTGTGAGGCTTATCAGGGTTCGGTTCCCCAGCCTGCTAGAGCTTATGCCCACCCTGAACCCACCCATAGACATTGCGGCAGCAGCAGCGTCGCGCATAGCAATGGAAAAAACAGGGCTGCCTCGCAACAAGATAGGAGTCATATTCATTTCACCGTGCCCGGCAAAAGTCACGGCGGTGTATTCCCCTCTTGGCATGGAAAAATCAGAAGTTGACGCCGTTTTTGCCATAAGCGACGTTTATCCTCGCCTGCTTCATGTCATGAAGCACGACGTTAGCAGCGGGGTAACGTCAAAGAGCGGCAAAATAGGCATTGGTTGGGGCGGTAGCGGCGGCGAAGCCAACGCTCTATTAAACGACAACTGCCTTGCTGCTGATGGCATAGAGAACGTCATACGGGTACTTGAAGACTTGGAAGACGGGAAGCTTCAAGCGGGGCTTGAGTTCATCGAACTGAACGCCTGCGCGGGAGGTTGCGTAGGAGGGGTGCTGACCGTTGAAAACCCGTTCATCGCAAAGACAAAGCTCAAGCGCCTGAGGAAGTACATGCCGGTGGCTGTCAGCCATCTGGAAGGTACTGTGCCTGACGGGGCGTACCAGGATTTCCCCATCAAGTACGAACCTGTATACAGGCTTGGGGAAGGCATCGAGGAGAACATCGCACTTATGGCCAAAGCAGAGGAACTGATGTCACGGTTGCCTGACTTAGACTGCGGCTCCTGTGGGGCTCCAACTTGCGAGGCGTTTGCAAAGGACGTGGTTTGCGGCATTGCAAAGGAAAAGGAGTGCATTCATCTTTTGCGTGACTATTTACATAAATTATCCAGCGAAATTGGCGATTAGTTATTTCATTTCATAATAATCGGAGGAGGGATTATGCTTGTCGGGGAATTGGCGAGCCTGCCGGGATTTGTTCTGGTAAATAATGGAGAAGAACCTGAGAGGAGCATCGAAAGCGTCTACTGCTGCGACTTGCTCAGCCTTGTTATGGGCCGGGCACCGGCCGGGGGTGCTTGGGTTACTGTCATGGGCAATGTCAATTCAGTGGCGGTCGCTGTGCTTGCCGACGTTGCCTGTGTCGTCCTTGCTGAGGGTGCAGCTTACGACGACGTTGCTGAACACCGTGCCAAAGACAAGGGGGTGGCGCTGTTCAAAACCGATTTGCCAGTTTTTGACGCAGCGCTTTTGATTCACAGCATGCTTGGCAATCGTGATGATTAAACTCTCCTACGACTTGCATATCCATTCCTGCCTGTCGCCCTGCGCGGACGACGACATGACCCCTGCAAACATAGCGGGCATGGCATACGTCAAGGGGCTTGATGTCATAGCGCTTACAGACCACGGTTCAGCGCTTAACTGTCCCGCATTGGCAAAAGCCGCAGAAAAGTACGGCATCACTTTCATACCCGGCATGGAGGTCTGTACATCAGAAGAAATACACGTTGTCTGCTTGTTCCCTGACCTTTCGAATGCATTAAAAGCGGGCAACGACGTGTACAGCCGCCTGCCTGACATAACTGGCGGAAGAGGCTTGTTCGGGCATCAGCTTGTTATGGACGAAGGCGACAACGTTACTGAGAGCGTTGAACGCCCACTGTGGCTGCCCACGACGTTAAGCTTTGACGAACTTTTCGCGTTGGTAGAGAGCTGCTGTGGCGCATTTATCCCTGCGCACATAGACCGGCCTTCCGCAAGCGTACTCTCACAGCTGGGTTTTGTGCCGCCGGGCAGCCGTTTTTCCTGCGCAGAGGTCAGCAATGTTTTAAACTTGCCGTCAGTACTGGCCAAGCACGATTATCTGCGGGGATGCAACTTCATTTGCTCATCCGACGCACACTCGCTTGGGCAAATTAACGAAGCAAACAACTTCATCGAAACCGAGTCGCGAGGGCCTGACGACATTTTAAAAAGCCTGCGCAATCTGAAACCGACTTAAAACAACAAAAACCGATAAAGTTGTAGATTTTTTCGTGATAATTTGTTAAAATGTCATCATCAACCAAACAACCAATAAGGAGGAACAGCAATGGCAAAAAAGATAAGCCAAATCCCGTTTAAGGGAACACCGGAGCAGGAGGCGGAACTTTTAAGGATAATAGACGCCCACGCAGCAGCCAGAGGTGAACTGATGCCTATCCTGCAAGAGGCACAGGATGTTTACGGGTACTTGCCGATAGAGGTGCAGACTATAATTGCGAAACGCATGGGCATACCACTTGAAGAGGTTTATGGCATCGTAACGTTCTACACGCAGTTTTCCTTGGAACCCAAGGGCAAATACAACATTATGGTTTGCCTGGGCACTGCGTGCTACGTGCGCGGCGCCGGCGAGATATTGGAACGAATGAAAGAACGGCTCGGCATTGAGGCAGGAGGCTGCACCATAGACGGGAAGTTTTCGCTTGAGGCGTGTCGGTGCATCGGTGCATGCGGGTTGGCTCCTGTCCTGATGGTAAACGAAGAAGTCTACGGGCGGCTTACGGTCGATGACGTAGACAGGATTGTAGCGAAGTATGAGTAATGGAAGAATTGTCGCTAAATGTGCTTGACGTCGCGCAGAACGGTATAGCGGCGGCAGCTACCCTTATGGAGATTTCGGTGACAGCAGACAGTGGCGAAGACTCCCTTGTGATAGAAATCAAGGACAACGGGCGCGGAATGACCCCAGAGCAGCTTGAGTCGGTGGAAGACCCTTTTTTCACCACCCGGACTACTCGGCCTGTTGGGCTGGGGGTGCCACTGTTCAAGATGGCTGCAGAGCAGAGCGGAGGACGCTTCGAGATCGTTTCGAAGCAAGGCACCGGAACGGCGGTCAGAGCAGAATTCGGACTGACTCACATAGACCGTGTGCCGCTTGGCGACATCAATTCGACCATACATACCCTAGTAACGTTCAACCCAGGCATAGATTTCGTCTATTCCTACACGGCAGACGGCGCAGGGTTTACGCTGGACACAAGAGAGTTCAAAGAAATCTTGGAGGGGGTGCCCCTCGACAACCCCGAGGTTTCAGCATATATCAAGGAATATCTAATAGAAAACATGAAAGAAATCGGATTTGAGGTTTAAGTAAATTTCAATAAAAAGACTAACAAGAAAGGTGTGATAGAATGAAAACATTAGCTGAACTGCAGGCCATAAGGGACAAGATGCAAACGCAAGTCGGGCTGCGTCAGGACGGCGAGGCAAAGACAAGGGTCGTTGTGGGCATGGCTACCTGTGGCATAGCGGCGGGGGCCCGCCCCGTGTTGAACGCTTTCGCGGAACTTGTCCAGCAGAAAGGCATGACCAACGTAATGGTGACTCAGACAGGCTGCATCGGGCTTTGCCAGTACGAACCGATAGTTGAGATAACGGCACCGGGGCAGGACAAGGTGACCTATGTGAAAATGGACGCAGACAAGGCCAGAGAGGTTGTAGAACAGCACCTTAAGCGTGGCGTTGTAATAGGAAAATATACCGTCAACGCTGAAGACGTTGCAAAATAAAGGAGGAAAAAATAATGTATCGTTCACATGTTTTAGTTTGCGGCGGAACGGGCTGTACCTCCTCTGGGAGCAGGGCTGTAATTAAGAAGCTGGAGGAAGAAATCGTTGCCCTCGGGCTGTCCGAAGAGATACAGGTCGTGCAGACAGGTTGTTTCGGGCTGTGCGAAATGGGCCCGATAATGATCGTCTACCCGGACGGCAGCTGCTACTCAAAGGTCAGGGAAGAAGACATCCCAGAAATAGCGTCCGAGCATCTACTCAAAGGGCGCCCGGTGGAACGGCTGCTCTTTGTCGAGATGGCAGAAGGGGAGGGCATACGTTCGCTCAATGACACCAATTTCTACAGAAAGCAGCACCGCATCGCTTTGCGCAACTGTGGCGTCATCAATCCGGAGGTCATAGATGAGTACATCGCCTATGACGGGTACATGGCACTCGGCAAGGTCATCACGGAGATGGCGCCGGGCGATGTTATCCAATGCATAAAAGACAGCGGTTTGCGGGGCAGAGGCGGAGCCGGCTTTCCAACAGGCCTGAAGTGGGGTTTCGCGAGCAAGTATGATGCAGACCAAAAGTATGTCTGCTGCAACGCCGACGAAGGCGACCCTGGCGCATTCATGGACCGCTCTGTGCTTGAGGGAGATCCCCACGCCGTGCTGGAAGCAATGGCGATAGCCGGATACGCCATTGGAGCGACGCAGGGGTACATATACATACGCGCCGAATACCCGATTGCTGTCAAACGCCTAGAAATTGCCATAGAGCAGGCTAGGGAATACGGCCTTCTGGGGAAAAACATATTAGGCACCGACTTCTGCTTTGACCTAGATTTAAGGCTTGGCGCCGGTGCATTCGTCTGTGGCGAGGAAACCGCGCTGATGGCGTCAATCGAAGGCAAACGCGGCGAGCCGCGCCCCCGGCCCCCGTTCCCGGCTGAAAAGGGCCTCATGGACAGACCCACAGTGCTCAACAATGTTGAGACCTACGCCAACATACCGCAAATTATCCTAAATGGCGCCGATTGGTTCGCGTCAATGGGTACTGAGCGCTCTAAAGGCACAAAAGTGTTTGCACTTGGCGGCAAGATTAACAACACCGGGCTTGTGGAAGTGCCTATGGGCACCACCTTGCGTGAGATTATTGAAGAAATCGGCGGCGGCATACCGAACGGAAAGAAATTCAAAGCAGCTCAGACTGGCGGCCCATCGGGAGGATGCATCCCGGTGGAGCACATCGACACCCAGATCGATTACGACAACTTGGTAGAGATAGGGTCAATGATGGGTTCCGGCGGCATGATAGTCATGGATGAAGACAACTGTATGGTGGACATAGCCAAATTCTTTTTGGACTTTACCGTAGACGAGTCCTGCGGGAAATGCGTCCCCTGCCGAATAGGCACAAAGCGCATGTACGAGATGCTTGAAAAGATAACGTCCGGCAGGGGCGAGCTTGAGGATCTTGACAAGCTTGAAAAACTCTGCTTTCATATAAAGAACAATGCGCTTTGCGCACTGGGGCAGACAGCGCCAAACCCGGTGCTGTCGACCATGAGGTACTTTCATGACGAGTACGTCGCCCACGTTGTTGAAAAAAGGTGCCCGGCGGGAGTATGCAAAGCATTGATGTCCTACCACATCGGCGACCTGTGCATCGGCTGCACTGCCTGCGCCAAAGCTTGCCCGGTTGACGCCATATCAGGCGTGGTCAAAGGCAAGCACACGATAGACCAGTCGAAGTGCATCAAGTGCGGGGCGTGCATGAAGGCTTGCAGGTTCAACGCGGTTACAAAAGGGTAACTTAGGTAGAATGAGAAAGGAATAAAACTATGGTTAACATAAAGATTAACGGAATTACAGTAAGCGTACCTGAAGATTCCACGGTGCTTGAAGCAGCAAGACTGGCGAACATACGGATTCCCACCCTGTGCTACCTAAAGGAGATAAACGCCATCGGTTCCTGCCGCATTTGCGTTGTGGAGGTAAAGGGCGCAAAAACCCTAGTGGCTTCCTGCGTACATCCTGTCAGTGAAGGGATGGAGGTGTTCACTTCCACTCCGGAGGTGTTGGAAAGCCGCAAACAGACTTTGGAACTGATACTGTCAGACCATGACAGAAGATGCCTGAGCTGCGTTAAAAGCAATAGGTGCGAGCTTCAGGCTTTGGCGAGCGAGCTGGGCGTGGACGACGAGGGTGCCTACGACGGAGAGAAAACCACGCATGAAATAGACTTCAGCACCAAGCACATGTATAGGGATAACAACAAATGCGTTGTATGCCGCCGTTGCGTGGCAGCCTGCGACAAATTACAGAGCGTAGGTGTGCTCGGCACCAACGACCGGGGGTTTGTGACAAAAGTCGGCTGTGCATTCGACATGGATCTTGATGAGACAGCATGCGTGTCCTGTGGCCAATGCATTGTGGCATGCCCCACCGGCGCACTATCCGAGGTGGACAACACCCACGAAATATGGGCAGCACTCGCAGACCCGACGAAGCATGTAGTCGTGCAGACAGCGCCGTCGGTGCGCGTCACGCTGGGGGAAGAATTCGGATTGCCCATCGGCACCAACGTTCAGGGCAGGATGGCCGCAGCACTGCGCCGTTTGGGCTTCGACAAGGTGTTTGACACCGACTTCGCAGCGGACCTCACCATTATGGAAGAGGCCACCGAACTGCTTGAGCGGGTAAAGCACAAAGGGACACTGCCAATGATAACCTCCTGCTCGCCGGGCTGGGTCCGGTTTTGTGAGCAGTTCTATCCAGACATGATCCCCAACCTTTCCACGTGCAAATCGCCACAGCAGATGTTTGGGGCAATTGTCAAAAGCTACTATGCCGAAAAAACAGGCATCAGCCCCAAAGACATAGTGGTTGTGAGCATAATGCCCTGCGTGGCGAAAAAATTCGAGCTCACCCGTGACGACCAAGCAGCAAACAATGTGCCGGACGTTGACATCTCTGTTTCCACAAGGGAGCTTGGGCGCATGATAAGGAAAGCCGGCATCCAATTCGCGGACCTTCCGGACGAAGAATTCGACAGCCCTCTTGGGCTCGGAACCGGCGCAGGCCACATATTCGGTGCTACCGGCGGGGTCATGGAGGCAGCGCTTCGCACAGCCGTCGAAACACTGACCGGTGAGCGCCTTGACGCACTCGAGTTCGAGCAGGTGCGCGGCACAGACGGAATAAAGGAAGCGTCCTACAGCGTCGCGGGCCTAGATGTGAAAGTCGGCATAGCAAACGGCCTTGGAAATGCGAGGAAGCTGCTGGATTCTGTTAAATCAGGAGAGAAGCAGTACCATTTCATAGAAATCATGGCGTGCCCCGGCGGCTGCGTAAACGGCGGCGGCCAGCCTGTGCAATTCGCAGAAGTGCGCAACTTCACAGACCTCAAGGCACTCCGTGCAAAAGGGCTCTATGACCAAGATCAAACCGAAGAATTAAGGCGTTCCCACGACAACCCCGACATCAAAAAACTGTACGAGGAATACTTGGGTGAGCCGGGCGGGTACAAATCTCACCATCTCCTCCACACGTCGTACAAGGCAAGAAACGCCTATTAACGATTAACGGCTTGCAGGTCTAGCGCTTTGACAAAAAACGAATTCACAAATTAAAAGGAGCAGCCCAACAGGAGCTGCTCCTTGATGTCTATTTCCTTTTGCTGATAGGCATGTAGTCGAGGGGTTTCTGCACACAAATGTAAGCAGGCCGGATGAGCCGTTTGCCCGCAATCAGCTCTTCCATGCGGTGGGCGCACCAGCCCGAAAGCCTCGCCGTGGCAAAAAGAGGCGTTGAAATGTCGATAGGAATATTGAGCGCATTGTAAACGAACCCCGAATACAAGTCAACATTAGCAGGCATCGGCTTGTCTGTGCCCTTCACTTCTTTGTACAAGACAGGTGCCCGCTTTTCAATGAAGTCGCAGAGCATGAAATCGTCAAGCAGCTGCTTGTCCGCAGCAAGCTCCTTGGCCATGCCTTTGAGGATGACTGCCCTTGGGTCTGATATGGTGTACACAGCGTGCCCGAGCCCGTATATGAGCCCGCTCCCGTCATTCGCCTCGCCCTTCAGGACTTTTATCAAATATTTCTCAACTTCTTTGTGGTTTGTAATGTCTTTCACGTTTTTCTTCAGATCTGATATCATTTTCAGGACGGCCAAGTTCGCACCGCCGTGCTTTGGTCCTTTGAGGGAGCCGATAGCGGCAGAAATCACAGAATAAGTATCAGAGTCGGTTGAAGAAAGCAGGTGGGTGGCAAAGGTGGAATTGTTCCCGCCCCCGTGCTCCGCGTGGAGCATTAGGGAAATGTCCAAAAGCTTAGCCTCAAGTTTTGTGAATTCGCCCGTAGGCCTTGTCATCCTAAGTATGTTCTCCGCCGTAGAGAGCGCAGGAAGAGGGTTGTGTATATGCATGCTTTCGTTGTCGAAATACGATTTTTTTGCTTGATATGCATAAGACACCAAGGGAGGGAAATACCCCATGAGCATAATCGACTGGCGCAGGACGTTCGGTATTGAAAGATCGTCAGGCGTCGGGTCGTAGGAATACAAGGCGAGTACGCTCCTGGCAAGTTTGTTCATAATGTTCGCTGATGGCGCCGTCATGATCATGTCTCTTGCAAACCCGACGGGCAGCTCCCGGTGCGAGCTTAAAAGCTCATTAAACTCTGCTAGCTGCTTCTTGTTTGGCAGGTCTCCGAACAGAAGCAGGTACGAGATTTCTTCGAAGCCAAACCTGTCCTCAGCGATGCAGTTCTTCACAAGGTCCTCCACGTCGTAGCCCCTGTAAAACAGTTTTCCCTCTACAGCAACCTTTTCGTTCTTCTCGTTAATCTTGTACCCGTCGACAGCACCAATCCTTGTCAACCCTACAACCACTCCGGTTCCGTTGGCGTTCCGCAGGCCCCTTTTAACGTCATGCTTGATGAACAGGTCGTTTGCGATCTCATTGTTTTTAGTAAGAGTTTTCGACGTATTTTCCACATAAGGCAGCATATCCTTCTTATGAGGCACACCAGACTGTGCGTTATTTGATTTATCTGGTTTCCCATTCTTTTTCTTAAGGTTGTCGGCATTCCTCGCAAAATTCAATTTAAACATGCAGCGATCTCCTTTCAGTATTGACGCTAATTGAGATAGTATAGCACAAAGAGGCAAGAAAAGGCAATACCATTTGCGAAATTTTTACATTTGAGGTATAATATATGGGTTATGGCTAAGTTCAAAATAGTATCTGAATACAAGGTAACAGGCGACCAGCCTGAAGCGGTGGCAAGGTTGTCAGACGGCGTCTTGCAGGGGAAAAGGCATCAGACACTGCTTGGGGTGACCGGTTCAGGGAAGACTTTTACGATTGCCAACGTGATTGAGAAAGCCCAGAGGCCGACGCTGGTAATTTCGCACAACAAAACCCTTGCCGCGCAGCTCTGCGGAGAATTCAAGGAGTTTTTTCCGGGCAATGCGGTAGAGTATTTTGTGAGCTACTACGACTACTACCAGCCCGAAGCATATGTACCTTCAACCGACACCTATATAGAAAAAGATTCCGACATCAACGCAGAAATTGAGAAGCTGCGGCATTCGGCGACAGCCGCCTTGGCTGAAAGGCGCGATGTCATCATCGTTGCCAGCGTTTCGTGCATATACGGGCTGGGCAGCCCCTTCGACTATGAAAACCAGATGCTGTCCCTTCGTACCGGTACGGTTAAAAGCAGGCAGGACATACTCAGGCGGCTTGTGGACATCCAATATGTTCGGAACGACATGGATTTCTCGAGGGGGTGCTTCCGGGTGAGGGGAGACATCGTCGATATTTTCCCGGCCGGCGCAGATAACGCCGTCAGGATCGAGCTTTTCGGCGACGAAATCGAATCGCTAAAAGAAATAAACTCTGTTACAGGGGAAATCCTAGGCATCCGGAACCATGTGGCTGTTTTCCCGGCTTCGCACTACGTGACGTCAAAAGAAAACATGGAACAGGCGGTGCTGACCATCGAAGACGAACTGAACGAGAGGGTAAGGTGGTTTACGGACAGGGGAAAGCTGCTCGAAGCCCAGAGGATTGCCCAAAGGACGCGCTACGACATTGAAATGCTGAGGGAAATAGGCATCTGCAAAGGAATCGAGAACTATTCCAGGCATATTAACGGGCTGCCTGAAGGATCAAAACCCTATACGCTGTTAGACTACTTCCCAAAGGATTTCCTGCTGGTGGTGGACGAATCCCATGCCATGCTTCCGCAGCTGAGAGCCATGTACGCAGGGGACCGCTCCAGGAAATCCTCACTGGTTGAATACGGTTTCAGGCTACCTTCCGCGCTGGACAACAGGCCGCTCATGTTTGAAGAATTCCGCGAGATCGTCAACCAAGCCATCTATGTCAGCGCTACGCCGGCAGAGTACGAAAAAGGGCTGTCGGGCGGAGTGTCGGCCGAACAGGTTATTAGGCCGACAGGGCTTTTGGATCCGGAAATAGCAGTGCATAGGAGCGAAGGCCAGATTGACGACCTCATAGGTGAGATCAACAAGGTGACGGGGCGAGGGGAAAAGGTCCTGGTTACCACGCTGACGAAGAAAATGGCGGAAAGCCTGACGGACTATGTCAAAAACACGGGAATAAAGGCCCGATACCTGCATTCGGAGATAGAAACCCTTGAAAGGCTCGAGATAATACGCGATCTAAGGATGGGCGTGTTTGACGTCCTCATTGGCATAAACCTGCTCAGGGAAGGGCTGGACCTGCCTGAAGTGTCCCTTGTCGCCATACTAGACGCGGACAAGCAGGGTTTTTTAAGGACCGAGACTTCGCTTGTACAGACCATCGGCCGCGCTGCAAGGAACGCAAACGGCAGAGTCATAATGTATGCAGACGCGGAAAGCGACGCGATGATGAAAGCCATTGGCGAAACGAACCGGCGCCGCAGCATACAGAAAAAATACAACGACGAAAACGGAATAACGCCGAAGACCATAGAAAAAGGGGTGCGCGCAGTGATTGAGGCGACAAAAGTGGCTGAACAGGGCGCAGAATACTATCACGGCAAGAGTTCGCTGGAGCTGACCAAAAAGGAGCTGGCCGACTACGTAAAATCCCTTGAGAAAGACATGAAGCAGGCAGCGTCAGACCTGCAGTTCGAAAAGGCTGCCATGCTCAGGGACCTAGTCTTTGAGTACAAGTTCAGCCTGAACAAATAACAACTGACAAATACCGCTGATTGGAGACATGCTGCAAATGCCTGGCGAAATTATCATTAAAGGCGCAAACGAACACAATTTAAAGAACATTGACTTAAGGATACCCAGAGACAAAATGGTGGTTTTCACAGGGCTTTCGGGTTCAGGGAAGTCTTCCCTCGCCTTTGACACCTTGTATGCAGAAGGGCAGAGGCGCTACGTGGAGAGCCTGTCGGCATACGCCAGGCAGTTCCTTGGCCAGATGGAAAAGCCGGACGTGGAGTACATCGAGGGCCTTTCGCCTGCGATTTCGATAGACCAGAAGTCGACCAGCAAAAATCCCAGGTCAACCGTGGGCACGGTAACCGAGATACACGACTACCTCAGGCTCATGTACGCCAGGATCGGGGTGCCCCACTGCCCTGTCTGCGGGATACCCATAAGCAGCCAATCGGTGGATCAGATAGTAGACAACCTCATGGAGCTTTCAGAAGGGACGCGGATTTTGGTGCTGGCGCCGGTGATTAGGCAGCGGAAGGGCGAGCACGAAAAGATCATCAGCAGGATAAGGCGTGAAGGCTTTACCAGGGCGAGGGTAGACGGCAGGGTCGTCCAAATCAACGAAGAAGAAATCGACTTGGAAAAAACATTCAAGCATACGATTGAAATAGTCGTCGACAGGATTGTCATAAAAAGAGGGGCAGAAAGCAGGCTGTCGGAGGCGGTGGAGCTGGCCATATCCCATGGAGAAGGGCTTGTCGCAGTCTCAATTCAAGGAGAAGGCGGTGCAGAGTCCGAAGAGCGCATATTCAGCAGTTCGCTGGCGTGCCCCGAGCACGGGGTGAGCATTGAGGAGCTGGAACCGAGGATGTTCTCGTTCAACAGCCCCTTTGGCGCGTGCCCATCGTGCAACGGGCTTGGGTTCAAGCAAGCCATCGACCCGGACATGATAATAGACAACCAAGATTTGAGCTTGTCCGGTGGGTGCCTCGGCAACGTGTACGCTTCCATGGAAATAGCAGGGTTCTACGGGCAGATGATAACGGCGCTTGCCGGCGAGCACGGAGTGTCTATGACCGCACCATACAGGGAACTACCTGAATCGTTCAAACGTGAGCTTTTGTACGGAACAGAGGGACGCCGTATCAGGTACACCTACGAGAGCAAGAGCGGCAATTCCAAGTCGCAGATGAACCACCCCTTTGAAGGAGTGATCAACAATTTGGAAAGGCGCTACCGGGAGACGGGCTCCGATTTCATAAAGGAAAAAATGGAAAAGTTCATGCTTGTGACCCCTTGCGATGCTTGTGGGGGCAAACGGCTGAAGCCTGAAGTCCTAGGAGTGACTGTTTCAGGTAAAAACATAGCAGAAATATCCAATTTCTCGATAACCGAGGCACTGGAGTTCATCAGCGGCATGAAGCTCTCCGCAAAAGACGAGCTGATAGCCAAGCAGATCGTTAAAGAGATAAGAGAGAGGCTGAACTTCTTGGTCGACGTAGGGCTTGACTACCTAGCGCTGTCACGGGCATCAGGAACCCTTTCAGGGGGTGAGTCCCAGCGGATACGGCTCGCCACCCAGATTGGTTCCAGCCTAGTAGGCGTACTCTACATACTCGACGAGCCTAGCATCGGGCTGCACCAGAAGGACAACGCAAAACTGCTTGCCACCCTAAGGCACCTGACGGATTTGGGGAACACCCTCATCATAGTCGAACACGACGAAGACACTATGTACAAGGCCGACCACATAGTCGATATCGGACCAGGCGCAGGCATTCACGGCGGCGAGGTAGTAGCCCAAGGGACTGCGGATGACGTCAAAGCCTGTGCGGAATCTATAACAGGCCAGTATTTGTCCGGGAAGAAGAAAATCGAAGTGCCTCAAAAGAGGAGAGCCGGAAACGGCTGCAGCATGCTGATAAAGGCAGCTGAGGAGAACAACCTCAAGAAGATCGACGTCGAGATACCACTAGGCAAGATGGTTTGCGTCACCGGGGTCTCAGGGTCTGGCAAAAGCAGCCTCATTAACGAGATACTGTACAAAAGCCTGGCTGCAAAGATCAACAGGGCAAAGGAAAAGCCGGGGAAATTCGCCGATATAAGCGGTTTTGAGAACATCGACAAGGTCATCGACATAAACCAGTCACCCATAGGCAGGACGCCCAGGTCGAACCCGGCAACATATACAGGGGTCTTTACCCCCATAAGGGATTTGTTTGCCTCCTTGCCGGAATCAAAGATCAGAGGCTATGAGAAAGGCCGCTTCAGTTTCAATGTCAAGGGAGGGCGCTGCGAGGCTTGCAGCGGCGACGGGATAATCAAGATAGAGATGCATTTTCTGCCGGACGTGTACGTGCCATGCGAGATATGCAAGGGCAAGAGGTACAACAGGGAAACCCTTGAAGTCAAATATAAAGGAGCAAACATATATGAAGTCTTGGACATGAACGTGTCCGAAGCCTTGGTCTTTTTTAGGAACATCCCACAGATTTCAAGACAGCTTGAAACCTTGGAAGAAGTGGGGCTTGGCTATATCAAGCTTGGGCAGCCTTCGACTCAGCTCTCGGGCGGGGAGGCGCAGAGGGTCAAGCTAGCGACAGAGCTTTCAAAGAGGAGCACTGGGCGGACCATGTACATCCTCGACGAACCCACCACCGGGCTTCACTTCGCGGACGTTGACAAGCTTATGCAGGTGCTCGGCAAACTTGTCGACTCAGGCAACACGGTGGTTGTCATTGAGCACAACCTGGAAGTCGTAAAGTGCGCCGACCATATCATCGACCTAGGGCCGGAAGGCGGGGCAAGGGGTGGCGAAATTGTTGCAGAAGGCACTCCTGAACAGGTGGCGCAGAGTAAAAAATCGTATACGGGGGAGTTTTTGAGAAAGATACTATGAAAAAAGAGAAAAACAAAATGTACGCGTTGATGTGCGTCCTTATTGTCGTATGGGGGCTTGATTTCATCATAGCAAAAAACGCCCTTGAGCTGTTCGAGCCAATGAGCCTGCTGTTTTTCAAATACGTGTCAGCATTGGCTTTGGTTTTGATCATAAAAATTAAAACCGACGGGCTCAGGTTCGTAAAAACAAAAGACTTGCCTATTTACATCATATGTGCGCTGCTTGGGGAGGTCGCATACTATTTCTGCGAGTACTCGGCCATGGCTTACCTGCCGGTTTCCCTGATATCGATAATAATTGCCTTTGTCCCGGCGGTTTCGGTGGTTTTTGAGAGGGTGCTGCACAAGAAAAGGACAAACAGGAAAAGCATTGCAGGGATACTTGTTTGCATATTCGGCATCGCGATGGTTATCGGGGTGGATGCTGGGGCGCTGCTCCAAGGGAGGGCTACAGGGTATTTGCTGGCGCTTTCCTGTGTTTTCCTGTGGAACGCCTACAATTTCATCACAGTGGAGCTCCATAAAAACTACGCTACAGCCACCCTCACCGCAAATCAGCTGATGTGCACCGTAATAATGCTGCTGCCCTACGTATTGCACCGCGCCGATGCGCTGCCTGCGGTTACACCGACAGTGGTTCTGCAGATGCTGTACCTTGGGGTTTTGAGCAGCGGCGCCGGCTTTTTGATACAAGTCAGGGCACTGCACGTTCTTGGGCCAACCACCACAGCGTTGTTTTCAAATTTCCTGCCGGTGGCTACGACGTTTTTCGGTTGGCTGATATTGAAAGAAACTATTTCTCCTCCACAGATGGCAGGCGGGGTTATAGTGATTGCGGCAGGGTATATAGTAATCAAGGAAAAAGGCAAAACGGAGGATTTGAACGTTGAACGAGAAACAAAACCTGACAATGCTGACTGATTTTTACGAGCTGACCATGGCAAACGGATATTTCGAATCAGGCATGGCAGCGGACACAGCTTACTTCGACCTGTTTTTCAGGAAGATCCCTGACGGCGGCGGGTTTGCAATCATGGCAGGGCTTCAACAGGTACTTGAATACCTGGACGGCCTCAACTTTTCTGACAAGGACATCGAGTTCTTGAGAGGCAAAGGAATATTCAGCGAAGATTTTCTGGAGTACTTAAAAGGCTTCAGGTTCGAGTGCGACTTGTGGGGCATTCCCGAGGGGACGCCAATTTTCCCAGGGGAGCCGCTTATTACAGTCAAAGGCCCTGTAATGCAGGCGCAGTTCATAGAAACAATGCTGCTTCTGATAATCAACCACCAGAGCCTGATTGCAACGAAGGCAAACAGGATAGTGCGGGCTGCCAAAGGCAGAGGGGTCATGGAGTTCGGCGCCAGGCGGGCGCATGGCGTGTCGGCTGCGGTATACGGGGCAAGGGCAGCCTATATAGGCGGTTGCGTTGGCACAGCCTGCGCCATGTCAGAGAGGGACTACGGGATACGGGCGTTTGGCACGATGGCGCACAGCTGGGTCCAGATGCACGGCAGCGAATATGAAGCGTTTAAAAGGTATGCGGAGATATACCCGGAAAACTGCGTACTGCTGGTGGACACCTACAACACTTTGAAATCCGGCGTACCAAACGCCATCAAGGTCTTTCAGGAGGTCAAGCCAAAGCAGATGGGCATAAGGATAGACAGCGGCGACATTACCTATTTGACCAAAAAGGCACGGGAGATGCTGGACTCTGCAGGGCTTTCAGACTGCACCATAGTCGTTTCCAACTCCCTTGACGAGTACATAATACGGGAGGTGCTCCTCGAAGGGGCATGCATTGATTCTTTTGGTGTCGGCGAAAGGCTCATCACTTCAAAATCGGAGCCGGTCTTTGGAGGCGTATACAAGCTTGCCGCTCTTGAGAAAGACGGTGTCATGACCCCGAAGATGAAACTCAGTGACAACATCGAGAAAATAACGGACCCGGGGTTCAAAACCGTCTACAGGCTATACGACAAGGACACTAATAAGGCGATCGCAGACGTAATAACCCTCGACGGTGAAACCATCCCCGAAAGCGGAGAATATGAAATCTTCGATCAGCATGCAGCATGGAAAAGGAAGGTGCTTTCGAACTACTATGTCAGGAACCTGCGGGTGCGGCTGTTCGACAAAGGAAAAAAAGTCTACGATTCCCCAAGCATCGACGAGATAAGGGATTATTGCATGAAGCAGACAAATACCCTCTGGGACGAAGTGCTCCGGTTTGAAAACCCGCAGACTTACTACGTTGACCTTTCGGAATCCCTCTGGAAAATGAAGCATGACCTGCTGAAAGAATACAGCAAATAAAAATTCAAAAAGAATTCGGTGCCTCAAAGACAGTTTTTTGTTGACATCTTTGTCAGATGAACGTAATATATATAGTGTCAGGTATGCGGATGTGGCGGAATTTGGCAGACGCGCACGGTTCAGGTCCGTGTGAGGGATACTTCATGGGGGTTCGAGTCCCTTCATCCGCACCAAATTCAAAAAGTCCCCCTTGTGGGGGATTTTTGAATTTTAGTTCTGGGTAAAAAAGACTCGAACACGAAAGGGCATCGAGCGTGAAGAAAACCATCGGGGATGGTTCAGCCTTATGGCACAAAAAAGAGACCGATTTGGGCTGCTTTTTGCCATTGACACCAGCGGTTCGATTTGCTAAAATATAATTACAAAGGTTCGTTTTCCGAATTGTCACCCGTGGGTGCGCGTTCCTAGACAAGCACTAGGATAGGAAGCGAACCGCTTTTTTATTGTCCATAAATCATCCAAC
>Ga0082212_10004482_pt1 | contig 19358 bp, 12 predicted proteins | sample TergutNt197P3_FD_71548 | JGI IMG/M metagenome (GOLD analysis project Ga0082212, IMG submission 71548) | Neocapritermes taracua P3 segment gut microbial communities from Petit-Saut dam, French Guiana - Nt197 P3 | ecosystem: Host-associated > Arthropoda: Insects > Digestive system > Gut ... | reverse complement strand
CTGAAATGAGCGCCAATACCGTTATCAATAAGTTTTCAGTCAGTAATTGCAGGAAGATATTATGTCCTCCGGCGCCAAAGACTTTTTTAACGCCAAGCTCCCGCCCTCGGCGAAGAACAACAACTGTGAATATATTGATATAATTGATTACGCCTGCCAACAGTATCAATATGCCAACTGCCATTAAGATAGTTACATAATTATAATTTCCCTGTTTGAAAACATAGCTGTTTATGTTTTTTTCAAAATACACTTTCGAAAAGGGAAATAATTGGTAACGCATTTGATATTTCCAAAAAGATTCTTCAAAAAATGTTTCGTACTGTTGGTTGATTGTCCGGTAATCAACGCCCGGATATAACAGCACGAGCGTAAAGGGCGCCGGTCTTGATGATGCCGACCTTAACAAATAATCGGATACGACTACATCAAATTCGAGTGTGCTTTTAGTCGATGTTTGCCCGATGACGCCGGTAATGGTCAATATTTCTCCGGTTGAATGTTTGAATGTTTTCCCAACAGGATGTTGATTTCCGAATATTTTTTGCGCGAAGCTTTTGGTAATCAATGCGCTACTGGGTTCGGACAACATAGGTACACCTAATATTACAGGATAGTCGGTTATTTTCAGAAAATTACTGTCAACCATCAATGCCTTTGTACTATATTTCATGTTATCCACCTCTATCTCATCGTTTTCGTACCATGTAAAGTATGTATAACTTTCAACGCCCGCATGTTCTGTTAAATCACCACCATACCTTTTAGATATGTCTGAAAAAACGCTATTGCCCGGATTATCGCCTCTTTCAGTTGTAGTCACATAAACGCGGTCAAGTTTTTTATTAAACCTGTCGACAGTAAATTCGCCATAAACATAACGGAAGATGACAATGACGCAAGCCAGACTGAGCGCTAAACCTAATAGGTTGACGCCCGAATACATCCTGAAATTCAGGATTGAACGGATAGCTAATTTGATGATTTTCATAATTTTCAAGATAAAATAAAGGGGACTTCTAAAAACTCTATTAAAATTTTCAGATTTTGCCAAAGGATAGAAATTCCATTTAACTCATTTGGAAAAATCGTTTTATAATGCGGCAAAGTAAATACAAATTATTATAACAGCAAAATATTTTTCCCTTAATTTACATCTATCTATCAGTCATATATTATAATGCTAATTTTTATACTAAAAAAAACATTAAATTGTCGCTTTGTTTGATTCTACAGAAAGAATTATATTTGTGGCTGGTAATAAAAGACAGGTTCAAGCGCATCAAAATAAAAAGACATATCTTGTTCTGTCATCTAACGTTTCCATCCTCGAATAATTTTTTTTTGTAATATGTATAACATACGCTATCTTTGCGCTTACAAGTATTAATAAAGATATGAAAAACATGAGAAAAAGTAGTTGCCGTTATACTATACCCCTTATATTGGTATTGTTGTTAAGCGGCTTAAATGGGTGGGCGCAAAAAACGTACGAATTGGCGTCGCCGGATGGGAAATTGAAGGTTTCTGTTACTGCGAGCGATAGGATAACCTACACGCTGTCGCACGAATCGACCGGCATATTGAACGCATCGCCGGTTTCGATGACGCTCGAATCGGGCGAAATACTGGGTCATGCGCCTAAAGGGGTGAGCGTTAAAAAATCGAGTGTGAACCGAACGGTTACCTCCCCATTTTACAAGAAAAGCGAAGTCATAGAGCATTACAACGAGTTGGCTTTCACCTTCAGCGGAAATTATGGTCTTATCTTCCGGGCGTACAACGACGGGCTGGCTTACCGGTTTACTACAAACCGCAAAACCGAACTGACTATTACAGCGGAAGAGTTTACGCTTAATTTTCCGAAGGATTTTTCGGCTTTTGCGCCCTATTCTGGATCGGGGGAAGGGTCGTTTGAAAGTCAGTTTCATAATTCTTTTGAAAACTCGTACGTCAATTTGCCGCTATCGGAGCTTAACGCTAAAAGACTCATCTTCCTGCCAATACTTGTAGCTTTGGACGATGGTAAAAAACTGTGCATCACCGAGGCCGACCTTGAGGGTTTTCCTGGGGCATGGTTGAACGCAACAGGCACGCCTTCTCTGAAAGTTGTCCATGCCCCATACCCGAAAAAGACCGAACCGAGGGGCAGCAGCTATGCGGTGTTGGAACACGAAAGTTACATCGCTAAAACAAAAGGAACGCGCGTATTCCCGTGGCGGCTGCTTATCGTGGCCAATAACGACGCCGAGCTGCTTAGCAACGATATGGTTTATAGCGTAGCCGAACCATGCCGTATCGCCGACCCCGCGTGGATCAAACCGGGCATAGCAATCTGGGACTGGTGGCATGGTACTGCCCTTACAGGCGTTGATTTCGTTTCGGGGATGAATACCGAAACATTCAAATATTATGTGGATTTCGCTGCAAAGTACGGTCTCGAATATGTGCTTATAGATGCGGGATGGGCAGTAAATGCTGACAATATCCTTGCCGGTACACGGCGGGGTATGGACATAGGAGAAGTAGTTAAATACTGTCGCAGCAAAAACGTGGATATCCTTACATGGATGTCGTACAGAGCTTTTCACCACGATATGGATAATGTAGCCCGCCATTTTGCAGAATTGGGCGTTAAGGGATTCAAGATCGACTTTCAGGACCGCGACGACCAGCAAATAGCGGATTTTGTTTATGCAGCAGCGGAAACGTGCGCTAAGTACAAGCTACTCATTGATTTTCACGGCATTCATAAACCCACCGGATTGCAACGCACATGGCCGAATGTCATCAACTACGAGGGCGTGCAGGGTTTGGAATGGGTAAAATTCGGCGACCAGCAGACGCTTGATCTAGTGACTTATGATGTGACAATGCCCTTTATCCGGCTGGTAGCGGGGCCTGTGGACTATACGCCGGGGGCGATGCTCAACGCCACGAAACAGAATTTCAGGATTGTAAATTCCGAACCGATGAGTCAGGGTACCCGTTGTCATCAATTGGCTACTTATATCGTGTTCAACATGCCGCTTGCCATGGTCTCTGACCGTCCTTCCAACTATGAAAAAGAACAGGAGTGTTTCAGTTTTATGGCGAAAATACCGACCGTCTGGGAAAAGACATTGCCGTTGGAAAATAAAGTGTCCGAATACGTCTCGGTAGCCCGCAAAAAAGGGAATGAATGGTACATAGGCGGCATGACCAACTGGAGCGCCCGCGAGATCACCCTCGACCTTTCTTTTCTGGGCGACGGTAATTTCAAAGCCGAACTTTTCACCGACGGCGTGAATGCCAACCGTATCGCTTCGGATTATAAGAAAGAAATAATTGACATCCCTGCTAACCGTAAGTTGACACTAAAAATGGCCCAGGGAGGCGGCTTTGCAGCAAGGATATGGAAACGATAGCATAAACTATCATTCAGCGATCGTCTAATAATTAAGGCATGAAAAATAAATAACATATAAAACATTCCGGATTGCTTCGTTCCTCGCAATGACGTGAAAAACAAGTACATCGTCATTGCGAGCCTGCGAAGCAATCCGGAAAAAAATGACAAGTTAAATATTTCGCATCACTAAGCGGTTAATGAGTTATATGAAAATGAAATCAATAAGATGTTTGATAATATGTAGTTGTGCATTCCTATTTGCAGCCTGCGAAAAACAAGAAACGGAAGAAGAAACAAACATTCCGGATCCACTGGGTTCGCTAGTAAATATTAATCAGCTTATTGTGAAAGGCCCTGATTGGAAACAAATCGCTAAGGATAAAACGCAATTTACACTCGGCGAGGTTTTTGAAACTTCTCAAGGGACGAGTTGGATATATTATTATCAATCCTACGGAACGTTTCCTGCCATGGACGGTTCGACCGTATGTGTGCCAATGGCAGCGGAGTTTGTCTGGCAATTTACAGACCTGAGTGATACGCTTCCAGTTAAATATTATAGTGAAACATTGCGTTTTCTTAATTTTTCTTCAACATCTGGCGCATACAGTAATTTAATTAATGGCGGATCTACGAATAGCAGTATAGAAAAAATTTCTTACAATTTCACTGAAACGTATTTTTTCAATAAACGTCCCGACATTGTTTTGGCAACACATCCTTCAATCGATGAGTTAGATATGGCTTCCAATGCTGGAATTGAGTTGATAATAAAGCCAGTATGTTACGATTCATTTGTTTTTATTACGCACAGAGATAATCCTGTAGAAAGTCTGACTGTTGAACAGATTCAAAAAATATACAGCGGAAAGATAACCAATTGGAAAGAAGTGGGGGGAGCAAATTTGAAAATTATCGCATATCAACGCGAGCCATACTCGGGAAGCCAAACAGCCATGGAAGAGTGGGTGATGAAAGGAATCCCGATGACAAAACCACCAATGGCAGAAGTGGTGTCGAGCATGATGGGGTTAATTCAAGTGGTTGCCGGGTATGAAAATAACGCTATGAGTTTAGGATATACTTACAAATACTATGTTGACAGACTATATAAAAGCCCTGATATTAAAATTCTGAAAGTTAACGGAATAATTCCCTCGGATGAAAATGTCAGAAATAACAGTTATGCTTTTATTGCGCCGTATAATGCGGTTATACGTTCAGCAGATGAACGTGAAGTGGGGGGGAAATTTTTAAACTGGATGTTATCGGACGAAGGACAAGCATGTATAAAACAAGCAGGATATGTAAGCCTTAAAGATATATAATCAAAATATTAAACAAAAAAATGTTATGGGACAAACTTTTATCAAAAAAACAGGCATTCTTTTTTTAGGGATATTTTTAGTTGTGGCCTGTCCTGCGCTTTTTCTGGGCGTGACAAGCGAGCGACAGGCGGCATCAGGACTTAGTCCGGCGATGCAAGCCGAAGCGATGAAACAGTTTGAACGACTTGAAGCATTGCGTAGCGGAAAAATACCCATGAGCCGTTTTGCAAAGCCGGAATTAGTGCATCGCCGGGAAGCGTTGTTTTTAAAATCCGACCGCGACCCAGCCGATGTAGTCATCAGGCGAACAAGGGCGCTGTGGAACAACCTTGCACAAAACCCTGAAGCCAAAGTAGGGGGCATGGAGTTAGAACTGCAAAACCTCGAACAAGCTATAAAAGATACGCCGCCGACAGCAACGGCAAAACGGACGGAATTGTTTATGCAAGCGTGTGCGCTTCGACGGCAGATCGCCTTTGCGAACCCGCTGCTCGACTTCGACCGGATCGTTTTCGTGAAACATAAGAAAAACCCGCGTAGCGAGATTTTAGGCGACCACATGGCAGGGCAATACTATGGTATTCATGCCTCCAAAGGTGAAGGACTGTTTATACTGGAGGACGCCTTCGGCAGTAAGCCTGTAGCCAAAAATGTCATCAACGGCCAATTGCCCGACGGCGCTTATCTATCGCCCGAACTGTCATACGACGGACAAAAGATACTGTTTGCCTATACCGAAGCCGAAGGCTACCGCCCGGAGGTGCGCGCCCCAGAGGACAAGGACGCCTATTACAATTACAGCGGCTTGGAATGTTCTTTTACGGATAAAAACGCTTGGCATATTTATAGCGTGGACGTCGATGGCGCTAACTTAAAACAACTCACAACGGGCGTATTTAACGATTTCGACCCTTGTTGGCTACCCAACGGTAAAATTGCTTTCATCTCCGACCGCCGCGGCGGGTTTGGCCGTTGCCACATGACTGCCAACGGCGGAGCGCCCTGGTTTACCTATACGCTGCACCGTATGGATGCCGACGGTAGTCAAATGGAACGCCTGAGCCATCACGAGACATGCGAATGGCAACCCAGCGTGATGCACGACGGTAATATCATTTATACGCGGTGGGACTATGTGGATAGGGGCTTTTTTCAGGCGCATCATCCGTGGACAACCACGCCTGACGGTCGCAACGCCCTTGCTATCCATGGCAATTACCCCAAAGACTGGAAAGACCGTCCTTGTATGGAGATGGACATACGCGCCATACCAGGTTCTCAAAAAATAGCAGCCACAGCAGCCGCACACCACGGTCAGACTTACGGTTCCCTCGTGATAGTCAATCCCATGACAGACGACGACGATGAGATGGCGCCGGTACGATTAATCACACCCGACGAACGCTTCCCCGAAACGGAATATGGATATTACTGCCGTGAGGCTTCCTACGCTACATCATGGCCACTTAGCGAAGACTATTACCTCTGCGTTTTCGGCTATCCCGAAGCAGAAGAATTTGACAGGCCGCCTTCGGGCGCTGACAGCAAGAAAACGGTTGAAAACTACGGTATTTACCTGCTGGATGCCTTCGGTAATATCGAACTGCTTTACCGCGACCCTAAAATATCATGTCTTAGCCCCATCCCCGTTAAAGTCCGTCCTACCCCTCCTGTCATTCCCGACATCGTTCAGCCTTATTTAGTAAATATGAACCAACCACGCTGGAACTTGGACCGCCCCGAACAAGTAGCAACCGCTCAAAGGGAAAACGACAACCATGACCCTTCTGTCGTGTCAATCATGAACATTTATGAAAGTCGGCACGACTGGCCTGAAAATGTGAAAATCAAAAGCTTACGTATCATTCAAGTCTTACCGAAAAGTAACCCCGGACGTAACAACCCGGCTATCGGTTATGGCACAGAAAAGAACGCCCGCGTCGTGCTGGGTACCGTACCGGTTGAAGATGACGGAAGTGTTCGCTTCTATATGCGCCCTTATATCCCGGTGTTTTTCCAGGTTTTAGACGAAAAGGGAAGAGCCGTACAATCGATGCGCTCCGACGTTTATACCGCTCCAAAGGAAAACCTGAGTTGCATCGGTTGCCACGAAAACAGACGCTCGGCGCCGCCGGTGCAACATATCACCACCGCCATGAAACGCGCGCCCTCGACAATCCAACCCGAAGTGGAAGGTTCCAACCCCTTCAGCTATGTTAAACTCGTCCAGCCGGTACTCGACAAGAACTGCATCTCTTGTCATGTCCACAAAGAAGGGGATAGTAAACTGTGTCTGACCGGTACGATTGACGACAAACAGTGGACGCCTTCCTACCGAAACCTGCAACCTTTTACGTTTTATTACGATGGAGGCGGGTCGTTTGTAGAATCGAAAACATTTCCCGGAAAATTCGGTGCGCTGGCTTCCAAACTATATCAGACGTTAGAAAAAGGGCATAAAAATGTAAAACTCACAAACGACGAGATGCACCGGTTAGCGCTCTGGTTGGATTGCAACTCCGATTTCTACGGTACATACGAGAATATCGAAGCGCAACGCCAAGGTGAAACCATCAAACCCATTTTGGAATAATTACTTGATAGTAAAGAAATTATGATAATAATTAAGTAATTATGATAAAACAAACAAATAATTCAAAACAAAAAGAAGAGATAAGCAGGAAACAATCGCTCAGATGCTTATCAACCCGCTACGGCAACTCAGCTCGTATTCAAAGGTATGTCAATGCTATGCACAAGTTGGCGCTTCTTTTCCTGACAATTGTGTTGGTTGCAGGCACAAACGTTCAACAGAACTATCTATCGCCCACCCGCATGGCCGTACATCCTGTCACCAAAGAAATCTATGTGTTACTATCCACTGCCCGGTCGCTGGCAAAGGTCGATCCGGTGACCGAAAAAGTAAAGGGCATTTATCCGCTGGGCTTTACCCCTTCGGCTCTTTGTTTTTCTGCGGTCGGAAATACGCTATTCCTGTATGTTACAGAAAATGCGCCCAAAGGAAAATTACATATCCTGTCGCCGGTAAACTGCAAAAAAACCGGCTCGATTGATGCAGGTATGTACCCGGCGGCGCTCTGTGTCAATAAGCAAGGTACGCGTGCATACATCGCCAACCGGTTTTCGACAGACCTGTCGATAATAGACCTGACAAAACGTAAGGAGATAAAACGACTTCCATTGATTCGCGAGCCTAAGTCGCTAACGCTGTCGCCCGATGAAAAATGGTTGGCAGCAGGCAATTTGCTACCGTTGCAATCGTCGCTCGAAAGCCCTGTTAGTGCACAAGTGACGCTTATTAACACAGAACGTGATGAGATAGTGGCGCATATCCCGTTGAGCGACGGTACGCAATCCATTGAAGATGTCTGTTTCTCGAAAGATGGGGAATTACTCTTTGTAACACACATCCTGTCGCGTTATTTCTTTCCTACCACACAATTGGAGCGCGGATGGATGAATACAAATGCCATTTCTATCATCCATGTCCCTACCCAAAAATATTACACTACCCTACTGTTGGATGACGTTTACCTCGGCGCTGCCAATCCGTGCGGGATGACATTATCAGCCGATGGCGACAAACTGTATGCAGCAGTTTCCGGAACGCACGAACTGATTGCCGTTTCACTGCCTCCGGTTTTAGAAAAAATCAAACAACAACCAAACCCCGCCGACCTGGCAAACAATCTTACTTTCCTGAGCGATAACAAGTTGCGCATCCCCTTACTGGGAAAAGGTTCACGATATGTGGTAATGCAGGACAACAAACTTTTTGTGAGCGACTATTTTTCGGGCGGGTTGACCGTCGTAAATGCGAATAATCCGGCCGAGAAACGTTTTATCAAATTAGGAGACGAACCGGCTCCGGACAAAGTACGAAGCGGAGAACTGTTTTTTGCCGATGCCAGCCTCTGTTTCCAGCACTGGCAAAGTTGCGTGAGCTGTCACCCCGATGCACGTGTTGAAGGCCTCAACTGGGACTTGATGAACGACGGCGTCGGTAATCCTAAAAATACTAAAAGTATGCTCTTTGCACACGTCACGCCCCCAAGTATGATTACCGGTATCCGTCCTAATGCGGAGATAGCCGTACGTGCAGGATTACGTCATATCCAGTTTGCCGAAAGGCCGGAGAAGGATGCTGCCTGCATTGACGAATACCTGAAATCCTTGCGTCCCATACCCAGCCCATATTTAGTGAACGGTAAACTGAGTAAAGTAGCTAAGCAGGGCGCAGCGTTATATAAACAGGCAGGTTGTCATACATGCCACAGCGGTGCGTACCTGACCGACGGTAAGAAATATGATGTAGGAACCGGCATAGAAGAGTATTCCGGCGAACCATTCGACACGCCGACGCTAAAAGAGGTATGGCGCACCGCTCCCTATCTGTATAACGGAAGCGCAGTGACTATCAAGGAAGTACTAACAATTTTCAACAAAAACGACAAACATGGCGTCACTTCCAAGATGACCGAACAGGAAATTGAAGCCCTGGAGCAATACGTTTTATCCCTTTAGGAATAAAAATAGAGGTAGAAAAATAAATTTCAATTTGTAATTAAATTATGATGACAGGAAGAGAAAGAGTACAAACCGTATTATCGCACCGCGAAGCCGATACCATTGCCTTGGATTTAGGCGCTACATCAGTGACAGGTATTCACGTAAAAATGATCGCCGCATACAGGCGTCATTATGGCTTGGAAGACAGGCCGGTAAAAGTTACCGAACCATTTCAGATGCTTGGCGAGGTGGATGAGGAATTAGCTAAAATCTGGAACATTGACATCATTGGCGCCGGAGGCAAGACGGATATGTTCGGACATCAGCAAAAAGATTATACCGAGAGACGGATGCCATGGGGACAAACAGTATTGTTACCCGGGTCTTTCAAGATGAAAGAGGAAAATGGTAACATCTATGTTTTCCCACAGGGCGATACCGACTATTCGCCAACGGCGGTCATGCCCGCAGGCGGCTATTTTTTCGACGCCATCGAACGAACGCCGCCGACTGCCTTTGACGCAGAGCTGCTTATCGAAGACAACCTCGAAGAATTTGTGCGGATGACCGACGACGACATGCCCTACTGGAAAGAAAAACTGACGGCAGCACGCGCTACCGGCAAAGCGGTGATTGCCAACATCGGCGGAACGGGTTTTGGCGATATAGCCTTGGTGCCGGGGTTAAACTTGAAAAAACCAAAAGGGGTGCGCGACTTAACCGACTGGTATATGTCAACCGTCATCCGGACGGATTTTGTGATGGAAATATTTGAACGGCAGTTAGAAATCGCCCTTCACAACCTTGAAAAAATCAACCGGATAGCAGGCGATTGCATCGACATACTTTTTGTTTGCGGCACAGACCTCGGTACGCAGAACAGCCAATTTTGCTCTGCCGAACACTTGTCGGCTTTGCACGGCGTTCCTTATCGCAAAATCAACGACTGGGTACACCGCAACACCGGATGGAAAACCTTCAAACACAGCTGTGGCGCTATTGTACCTTTGATGGAAACTTTCATTGATTGTGGTTTCGACATCATCAATCCGGTGCAGATCAATGCCAAAGATATGGACCCGCGTTTCCTCAAAAAAGAATTTGGCGACCGAATCACTTTCTGGGGCGGCGGCATCGACACACAGCGGACACTACAAACAGGAACGCCACAACAAGTTCGGGATGAGGTACATCAGTTGTGCGACATTTTTGGCGCCGGTGGCGGCTTTGTGTTCAATACCGTTCACAACTTGCAAGCCAATACCCCAATGGCCAACGCCATAGCCCTAATGGACGCCGTGTGTGAAATAAGGAATTAGGATGTATTGCTGCAGTTAGTAAAGCGCTTCAAGGACGAGGAATCAATGCAGGAAATGTACGCTATCCTGCATTGATAGTTTTTCCCGTTTCTCAAAGTCGTACAGGGTGATTTTTCGGATGGTATAATATAAAATCCAATACCGGTTTAAGGTCGAAAGATAGGTTCGCTGCGTGTTATCTTTGCGGTTTCGCGACAGGGTGAGCGCGTTGGCATCGGTTTTCCCGACGATAAATCGTTGTTTGTTAATGTCATAGATTTCATTCGCCATCCGGTAGGCGGTCTGCGATTTTTTTGTCAGTTCCCGTTGACGGTTAAATTCCGAAATGTTTGCCGTTAGTTCTTGTTCCAGATTGTAAGCGTCTTGCTCAATTGTTTTTATGGTGACATTTCTGTTGTTCTTGGCCGATGTGAGACGTCGTTTGCGCGTACCCCAGTCCACAATTGGAACCGAGACGCTTACATTGACCATATCCTGTCTGAGCGGGTGATTATAGGAATCAACGAATCTGTTTCCCGCCTGATTGAAACCAACGCTGGCAGAAATGTACGCATCAACGCCGCCCGTTTTTTTCATCTGCTCAACTGTTTGCGCCGATTCTAATTCACGTTGCCGGTAATATAAGATGTCCGGATTATTTTCTTTCATCTGAAAGAAAGCCTCTTCAACCGGAATGGTCAGCTCCGGTAGATATTCCGGCAATTCTATGCGGATGTTGTCATCATTATCCAAATCGAAAAACGAAAGGAAAGCGGTTGTTGCATGGTCGAGCTTGGTAATGGCGTCTTCCAAAGCGTTTTGCGCGCTGATAAAGTCCAATTCCAACGTCAGCAAATCGGCTTGTGAAATGATACCGAACCGGTTTTTTTCTTTTCCATGCGCCAACAGCGTATCAGCCGACGCTATGTTATCTGTTGCCATAACATACTCGGCTTGGGCGGTTGCCAAATCAAAAAAGATGCTGATAGCCTTTTCGGCGGCTGCTTCCCGCGCATAGAGGTATTGTTTTTTGACTTTTTCATACTTCAACGTTTCTATTATTTTCTCCCACTTCAACCGATTATAGCCAAACAACGACTGTGAATAACCAAACCGGACAGGAACGCTCGAATATTGAGTATACAGGTTTTCACCAAAATTACGCATATAATTCAAGTCCGATTCTAACGTAAAACGTCCGCCCGTCAATTCAACGCCTTGCGAAATAGATACCCCTGCCGAAGAACTGATCAGTTGTTGCTGCCGGTAAACGTCAATATTTTCGTTATAATCATATCTTTTAGTAAACTGGCTATTATACTGCAAAGGGTTGAAACGCAGCGACACAGAGGGTAACCGTCCTGCCTTATAATTGAAAAAGTCTGATTGCCCTGTCAGAAAGTCATTTTCTACCCTGGAGGCCTGTAACGAGTGATTGGTTGCCCTGTCGATACAATATTCCAAATTGATGTCTTGCCCTGCAAGCGATAAAGAGAAAAAAAACAGGCAGAGAAAACAGGCAGTTATTTTGACGTCTTTGCGAATGGCGGTGACGGCATTCTGCCGTCGAAAAGGCGAAAAATGACACTTCAACGTCATTGCGGGCTTGACCCGCAATTTCCTGATAATATGGAGATGCTGTTCCGCATCAAGTGCGGAATGGCAGTATTCAGACGTTTTCATAATAATCATTTCCGTTTACTCCATAAATGTTTTAATGGGCTTATCAGATGCTGAATAAGCGAGATGTCTTCCACGATGATTTCAGCTGTGCCGGATAACTCTCCGGTAAAAGGTATCTCTTTTTTATAGGTGGTTTTCAAGTCACTCTCCGCGAAAGTTATTTCTACCAGTCCTAACCGTACAGCGCCGGCGGGCGTGACGATCGGGGCAGCAATGAGCGAGATACCGGTCACATCGCCCTGCAGCATCCCGTAATCCATATAAGGATACTCGTCTAATTTCACGGTTGCATGTTGACCTTTCTGTATCTTCCCCATTCCGGCAGTTGGCACGTTGCATTTTCCGATGATATTACCGGCATTGACCGGTACAATGGCAAAACTTTGTTCTCCGGCGCTGATATACTGCTTTGTACCCCAAAAATTCATAAAACTGACATGTCCTGCTAACGGCGCTTTCAGCAGATATTTTTCTTCCCAGAGCAGCAAATTTCGGCAAAGGAGTTCGTAGGCGCTTGTTAGCTCGTTATTGATCGCTTCCTGACGTGTGCGAAAATCTGTCTGAAACTCTACAATGCCCTGCTGCAGTCGCGCTATTTCAATCGCCGTATTCGATATGACAGACTGAGACTGCCGTAATTGGATTTCGCTGTTGATTTTTTGTTTTTGAAGTTCTTCCATCTCCATCGCAGAACTTATATTCTGTTGATGAAGGATAGAATCGCGTAGAAACTGTTCGGAAACAATGACGTAATTCCGTTCAAAAGCTGCAGACTGCAAATGAATGTTCTGCAAATGTTTGTGTAACTGTTGCAATTCGGCTTCTAAGGATTCGATTTTTTTTGCATGATAACGTTCTTCTACAAAAACATTTTTTTCTTTACAGATTTTCAACAGCAGCATATACGAATCCTGCAACTCGCCAACACTGAGCTGCTGGGGTAACGCGGGCAGTTTTGATGCGGAAGGTTCAATAATGTGAGGACGCAGTGAGGATAAATGTGTTTCAAGCGTCAGGACGTCTTCGGTATTCGCAGAATTGTCTATCACCGCCAACAGTTGATTTTTGTGTACAAACGAAGCGTTATCCACATGGATAGAATCTATTTTTCCGTTTGTTTGCGCCACAACCCATACAGCCGGTTGCTGTGTTGTGATTACTACCGGCGCCTTCACAATCACAGGGTATCTGAAAAAGTAAGAGCCGACGAGCAACAGGGCAATGATCCCAAAGAAAACCGTCGTTCCCCACCGGATAAGCCATCCGGGCGCTGCGCCTAACAGTTCGTTGATTGTATCATGGCGAAGTTCTATCTTTGGCTTTTCCGGCGTCATAGCTCTAATTGATTTTTGATAAGGTTGTAATACACGCCTTTGAGTTCCAGCAGTTCATGGTGTGTTCCCGTCTCTGCAACCGCTCCTTTGTCTAAGACGATAATCTGGTCGGCATGTTTTACCGTACTCAACCGGTGGGCAACAATAACTGCTGTGCGTTTGGACAGAAAACGGTTCAAATTATCGATGACGATTTTTTCATTATTGGCGTCTAACGCATTGGTCGCTTCGTCTAAGAAGATAAATGACGGATCTTTGTAAACCGAGCGAGCTATTAACAGGCGTTGCCGCTGTCCCTGACTGATGCCGCTGCCTGTTTCGCCTATCTTCGTATTATAACCCATGGGCATCTGTTCCACAAATTCGTGAAAGTTGGCAATGACACTGGCATCATACAACCGTTCTTTATCAATCATATCTGCACTGATGGCGATGTTTTCGGCTACTGTGGCTGAAAACACAAAACCGTCCTGCATCACTGCGGCGCACTGTGAACGCCAGTATTTGGTGTTCAGGTTTTTCAGGTTCGTCTTTCCGATCAGGATTTCCCCTTCCAAAGGCTCGAAATATCCTAAAAGTAATTTCACAAGCGTCGTTTTTCCGCTTCCGCTTTCCCCGACGATTGCCGTTATCTTGTTATGGGGAATGACGATGGAAACATTTTTCAGCACAGGGGCTATTTTTTCTCCGTAATATCCGTAGGTGACATTATTCAGGTATATATCCCTGCTTTGAGGCGACAGCTCATTCACCTTCGATTCATTATCGCGGTTTTCGTCTTTTTGCAGATGCACCTCTCCCAGACGTTCAAGACTGATCTTCGCATCCTGCAGGGAATGTACAAAACCGATAAAAGCGCCTACCGGGCCTTTCAGCTGTCCCAGTATATACGACAGCGCCATCATCATCCCCAGCGTGATCTCACCGTTGATAACTAAATAAGCCGAGTAAGCGCTCAGCGTGATATTCGTTATATTCGAAAAGAAAAAAGAGCCGACAGACTGTATCTGACCGATACTTAACCCTTTAATGCCTAATTTGAAAAGCTCGGCCTGTATAGATTCCCATTTATTACGCATTTTTTGTTCTGCGCCGCTCAGCTTGATTTCCTCTGCGCCTGTGATAATTTCTATCAGGCTGGACTGATTGCGCGCAGCCTTATCGAAATATTTATAGTCTAATTCCCGCCTGATTTTCAGAAATGACAATACCCACGCAACATACAAGGCATGACCCGCCGCAAAAATCAATAACATACGGAGGTTGTAATAGGCTAATATACAGGCAAAGACAAAAAAACTCACGAAAGAAAAAGCAACGCCCAAGGTTGTACCTGTGAAAAAACGCTGTATCCTGCCATGGTCGCCTATCCGCTGCATAATGTCGCCCGTACTTTTTGTCGTGAAAAAGCGCATTTGCAGGTTCAGTACCTTAGCGATATAATCCGAGATCAGCGCGATACTGATTCGGCTTGACACATGCAGAAAAATCCAGCTCTGGATAAAACCGATGCCTAATTCGCTGACAGACAGGATGAGCTGGGAAGCAAGGACTAAATAGACAAAGTTCAGGTTGTTGCTCAAGATTCCCAAATCCACCACCGACTGCGACAGGAAAGGAAAGATAAAGGAAAACAGCAACCCTATCAACATGCCGAGTATCACCTGTACAAATGCCTTTTTATAGGGTTTGATATAACTGTAAAAAAAGGAAAGTTTTACTTTCGGATTTTTCCCGGAATGGATGTCGGGTTGAAAAAAATCGAGGGTAGGAACTAACAGCAGGAAAATCCCTTTTTTTTCACCCTCTTCGACGTCAGAAATCCAGCCCTCCAAAAATTCCTCAACCGTATAAACGACTTTTCTGAATGCGGGATCGGCCACATATATTTTACCTTTCCACCTACCGTTTTTCTTTTTGATTTTTGTCTTATAAACCACCACATAATGATCGCCGCGCCAGTGAACGATACAGGGAAAAATACCGCCGGTCGCAAATTTGTCAAAGGTACTTTTGACGCCCATACACCTGAAGCCGATACGCTCTGCCGCGTCGTTCACGCCCAGCAGCGGCGAGCCGCCTCTGTCCAAATAACACATTCCCGGAGCATGCCAACCTCAAAGTAACGCCCGTAATGTTTGGCTATCATCTTCAAACAGGTAGCGCCACAATCGGACGAATCCAATTGTTTATAATGTTGGAATTTCACTTTTGCTTCGCCTCAAATTCTTTGATAATCACAGTTTCCGGATCAACAAATTTGTTATCTATGGGACAAACTTGTCCGATGTTAATAGTAAGAAGCGGGCATATCCCCACAAAAAGCGGCAGGTGAGGACAGTCTGTACATTTCTTATGCTCATACCATAGCTGGCTAAGGCGTTTCTCTCTGGCTGCTTCGTCCCAATTAATAGTACCGTCTGTTTCATTGAGTGTCCCTTCCGGTTCTGTCTCCTGTAAAACATGCTGAGGAACAGACATATAGACCTTCCAATCGGGGCATATAATTGATGCATTTTTTCGGGGCGCCATCAAAACAATCGTCACATCAGGATTGATCTGCTCATGGTTTTCTTTCAAAAGATTTCGATAAAAAGCGGCGTCATTCGTTTGTGCCGCTTCGTTTTTCAATTTTTCGTTTGGTTCCCAGACCCAGTGGATTCGTTTTGAGGAAATATCGTCAAACTGCTTCATAAATCGTTCTTTCTCAGATTTCTCGCAAGGATGAGTATTAACGTGTAGTCGCAAATGATAACCGGAATACTGCAAGATGATGTTTCTGACGGCCTGCATGGTCTGAATATAAGTCGGAACGCCTTTGCTATGATATAACTTGTTATGGATTACCGCGTTATTCGACATGGACACTTCAATCTGTGCAGTCGATTCAACGCCTGCCTTTTCGCATAATTTTTTCACTTTGAAAAACAGCGGACGAATAAACGATTCAAACGAATCCAACACATTAGGCCCCCGCCATTCCATACACAAAGACTTCATTTCCTTTTCATCCAATTTTTGCTTGATATACTTTGCGACAGGTTCAATCGAAGCCGATGAGAATTGCTGATCGGAAGTATTCGCGAAAACTAAATGATAATCGCTGCTAAAAACAACGTCTCTGTTATAGAGATAGCGAAAAACGGCTAACTCATTGGTATAGGCGTCAACGAAAAATCCCCACCGGTAGAATTGACCAAAGACGGAAGGGTATTCGAGGCTGAAAGAAATCGGGTCTTCAAAAAGCGCCTTCATCTTTTGATGCTCCGCTACCGTCATCAAAAAACTGCTCCTCCGGAGAGAATTGTGATAGAGCATCTTCCCATTATAAGGAACAAAATAATTATAGTTGCTTGATTTATACATATAATCACTTGTTAATTTGTATTTTGTTTATCAAAACAGTATCATTTAGCAATAAGTCAGTTACTTCAGAAGGAATTGATTGTTTTGGATAGTCAATACTTTTGTTCTCTTCATTAAATCTAAAGAATGAGCGATAAAAAAGTTGTAAATCCCTTCTATTGTGTAGTACAGAATCGGAAGGTGAAACATACAGTTGTATTTTCCTATTCGTTGAATCATAATACATCAGCCTGAAACGGCGGATAAAATGAGCGGTTATAATGCTTTCGGTAAAATCATTATGATTTAAGGCCAGAACGCCTTGCATTGTGAAACCATTGATTTGCATACTGTCGAGAATAAACATATTACCTATAACGGATGGAATACACAGAGTTGGATGTTTATTTAAAGAAGCAAGAGTATTAAGATAATTTTTTGAAAAAACTATGTCTAAATTTTTTGATTTGTTCAATAACTTTACATTCTTCCGCCCAAAACCTGTGTCAAAGATAACGTTTTGAATTATTACATTGTCAATTGTAAGATTCATACTAGTTATTCCGAATTTATCGCAAAAATAATCAATCGTTAGAATTTGATCATCAGGTAGTTTCTGGATTTTAATCTCGCCTTTCGAAATAGTTACGGTATTATCTTCAAAATTAAATAACCAGTTAAATCGATTAATGATTTCCATTCCAATGATGGGTCCACATTCTTGTATATGAATAAAATTATTGTTATTTATATAGAAAACCCCACTTGTTCTCAAATTACCTAGGGAACATTTTACATTTGTATAGGCTATTGAGTCGGTTGTTGCGTCTGTTTCGGTAAATCTTTCAATTGTTTTAATAACCTTATCATGAGCGGTTAATCCTAACTTTTCAGCTAATACAGAATCAATTAAATTAAGAGTAGATCCTGTATCAAAAGCAAATGGATATTCAACATTTTTTATTGTTACTGGAATTATAATATGGTCTGACCCATCCGAACCATCGATCAAATTAACCCTATAAATTTTTCTCGAAGTGAAAATTTTTCTCGAATACTTTGAGAAAAAAATAAGAATAAAGTATACTCCTAACAAAACAAATGCTATACTCCACAATATATACAAAAATTTTTTCATTTAATATAATTATTAATTAATATATCAGATGATATTGCTTGGCAATGATTGAATCATGCCAAACAATATCACTGATAATAACAACGCAATAATTTTTGTTTTATTGTTTTGTAACTGTTGCATCATATCACAGATTCTGATTTCAATAAGTAGCAGTTGTTGTTTCTGTTTCATTATAATGTTTTTCAATGGTTCCGTCTGGTTTTATGATAATTACTGAGTCTCTATAAGTTGTAGTAGTAATAGAAGAACCAGATTGGGGTTGCTCTATACTAAATCCGCCGCTCCCTTCTTTTGTTATTTTGGCGCTTGGTCCAGTATCACCTTCTGTGCTTGTCAAATGGTCATAAACTACAATGGCTGTTGCTATTATTGTACAGACAGCTGCAGCAATCAAGAGTACAGATCCAAATGTTATACTCCCTCCATTTACCTGTACCATTTGCATGCTGTTAAGTGTTTCCTTGCCAAATAATTCATTGGCTTCATCGAAATCCATTTCAAATTTGTTACACAAACTTTCATTTCTTTTTAATACATTCGTTGTCATAATAATTTAATTTAAATTGTTGAAAATATTGTTAATTAAGCATTTTAATCCTGTCATTTATCTCTAAAAAGTAATCAATTTTGTATTTTAAAACAGTACTTAAATAATTTTTTTGAGCTTTCACTTCCTTATAGTTTTTTTTTAATATTGTATAAGCCTTACTGAAAAAAGAAGAATTAACCATCTGATATTCTGCGAAATAATCATTTTTTATTGAGTAGGGGAAAAGTAATTCAAGTAGAAATAGTCTATTATAGAATGTTTCTACCTTAGGAACCTCATAAGGAAAAGATTTTCGGTAAATATGACCCACAACCCAATCCTTCACTAATAGGCATTGACCTCCTTCTAACCAAACTTTAATGCTAATCATTTGTTCTTCCAATCCGTAACAGATTAATCCTTTCAATCCTGAAAGATACTCCCAATAATTTTTATTGCAAGCATAAGCGGCACCTAATACAAGGGGAATTTCCATCAGCTCGGAATGTGGAGTCAATTCTACTACATTCCATTTTGCAAGGAACATAGCTGCTTTTTCCATACTTAAATAAGCGCCGAATGATTTTCTTTTTTCTTCAGTATCCAGAATTACCAAATTCTCTTCGTTTCTCGTCAGTCTCTTTGTTTGGCTGCAGAGTAAACTGCGTGGATTCTCAGTCAATAATCGAATCAGTTTTTCGTCCCAGCCTTGCTCGTAAAAACGCATGTGTCCGTCTAAAAACAAGAAATAGGGCGTTTCGCATAATGCTACTCCAATA
>Ga0082212_10004481_pt1 | contig 19358 bp, 17 predicted proteins | sample TergutNt197P3_FD_71548 | JGI IMG/M metagenome (GOLD analysis project Ga0082212, IMG submission 71548) | Neocapritermes taracua P3 segment gut microbial communities from Petit-Saut dam, French Guiana - Nt197 P3 | ecosystem: Host-associated > Arthropoda: Insects > Digestive system > Gut ... | reverse complement strand
TGGGCCGGCACCCAATCCATTATCACCCCTATGCCGCACTGGTGCAGGCGGTCGACGAGGAAGCGCAAATCGTCCGGGCTCCCGAAGCGGGAGGTGGCCGCGTAATAGCCGGTGACCTGGTAGCCCCAGGAGGCGTCGAAGGGATGCTCGGCCAGGGGCAGGAACTCCACCCAGTTGAAGCCCATGTCCTGTAAATAGGCGGCCAGTTCGTCGGCGGCCTCGCGGTAGCTGAGCCATTCCCAGCCGTTCTTCTTGCGCCAGGAGCCCAGGTGGACCTCGTAGATGCTCATGGGCCGCTGGAGAAAATTGGTCCGGGCCCGCTCCTGCAGCCATTGGGCGTCGTTCCACTGGTAGTTGTCCAGGTCGAAAACCACCGAGGCGGTCTTGGGGCGCTGTTCCAGCCTGAAGGCCAGGGGGTCGGTCTTGATCAGGAGCTGGTCGCCCTGGGTGTGGACCTCGTATTTGTAAAGGGCCCCGGCCCCGGCGTGGGGCACGAAGAGTTCCCAGATGCCCGAGGAGCCCCGGGGCCTCATGGGGTGGCGGCGGCCATCCCAGAAATTGCCGTCCCCCACCACGCTGACCCGGCGGGCCGAGGGGGCCCAGACCGCGAAATGCACCCCCCGGACCCCCTGGTGGGTCAGGGGATGGGCCCCCATCTTGTTGTAGATCTGGTAGTGGTTGCCCTGGTTCCACAGGAAGAGGTCGTATTCCGACAAGACCGGGCCGAAACTGTAGGCGTCATGGAAATTGGAGGGCCGGCCTCCTTCGGTGAACTGGGCCTGGAGCGGGTAGGGCTCGAAATCGTGGGAGCCGGCCAGGAAACCCTCGAAGAGGCCGGCCTCGTGGACCTTGGCCAGTTCCAGGCGCTCGGCCTTCAACAGGGCGGTCACCCGCCGGGCCCCGGGAATATAGGCCCGAAAGACCGCGCCCGGCCGGCCGGCCCGCGTTTCAGCGTGGGCGCCCAGAAAACTGAATGGATCGCCCACCCGACCGCTGACGAAGAGTTCCCCCTGGTCCATCGACTTTGCCTCCCCCTATATTGCCTTTTCCTCATCATACCATATAATAGGGGCTGGATTAAAGAATTCAGCGGAGAAAAAGTGTCCCTACTGCCGACCCTGGCCCTGGCCGTCCTGCTCATCGCCTTAAACGCCATGTTCGTGGCCGCGGAGTTCGCCTTCGTCAAGGCCCGGACCACCCGCCTGGAAGTCATGGCCCGGGGCGGGGACAAGCGGGCTCGGGCGGCCCTCTTCGGCCGGGCCAACCTGGATTCCTATTTGTCGGTCTGCCAGTTGGGCATAACCCTGGCCAGCCTGGGCCTGGGCTGGCTGGGCGAGCCGGCCGCGGCGGCCCTGCTCAAACCCCTGTTCGACCGCCTGGGCCTGGACAACCCCGGGCTGACCCAAAGCCTGTCCTTTGTCTTCGGCTTCAGCCTCATCACCTTCGGCCACGTGGTCTTCGGCGAGCAGGCCCCAAAAATAGTTTCCATCCGGGCCGCCGAGGTCACGGTCCTGGCCCTGGCCCGGCCCATGCTGGTGTTCCACTTTCTTTTCCGGCCCGGGGTCAGGTTCCTGAACGCCGCGGCCGACCTGACCATCCGGCTCCTGGGGGGGGCGGCGCTGGGCCGCCACGAAACGGCCCATTCCTCGGAGGAACTGAAACTCCTGGTGGCCGAGGCCCGGGCTGTGGGGGAACTGGACGCCGACGAGGCCCGCTTCGTCGACAACATCTTCAACCTCGACCGCCGCAAGGCCCGCGACCTCATGGTCCACCGCACCCGGGTGGTGGCCCTTTCGGCCTCCGAGACCGTGGCCGCGGCCATAGAGGTTCTGCGCGGCCACGGCTTCACCCGCCTGCCGGTTTACGAAGGGGACCGGGACAACCTGACGGGCTTCATCCACGCCAAGGACTTTCTGGGCCAACCCCCGGACCGGACCGTCCGGGAATTCATCCGCCCGGCCCTGGCCGTCTTCGACCACTCCCCGGCCGATGACGTGCTGGCCCGCATGAGGAAGGAGGGCCGGCCCTTCGGCCTGGTCTGGGACGAATACGGCAGTTGGCAGGGGCTCATCACCCTGGAGGACCTTTTGGAAACCATTGTGGGGGAGATCAAGGACGAATTCGACCAAAACGCCCCGCCCCGCATCAGCGCCCGGCGCGACGGGGCCTTCCTGGTGGACCCGGGCGTTTCGCCCAACGAACTGGCCGCCCATCTGCCCCTGGACCTGGGGCCGGACGCCCCCGAACACTATCACACCCTGGCCGCCCTTCTGGCCGGGCGCTTCGGGGAAGCGCCGGCCGAAGGCGCGGCCGTCAGCCTCTACGGGGCCGACTTCACGGTTTTCAAGTGCGAGGGTTCGGCCATCAAATGGTTCCTGGCCAGGGGTATGATAATCAAATAAACTTGGTTATCCGGCCGACCACGGCCTTCGGGTTGATCGGCTTTATGATAAAATCACTCCCGCCCACCTGCAGGGCCTTCACCACAACTTCTTTCTGGGCGTTGCCCGTAATAAAAACGATGGGCGTTTTGCTGTTATTGGCGTCCTCTTTGACCTTTTTCGCCAGTTCGATCCCGTTCATGTCCGGCATATCGATATCAAAAACAAACAGGTCGGGTTTTTGCGATTTTATGACGTTCAAGGCCGTCAGGCCCGACGTGACGGCTATGATCTTGCAGGGAACTTCCTTGAGCGACAATCTGAAAATATCCAAACATTGCGGATCATCGTCCACCGCCAGAATAACTTTGCCGGCGTGTTTTTCAAAATCGACTTCAGCGGCCTGTCCCGCGAATGCGGGATCATCCTCCTTGATCAAGGCCATCTGTATATCTATTGACAGCGCCGACAATTGCGAAAGTAAAAAGTTCACATAGGCTTCGAGTTTGCCGAATTTTTCGGCGCTGAAGCTGTTTATATATTTCCAGCACTCGGCCGCTATGTCGTCGGCGCCGATCTTAATCAATTCCTCCCGCAAAGCCAGCACTTTTATGGATAAGTTTTTGGCGTCCTTTTTTTCCAGCGCTTCTCTTATTTCGGCCTCGACCTTGGGATATTCGTCGGTAAAAATCGTCAAATCCTGAACATACTCGTCCAGTTCCTGCTGCCTCATCTGTAGCAGACGTTTGGCGATTTTCAAATCCTCAATTTCCATCAGCCGTTCTCTGTTAATCATAACAGCGTCTCCTCATTTTTCAATTTTTGACAGAATATCCTTGGCGCCGTCAAAATCATACCGTTTTAACGCCGCAACCGTATCCGCGATCAAGGTATCGGTTTTTTCTCCGAAATCATAGGCCAACAGCCCGCTTAAGGCTTCGAGCGCGGCGTCGTTATCGAATGAATCAACGGCCTCCGCCGCTTTGGCCAGAGCCTCCCGAAGCCGCGCGATATCGCCTTTTTCCTTTTCCGTTACGGCTTCATCGGGCGGGAAAACAAGCGCTAATTGTTCATGGAGAGATCGGAGATGGTTTAATAAATCCGGAAAGTGCGTCACGCAATAATCGGTTTCTTTATTTTTGGAAGCCATTTCCAGCCTGAACGCGGCATCCGACATCTCCGCCGCGCCTATGCTGGCCAAGGTCGATTTTATCGCGTGAACGGCTATGGAAAAATTCGTGTAATTTTGCTCTTCCATCAGCTTGGCGAGCTTATCGCTATCCTGGGGGAGCTTATCGGAAAAAAGCTTTAAATTCTCGTGATACATCCCTTTCAAACCATTGAAACGGCGCAAACCGATCTCCGCGTCGATCTCCTCTATTTTATCAAGGGCGGCCCAAAATTCAGCGTCGATTCCCTCGTCCGCCTTCACGGCCTTATCGCCTTTTTTTTTCCGCTCCTTCTTTATGACCAAACCGGGCGGCAGCCATTCCACCAGGGTTTTTCTCAAATCCGGCATTTCGATGGGTTTTGACAAAAATCCGTTCAATCCGTTGGCCAGGAACATGTCCTGCGCGCCCTGGATGGCGTTGGCCGTCAGCGCGACAATGTTGAGCTTGCTATATTTTTCGCCGAGCGCCCGGATAGCCGCCGTTGTTTCAATGCCGTCCATCTCCGGCATCATGTGATCCATGAACACGAGGTCATAATCGTTTTGCTTAACCTGTTCAACCGCTTCCTGGCCCGAAGACGCCGTATCCGCATCTATTTCAAACAATTCCAAGAGGCCGTGAGCCACTTTTATATTAAAGTCATTGTCGTCCACCACCAGTACTTTGGCATGCGGGGCGCAGAACGCCTGAATGTGGGCCTCGTCTTCATGCTTGACTAGAGACGGGTCTCCCGCCGCCAGCGGGATGGTGATCGTAAAGGTGGTGCCTTCCCCGTATTCGCTGTCCAGCCGGATATTGCCGCCCATCATCTCTATAAACGACTTGCTTATGACAAGGCCCAAACCCGTGCCCGCGATATATCTGTTTTTCTCCGACTTGGACTGCTCAAAGGCGTGGAACAGCCTGGGAATATCCTCCTTGCGGATACCCATGCCGGTATCTTTTATTTCCAGGGTAATCGTTTTGGTTTCTTCCGAGGTGATTACTTTCAGCGTTACCGAGCCTTTTTCCGTGAATTTAACGGCGTTTCCGCATATATTGGTCAGCACCTGACGCAGCCGGACATCGTCGCCATATAGCGCTTCGGGAATCTTGCCCTCCGCTTCCAAAATGAATTCGATCCCGTTCTTTTTGGCCACGTATTTAAACATGGACGCTTCATTGTCTATAAGCGACTTGAAATTATAGTGGGTCGGGTTAAGCTCCATTTTCCCCGCTTCGATTTTAGACATGTCCAAAATATCATTAATAATGTGCAACAACGAGTGCGAGGATACATTGATGTCGTTCAGGCAATCCAGATCGTGGGGGGAAAGGTTGTTTGAACATAACAAAAGTTCAGTCATCCCGATGATGGCGTTCATGGGCGTCCTGATCTCGTGGCTCATGTTGGCCAAAAAGGCGGATTTGGTCTGGCTGGCCTGCTCGGCGATTTCCAGTTGGCGTTGTTTTTCCTCCGCCTTTTTCATGTGCGATATATCCGTGAAATTCTCAAGCAACGCCGGACGCCCGTTGTATTCCATTTTTGATACGGACTTGATGACGGCTATCTTTTCACCGTTGGCCCTCTTAAATATACGCTCGCTGCGGTCTATCTCCTGATTCAATTCTATAATCGGGCATTTCTCGGTCGTGCAGAATACTTCATCGCATCTTTTCCCGACCATTGCTTCCACGCTGCTGCCGTGCATACTGACGGCGGCCGGATTTACGACTAATAATACGCGGGTTTCAGCGTCGATAATAACAATGCCGCTTTCGACCCGATTCCAAATCGTTTGCAGTTGCTCTTGGGTCTGTTTCCTTTCCGTTATGTCCGCCAGCGCGCCGGCCACGCATATCGGCACGCCCGTGGAACTGCGCATCGTAGTGGCGAACGATTGAAAATATCGATATTTTCCATCTTTTAACTTCAGTCGGTAGGTAACATCATAAGGTGTTTTACCGGTCCGATCGGCCAGATGGTCCCTCAAAATGCTCAACGTCCTCTCTTTATCGTTGGGGTGAAGACAGTCGCTCCAGCTTGACAGGGCGTTGGGAAAATCATTCTCATCGGTATATCCGAGCATATTGCGGAATTCCCGCGAACAGGAAAACTTGTTGTTGGGGTTTAGGGGCTCGTCATCCAAAATATCCATATCCCATAGCGCCAACTCCAGCGCGTCGCTGGTCAATTTATACTTCATCAACCCATAGCCCACGGCGGTCTTATAATTGTGAAGCGCCGCGCTTAACAAGCGGTCCGCTTCTTCAAGTGATACTTTGTCAGAAATAATATCGCGGTAATCCGAGGGATTCTTATCAGCGGCCCCGGCCAAAGGTTCTGATTCGCCCATCTTACACCTCGTCTTTTTGGTGATTTTTACCTGCCGTTAAAACTTAGGTTAAAACAAAAAGTGCGCGCAAGTCAAGTGCCGTGACCAAATAAAGCGCCCCCGGCGCAAAAAACCCTGCCGGAAAAGCAGGGCGTTTTGTTGGATGGTGGAACATCCTTTAAAAAAAGTTGGGGATCATGAGGGCCAGCCCGGCGTCCAGGGCCAGGTCGAAGATCGGGCCGGGCAGAACGCCCAGGAGCACCACCAAAAAGGCCAGGGCCAGGGCCCCGCCGGTCCCGGCGGGCGAAAGGTCCGGCGCGGCTCCCCGCAAGGGGTCGTCCTCGCCTTCGGTGTAGGCGTGGCGCACCAGGGAAAGGTAGTAGAAAATGGCCAGGGCGCTGTTGACGCACAGGGTGATGACCAGCCAGTTGTAGCCGTGCCCCCAGGCCCCGATGATCAGCCACAGCTTGCCGATGAAGCCGACCGAGGGCGGCAGGCCCACCAGGGACATGGCCGCGATGGTCAGGGAGAGGGCCAGGGCGGGCGAGCGCCGGGAGAGGCCGTTTAAGTCCCTATAGGTGAGGTTGCGGCCGTCCGGGGCCAGGCGGCAGAGGATCCAGAAGGCCAGGAGGTTCATAAGCAAATAGGCCAGGGCGTAGAAACTGGCCGCGGCCAAACCGGCCGGGGTGGACGGCACCAGGCCCACAATGAGATAGCCGGCATGGGCCACGGAGGAGAAGCCCAGCATGCGCTTGAGGTCGCGCTGGGCCAGGGCGCAGAGGTTGCCGAAGGTCATGGATAGGGCGGCCAAAACGGCCAGGACGTCAGCCAGGGCCTGGCCTGGCAGGACCAGGACGCCCAGACGCACCAGGATAACCGCGGCCCCCAGCTTGGGGAGGGTGGCCATAAAGGCCGCGGTTTCATTGCTGGCCCCCTGGTAGGCGTCGGGAGCCCAGAAATGAAAGGGGAAGAGGGCCAGCTTGTAGAACAGGCCGCCCATAAAGAGGGTCAGACCGGCCACGGCCAGGGGATTCCGGGCGAAGTCCCAGTCCCGTAACATGAGCTCCTGGATGAAGGTGGTTTCTTGCCCGGCGATGATCCAGGACAGGCCGAAGAGGGCCACGGCCGTGGCCGCCGCGCCGAAGAGGATGTATTTAAGGCCGGCCTCGGCCGCCTCCCTGGATTTGGCCCTTAAGGGAATGACTATGTAGAGGCTGTAGGAGGCCAGTTCCAGGGCCAGGTAGATGGTCACCAGTTCCACGGCCGAGGCCGCCAGGGTCAGGCCCCAGGCCGAGAAAGCCAGGAATAGGAAGTAGTCCAGGCGCTGGCTTTCCTCCAGGCCGGGCTGGCGGCGGGCGTTGGCCACGGTCACGAAAAAGCCCGCGGCCACCAGGACCTTGAAGAACTGGGACAGGGCGTCCACCTGATAGGCTTGCCAGAACATGACCCCGCGGCAGGGGAGGCCCGCCAGGGCCAGGATCAACTGGACCCCGGCCAGGGCCGGCAGGGTCGAGAGCACCAGCCGCGTCCCGGCTCCGGCCTGGCTTCCGCTCAGGACCGAAGCGGCGAACAGGTAAAGGATTATCAGAAACAGGGACATCTCCGGCAGGAGGAGCTGGAATTCCAGGTTCAGGTCCAGGGGATTTAAGCTTTCCAGGTTGAGCATGGTCCTTGGCTCCTGTTTTAGTTCCCGGGGGAACTCAGGCGGAAAAGCAGGTCCCCGTAACCGGGGGCGGTCGAGGCGTGAAATTTTTCGACCGTGTCGGTGATGGAGGGGTCGATGGTGGACAGGAGCCCGCCGGGGGCCAGGCCCAGGTAGATGACGAAGACGGCCGGGATAAGCATATAGGCCCATTCCCTGAGGTTGAGGTCCGGCCAGTTTTTACCCTTGGCCGAACTGGGCTGGCCCCAGGCCAGCTTCAGGGTGACCTTCAGGGCGTAGGCCGCGGCCAGCATGGCCCCGGGGGCGGTTAGTAAACCCAGGAGAGGCACGTTCACTCCGCAGATCTTCGTGGTCGCGCCGAAGGCGGCCGCGATGACCAGAAATTCCCCCACGAAGCCGTTGGTGCCCGGAAAGCCGAAGGAGGCCAGGCCCATCAGGCCCCAGAAGAACATGAAGGCCGGAAGGTAGCGCCCCAGGCCCAGGTTCCGGTCTATCTCCCGGCTGTGGCTCCGTTCATAGATGGTGCCGATGAGCATGAAGAGGGCGCCGGTGATGATGCCGTGGTTGAGCATCTGCACGATGGCCCCTTCCAGGCCCCGGACGCTGAAAAGAAAGATGCCCAAGGTAACGAAGCCCATGTGGGCCACCGAGGAATAGGCCACCAGTTTCTTGATGTCCGACTGGGCCAGGGCGATGGCCCCGCCGTAGATGATGGCGATGATGGACAGGGCGATCATATAGGGCGCGAAATAAAGGCTGGCCGCCGGGGTCAGGGGCAGGCAGAACCGGAGGAAGCCGTAGGCGCCCATTTTCAGGAGCACGGCCGCCAGGATCACGCTGCCGGCCGAAGGCGCCTGGACATGGGCGGCCGGCAGCCAGGTGTGGAAGGGGAACATGGGCACTTTGATGGCGAAGGCAATGGTCATGGCCAAAAAGACCCAGTATTGGAAGCCGAAGGGGAAGGGCCGGCCCATGAGCCCGGGTATGGAGAAGGTCCCCCCCTGGATGCGCAGGGCGGCCACGGCCACCAACAACAGGGTGCTGCCGGCCAGGGTGTAGAGGAAGAACTTAAGGGAGGCGTAGCGCCGGTCGTCGCCGCCCCAGACGGCGATCATCAGATACATGGGAATGAGCAGGGCTTCCCAGAAGATGTAGAAAAGCACCAGGTCCAGGGCGGAAAAGACGCCCACGCAGGCCGTGGTCATCAACAGGAGGCAGACATGGAATTCCTTGATCCGCCGGCCTATGTAAGTCCAGGAACACAGGACGCAGACCGGCAGGGTCAGGATGGACAGCCAGATCATCATGATGCTTATGCCGTCCACGCCCATGAAGTAGGAAAGCCCCCACTCCTCGACCCAGGGGACGAATTCCACGAACTGGAAGCCGGCCGTCTTCTGAAAACCGACCAGGGGCCAGGCCAGGGCCACCTCCACCAGGGAGGCCGCCAGGGTGAAGCGGCGGACCGCGGTTTCGCCTTTGACGAAAGCCAGACAGAAGGCCGCCGCCACCGGCCAGAAGGTCAGGACGGTCAGAACCGGGAAGGGGGAATTTTCAAAAGGCATGGCGTATCCTCTTATGAGAACCAGACCAGGGCCAGGATGACGGCGAGGAAGGTCATCATCATGGCCAGGTATTGCTGCAGCCGCCCGCTCTGGAGCCCGGCGCCCAGGCGGCCCAGGCCGCGCACGCCGTAGGCCGCGTTGTCCACCAGGCCGTCGATTATCCAGCGGTCGAAAAAGACGGTGAAGGCGGCGTAGATCTTGAGAAACCGGAGCCCCACCGTTTCATAGACATTGGTCCAGAAGCCGTCGAGGCCGGCGCAGGGCTTGAAGATGAGGGCTTCACAGGCCCGGCCCAGGAGGCGGTAGAACCAGTCGAAGTCCAGGTTCAGGGCCTTATGCGGGGCGATGACGTTCTTCATCAGGCAAAAGGCCAGGCCGGAAAAGCCCAGGAGCATGAGGGCCTGGAGCACGTTCCAGGTCTCCCAGGGGCGGTAGAGGTTGCGGTTGGCCTCGGTCATGGCCACGGGCAGGTAGCGGTAAAGCATATCCGGATAAAGACCCTGGGCCGCGCACAGAAGGGCCAGGATGGCCATGCCGGCGTACATGTTGGGCGGCAGGGGTTTGAGCTCCCGCTTCATGTCCAGGGGCCGGCCGCCCCAGAAGGCGAAATAGGGGAGTTTCAGGCCCACCGAGATGAAGGTGCCCACCGCGGCCAGTTCCAGGCCCAGAGCCACCAGGGTCCGGTGGTCTTCGGCCGCGCCGGCGATGGTCATGGTTTTGGAGATGAAGCCGTTGAAGATCGGGAACCCGGAGATGGACAGGGCCGCGACCATGTAAAGGATCATCACCCAGGGCAGACGGCCGGCCAGGCCGCCCAGTTCGTCGAGTTTGGCCGTGCCCGCGCTGTAGAGCACGGCTCCGGCGCTCATGAACAAAAGTCCCTTGTAGAGGATGTGGGCGTAGGCGTGGGCGGCCGCGCCGTTCAAGGTCATGGCCGTGCCCACCCCGATGCCGGCCACCATGTAGCCCACCTGGGAGACGATGTGATAGGAGAGGATGCGCCGGGCGTTGTTCTCCATCGAGGCGTAGAGGACCCCGTAAACGGCCATGACCGTGCCGGCCGCGGCCAGGATCTCCCAGCCGGCGAAGCCGCGCATCAGGACGTAAACCGCCGTCTTGGTGGTGTAGGCGCACATGAAGACCGAGCCCGTGACCGTGCCCCGGGGGTAGGCATCGGGCAGCCAGGCGTGGAGCGGCACCACGGCCGCGTTGACGCAGAAGCCGATGAGGATAAGCCAGTCATAGAACTCGGCCGTGCCCTGGGTCAGCCCCGGCAGGGCCGTGAAGGCGAAGGTGCCGAGGTCCTGGTGGCGCAGGACCAGGCCGGCCAGGAGGAACAGGCCCCCGAATATGTGGTAGAGGAAGTAGCGGAAGGCGGCCAGGACCGATTCCCGGGTGCGGTTAAAAAACACCAGGAAGGAAGAGCCCACGGCCATCATTTCCCAGCAGACGAAAAGGGTCAGGTAGTCTCCGGCCAGGACCGCGCCCAGGCCGCCGGCCACGTAGAGGAGGGCGGAAGCGTGCTGGGCCGGGTCGTCCACGTGGAGGGAGAAGACCAGGCCGGCCAGGCTCATTATGGAAAAGACCTGGACAAACAGGCCGCTTAAGGCGTCCAGCCGCCCCAGGGTCAGGGTCTGGCCCAGCCAGGTCAGGTGCAGGTGCTCGCCCATCGGGTTGGTGAAGGCCGCGTAAACGGCTATGACCGGGGGCAGGAGCAGGACCACCTTGCGCCACACCGCCGAGCCCCGGACCAGGGGCAGGATCAGGGCCGCGGCCAGAAAGGCGAAGCTCGGATGAATGAAGGTCTCAGAGGTCGCCATAATGATCCTCCGGCCGCTCCAGGAAACAGGGCTGGATTATCTTCTTCACCAGAAAGACCATGATCACCCCCACCGCCAGGCCGAAGGCCGGCCAGAAGAGGGGCAGGGCGTCCAGGCCGAAGTGGGGCTCATGGGGCCGGAGGACGAAGTTGACCAGGGCCAGGAGGGCCAGGACGGCGAAGAGGGTCTTCTTCCAGGCCGAGGCCCGGGCCGGGGCGCGGTTTTCCTCCAGCCAGCGGCCCAGGGGGGGGAGGGCCGAGAGGTCGGCCGCGGAGGGGGGCGACCAGGAAGTTTCGTGCTTTTCGTTCATGCGCGGCCTCTTTGGGGTCACTTCAGGAAGGCCAGGATGAAATCCTGGAATACCTGGGGCCTAAGCCCCAGGACCAGGGAGATCAGACTGGTCAGGACCAGAGGCGCCACCATGCTCACGGGGGCCTCGTGGTAATGGCTCAGGTCGGTCCCCTCTTCGGGCTTTAGGAAAAAAGCCCGGAAGAATATGGGGCCGAAGTAGCCGGCGTTGAGGATGGTGGAGGCCAGGAGAGCGGCCAGGATGATGATCTGGCCCGCGGTCAGGGCCCCGTCCAGGAGATACCACTTGGAAACGAAGCCGGCCACGGGCGGCACGCCGATCATGGTCAGGGAGGCCAGACCGAAGGCCCCGAAAGTCCAGGGCATCCGGCGGCCCAGGCCGTTCATCCTGCTGATGGCCTTAAGATGGGTGGCCACGTAGATGGCCCCGGCCCCGAAGAAGAGGGTTATCTTGCCGAAGGCGTGGTGGCCGATGTGGAGAAGCCCTCCCTGGGCGGCGGCCGCGTTGGGGCTGAAGACCCCCCCGGCCGCGCCCACCAGGGCCACGCCCAGGATGACGTAGGAGAGCTGGCTGACCGTGGAATAGGCCAGCCGGGCCTTGATGTCGTCCTTGGTCAGAGCGATGCAGGAGGCGGCCACGATGGTCAGGGCGGCCAGATAGGCCGTCGGCAGGCTCAGGCCGAAATCATGCATGGTCTGGGCCCCGAAGAGGGACAGGATGATGCGGCTCACCGAAAAGACCCCGGCCTTGACCACGGCCACGGCGTGCAAGAGGGCCGAGACCGGGGTGGGGGCCACCATGGCCGAGGGCAGCCAGTTGTGGAAAGGCATGAGGGCGGCCTTGGCCAGGCCGGCTATGAAGAACACGTAGGTCAACTGGATCAGCCAGGGGTTCTGGGCGGCCAGGGCGGTCTTGTAGGTGCCGTCGAAGTTCAGAAACAGGCCCCGGCTGACCTCCCCCAGGGAAAAATCCAGGGTCCCGGCCAGCACATAGGTCAGGGCCATGGCCGGCAGGAGGAAGAGCTTGGAGGTGCCCATGAGATAGACCATGTATTTCTTGGCCCCGGCGAAACCTTCCTCGTCCTCGTGGTGGGCCACCAGGGGGTAGGTGAAGACCGAGATTATCTCGTAGAACAGATAGAGGGTGAAGACGTTGGCGCTCATGGCCACGCCCACGGCGCCGAAGATGGCCACGGCGAAGCAGAAGTAATAGCGGGTCTGGGCGTGTTCCTTCAGGCTCCGCATATAGCCGATGTTGTAGCTGGTGGCGAAGAACCACAGGAAGGTGGCGATGAGGGCGAAGATGATGCCCAGCCCGTCGAGGCAGACGCTTATGGTCATCCCGGGCAGGATGTAAAAAAGGTCCAGCTTCCAGATGATCCCGCTCAGGACTTCCGGGATGAAGCGGGCCACGGCCAGGAAGGCCAGGGCCGCGGCCGCGAAGGAGACGCCCTCGCGCAGGTTCTGGGACCGCCGCCCGGCCAGGAGAATGGCGAAGGGGGCCAGGAAGGTGACCAAAAGGGGCAGGGCGAGTTGAAAATTCGGGCCGGTCATAGGGCGGCATCCTTAAGGGACGTGAGGGCCGAGGTCGAAACGCTGCCGAAGCGGCGGTGGACCACCACCATCATGGCCAGGACCAGGGTGGCTTCGGCCGCGGCCAGGCCCATGATGAAGATGGCGGCCAACTGGCCCGTCACCGGATCGGTCGCGGTCAGTTGGGCCGCGGCCACCACCGACAGGCCGGCCCCGTTCAGGAGCATCTCCACGGAAATGAGCATGCCCACCAGGGTCCGGCGGGAAACCAGGCCCAGAAGGCCGAGGGCCATCAGCAGGAGGGCCGCCAACATGAACAGGGTCAGGGTGCTGAACATATCAGTTTCTGAACCTCCGGTCCCAGACCAGGAGCACCCCGCCGGCCATGGCCACCAGCAGGATGATGGAAATAAGCTCGAAGGACAACAGGTATTGGCTCAGAAGGCCGTGGCCCAGGGCGGCCAGGGGGGCTTCCAGGGGTTGGCCGCCCAGGGCGAACTCCCCGGCCCGGGTGACGATGAGGGGAGCGAAGAGGGCCAGGGGGGCCAGGGCGGCCAGAAGGGCGCCGAAGCTCTGGCAAAGGCCCGGGGCGCGGGCCTCCTCGCCGGACTGGGTGTTTTTCACCAGCATGATGGCGAAGAAGATCAGGACGCAGATGGCGCCCACGTAGATCAGGATCTGCATGAAGGCCAGGAAGGGGGCGGCCAGCAGCATATAGAGCCCGGCCACGCCCAGAAAGGTCAGCACCAGGCCGATGAGGGCCCGCACCAGGTGGCGGGAGAGGGCGGCCGAAAGTCCGCCGAGCGTGATCAGCAGCACGTGGAAGGCGAAGGCTACGTAGGCCGCCGTCTCCACGGCCTGATCCGGCGGGGCCAGCCCGGCCAGGTCTTGAAAGTGGCTTGCGGCCAGGACGGACAGGACGCTCATGCCGCCACCTCCCCTTTCCCGCTTTGGGCCAGCCGGGCCAGAAGGTCCCGCACCATATCCTCCCGCCTTTCGGCCACCCAGTAGAGGTCGTGGGAGAAGCGCAGGGCCTCGGTGGGGCAGACTTCCACGCAGGTGCCGCAAAGACTGCAGAGGGAAAAATCGCTCAACCATTGCTTCGGGGCCTTGGCCTCGCCCTTGACCACGGTCAGGCAGCCGCTGGGGCAGGCCCTGGCGCACATCTGGCAGGAAACGCAGAGGCTTTGGGAAGGGTCGTCCCCGGCCGGCACCAGTTCCACGGGCCCGCGGAAAGTGACCAAATCCTCGTCCCGGATGGTCTGGCGGGGATAATGGGTGGTGAGCTGGGGGTGGCCCAGGCCCTTAAGCCCCAGCCAGCCCGGGAAGGGGCCCAGGCCGTAGCGTCCGGTGACCCAGAGGCCCACCAGGAGGGAATAGAAGCCTTTGATATTGTCCGCAACCGCTTTTAGCATAAGCCAAATCCTTAAAACTTCAGGACCAGGGCCGTGAGCCAGAGATTCAGGAGGCCTAAGGGGAGCAGCCACTTCCAGTTGATGTTCAGCAACTGGTCGAAGCGCACCCGGGGATAGGTCCAGCGGACCCAGATCATCAGGGTCATCAAAAAGCCCATTTTGATGAAGGTCCACCACACCCCCGGGGCCAGGGGGCCGCCCGAGCCGCCCAGAAAAAAGACGGTGGCCAAAAAGGAAACCAGGAGCATGGAGGTGTATTCGGCCATGAAATAGAGGGCGAAGCCCATGCCGGAATATTCGGTGTGGTAGCCGCCGGTGAGTTCGGATTCGCCCTCGGGCAGATCGAAGGGGGCCCGGTTGGTCTCCCCGAACATGCAGATCAGGAAGATGAGGAAGGCCAGGGGCTGGCGGACCACGTTCCACTCCCAGGGCCAGGCCCCCTGGGCGTCGTTGATGAGGGAGAGGTTCAGGGTGCCGCACTGGAAAGCCACGGCTAAAATGGCCAGGATCAGGGGTATCTCGTAGGCCACGGCCTGGCTGACGGCGCGGGCCGCGCCGATGAGGCCGTATTTGTTGTTGGAGGCCCAGCCCCCGGTCAGGACGGCCAGGCCCTCGAAGCCGGCGAAGGCCAGGATCAAAAGGACCCCCAGTTCCGCTTCCAGGCCGGTCAAAACGGGCCCGAAGGGGATGACCAGGAACATCAGGAACATGGGGAACATGGCCAGGACCGGCCCCAGGAAGAACAGGAAGCGGTCGCAGTTGGCCGGGACCACCAGTTGCTTGGTCAGGAGCTTGACGGCATCGACAATGGTCTGCAACAAGCCGTGGGGGCCGACCTCATAGGGGCCGGGGCGGCGCTGGATAAAGCCGGCCACCTTGCGTTCCAGCCAGACCATGACCACGCTGTTGGCGATCAAAAGGGCGATGATCAGGGCCAGGGCCGTCAGCAGTTTGAGGATCACCAGGAGATTAATGTCCATCGCGGTTTCCTGTCGTCGGCCGGGGCGCCGCGTTAGCGGTCCACTTCGGGAATGACCAGGTCCAGGCTGCCCAGGATGGCCAGGGCATCGGCCAGGAGGGTGCCTTCAGCGGCTTCGGCGAACAGGCTCAGGTTGGAAAAGCCCGGAGCCCGCAGTTTGACCCGGTAGGGGTTTTTGCCGCCGTCGCTCATGAGGTGGATGATTATTTTGCCGCGGGCCCCTTCCACGGCGAACACGGATTCGCCCGCCGGCAGTTTCCAGGCGGCCTTGGGGGCCTTGGGGTGGCGGATCGGGCCGGGGGGGAGCCGGTCCAGGGCCTGTTCAATGATGCGGAGGCTCTGGCGGATCTCCTCCAGGCGCAGGAGATAGCGGCCCAGGCAGTCGTTGTCCGGGCCCGTGGGCACTTCAAAATCGAAGCGGTCGTATAAGCCGTAGGGCTCGGCCCGGCGGACGTCGTAGGCCCGGCCCGCGGCCCGGAGGATGGGCCCGGTGGCCCCGTAGCGGAGGCAGATGTCCTCGTCCAGGCGACCGATGTCCTCCAGGCGGCGGCGGAAGATGACGTTGCCGGTCACCAGTTGGTCATACATGGTCAGGCGGCCGCGCAGATAGGGGATGAAGTCGCGGGCCAGGCTGATGAAGCGGTCATCCAGGTCGGCCCCCACCCCCCCGAAGCGCATATAGTTCATGGTCAGGCGGGAGCCGGTGATGATCTGCAAAAGGTCGTTGATCTTTTCCCGCTCCTCGAAGGCGTAGAGGATGGGGGTGAAGGCGCCCAGGTCCAGGACGAAGGCCCCCCACCACAGGATATGGGAGGCGACGCGGTTGAATTCGCAGGCGATGATGCGCAGGTATTCGGCCCGCTCCGGCACTTCCAGTCCGGCCAGGCGCTCCGCCGCCCCCACGTAGGCCCAGTTCCAGGCCACCGGGTGCAGGTAATCCACCCGGCCCGTGTTGGGCAGGAACTGCCAGGGCGTCTTGGACTGGCCCATCTTGTCGTGCATCCGGTGGAGATAGCCCAGGACGGGTTCGGCCCGGAGCACGTATTCCCCGTGGAGTTCGGCCAGGATGCGCAAAACGCCGTGGGTGGAGGGGTGCTGGGGTCCCAGGTTGATGATGAGGGAATCCGGGGCCACCCGGCCCTTTTCAAAATTCTGGGTATAGAAATCGCCCAGGGTGTCGGCGGGATTTTCCGAAAACTGGAAGGGATTGACGAAAAGTCCGCTCATGTCGCCGCCCCTCCTTCAGGTCCGGCCGGGGCGGGCTCGGCCAGGGCCTGCCAGGCGGGGTCGAAAAATTCGGCCTGGCCGAATAGTTTCAACTCGCTTAGGGGGGGGGCCACGCTTTTGTAGCCGCCGGTTTTGGGCAGGCCCGCCCACCGGTCCATCGACCTTTTCCAAGGCACGGCGGCCGCGTTTTCGTGGGTGGTCCTCAAAAGGGGCGGAGGCCCCGGAAAGTCATGGGGCAGAAGCAGGGGCACGGGGTTGGGGTTGCCGGTGAAGCCAAGGCCGAGAAAATCGGTCGCCTCCCGCTCGTGCCATTCGGCGCCCTGGAAGATATGGGCCACGGAAGGCAGGCTCCCCCCCACCTCGGTCAGGGCCCGCACGGCCAGCCGGCCGGGTTCGGCCGGGGAATCGTAGAGCCAGGTGGCCAAAATGCCTTCCCGGACCTCCACGGCGGTTATGGTCTCCAGGAAAAAGCCGGCTTCACGCATGGCTTCGGCCGCTTCCCGCACCCGGTCCGGGGGCAGGACGGCCGCGGCCGTCAGGCCCGTCTTCTGAAACTCCAACCGGGAGATGACCAAAGCCCCCAGCCGCCGCCACGTTTCAATATGACGTTCCGCGCTCATTTAGGCCCATCCTCCGGCGCTTCGGCTCCCACGGGCCTGGCCACGGGCCAGAAGCGCCGTCCGGTCAATTTTTGCTGTATGGCGAAGATGCCCTCCAGGAGCGCTTCGGGGCGGGGGGGGCAGCCGGGCACATAGACATCCACCGGCAGGATCTTGTCCACCCCCTCCAGCACGCTGTAATTGCCCTCGAATTTGAAGGGTCCGCCGGAAATGGCGCAGTTGCCCATGGCCAGGACGAACTTGGGGGCGGGCATCTGTTCGTAGAGCCGGCGCACGGCCGGGGCGAACTTGCGGACCACCGTGCCGGCCACCAGCATCAGGTCGGCCTGCCGGGCCGAGGGCCGGAAGACCTCGGCGCCGAAGCGGGCCACGTCCCAGCGGGCCATGCTGGCCGACATCATTTCAATGGCGCAGCAGGCCAGGCCGAAGGTCAGGGGCCAGATGCTCATGGCCCGGGTCACGTCGAAGACATAGTTCAAGGGCCTGACGTTCAAAAGAGGCGGCCGCACCAGGGATTGCGCCGGCCTGCTCGTTTCCTCGGCCCAGATGTTGTCAGCCACGTGCCCCCCTGTCATAGCCGGACCTCAGCCGCGCACCTTAATGCGGCGGGGCCAGTCGAAAACCCCCTTGGCCCGGAAATAGACCAGGGCCAGGAAGATGAAGAATATGAAGAAGCTCAGTTCGGCGAAGGCCAGCCAGCCGACGGAGTCGCGGTAGAAGACGGCCACGGGGAAAAGATAGAGGATATCCACATCGAAGGCAATGAAGATGAGGGCGTAGACGTAGTAATTGACCCCGAAATGTCCCCAGGCCCGCCCGTGGGGGACCATGCCGCATTCATAGGGCATGGCCATGTCGCCGCCTTCGGCCCTGGGAGCCAGGATGGAGGCCAGGACCAGGGGGACCAGGGGGAAAATGAGCCCCACGGCCAGAAAAAGAAGGATCGCCAAGTGCAGACTGTTGAAGACCATTGGTTCACCTCAAGGGAAATACCGCCAAACCTTCAGGCGCGTCAACGACGATACGCCCCCCCGGGACAACAATCCAGCCTGGCGCCGGGGGGCCGTAAGTACGTCTTCAGCAAGTGACTAAATTATTTTATAGGGCAAACCGGGCCGCCTGTCAAGCCAATCATGGGATTTTATTGACTTCGCCCCGGGGCCGGGCCTCCCGCGGCCGGTTTTTTGACGCTTCCGGGGGAAACCGCCCGCTTTTATTGTTAATTTAAGCTCAAGGCCCGGCTCGGGCCAAACTGAGTCCGTCCCGGAGGTCTTTTTATTTATTGCATTATATCCATATGTTGCACGCGCGTTAAAAATTGGCCCGCCTTTTGCTTCTTAACTGACCGGAAAAGCCGCCCCGGCGGCCGAATGCTATATGGAGGCGCATTATGAGCATGTTCATCGGGCCTTATCCCTATACCATCACCCACACTTATCTGGGCCTGATGGCCCAGGAGGAGCGGATGCACCTGACGGCCAACAACATGGCCAACGTCTCCACCCCGGGTTTCAAGAAGGATGTGCCGGTCTTCGAGGGTTACCTGGTCAAGCAGTCCAAGACCTATTTCGCCGAAGGGCCCTTTGAGTTGACCGACCGGGACCTGGACGTGGCCCTCCACGGCCCGGCCTTTTTCCAGATAGAGACCCCGGCCGGGATCCGCTACTCCCGCAACGGCAATTTCAAGGTCAATTCCGACGGCCAGATAGTAACCATGGACGGCGACCCCGTGGTCGGGGCGGGCTTCGTGCCCGAGGGCTCCCTTAAGGTCTTCATCGAGCGGGAAGGCCGGGTCCAGGCCATTGACCAGGACGGCGAGGCCGTCATCATCGGCCAGTTCGAGCTGGTGGAGTTCGACGACCCGAATATGCTCATCAAGGAGGGCTACGATATGTATGTGCCCAAGAGCCCGGATTTCGTCCCCGAGCCCGCCACCCAGACCACCCTGGAGCAGGGGTTTCTGGAAAAAGCCAACGTCAACCCGGTCAACGAGATGGTGCAGATGATCGAGCTGCACCGCATCTACGAGGCCCTGCAGAAGGTCGTCCACACCCGGCAGGAAATGGATGACCAGGCCATCGGCCAACTGGGCAAAATAAGCTAACGACCGCCAACAGATAAAGTCAGGAGAACCCCGACCATGATGAGATCACTCTACACAGCGGCCACGGGCATGATCGGCCAGCAGACCCACCTGGACGTCATCGCCCACAACCTGGCCAACGTCAACACCACGGGCTTCAAGAAGAACCGGGCCGAATTCGAGGACCTGATCTACCAGACCCACAAGTTCGCCGGCACCGAGACCATCGGCGGCCAGCAGATCCCGGTGGGCATCCAGGTGGGCCTGGGCACCAAG
>Ga0082212_10004480_pt1 | contig 19360 bp, 19 predicted proteins | sample TergutNt197P3_FD_71548 | JGI IMG/M metagenome (GOLD analysis project Ga0082212, IMG submission 71548) | Neocapritermes taracua P3 segment gut microbial communities from Petit-Saut dam, French Guiana - Nt197 P3 | ecosystem: Host-associated > Arthropoda: Insects > Digestive system > Gut ... | reverse complement strand
ATACGGCGGGTTCAATGATTATGACGGCACGGGCCTGCCCGACAATTGGGCAAAGTGGAGCCGCAGTGATTGCGGCGATGACCCGGATCCGGAAAACCCCAAGTGCGACCCCCGCAACTATTTCCGGGTGTCCAACCTCAGCCAGTTGCCCCAGCAGCTCGGCGAGGCCTTTGAGGCCATCTCCAAGGGCATTGCCACGGGCACGGCCAACGCCGCCTCCATCAGCACGGTCCTCGGCGGGGGCCTTTCCATCCAGACCCAGTATTACACTGAATACACCGACCCGGACAACTCCGACAACAAGCTGAAATGGCTGGGCACGGTCTATGCCCTCTTTGTGGATAAGTGGGGCAATCTCCGGGCCGATACCAATGTGGTAGGCGGCAAGGTCGGCGACCAGCGGCTGCAACTGGCCACCAACCCTCCGGAAAGACCGGGCGAACCGAGCCCGGGGCCTGAAAAGGGCGATCTCATTGTCCACACCATACCCCCGGCCGAAGGCGAGATAGGCGAGCTTGCCATCTATCTCTGCCGCGATGTTTACGGCAACAACAACGGCGGTTTCTTCCTGCCGGATTATATCCACCCGAGCCCGGGCAACCCGGCCTACCCGCCCGATTCCGACTGCCAGAAGGTGAATTCCATGGACGAGGTGCCCATGGTCTGGCACGCCGGGGCCGAACTTTCCCGGAAAGACCCGGCTGACAGGAAGATATATACCTATTACGGGCCGGCTCCGGGCGACGGGTCGGCTATCTGGCCGGCCGAGGAACGCGATATGACCAGGTATCCGTTAAGCGCCACGGACGCAGGCAACCTGGCCCGTTTGCGGCCCCTCCTGCGCCAGACGGACAACGCGGCGGGCCTTCAGAATGCGGCCGATCTTATCAACTATATCCGGGGCACGGACTTCCCCAACAAACCCGATGATTTCCGCAACCGGACCGCCAAACTGCCCTGGAGCGGGCAGCGGGGGGTCTGGCGCCTGGGCGACATAATCAATTCCCGGCCCATCATCGTGGGCGACCCGGCCGGCAATTATCATTTGCTCTACCGCGACCAATCCTACGCCGATTACAAGGCGTCCACGGCCCGGCGGCGGCAGGTGGTCTATGTCGGGTCCAATGACGGCGTTCTCCACGCCTTCAACCTCGGCTTCTTCGGCTCGCTTAAGACGGGCGAGGCCGGCTACACCATTGCCGAAGACCCCGAACAGGCCTCCGGCAAATACGCCTTCGGCGAAGAGATGTGGGGCTATGTGCCCAAGGCCGTCCTGCCCCACCTGGCCTGGCTGGCCGACCCGGAATACCGGCACAGCTATTATGTGGATCAGCAGCCCTACATCATGGACGTCAAGGACGGCAATACCTGGAAAACCATCATGATAGTGGGCCTGCGCCTGGGCGGCCGCACCATTGCCCTGGACGAGGCGGAGAACGACATATCCTATTCCGAATTCTTCGCCCTGGACGTCACCAACCCCGAGGCGGAGCCCCGGCTCCTGTGGCGCTACAGCAGCCCCTCCCTGGGCCTGACTTCCGCCTCGCCCACCGTGGTGCGCAACGGCAATAACTGGTATGTGGTCCTGCCCAGCGGGCCGACCAGCGACCTGCCCGGAGGGCGGCCCGACCCCCTCTACGGCTACCGGGCCTATGACGGCATAAGCACCCAGAACGCCCGGCTCATAGTATTGGATGCCCTGACCGGGCAATACGCCCGGGCCCGGGACAGGGACCCGGGTTCGACCGCCACGCCGGATCCGCTCACCGCTTCCGAGGCCAACAGCTTCTTCAACGGCTCTTTTCTGCCCGTGGCCAACCATTTGATCAAGGACGCCTCGGGGGGGACGCAGGCCTGGAGCCACCATGCGGTCTACCTGGGCCTGACGGCCAAGAACAGTGTCGGGGATGTCGGGTCGGTCTATCGCCTCCAGATGGCCGATGCCAACGGCACCCCCCTGCCGGTGGATTCCTGGCGCCTGGCCCCCTTCTACAGGGCCGACAAGCCCATAACCGGGGCCGTCAACTCCACCTACGACAACGTGGGCAACCTGTGGGTGGTCTTCGGCAGCGGGCGCATCTGGTCCAACCTGGACCAGGTGCCCTGCGGCACGAACCGGAGCGCCACGGGCGCGGCCTTTGAGGGTTGCTGCGACAACCACGAGCAGTATTTCTTCGGCCTTAAGGAACCCCTGGGCGCCAACGGCCGCATGACCTTTGCCGAAGTGGGCGGCCCGGCCGACAAGCCCATCGTGGATGTCAGCCACACCCTGATCTACGGCCAGTCCGGCGTCCTGGCGCCTCCCGTCAGCGTGCCCGGGGCGCCGGAGCCCGTGGAGTTCTACGGCGCCCTCTACACCAACATGATCGCCAAGGACAGCGTGGGCGACCCCGTGGTCCGGGGCTACAAGCGCAAACTGGAGAGCTTGTGGGTGCTGGGCATAAATGAGCCCGGGGTGGGCAAGACCCGCTTCGAGATAGTCACCACCCAGCCCCAGATAGACGGCCTGGCCAACGGCCGCTCCAACACGGTTTTCACCAGTTATCTGACCAATGACAATGTCTGCAACCCCGTCGGCGACAGTTTCCTGAACGTCATCGATACCTACACGGGTCTGCCCCATCCCGAATTTTTGGGTTACGGCGGGTTCGAGGAGGGCAACCAGAGGGCCTTTACGGACTCTGACGGGAGCTCGAAGTTGCTTGACCAGTCCACCGGGGTCAAGCGCTCCGGCAAGGGCATGGCCTCCGAAGCCTGGATCTTGAAAACGGGTGAAGGCACGGTTTACGGCAACACCAGCTTCAACTCCAACCGTAACCGCATTTACCTGCCCTCTGACCAGAGCGACCGCAGCGCCATAGTCTCCTGGCGGGAAGTGCTGGACATGGGCTTCTCCATTTCAGAGGCCGATCTTTTCAATGATCTGAGGTGACCGCCAGGCCCGCCCCGGCTTTCGGGGCGGGCCCGGCCCTGGTATAATGAAACTCAACTGCCCCAAATGCGGCCACGGCCTGTCCGTGTCCGAGGCCCGGGTTCCGTCTTCGGGCGGGTGGGCCCGGTGCCCCAAGTGCGGGGAGAAATTTTTTCTGACCCCGCAAGGCCCGGCCCGGCCGGCTTCGGGGCCGCCCCCGGGGCCACCGGCCGCTCCCCCGGCCGCCGGCCCGGCCCGGGATCTGAAGCTGGCCTGCCCTAAATGCGGCCGGCCTCTCCACACGGACGCGGCCCGCATTCCGCCGGCCGGGGCCTGGACCCACTGCCCCAGGTGCGGGGAAAGGTTTTTTTTAAAACCCCCGGGCCAGGGGGCCGATCTTTCCTCCCCCGCGCCCGCGGCCGGCCCGAAACTGGCCGCGGGCGACAGCCAGGCCCGGCGGGAACTTTTAAGCCGGCTCCAGGCCAGGAGCCCGTCCGCGGCCGCCTCGGCCCCCCCGCCCGACTATGACGAGGAAGTGACCATCTTCCCCCGGGCGGCCTGGTCGGGCGAGGCCTGTTTCGCGGCCGGAAGCCTGGTCCTGGCCCTGATCGTCCTGGTTTCTTTCATGTTTTTCCGGGGCTCGGTCCACCATCCGCCGCCGCCGCCGCCGGCCATGGCCGCGGCCCGCCTCAACGACAGCCAGGACCTGGGGCTGATCCGCCATGACCTCATCGGGCTCAAGCGGCGCTTCGTGAACCGGCGGACCCTGAGGGCCGATATTGAGCACACCGGGCCTGAATCCAGGATATTCAAATATTTCCTGGCCCGCCTGGAACCGAGGGGCGGCTGCGCCGGCCTGGCCCGGCTGGAAATAAAGTCCGAAGACCCGGCCCGGGGCTTCAGGGCCGAGGCTGTCTGCCTGGACCAAGATGGCCGGCTCAGCCCGGGGAAACTGGAACTGGATATAAAATGGACCCAGAGGTCGGCCGTGGCCAGTTTTCCCGGCCACCCCGGGACGGACGAAGTGGAGATGTTCCCGCTTTAGATTTTTAGGTTTTCAACCGCACCGGCCGGCCGCTTGGGCCGGGGCTGGACCCGAGGGGGGTAGTATGAAAAAATTTTTTATTTTAGGCCTGGTCCTTTTCTGGGCCGCCCCGGCCCTGGCTCAAAACTTTCAGCGCGGGCCCGAGGCCGGAAGGCCGGGAGAGCGGGGCGCGGATCAAACCCTAGGCCAGGCCGTGGACCAGCCCGAAGGCCAACTCGGGAGCCGCCCCGGGACCCCCCGCGGGCCCCGCCGCCACAATCCTGGTTCCACCGCCCCGATACCCGAGGACGGGGACGAGATAACCACCACCGAGGTCTCGCCGTATGCGAATACGGATTTCGCCCCCTGGGAAAACCACCTAAATGTCGACGCCCCGGTCATATCGATAGAATAAGCGGCCCCGCGCCTTGACTTTGGCTCGGCCCGTATGTTATATTTACAACATCGTATGTTGTATTTACAACATTGAGTGAAGCCAGATGGTTGAATTCATGGTCATATCCCGGAACCCGGACGGCTCGGGCGGCGGATTTTCCGGGCTGAGAAAGGCTGTTCATGGCCGCGGTTGAAACTGAAACCCCCCATTCCCGGCGCCGGTTCCTGGCCCGGGGGTTGGCGGCGGCGGTCGCCCTCCTCGGGCTGGGCCTGGGCCTCCCCCTGGCCGGGTTTTCCCTTTCCCCGCTCAGAAAACGGGGAAAAAGCGGGGACTGGATCAGCCTCATCAAGGTTTCGGAACTGCAGGACAGCCGCCCCACCAAGGTGACCTATCAGTATGACCGCCAGGACGGCTGGACCACCGCGGCCACGAAAAAAATGGCCTATGTGGTGCAAAACAACGACGGCACTCTCACCGTCCTTTCCAACCGCTGTACCCACCTGGGCTGCGGCGTGGATTGGGATGCCCGGGCCGGCCAATTCAGGTGTCCCTGTCATGGCGGCGTCTTCGACCCCGAGGGCCGGGTCGTGGAAGGGCCGCCGCCCAGCCCCCTGCCGCGGCTGGTCTCCAGGGTCGAAGACGGAACCGTTTTTATCCGGGAGGCGTGAACGTGGGCAGGATATATCAGTTCATCGACCAGCGCCTCAACCTCACGCCCCTCTGGCGGGAAATAGCCGATTACCCGGTCCCTGACCACGCCAACCCGGGCCGGACCCCCCTGGCCTTCATCTACTGTTTCGGCGGGATCAGCTTTTTTATAATCCTGCTCCAGTTTCTGACCGGCATGTTCCTGATGCTCTATTACAGCCCCTCCCCGGACCATGCCTACGCCAGCGTCAGTTACATCAAAAACGAAGTGCTTTTCGGCGGCTTTGTGCAAAACCTCCACCGGGTGGGCTCCAGCGCGGTCATTTTCATGGTGTTTATCCATATGATGCGCGTCTTCTTCACCAAGTCCTATAAAAACCCCCGCGAACTCAATTGGGTCGCCGGGGTCTTCCTTCTGTTCATCATCTCGGGCTTCGGCTTTACCGGCTATCTTCTGCCTTGGGACCAGAAAGCCTTTTGGGCGACCGCCGTGGGCCTGAACATGATCGAGACCGTTCCCCTGGTCGGCGACCTTCTGGCCGAGGCGGTCCGGGGCGGCGGCGAGGTGGGGACCCTGACCCTGGGGCGTTTTTTCATGATCCATGTCATGCTGCTGCCGGCCCTTTTGATCGCTTTTCTGGGCGCCCATTTTTTCATGGTCCGGCGCCAGGGCATTTCCGGCCCCCTGTGAGAAAGCGGGACGTATGACCAAAGCTCATTCCGCGGCCGGGCCGGGCCAGACCCCCCACCCCTTCTACCCGAACCATGTTTTCGTGGAAGCCGTGGTCGCCCTCCTGGCGCTCCTGGCCCTGGCCCTTCTCGCTTTCTTCTGGCAGGTCCCGCTGGAGGAGATCGCCGACCCGAGCGATTCGGCGTATGTGCCCCGGCCGGAATGGTATTTTCTCTTTTACTTTCAGTTGCTGAAATATTTCAAAGGTCCGCTGATGGTCGTCGGCACCTTTGTTTTGCCCGTGCTGGCCGGCGCCATGCTTATCCTGTGGCCGTTTTTGGACCGGGGGGAGGAGACCCGCCTCAGCCGGAGACCGCGCGCCGCCGCCCTGGGCTTCGGGGTCCTCTTGGCCATTTTCACCCTCACCGGGCTGGCCGTGATGGAGGACTCGGAGCTTCACATGGACCTGCCGCCCATCACCGAGGGGCAGATGGCCGAGGGGGCTGATATATTCAACAGGTTCTGCATGCTGTGTCACGCCATGGACGGCAAGGGCGGTTTCATGGCCCCGGACCTGACGCAGGTCGGCTCGCGGGTCAACCGGGTGTATATCGAGCGGGTGGTCATAAACCCGGATATCGTCAGCCAGACGACCATCATGTCGAGGATACCCTTAAGCGACGAGGAACGGCACGCCGTATCCGCCTATCTTTCACGCCGGAAATGACCTTGAGACCAAAAGGAGAAACATCATGAAATCAAAAGGCAACAAACCCTGGTCGGCCCTGGCCGGGATGCTGGGCGCGCTGGCCATCGCGGCCCTGGGCGGGAACGTCCTTTACGCCCAGGCGCCCGACACCCTCAAGGCCCCGAAGGATGAATGGATCATCTTCGCCTCCGGCGGCATTTCAGGCACTTTGCAGGTCATCGGCCTGCCGAGCCTGCAGACCATCAAGCTGATCCCCATCGGCGTCGACACCCACGAACCCGTGTTCTCCGGCAGCAACCTGCCGGGCACCAACGGCACCCCGGACGGCAAATACGTCTTCATCAACGACAAGGGCGATTCCGCGGTCGGCATCGTGGATATTTCCACCCAGGAACTTATCCGCAAGATCAATATCCCCGGCCCCTTCGGGCCGCACCACATCGCCCTGACCCCGGACGGCAAGACCCTCTTCGCCACCGGTGAATTGTCCGGGCAGATGGCCAAGATCGACATCGCCAGCGGCAAGGTCGAGATAATCGACGTTTCCGACGGGGAGGAATCGGCCCCGGATTACCTCCTGGTCACCCATGACGGCAAATACTGCCTGGCCACGGACTATTACCGGTCGGGCGTCCACGTCATTGAAACCGATACCTTTAAAAGGACCAAGTTCATCCCGGCCGGCAAAAACCCCCACGGCATCGACCTGACCATTGACGGGAAATACGCCCTGGTGGCCGGCAAGCTTTCCGGCAATATCCCGGTCATCGACATCAGCAAGATGGAAGTCATCAAGGAGATCGACCTGACCCCCGCGGTTCCCGGCTTCAACAAGAGCCCGGCCCCGGGGCCCCTCCACTCCGTGGTCACCAACGACGGCAAGTGGGCCTATACGACGCTCTTCGTGGATAATGCCGTGGCCAAGATAGACCTGGCGAAAATGGAAATGGTGAAAAAGATCCCCGTCCATTACCGCCCGGGCCACCTGCAGATCACGCCCGACAACAAGTATATCGCCGTGTTCAACAAGTATTCCACCGGGCTTTTCGCGGGCTCCATCTCCAACCAGGACCCCACAAACGTGGAATTGATAGATCTGGCCAAGGAAGAGGTCGTCGCCCGGGCGGCCACCGTGCCGGAGCCGCATAACGCCAAGATCATCAAGGCGGATACGGTGCTCGGTTACCTCAACGCCTCTCTGCCCGCGGAAGGCCACGCCACGCTCTGGCCCCCCCACCGGGACCCCAATGTCGTCGCCAGGCTCGTCCCCGAGGACAAGGGCGCTCCGGGCATCACCAAGTCCAAGGACGGGGTGACGGAGATCCGCCTTCAGGAATTCAGCTACGGCTTCAAGCCCGACACGGTCAAGGTGAAAAAGGGCGACAAGGTGCGTTTCATCCTGACCAACATCGATCAGGCCACGGGCCTGACCAACGACCCGGCCCCGGTGCACGGCTTCATCATCAACGAATACGGTTTGCAGACCAACTGGGGCGTGCCCCAGGGCAAATCGACGGTGTTTGAATTCTTAGCCGACAAGGCCGGCAAATTCGCCATGTTCTGCTCTTATTTCTGCGGTCCGCTGCATCTGGAAATGCGGGGTTGGTTTATTGTTGAATAACAGTGATTCCGGCGCGGCCGGGGGCTCCCGGGCCCCCGGCCCCCGGAACGCGGACAGCGGCGTGGACAGCGAAGAGAAAAGCGGCAAGAGATCGGCCTTTCCTTGGCCGGCCCCGGGCTGGAAACCGGGGCGGCCAGATTTCGGCGGTCTTTTGCTGTTGGTTTTTTTGCTGCAGGCGGTTTCGGGCTTCTATCTGGCCATGTTCTACCAGCCGACTCCGGCTGAAGCCTGGGACAGCCTGACCTTCATTGAAAATGAAGTCGCGGGGGGCGGTTTTTTCCGGGCCCTGCACCGCTGGGGGGCGCTGGTCTCGGCCCTTCTGCTTATGCTCCATGCTGTCCACATGATTTGGAACGGCGCCTACCGCAAGCCCCGGAGATGGCTTTCGGGCCTCCCCCTTCTGTTGCTCTTCGCCGCGTTCGTGGTCACCGGCTACCTCCTGCCCTGGGATTTCCGGGCCTATTGGTCGGTCCTGACCATGGGGAACTGGCTGGAGCCCCTGCCCTTGTTCTCCGAGGCCCTGGACTTCTGGCTGCTGTCGGCCGGCTCGCCCGGCGGCGCGGCGCCCCTGGCCCGGTGGTTCGTTCTGCACGGGGCCCTTCTGCCTCTTTTGACCTGCGCCGGGCTGGCCTTTCATATCCGGTCCCTGGGCCGCCCCCCGCGCCTTGGAACGGCCGGGGGCCGCCTGCCCGCGGCCGGCCTTCTGCTCCTCCTGGGCTGGCTGGCGGCCTTCGGCATCCAGAAACAGATCTTCGCCGATCCCGTCACCACTTCGCCCATCCCCCAGCCGGACTGGCTGTTCCTGATGTTCTTCCAGGTCACCCGCTATTGCCAGAACAACCTGGAAATGCTCGCGGTCTTCTGGCTGCCGATGACCGTCATCCTCTGCCTGATGCTCCTGCCCTTTATAGACCGGGGCCCCCGGGGCCGGCGCCAATGGCTTAAATGGTCCCTGGTCGTCGGGAGCCTTTCCCTCTGCCTGACCCTGGGAGTGTTTACGCACCATACCGGGACCACGACCCCCGTCTGGAGCTGCCAGGCCTGCCACAAGGAGGGCTTCGGCAAGTCCTTCTCCCGCCCGCCCGGGGCCGTAAAGGATTTTTCCAAGCGCTACGACAACAAATGGTTGGCCATGCATTACCGGTATCCCCAGTATTTCTGGATGATGGATGCCGAGGTGCCGGGCTGGTAGGAGAATATGGCCGGCCATGCGGCGGATGGTTTACCTGTGCCTGGCAACGCTTAAGCGCAAACGCTTCCGTTCCGGGGTGATGTTCGCCAGCCTCGTTTTGGCCTGCGCCCTGCTGTTTGCGGCGACCGTGCTTTCCCGGGGGATCCACCACACCCTTAAGACCACCCAGGAGCGCCTGGGCGCGGACCTGGTGGCCGTTCCGGCCGAGGCCCGGGACGAGGCCGAGGCCGCCCTGGTCTCCGGCAGCCCCACCGTCTTTTATATGCCCGCCGCCCTGGAGGAAAGGGTGGCGGCCACGCCCGGAGTTAAGGGCACCTGCGCCCAGCTTTTTCTGCGCAGCCTAAGCGCGCCCTGCTGCGATTCGGAGGTCTCCCTGGTCGGCTTCGACCCCGGGCGGGATTTCACCATTGATCCCTGGGCCCTGCAAAAACTCGGCGGCCCCCTGGAGAGCGACCAGATCATCGTCGGCGCCAAGGTCATCTCGGCCGTGGTCGGCACACCCGCCAAGGCCATCGGCCAGCGCCTGATTTTCATGGGCAAGCCCCTGACCGTGGGCACTATCCTGGAACCGACGGGGCTGGGCGCGGATTACACGGTCTTTCTCACCCTGGAGACGGCCCACCAGATGATCCAGGGGTCGCCGCTCTACCCTCTGCCCATTGAAAAAGACCAGGTTTCCGCCATCCTGATAAGGCTTGAGGACGGGGCGGACCAGGACGCCGTGGCCCGGGCGGTGGAACAGCGCGTTCCGGAAGTGAAGGTCATAACGGCCGACCAGTTGGTCTCCTCTTACGGCCGGAAGCTGGGCGGCCTTTTAAACGTCCTTTTGGCCGCCGGCGGCCTTTTCTGCGGCCTGGCGGCCGTTCTCGCGGGAAGCCTGTTCGTTCTGTCGGTGCGGCAGAGGATGCGGGAGATAGGCCTGTTACTGGCCCTGGGCGCCAGGCGGGATTTCATCTTCCGGCTGGTGGCCCTGGAGGCGGTGGGCCTCTGCGGGGCCGGGGGCCTGATGGGCGTTCTGATCGGCCTGGCCGCGATCCGTTTCGGCCGGGGCCGGCTGGAGGCGATGATCGGCAATTTTTATATGTGGCCGGACCAGGCCTTTTTCCTCAAAGCCGCCGGCCTTACCCTTTTGGCGGCCCTCGTCACGGGCGGCTTGGGCGGCCTTTATCCGGCTTGGCGCATCAGCCGCGTCGAGCCTTATGACGCCATCAGAAGGGGAGAGTAGGGCGGCGATGATAAGGGTGGAAGCGCTCCATAAGCGCTATAAGGGCGCGCCGGTGCTGGACGGGATAGATTGGCATATCGAAAGCGGCGGCTTCGTCATTCTCACCGGGCGCTCCGGCGGCGGCAAAACAACGCTCCTGAGCGTCATGGGCGGCCTGACCAGGCCGGACGAGGGGCGCGTCCTTATCGGCGGCGTTGATATCTGGGACGTCTCCGAACCGGAACTGGCTTTATTGCGCAACGGCAAACTAGGTTTCGTGTTCCAGTTTCCCAGCCTGGTTTCCGCACTGAACGTGCTGGATAATATCATGCTGCCCATCGCCTTCAGCGGGCGGGACCCCAACCAGGAGGACCGGGAATGGGCCCTGGCCCTCCTGGAAATGGTGGGCGTGACCGGCAAGGAGGACCAGTATCCCTCCCAGCTCTCCGGCGGGCAGCAGCGCCGGGTGAGCATTGCCCGGGCCATGATCAATCGCCCGCCCGTCCTGTTGGCGGACGAACCCACGGGAGACCTGGACGAAAAATCGGAAGATGAAATAATGCGCATGTTCCAGGCGATCAACCGGCGGGGCACGACCGTGGTCATGGTGACCCACGCCCTGAACTATACCGGCTTCGGCCCGGCTTACACCCTCAGGGGGGGGCGGCTGAGGCCATACGAAAAAGCCGAAGTCGCGCCGGGGGGGGCGGAAAGGTGAGGGCCGGGGCCATGAAAAGAAAAGCGCTGGCTCTGGCCCTGGCTCTGGCCCTGGCCGCGGCCGGGCTGGCGGGGCGGCAATATTACCTTGACCACATAAAGCTCCCGGAAACGGCCCCCAGCCGGGTGGTCGAGCGGTATTTCGAGGCCATAAAGCTCAAGGATTACGAAAAAGCCTACGCCCTGGTGAGCCGCCGGCATTATCCCGATTCCTTCAACCAGTTCGTGGACCGGGTGAATATGTATTCGCCGGACATGAGCCTGACCATCAACGGGGAGAGCCTGGAAGAAAACGCGGCCTTTGTGGAGATCGACATCATTGTGCCCATGGCCTTCGGCCCATACGCGGCCAATACGCGCATGGCCCTGGCCCGGGTCAAACGGGAATGGAAAATCATTCACCCCTAGAGCCTTGAACAATGGATAAAATAAAGTTCATCACCGCCCTGGCGGTTCTATTGTCCGCCGCCCTCCCCGCCTCGGCCGGGGAGGACGCCTGGCATAAAATAGCCCTGGACAAGACGCACATCGTTTCCCTGGTCAGCGACCCCGCCCGGCCTTCGACCCTCTACGCCGCGACCAGCCAGGGCCTCTTAAAGAGCGTTGACGGGGGCGGCGCCTGGAGCGGCCTCGGTTCGGGCCTGCCATCGTCCATCCCCCCCCGCGTGGTGGCCGTCAACCCGCGTAACAGCAAGGAATTGTACGTCGGGTATGACGGGCTGGGCCTGTTCAAAAGCTCCGATGGCGGAGAGAGCTGGCAGGCCGCCAATGAGGGCCTGCCCAATCTTTTTGTCCGCTGTCTGGCCATCAGCCCCCGGGACCCCAACCTGGTCTATCTGGGCATCCTGGGCGGCGTGGCCATCAGCACCAACGGCGGCAAGTACTGGCATATGTCCTCCGGGTTCAAGCGGACGGTCAATGTCAGCGCCCTGGCCATTGACCCCGGAAACCCGCAGTATCTCTACGCGGGCACGGGCGGCGGCGGCGTTTTCAAAAGCGGCAACGGCGGAGTTTCCTGGAAGGATTTCAATGAGGGCCTGAGCAGCCTGAGCATCACGTCCCTTTATATCGACCCGGAAAATACCGATATCGTGCTGGCCGGCGCCTATCACCCGGCCACCCCGACGGATGTTTATGTCGGCGAGGCCAGCGGAGGCGTGTTCCGTTCCCGGGACGGGGGAAGGACCTGGGAGGGGAGTTCCCTTTTGAATATACATATTTTTTCCCTGGCCGCGGACCCGGCCCGGCCGGGCGTGGTTTACGCCGGCGCCTGGGGCGGCCTTTACCGCAGCTTCGATGGGGGCCTGACCTGGGCGGATATCAACGCCGGCCTGGACAACGCTTTCCCGCACGCCCTCCACGTTCTGCCTGGCTCTCCCCCGGTCCTGCTGGCCGGCACGACTTTTGGCCTGCTCTCCTATACCGACACCTTATCCCTTTCGGCGCCGGGGCCGGACTCCGGCGGCCCGGCCCCTCTCCCCGCCCTCGGCCTGGGCGGCGGCGCGGCCCTGGCCGCGCTGCTCGGCCTGGCCTGGTTTCGGCGGCGCGCAAAACGAAAGGGCCGGGACCGCCCGCGGCCCGTCTGGTAAAGGGAGCGCGTTTTGCGGCATCTGGCCCTGAAAAACCTAAAAGGCCGAAAAGCTTACAGCGCCATTATCATCACCGCTGTCGCCGCGGCCTCCGTCATGGCCCTCTTCGCCTTGCTCCTGGCCGGCGGGGTCCGCCGGGAGCTGGAAAACGACCGCCGGATGCTCGGGCCGGACCTGGCCATCGTCCCGACCGGAAGCAAGGAAAGAGGGCATATTTACCTCAGCAAGGGCCCGCCCGCCCGGGGCGGGCTCCCGGCCGGGACCCTCGAACTTTTGGGGGCTTTCCCGGAGATCGAAGCCGTCTCCCCCCAGAAGCGCCTGGGGACCGTTGACCTGGGGAGCATCCAGGCCGCCGTCCTCGCCTTTGACCCGGCCACGGACTTCATGGCGCGGCCCTGGCTGGATACGCGGAGCGGGGAAAGATTCCCGGGGCGGGATGAAGGGCTGGTGCTGGGCGCCCGGGTGCCCGCGGAAGGGCTCCCCGCCGCGCTTCCGGCCGCGGACGGGCCGGGCGCCCCCCCCGGCGGCCGCTTACTGCCCACCGGCACCTTCCTGGATACATCGGTTTTCATCCCCAGGCCGGCCGCCGAGATAGCCGCGGAACCCGCCTGGATCCTTCTGAGGCTGCGCCCGGGAGCGCCGCTGGATATGGCGGCCAACAGGCTGGAGGTCAATATCCCCCGGATCGAGATACTCCGCCGCCCGGAATTGTTCAAAACCATCAATGATCAACTCCACGGGCTTCTGGAGGGCGGAGGCCTGGGCGCGGCGGCGTTTCTGGCGATCGTCATAGCCGTTTTGGTGACCGGCGCCGTGTTCGCCCTGATGGCCCATGAGCGCAGGCGGGAGTTCGGCCTCCTGAAAGCCCTGGGGGCCAGCAATTCCTTTGTCTTCAAACTGATCATGGGAGAGGCCGCCCTATTGGGAAGCGCCGGCGCGGCCCTGGGCGCCGGCCTGGCGCTGATCGGCCTGTTCTGCGCCCGGGCCGGCCTGGCCTTCACCGGGATCCCCCTCGCCGGGTCCCTCGATGCCGATATGTTCGCGGTCATGGCCCTGATAGTGGCCGTGGCCGTCCTGACCGCTCTTTTCCCGGCCCTGGCCGCCACCCGCCTGGAGCCTTACGCCGCCATCCGCGGCGGCGAATGATTTTTTAATTTCCCCCCTTTCCGGCCGCAAAATATATTTAAAAAATTTAAACGCCGGATTAATAATTCCCCAAAAAAACCTAATTGTCCGACCTGGGAACGCCGATACGGAGGTTGAGGCCAGCCTCTTACCCGGAGCCTCCGGGAAAAGCGGTTGATATCAGGAGAGACAAGGAGAGTCCCATGAACCGTTTCCGCCTGGCCGCGGCCCTGGCTTTTTTCAGCCTGGCCGCCCTGCCCGCGTTTTTATCGGCCGATGCCCCCCCCCCGGAGGATATACAGGTCCGCCCCGTCCGCCGGGCCATCACCCCTTTCCAGAACGGCGACCGTTTTGAAGGCAACTTTCAGAATTTTATTGAAAGCGGCCCCGGCACCTACCTTTACGCCCAGGGCGACCGCTATGACGGCGACTTCCAGGAGGGCCGCCTGGAAGGCCGGGGCATTTATGTCTTCGTTGACGGCACCCGCTATGTGGGCGATTTCAAAAACAACCAGTTTCATGGCCGGGGCGCCGTGCAGTTTTCCAACGGCGACAGCTATGTCGGACAGTTCCGGGAGGGCCTGAGCCACGGCTTCGGCCTCTGGGCCTGGATGGACGGCGAGCGCTATGAGGGCGGCTTCCGCGACGGCAATTTTGAAGGCTACGGCCGTTATCTTTTCGCCACCGGCGACCGCTTTGAAGGCGAATTCCGCGACAACCGCCGCCACGGCCGGGGCCTTTACCTGTTCGCCAACGGCGACCGCTTTGAAGGCCGCTACCGCCATGACCTGCGGGACGGCCGGGGCCTTTATATCTTCGCCGCCGGCGACCGCATCGAGGGCGAATTCCAGGCCGGGGACCCTGTTTCCGGCGTCTATCTGCCCGTGGGCGGCCCGGCTGTCCGGGACAACTGGCTGAACAGCTACTGGATCACCGGCTACACCGGCCGGGAACCTTCTTTCCGGCAGCCCTACGATCGTGACCGGGATAGACGGGATAGGCGCCCCAGGCGGCCCGGCCGGCCCGAGCCGCCCGTGGATCCGCCGGACGGCGAACACAGATTCGCCGTCGCCCCCGCCCCCGGCGGGAGCCCGTGGGTCCGTCCCGGCCGGCCCGAGCCCCCGAAGGCCGGCCTGAGCCCGGGCAGCCGGCCCCCGGCCGGCGGCAACAGATTCGCCGTCGCCCCCTCCAGCCCCGGCCCGGCTTCCGGTGGCCGTCCGGGCGGACGCGGCGGCCGCTGACCGCCCGGAACAACGCGGAGGGAACCCGAAATGTCGGCCTTGAAATGCGGTCTTAAAATATGGCTCCGCCTTATCCTGGCCGGCCTCCTCGCCCTGGCCGCGCCGTCCGCGGCCGGGGCCCTGACCAACCACGGCGAATACTTTCCCCACGGCTGGCAAAAGCCGAACCTCATGGGAGCCCTGAAAATCAGCGACCGGATGATCGATTTCGACCCTTCCGTGGAGGGCGAGGAAACCAGGCGGGAGGAATTCATCCTGCCCGACGAAGCCGGCCGGGTCCTGCGCCTGAGCCACAACGGCCGGGTCTTCGCCTACGTGGTGGACCACGACCTCAACGACCCCTGGGATTACCAGATCGTGGATTATGACGGCAGCGGGGGCTTTGAAATGAAAGAGCTGGCCTTCTCCGACTTCCCCCTGCCCCGCTGGACCTTCATCAATCATCCCTTCCTCAGCCTGCGCACCGCCGACTACACGGTCAAGGACCCCAGCCTCAAGGAACTCATAGACAGCCTGGCCGGGCCTAAAACCAGGCCCTGCCGCAAAAGATTCACTCCCGAGCAGCGGGCCGCCCTGGCCGTGGCCCGGGGCGGGGTCCAGCCGCCGGACGAATGCCTGCCGGAACCTTACAGCACCGTCTCGGCCGCCGCCGCCGGCGAAGCTCCCCGGGTGGCCCTGAACATCCAGTTCGAATTCGACAGCGACGAGTTGACCGGCCGGTCCCGGTCCATCCTGGACCTTTTGGGCCGGGCCATGACCGCCCCGGAACTGGCCGGCAACGTCTTCCGGCTGGAAGGGCACACCGATGCCGTGGGGGGCCATGTCTACAACCTGGACCTTTCCCACCGCCGGGCCCTGGCCGTGCAGCGCTATCTGTTGGCAAACTTCAACCTTTCGTCCGGCCAGCTCCGGGCCCAGGGCTACGGCTTCACCGTGCCCCTGCCCAACCTGGAGCCCATAGACGGCCGCAACCGGCGGGTGGAAGTGGTCAACTTAAGCGGCGGCCAGTCCCTGACCATACCCGGCGCGGCCTATCAGGACCTGCCCCCGGAATACACCCACCGGCGCAACTGGTAACTAGAATATTGTTCCGCCGGGGCTGACCGGCGCGGAGAGGAAGGGCGAGTCGTAGATGGCGTCGCGCAGGTTGGCGTCTTCGGCCACCACCCCGTCCCGCACCAACTGCCGGTATTCGGCGATGCGGTTCAAGGATCTCTGGTGATAGCCGGAATCCGGGTAGTATTGGATCAGCCCCAGATAGCGGTTCATGGCCGCCTGGTAGTCCTTGCGGCGGAAATAGAATTCCCCCACATAAAATTCATGGCCGGCCAGGTTGTTCTGGGCCTCGGACATTCGGGCCTGGGCCATGACCGCATAGCGGCTGGACGGATACATATCCATCAGGCGGGCCATGGTCTGGATGGTCTGGATGGTGGGGGTCTGGTCGCGGTCTATGCCCCGCATCCGGGAATAGAAGCACATGCCCTGCTGGTAGATGGCGTAGGGCACGGCCTCGTTTTCCGGGTGCAGGCGCTCGAAATCCTCATAGGCGGCCAGGGCCTCGATGAACTTTTCCTGCAAATACAGCGCGTCGCCCAGTTTAAGTTCGCCCAGCACGGCATATTCGCTGTAGGGGTATTGGTCTTTGAGCTGCTGCCACAGGGCGGCCGCATCACTGTAGTTGTCGGCCGCCATCAGTTCCTGGGCTTCCCGGGCCAGCACCAGGGGCTCGTCCGCGCCCAGGTCGCGGTCGCCGGCGGATTGAATGCCGAAGAGCCGGCTCAGGTAGTTGCCCGACGAGCCGCTGCCGCAACCAGAGGAGATAAGGGCCAGGATCAGGGCCAGAAGGGTGAAGGCGCGTCCGGGCACGGGCTTAAAGAAGGGAGTCCAGGACGGATTTGAAGCCGTCTTTGGTCCGGGATCCGACAATGCGGCCCGCTTCCGCGCCGTCCTTCAGGAGCACCAGGTTGGGAATGGAGCGGACCTCGAACCTGGCCGGCGAGGCCTGGTTATCGTCCACGTTGAGCTTGGCGACGATGAGGCGGCCGTCATATTCCTCGGCCAGTTCCTCCAGGATGGGCCCCACGGCTTTGCAGGGGCCGCACCAGGGGGCCCAGAAATCGACCAGGACCGGCAAGGCGGCTTTTTTTATCTCGGTTTCAAAATTATCGTCGGTCAGGGTCAGAATGGCTGACATATATTGAAAACTCCTGCTTGCCCGGGGCCGGCGGTTTGTGATAGTAATGGTCAAGCTTTGATTAGCTTAACCAGCTTGACCCCGCCCGTCAAGCGTAAAATAATATAAAGCCGGAGACCCCTCAATGCAAGCCGTGGTTTCAGCCCTGGCCCTTTTGGTCATGCTGGCCGGCCTGGCCGGCACCCTCCTGCCCGTGTTTCCCGGTCTGCCGCTGATGTGGCTGGCCCTTTTGGGCTACGGCTGGTTCACCGGCTGGCTGGCCTACGGAGCCGCCGGCCTTCTGCTCACCGGCCTTCTGGTCCTGTTGAGCCTGGTGGTGGACCAGGCGGCCGCGGTCATAGGGGCCAAAAAATTCGGCGCCAGCCGGCCCGGCCTCCTGGGCTCGGTGGCCGGCGGCCTCCTGGGCCTGGTCTTCTTCAGCCTCCCCGGCCTCGTCCTGGGCATTTTTTTCGGAGCCCTGGCCCTGGAACTATCAGTCAGCCGCCGGGCTCCGAAAGAGGCCCTGAGCGCCGGGTTCGGGGCTCTTTTGGGTTTTCTGGCCGGCAGCCTGTTTAAGTTCATGCTGGGCCTGGGGCTTTTGGGTTTCTTCATCGTGTCCCTCCTGGCCGGGGGCCAAAGCGCCTTTTGACCAACCCGGCCCAATGGTGTATAATGGATCAAATTCACCTTTGAGAGGCGCCCCATGCCTGTTATAGGATTGCGCAGCCAGGATTTTCTGCCCTCGGTCTGGGCCGAGGCCCGCCTGCCGCTGCAGGGCAACAGCGACCCCGGCAACCTGCGCCAGATATCCACCCGGACCGAGGCCCGGACCATCAGCAACATGACCTCCGGCCCCTTACGCGACACCGCCAAGGAGGCCATGCAGGCGACTTTCCGCGATGTGAACCGGGCCCGGCTCGGCAGCGAGCGCTACCCGGAAATGAACCAGCGGCGCTACAGCGCCGTGGCCCGCAACCAGGGCCTCTACCACCCCTATGACTACCTGTCCTACAATTACAACATTGCCGGCCGAGGCTCCTACAGCACCCTTCCCAACCCGGTGATCATCAACAAGAAAGTTTAAGGAGACCGGCATGGCCAGCGTGAACAAAGTCATTCTGGTGGGCAACCTGGGCCGGGACCCCAAGACCAGCGTGGGGTCCAGCGGCAAGTCCTACTGCCGTTTTTCCCTGGCCACCACCGACAAGTTCAAAGACGAGGAGCGGACGGAATGGCACAACATAGTCCTTTTCGACCGCCTGGCCGAGATAGCCGACCAATACCTTCGCAAGGGCCGCCAGGTCTATATTGAAGGCCGCATCCAGACCCGTAAATACCAGGACAAGGAAACCGGGCAGGACCGCTACATGACCGAGATAATCGGCCAGACCATGCAAATGCTCGGCAATCGCCCCGCCGGCGAGGATTACGAGGCCCGCCCCGCGGCCCAGCCCCGCCAGGCCGCCCGCCCGGCCCAGGCCCGGCCGGCCCCCCCGGGTCAAAACCCCTTCGACGACGACCTCGACCCCTTCTCCGACCCGCCTTCCGAAGACGATCTGCCCTTTTGACCGGGGCGCGCCCCTGGCCCCTATACCGGGAAACTTAAGGCCCGGACGAACGCCCCCGCCCGGGGGCGTAATATATTTAACCCTTCCTCTTAAAAAAACCTAAAGTTAACTCTCAGCTTGACCGATACCTAGGTATGAGAAAGGTGTAAAGCCCTTTCTCAGGGAAAGCTATAGGTTTGGCTTGGGCGATTTATGGCCGCCCGGGCCGGCCTTCTGGCCGGGATGGCCGCGACCATAATTCAAGGAGGAAGGCATGTCTCTCATCATCAACCACAATTTAATGGCCGAAAACGCCTTAAGGAACCTCAGCGGCAATTACCGAAAGATGTCCACCAGCGTCCAGCGCCTGTCTTCGGGCCTCCGGATCAACAGCGCGGCCGACGACGCGGCGGGCCTGGCCGTCCGCGAAATGATGCGGGCCGACATAGCCGTCATGCAGCAGGGCATCCGCAACGCCTCCGACGCCATCAGCCTCATCCAGACGGCCGAAGGGGCCATGGCCGTCATTGATGAAAAGCTGGTCCGCATGAAGGAACTGGCCGAGCAGGCGGCCACGGGCACCTACACC
>Ga0082212_10004479_pt1 | contig 19365 bp, 14 predicted proteins | sample TergutNt197P3_FD_71548 | JGI IMG/M metagenome (GOLD analysis project Ga0082212, IMG submission 71548) | Neocapritermes taracua P3 segment gut microbial communities from Petit-Saut dam, French Guiana - Nt197 P3 | ecosystem: Host-associated > Arthropoda: Insects > Digestive system > Gut ... | reverse complement strand
AATCAGTTTCAGATACTTTTGATTTTTCGGTGAATTTTTGTAAATTTACAACAGTAATTTCATTTTGTCCGACATCATTGCCTTTTGCGGACACTTCGCCAAGAACATTCCTAAATTCTTCTTGACTATCTACAGTTTGAACCTTCAAACCACGACTAACAAACTCGTCTCTTGCTTGGTCAGCAAGGTCAAGCCTGTCCACAATGAAGTAAAATTTCGGTACAATATTCTTATTCTGAAAATACTGCGTTAAGTAAGGCACATTGAAATAAGCGAGTGCTGTTTTGCCACTACCTTGTGTGTGCCAAATAATACCGCGTTTAAGTCCTTCTGAAATTTTCGATTCTATCGCAAACGTAGCGAACAATTGAGGGTAACGCATTATATGCTTTTCAAGACCTTTCTTGCCATCAACATATACTATGCCGTATTTCAAAATCGTTTCAAGACGTTCAAGCGAAAGTAATGATGTGATTATTCGGTTAGTGGGTTTGGTTTCAGATTTGTTTGAGATATACTCTTCTGTGTTCTTTATAACCACATTGTTGGTATCTTTTAGAAGAAAGCTTTCTTTATTATTGTCAACATCATTTATTTGAGAAAATATATCAATCTTCTCCTCGCGAAAACAGTTAAAATTAACGTCAACTAAAGATGGTGTTGCATAAAACGCTCCCTTTATCGGCACGATTGATTCAGAATCGTATTCCATGTTGTTCGAAAAAATCATGAATTGTGTTATATTCATAAATCGACGAAACTTCTTGTTTTGAAAGCGTTCATTGATACGTTTGCGTTCCGCAAGGATTCCCTCTTTGTTGTTAGGCTTTTTGACTTCTATAAAAATGAGTGGCATTCCGTTAATAAGTATAGTAATATCGGGACGAAACGAATCTTCTCCGTTTCTATAAGTCAACTCTGTGCAGACGTGAAAACTGTTGTCCTTAAAATTTTCAAAATTAATCAGCTTTATTCCTGAAACGGCGGTCAGTTTCGTAAAAAAAACACGACCTAAATCATCATAATTGAGAACGTATTTTATATCCGAAAGCAATGAGATTGGATTCAAATCATCAACTTCAGGATTTATGCGGCGAATGCTCTCTGCGAATATATCCTCAAGAATATTCGTGTCAGGGTCAATATTAAGAGAAGAGGCGTTCTTCAAAGACGCGTACTCGTAACCGAGTCGTGTTAAGTGCAGTATTGCAGGGATTTTCACTCTTGTGTCTTCATTGAAAGCCATGCAAGCCCCTCCTTCAAAGTTAATCACTATTTATTATACCATACTTTTAAGCAATTGTACAGGCATAAATCAACATTTTTCAAAATATTTCCCGCAAAAATTCCCCGGACAACTTTTTCTTGTCCGATTCCCCGCATATACTGTCCCAAGACTACATATGCGAGGTATCCCATGAATAATAACGCAAACATCAACAACATCCCGCCTTCCCTCCGAGCCGCCGTCCCATTCTGCTGTTACCGAATCGAATCAATCAACGGCAGAATCGCGAAAATCCCATACAACCCTATTACCGGAGGCAGGGCTCAGACAAATAACCCGCAGACTTTCACCGACTTCCAAACCGCACTAAGTGCCGTCCACAACTACAACGGACTCGGATTTCTAATCACCAACAACATCTTCGTCATCGACTGCGATAACTGCCGTAACACAGACGATTCGCTGACCGCTACCGCCGCAGAAATAATCACGATTTTTGCGGGTTGCTACATGGAATGGTCTCCGAGCGGGAACGGTCTGCATATAATCGGCAGGGCAAGCGGATTCAACTTCGACAAGTCTGTGTACTGGATGAACAACCGCCGCCTCAATGTCGAAGTCTATCTCGCGGGAGCGACTAATCGCTTTATGACCGTCACCGGGAATGTGTTCCGCGAGGGCGATGTTCTCGACAAACCCGCAGAGTTGCAACGCTTTCTCGAAAAGTATATGAGACGGGACAGCCCTGCTCCCGAACCTCCGCCGATTACCGAAAGCACGCTCTCCGACAGCGATATAATCGAAAAAGCCGCAAATGCCAAGAACGGCATAACATTCCGGCGATTATGGGCGGGAGACTGCTCCGGGTATCTCTCCCAAAGCGAGGCAGAGTTGGCTCTTTCGTGCATTCTTGCGTTTTGGTGCGGAAAGAATATCGCTCAGATGGATAGGCTAATTCGCCAGTCGGGATTATTTCGTGAAAAATGGGACAGACCTCAATCGGGGACTACATATGGGCAAATCACCCTTGAAAAAGCAGTTCGAGATACTCCGAATGTTTTCACTCCGAAAAAGACTCGAAACCCTCGCATTACAGCGACCTCGCCTGTGGAAAATGCAGAATCGTCTACACATAAACCAGAGCCACCTTGCCAAGATTCTGCTCCCATGAGTCCTACGCTACAAGTTCTGCACCCGGAGGAAAATCCCCGATATTGTTGGACTGACATTGGTAATGGTAGGCTCTTCGCAGACTTCTACTACGGCATCGCACGGTATGTCAAGGAGCGAAAGATGTGGTTTGTATTCAACGGCAAACACTGGACTCCCGACTTAGGCGGTCTATACGTCATGGAACTTGCGAAAAAACTCGCTGATATGCTCGTGAATTACGCTACGAAAATCACTGATGAACATAAACGCAGTGCCTACCTCAAGTATGTTATGAAATGGCAGCAGAGGAAAACCCGCGAGGTTGTCGTTAAGGAGGCACGGAGCGTTTATCATCTGAGTATGTTGGAATTTGACCGCGATTCGCTTGCGTTCAACTGCCAAAACGGAACTCTGCACCTTGATACAATGCAGTTCAAACCCCACGACAGCACCGAGTTGATTACAAAAATATCACCTGTGAAATATGACCCCGCCGCCCGATGTGAGCGTTGGGAGCAGTTTATCACCGAGATTATGCCCAACAATCCCGACACCGCCTCATTTATTCAGCGGGTACTCGGCTACGGTCTTTCCGGCGAAACTTACCTTGAATGTCTGTTCATTTTCTATGGAGTTACCACTCGCAATGGCAAAGGTACTCTGTGCGAGAGCGTTCTGAAAGTCATGGGCGATTATGGATTGTCGGTGAAACCCGAAACAATCGCGATTAAGCATAAATCCAACAGCAACTCGCCGAGTGAAGATGTTGCCCGACTTAACGGGGTTCGTTTCGCGAATATTTCTGAACCCGACAAAGGATTGGTTTTGAATGCCGCCCAAGTTAAAAACATGACCGGGCGGGACGGCTTGACTGCTCGGTTTCTTTATGAGAACAGTTTCGATTTCTACCCGCACTTTAAGATTTATATAAACACCAACCACCGTCCGAATATCCAAGACGTGACACTATTCACCAGTGACAGAATTTACATAGTGCCTTTTGAAAGACACTTCGATGCCGCCGCCCAAGACCATACTCTCAAGGATTTGTTTATGAAACCCGAAAACCAGTCGGGGATTCTGAACTGGCTCATCGAAGGCTACCGTCAGCTTAAAGCAATCGGGCTTTCTCCCTCCGCGACTGTCACCAATGCCATTAATGAATATCATCACGACAGCGACAAGGTTTCACGATTCATCGAAGATGAGTTAATTCCGAATCCGAACGGCGAGTTACGAACTTCTGTTGTGTACAAGAAATATCAGTCGTGGTGCAAAGCAAATGGGTGTTACTCCATGAACAGTACCAACTTCAAACAGGCTCTGCAAACAGTCGAGAACGCTACGGTCGGACGAAAACGTCCCCGCGATGGCGGCTCGGAAACGACTCTGCTTTGGGGTTTCGACTTGCCGCCGCGTTCCGATAAAGACTGCGACAAGAACGACAACGCTTAATCCCGCATGAGCATTGAGTTCGCACTTCCTTGTCGCTACTGTCGCAGGGATTTTCGTAACTTTTCATATAAACACTCTCACGAGGAAAGTTTGTAAAACTCCTGCGACAACTGCGACATGATTATAATGTTCTAAAAATAATTCACATTGATTATATATTCCATTGCAAAAGCATATATATTAAGGAGTTTGTTATGCCGAACAAACCTAAAAAGCCCTGTTCATATCCCCGTTGCCCGGAGCTTACTCACGACAAATATTGCGTTAAACACAGACTTAAAGCCTCCCGAGAGTATGATAAGTTTGAACGCTCTTCCGACCATAACAAGGTCTACGGTTATCGTTGGCGTAAGATTCGCGGGATATATTTTCAGAAGAATCCGCTTTGCGAGGACTGCTTGCTCACCGGGAAACTTACTCCCGCCGATGAAGTGCATCACCTTGTTCCGGTTTCGCAGGGAGGCTCTCATGCCGAGAGCAACTTGCGTTCACTCTGCCAATCATGTCATACTAAGACACGCGATTCTTAATTTTTAGCTTGGTTAAGCCATTTTTGAAGGGCGGTCATAGCCTTAAAAGCTGATTGCTTAGACACCGCCGTGGAATCGCACGGAAATTGTACGCAGTTTCAAAGGGGCAGTTAAGCCTTGCACTTTTAGGAGTTTTTGAAAATATTTATTCGTCAAATTTTGCAGTAGGTTCATCACCGAAACCCCAGCGTTTATCAGGGTTTTACGGGTTGAACCTTTCGTCTTTTTGTACCCCGAATGTAGTCATGTCGAACAACAGAGGCATATTAGTTTTTTCAAAGAATATCAATTAAATCAAAGAAATCATACGTTTTCATAGGCGATTGTCATTTTATTTGATTTTATGCGTTATTTTGTATTATTGGGAGAGTGATTTTCAATGCCAAGAGGTGGTTATCGTCCCGGTAGCGGAAGAAAACCTAAAGCCCTTGTGGATAAAATTGCCGATGGCAACCCCGGCAAACGTCCGATTAAGGTTCTCGGTTTCGGCGAAAAAGGCGGCGAACGTCCGAAGTGTCCCGACTATTTGCGGTATAAGAATAACAAATCGGGCGAGTACCCCAACGCCGAGGATATTTGGAATCAAGTGTTTGACTGGCTCGAAACAACGGGCTGTATGCATTTAGTTCCACCCGATTATGTCGCTGAATATACGTTGCTGAAAGTCCGTTGGTACGAGGCAGAGGCACGGACGGATGTGGTTGGATTTGTCGGAAAACACCCGGTCACGCAGAAAGCAATCACGAGTCCGATTATCAAAACAGGGATTGAATATCTCAAACAAGCTGATGTCGCTTGGCAAAAGATTTGGAAAATAGTCGCACAAAATTCCGAGAAAGAGTTTCGGCTCGACACCCCCAACGATAATCTAATGTCGAGTATATTGCAATATGGTTCACAAAAGCCTAAAAAATCTCAAGAAAAAACGAAAGTGAGCAATTCAGATGCAACAGATGGAAATACAACTGATTCCGGCGGAGAAACTTAATCCCGCGAAATATAATCCGCGAAAAGACCTGCAACCCGGTGACAAGGAATATGAGAAACTTCTGCGTTCTGTGGAAGAATTCGGGTATGTCGAGCCTGTCATTTGGAATCAACAAACCGGGAATATTGTCGGCGGTCATCAACGTTTTAAGGTTCTGCAGTATCTCGGTTACACCGAAATACAATGCGTTGTTCTTGACATTGACGAAACTCGCGAGAAGGCTCTGAATGTCGCTTTAAACAAAATCGGCGGCGAATTCGAGATGGAGCTGCTCACCGAACTCATGATTGATTTACAGGGGGCTGACTTGGACGTTGAACTCACCGGGTACGACTTAGCCGAGGTCGATGCGATGATTCAAAAACGCTCCAAGCGGGAGGGTTCTACCGAAGAGGACGATTTCAATGCCGAAGAGGAAGTCGAGAAAATCGTCAATCCGATTACCCAACTCGGCGATATATGGGAGGTTGGGCGGCATCGTCTGATGTGCGGTGATTCTACCGATATTGCTCAAGTTTCGATGTTAATGAATGGAAGAAAAATTTCCATGATATTCCAAGACCCGCCGTGGAATGTCGATTATGGCTCAGACACAAAGCATCCGTCTTGGAAGTCGCGGACAATTATGAACGACAAAATGTCAAATGAAGATTTTCGCGAATTTTTGCTCAAAACCGGTAAGTCTATGGTTTCCGTCTGCGAACCCGGAGCGATGGTTTACTTGGTAATGTCAGCCAAGATGTGGGGAACGCTCATGGACACAATGGAGGAATCGGGATTCCACTGGTCATCAACGATTATATGGAGTAAAGACTCCCATGTAATGTCGCGGAAAGACTACCACACGCGGTATGAACCGATTTGGTATGGGTGGCTCTCGAATGCTTCCGGGCTTTGCCATTTGCGGGATAGACAGCAGTCGGACGTTTGGGATATTCCGCGACCGAAAAAGTCAGACGAACATCCGACCATGAAACCCATCGCACTCGCGGGGCGGGCAATTGGGAATTCATCGCGGCATAATGATGTTGTTCTTGATTTATTCGGTGGCTCAGGCACAACACTCATCGCCTCCGAGCAACTCGACCGCAACTGCCACATGATGGAGTTAGACCCGAAATATTGTGATGTTATTCTCGCGAGATATGCTAAATATACCAAGTCAGATGAGGGTATATATCTGCTCCGAAATGGGGAGCGATTGATGTATCATGAAGTCGCTCAAACACAGGAATAATCGCGTTGGACGGCTACTCCATGAATGGATAAAACATTGACTTGCAATCCTCTCCCGGTAGAGTTATACTATGATTATACCAAGCGGGAAACCGCTAATATTAGGAGGAAAAAGTCCATGAAAATCAACTTTAATGTTCAAGGAAAAGCACGGGGAAAACTCGTCAACATCATCGCCGATGCACTCAACCAAGAATCAACTTATCTTAAAGCACCGACATATAGTTACCAAATCGGAGCGTTCACAATGACACGAGAGGGCGAGTTGGAATTCGATACTTCCAACGTGTCGGAAGAAGAAATTCAAACCGCAATCAATGCCGCAAAAGCCGCAGGATTCGAGGTTGCTGAACCGCTCGAAACCGAAAATGAAGATTCCCCCGAAAGCACCAAAATTGACGAAACAGGGGCGGACAACGGCGAGAATTCTGAAGACGACATATTCACCATAAGCTACCCGCTCAGTGGATTCAATCAGCAGAATCTCGACAATCTTGAACGCATGGTAATCAGTAAAGCCTCGCTTATCAAAACCGCCCTCGGTGCAGAAAATCTGACCATTATAACCGAGGGTGAAGAAGTTAAGTTTCCGTGGTTTTCCAAATGCGAACACTCCGAAATGCTCGCCTACGCACAATTCATCGAATGTTTGTGCAAGACTGCACAGGCGAAAAGTCGCGTGACTGCGACCGCTCCCGAAAGTTATGATAACCCCCGTTTCAGTATGCGTGTGTGGCTTATATCGCTCGGTATGAAGGGGGCTGAATATTCCAACATTCGCCGCCTTTTGATTTCCCCGCTTTCCGGCAACTCCGGGCATCGACACGCTGATGCCGAACTCCGCAAGCCTCGCGGTGAGCGGGTTCATAAAGAAGTTGTAAGCGTGAGATTCACTTCTGATATTCTCGACAAACTCGCTGAGTTGGCAAGTCAAAGCAACATGAGCAGAAACGCTCTCATAGAATCAGTTGTTTGCGAATATGTGCAGTCGGAAATGCCCACCGAAGAATCCGAAGACGAAAAAGCGTAATAAACCACTCAATATAGCTAATAAGCAATCTCCCGTGAGGGAGTTTTGCTTGTCATTAAGCGTAAGTCAGCGGTTCGTCATATTCAAACAATTTCAATTCTTCTTCGGTCAAGTCCATTTTCGACACACCTTTTTCGCGGCAATATTTAGTCATTGCACGATAGTCATATTCAATAATCAGTGGACGTTGGGGTTTCGCCAAATATCCCCCTGCAAGAACTGCCGCCTCGTCAATGGCATCCCAACCTCTTTTTTCGTTTTCACTCAACATTCAAATCACCTTCTAACGTGTATTTTTCAATAATTTTCTGTGCCTCTTCTTCCAAAACTTCCATTCTATAATCATGAATACGAGTAGGAAGTCTTGTTGCCCCGAGCATTTTAGCATAATGGTTAACTAATTCCATATTCTTGGCATCGAAGTAAATATAACCTTCAAATCCGTTTGCAAACGATAACTTCATCGCAATCGCAAATAAATGACCGCCAACGCCGTTATATTTCTTGTTCGCTGACCGATTGTGGGGTGCGGTTTCAACTATATGAACATAGACAGCACCACGCACCACTTCGGCGGCTACGAGTCCCTGTATGGTGTCATCGCCCTTGATTAACAGTTTATAAATGTTTGTAGGTTTTAATGCATCATCTTCCCAATCAAACAGCCAACCCTTTTCTTTCAAGCCGTTTAAATCTTCCGATGTTGCAAGTGAAAAGATGGTTTGAAATATTTTACCCGTTTCCGTTTCTTCTAAACATGGTGTGAGTTTATCAATAAATACATCAATTTTCATTATACTTCCTCGTGTAGTTTTTTCTTATATAATCATTCTATTTGTCGGACATCCCGCATAAACTTGTACATATGAACACTGATTTTATATATACTCCCTCGCGGTTCGCGTTGCCCGATTCCCACTACGACAAACTTGCCGCCGACATCGCCTGTGGATTTATCTCCTGTCTCAAGCATCCCGGTGGTCAGTGGGCGGGCGAGAAGTTTGAACTCATCGAATGGCAGGAGCAGATTATCCGCGACTTATTCGGAATAAAGAAACCCAATGGCTACCGACAATTCCGCACGGGATATATCGAAATTCCGAAAAAGCAGGGCAAGTCCGAGCTTGCCGCCGCAGTCGCACTTCTGCTCACTTGTGCCGACCGCGAACCGAGAGCCGAGGTATATTCCTGTGCCTCTGACCGCCGCCAAGCGAGTATTGTTTTCGATGTCGCTTGCGATATGGTTGACCAGTGCCGCGAACTGCGAAAATTCATTAAACCTATTATATCAGAAAAGAAGTTAATTTACAAGCCCCTGAACAGCTTTTATCAAGTTTTATCTTCGGAGTCGTATTCCAAGCACGGTTTTAATGTTCATGGACTTATCTTTGACGAGTTACACGCACTCCCTGACCGCCGATTTTTCGATGTTATGACCCACGGTAGCGGAATGTCGCGGACTCAGCCGTTGTATTTTATTATCACGACTGCGGGAACTGACCGCACGAGTGTTTGTTATAAACAACACGAAAAAGCCGTTGATATAATCGAAAGTCGGCGTACCGACTCGACTTTTTACCCGGTAATCTACGGTGCGAAACCCGATGACGACTGGACTTCGGAAGATGTGTGGAAGGCAGTGAATCCCTCCCTCGGTATCACTTGCACGATTGAAGATTTACGAATTTTCTGCGAAAACGCCAAGAGCGATGTCATGGAAGAGAACATATTCAAGCAGTTGAACTTGAATATGTGGGTGAATAATGCAGTCCGTTGGATGAAGTCTTCAGACTGGCAGAACTGTGCGTTCCCGGTCAACCCGGAGCGGTTGAAAAATCACGTTTGCTACGGTGGACTTGACCTTTCGAGTACCGATGATATAACTGCATTTGTGCTTGTATTCCCTCCGGAAGATATGGATGATGAAGATGATAAGTTTCAAGTTCTGCCGTATTTTTGGATTCCTGAAGAGCAACACAAGGCTCGTATGAAACGCAATAATAGTATTTACGCAGAATTTGTGAAAACAGGATTAATGCAGACTACTCCTGGGAACGCTGTCAATTATTCGTACATAGAAAAAACGATTATTGAACTCAATTCCAAATACAAAATAAAAGAAATCGCCTTTGACAGATGGGGTGCGGATATGCTCATACAGCGGCTTGAAGATGTCGGAATGACGGTTGTTCCGTTTGGGCAAGGTTACAAGAAAATGAGTCCCGCCTCGAAAGAGTTAATGCGGCTCATTTTAAATAAACAAGTTGCTCACGGAGGGAATAAAGTTCTCGATTGGATGATGAGTAACGTATTCGTCGAGCATGATGCCGCCGGGAATATCAAGCCGAATAAGGAAAAAAGCCGCGATAAAATCGACGGAATCGTTGCACTCGTGATGGCTATTGGGAGGGCGATGTTACATCAGACAAGAAAAAGCGTTTATGATGAGCGTGGTATATTATCATATGGCGAGGAAGGGTTTTATTAAATGGGACTGTTTAATTTATTCAAAAAGAAAAATCCCGATAACCGCCTGTCTACAACTAAGAGTTTCTTTTGGGGAAAGTCGACTTCCGGTACGGTTGTAAACGAACATTCTGCAATGAACCTAAATCCGGTAAACGCTTGTGTTCGCGTGATTGCAGAAACAATCGCCTCGCTCCCGATTGATATATTTATGCGTAACGACAATGAACGTGGGGCGAAAGAAGTCCCGGAACATCCGCTTTATCATCTGCTGAACCTTGAACCCAACCCCGACATGAGCAATTTCACGCTCATCGAAACCATGCTCCATCATCTGTTGATTTGGGGGAATTGCTACTGTCAACTCATGCGGGACGGTGGTGGGCGAATTGTCGCGATATACCCGCTACTTCCGCATAAAACAGAAATTCACCGAAACGAGCAGGGCGAGATTTATTACACCTATTTGCGGGATTCGGATGAAGTTCGCTCTGCCGATATAGACAAGAATAAGAGCGGCTACGTCATTCTTACAAAAAATGATGTGATGCACATTCCCGCTCTCAGTCAAGATGGAATGGTCGGGTACAATCCGATTGCGATGAACAAGAATTCTGTCGGTTTGGCTCTTGCGACTGAGGAATACGGTGCGGGATTTTTCGCTAACAACGCCAACCCCGGCGGGATTTTAGAACATCCCGGTAAGCTGAACGATAAAGAAAAAATCCGCGAGTCATGGGAGTCGCTGTATAAAGGCAGTAGCAAATCGCACAGACTCGCAGTTCTTGAAGAGGGTATGACTTTTAAATCGGTGTCATTTCCTCCGGAACAGGCACAATTTCTGCAAACACGGAAATTCCAGTTAGGCGAAATCGCGAGAATGTTCCGTGTGCCGCCTCATATGATTGGGGATTTGGATAAATCGAGTTTTAATAATATTGAACAACAAAGTCTTGATTTCGTAAAATATTGCATTGACCCGTGGGTGATTCGTCTCGAAAAAGCGTTCTGCCGAATGTTACTTCCGGCACATGAACGTCGGAAATATTTTATTAAGTTCAACCTTGACGGCTTACTTCGCGGCGATTACGAAACCCGCATGAAAGGTTACTCTATCGGAATTCAGAGCGGGTTTATGAGTTTGAACGAGGCAAGAACGCTCGAAAATATGAATCCGATTTCTGCCGAAGAGGGCGGCGATTCATACTTAGTTAATGGCAACATGAAGAGTGCGAAAAAAGCCGCATTCGGTACTGAAGAAGATGAGGGCGGTGATAATAATGACTCATAAATTTTGGAACTTTGTGCAGTCTGAGGGCGAGAACATTCTGCGGCTTGACGGTGCGATTGCTGTGGAAACTTGGTGGGGTGATGAAGTCACTCCCGCCGCGTTCAAAGCGGAGTTGAACGACTGCAAGGGTGATATAGTCGTGTGGATTAACTCGCCCGGTGGTGATGTTTTTGCGGCGGCTCAGATTTACAACGCACTCAAGGAATACGCTCAAAAAGCGGGTAAAGTCACTGTCAAAATAGATGGACTTGCCGCAAGTGCCGCCTCGGTAATCGCGATGGCAGGTGATGAAGTTCTGATGTCACCAGTTTCGTATATGGTAATTCATAATCCCGTGACTGTTGCGATTGGTGATTCTGATGAAATGCTCCGTGCCAAATCTATGCTTGACGAAATCAAAGAAGGCATAATCAACGCTTACGAGGCGAAAACAGGATTGCATCGCTTTACGATTTCCCGCATGATGAGCGAGGAAACGACGTTCAATGCAAAGTCTGCTGTGGAATATAAATTTGCAGACGGAATTCTTTACTCTGATAACCAACAAGACAATACAACGTCTGCGGTCATGTTCTCTCGAATGGCGGTGACTAATTCGTTGCTGACAAAAATGCAAATTCCCCCGAAATCAAAACCCACTGATTCCAAAGTGTTTATAAATAGAAAATCAATCATATCAAAACAATTAGTTGGAGGTATTTTTACAAATGAGCAAAATTCTTGAATTACGGCAACAGCGTTCAAAATTATGGGAAGAGACTACTGCTTTTCTCGATTCCAAGCAAGACAAAGACGGTAGATTATCTACCGAAGATGCGGCTACATATGCCAAGATGGAATCCGAGGTTGTCAATTTAGGCAACGATATTGAGCGGTTAGAAAGGGCTCGTGAAATTCAATCCGAGATGACTTCTGTTGTCAACGGAAAGCCGTTGATTGGCTCTCCGATTCGACAAGATGTTAAGTCGGGGCGGAGTTCAAACGAGTACAAAAACGACTTCTGGAATCTTCTGCGGCATTTTGAAATCAGCAACGCTCTCAAAGCCGGCTCTGACCCGGACGGCGGCTACCTCGTTCCCGATGAGTACGAGCAAATGCTGATTGAGGCTTTAGAAGAGCAGAATATCATCCGTCAGCTTGCCAACGTAATCCGAACTGATTCCGGTGAACGGCAAATCCCGGTGGTCGCGACACAAGGCAACGCCTCGTGGATGGAAGAGGAGGCTATCATTCCCGAAAGTGACCCGACATTTGGGCAAGTCACGCTCGGTGCGTACAAAGTCGGAACTATGCTGAAAGTTTCCGGCGAGTTACTCAACGATAGCGTGTTCCCGCTTGAGTCGTATATCGCCCGTGAATTTGCACGACGAATCGGTGCGAAAGAAGAAGAGGCATTCATCATCGGTGATGGTGTGAAAAAGCCCACCGGGATTTTCGAGTCTGCTCCTGTTTCGGTGACCGCCGCGAGTAAAACCGCGATTACGCTTGATGAAGTTTTAGATTTATTTCACTCGCTCAAAACGCCATATCGTGCCAAAGCCGCATTCATCACGAATGACTTGACCATGAAAACTCTCCGCAAATTGAAAGACAGCATGGGGCAATATTTGTGGACTCCCTCAATTAAGGAAGGCACTCCCGACACGATTCTCGGTAAGCCGATTTATACATCAAGTTTTGTTCCGACAATTGCGGCTAATGCGAAAGTCATCGCATTCGGTGATTATTCATATTACTGGATTGCCGACCGTCAGTCACGGACTTTCCAACGATTGAACGAGATGTTCGCTACCAATGGGCAAGTCGGGTTTATCGCGACTCAGCGTGTTGACGGAAAGTTAGTGCTACCGGAGGCGGTGAAGGTTCTGCAAATGGCAGAATCGTGATGAGTACGCTACTCGAAAAAGTCAAGGCGAATCTCATTCTTGAGCATAGTGCTGATGATGCTCTGCTCAAGGGTATGATTGCCTCGGCGATTGATTACGCTGAGTCCTATCAAAACCACAAGCCGGGTGCGTATAAGAAAAAGAAAATGTCTCCGACTACCGAGCGGGCGGTGATTATGTTGTCATCGCATTTTTATGAGTCGCGGGACGGTTCGACTGGCGGGTTCTTTGCCGACAGCGTTCCGGCGGGGCAACAAGTATGGAATACGGTGAATATGTTGTTACGACTTAATCGGGATAGTTGGTTTTAGGTGGGGATTGCTTGAAGAATCAAACCCCATATACGTCTTTACACGACGTCTCATACTCATTATATTCTGAAAGAGAGCGTATAAATTCGCGAATTTTTCGTCTCCGAACTGCCAAACTGCTACGAGCAGGGGATATATATTCAAACACTTTTGAATTTGCTAACTTTGCATCAATTGCCGCTTTCAACAAACGGGTTTTTTCTACCACAATTTTATGGGTTATATTTTCTATATCAAAACGTGGTGTGACAGCATATGGCAATTTATGAACGTGGCGTCTCCCCATAGCTCCCTCAGGTTGGAAATCGGATATAATAGTATCAAGGGCGTTACTATTAAGAAGAGCAGTGATGTAAATAGCCTCATCTTCGGATTTTGCTATATACCAATATAAAGTTTGGTCAATGATTATTTTCTCTTTGTTAAGCGACTCAATTGAGATATATGCGGCACAAGTATAACCGCCACCAGCACCTACTAAAACGAGGTAGTGTTCATCTACAATTTTTTCGAATTGTTGCGGATTCAATTTATTTCTGTAATTTATCCTTGTGAAATACTGTTGTGCATCTTCACCTACCGCAGAGAATATTTGTGAAAAAGTCGCCACAGTTGATGCTCCGAAAGAAGCGATTTCAATTTCATCTATCGCCACCCAATGTTCGTCCGCCTTTTTGATGGGGAGCAGAGCTTTAGCAGAGGGACAAGACAAGAATGGCAGTATGTGGTTTGACATATAGCAATCATAGATAAATTGCCCATCAATATCCCTCGCCTCAAGAAAAAACTCTTTATTTTTCTTTGCATCACTAACAAGGTAAGATAAATCATCACGTTGACGCGGTATTTGTTTTAATGCCCATTTGCCATTAGGTTGTATTGCAACTTTGTGAAACACAAGAGTTCGTGGCATAATATCTGCACCTTGTAGGAAAGGAATCGAATCCAAAATTTCTTCAATATCTTTTGCTTTAGGATTTGATGTCCACGCTGTACGTTTTCCTTGCTGTATTAAACGATACTCAAGTTGTTTATCGCTTCTATCAAGATAAATACACTTTCCGTGAAGTTTATCGGCAGTAGGTGTAATGCTTTTTTGCCCAAACATCACAATTCCTTTGTTTTTGAACACATCAGGGAGTTCCCATATTTCGCCAATATTTAATTTAACTGACCGTTTAGATTTCAAATACTTTTGTTTTCTAAACGGCTCGTGGTGAAATCCATTTAATAAAGTATCGGGCATAACAATGCCAAATAGTGTGCCGTCTTGAAGATACTCGTCAACGGCGTGTAAAAGAAAAATTGTAGCGAGTTCGATATGAAGATGAGAACTTCCAGTTGGCTTAATCCCATAATGTTCTGATTTTACAGCAAGTACATTTTTGTATGGATTGTTAGCCAGTTTGCTCATCGCCAACCACGGTGGATTAGAGACAATTGCATTGAACTGTTTTTTTACTAAGCCGGGGCGATAACCGTTTCCGAGAAGGAATGTCCATATCCCGTTACGCCCTTCTCTTTGAAGTCTTTGCAACGCAAGAATTAAATCAAGACAACTATCAATAAGACAATCAATGTGTTCATCTTCTAACTTTGTTGCAGTTTCTCCAATAATACGCTTAACAAACACCTCAGCTTGGTTTCGTTTATATTCGGACTCAGACGTTGTGTGTATTGCTAATGCTTTAGCTGTTTCATAACACGTCTTTATCAAAACGTCAAACAGAGTTCTGTTATCTGTTGAGATTAGGAAACCGGGGAGCATAACTTTTTCACCATCAAGAGTGAGCAGAACGCTTTGGTTTTCATAATCATCATTTATTATCCCGGTTATTGGTGCAATAGCAAATAAAGAATCGGCATGATAAATCGGTATTGACAATTCCGCACTTGAAAATTGGATAAAATCACGCATCGCCAATGCCCAGTTCATTTTTGCAAGCATAACAGCTAAAGGGTCTATATCAAAGCCAAAAACACAATTCATTAATGCGTTCAATGTTTCGTTTTTGCACGTTGAAGGAGTAATATTGTACCTCTCAATAGTTTGTTTAAGCGTTTCAACAATAAAAACACCAGACCCACAGCACATATCAATAAATGAGGGGTATTCATCTTGTGGTAGCATTTGGATTGTACGACTAACGATTTTTCTCGCTATCCATTGAGGTGTAAATTCTTGCCCTAATAATAGACGACGGTCTTTTTCGGCAAGTTGTGCCATAAGAGAGCCAAACAAATCTTCTGTCTCAATATTTTCAAAGTCATATGCGGCAAAATCACTCTGCATATCCTGTGAAATTAAACATATACGCTCAATAAAGGGAGTTTCATTCAACCATCCGAAATAATCATATTCCACAATATTTACAAAACCACGCTCTTTAAACCACTGACCATTCAAAATTCTTGCAAGAGAAGTTTCATAGTCACGAATTACCGACCCTTGCAATATATTAGCACATAGAAGTTTTGAAAGAGTAATCATATATAACTCATTCGAATATACTTCCTTGTCGAAATCTTTCGCACTGCCGCCCTCAAAATAAGTTACAAAATTTTGCCACAAAGATGATATCATTTTGCCGTAATGCTCTTTATCCTTAAAAGCTGAATCAACGATATCGCAAAACTCTCCAATATGTCGTCTGTAAAAATTACTATCAAACCCCATATCCAAAGCCAACGACTCCGCATCAAGACAACGAGAGCCTTCACGCCCAAGATAATTATTGATAAATTTTCCAAATTGAGTTAAATTATAGTCGGAATAATTTTCAAGATTAATAGAGTCTATTTCTTTTAATACGATATTAGAAGAGCCGTAATCATTTCCGGGAGTTGGCTCATTCTCAATGTCGACTTCAAATGCATACCATCGGACAGTGTCAGATAAAACACCTATTATGTCTTTGTGTGAAACGCCACGATTCAATAACGCGGAACAATACTTTTCGACTTGGCTATAGCCTTCGGCGTAAATAGACTTTACAGTTAGATTTTTCTCATATTCTATCATAGTCTTTCCGATAAGTGAGTCAACAAACCCCGTTCGCTTTTTCCCTTCGGTGTCGACAAAATAAACATTAGATTCCGCACCTGTGCTATGCTCTTGAATCCACCACGGATTTTCCGGAAACATAAGTGGCAAGCGTGAGGATAGAAGGTGTCTAAGAACATCTTCTTTGACACCCGACTTTATTTGATTGTTAGCCTCAATCGCAAACACCCTCGCGACATCAAGGTTTATTCTTGCCATAAAGTTTTCTCCTTATTTACTCCGTGATTCTAATTTTGAATGTATCAATTCTCGTAAATTATTAGTATATTTGTTTAAGTCCACAACATTATATAATGCACCAAGCACCAAGTTATCAATCGATAATAGAACGCTTTCATTTTCGTGCGAATTGTTTTTTGTAAGTTGCTTACCGAGACAAGATAACGAACTAACTAAATCAGAAGTCGGGGTAGGAAGTCTAATTTGCCTCAAATGCGTAGCCTCAACTTTTAATGCACCGCCACCCATAACTGAAGCAATACATTCAAAGTATGCTTGAGTCCATGATGAGTTTAAAATTGCAAACATTGCATAAATTTGTTGTTCGTTTAAATCGCCTGTCCACAATGTTGAAAAATTAGCATCGACAACAACCCCATTCTCAACCATCAAACAACGAGGACTTTTATAGTTCACCCTTGCTATACATAGTTGCGGAAGGTGACGATTGGCTAATTGGGGGAGCATAAACCAATACCGTTGTAGGGGCTTTCCATCAACAATCACTTTTCTCGTATTAGGTTTCACAGCAGACAATTCCGAAAAATTTGTTGACTTGCCATTAATTTTCATTTTACAATTTTCAATTGACTCGATGTACTCTGCAAGATGGGTATCTGCCACATTCGCAACCTCTCCGTTGAAATTATAAAAACTCTCTGAGATATACAATAAACGATGCGAAATCATGTTTTTTGAAACAAAGAACCTGCTCTCCGAATCCGATTGATATCTAAGAGAAGGGATTGAATATTTTTGTGAAACATTAATGGGGCTTTTATTTAATTCTTTGTCGGGGTTGAGTATGTCAAAATCATTATCCACGCCTATAAGTTCTGTGTAAAAAAACTTATTTGCTCCTGTACGCAATCCTTGCCCAACATTGAATCCCCAAGCAGTGATGTCGACTGTCTCGGACTGGTTATTCAAACCAATGGCATCTTGAATATCTTTAGGAAACAACACATTCATATGCTCAAAACTATACTCCGGTTCTAATTCGTGTATTATTTTTCTGAAACCTTGCGTGTTCGCCATATTAGAAATAAAATCACTTGTTCCAATACGCTTTAATTCAAAACCGTCGCCAATAGCATCTGTTTTAGAAATAACAACAGATTTTAATGCCTCTTGCCCTTTAAGTCCGATATATTCAAGGTTTTCCACAAGACTCGATTCTCCTATTGTTTTCGAGCTAAGTCTCAAATGTGAATATTCTTCATTTTTTCTTGATAACGGTTCACTCTGAATTGCAGTACGCTGTGCAACAATTAAATTTGTTTTTATTTGTGCGTTTGAAAACCATGTTGCATTTAAATCTTCAACTATAAAATGAATATTGAAAAATTTCAAAAGTAAATATTTAATTGTTATAGCATAATTACGATTTAACCATGATTCAGGTACAACCATTGCAAGTGTGCCTCCTTGATTAACAAGTGCGGCACACATAATCCACGATGGTACTGCTAAATCTGACAACCCCGAATAATTATTTATAATTCGTTGAAAACACTTCTTCTCATTAGGGGTTAAATGGCATAGAGAATCAACAATTTTCTTTAATCCATTACGAACTTCGGTCGCATTTTTCAACTTTATTTCACTGTTAAAGTTTTCACTCATTGTTTGATAACGAACATATGGTGGGTTCGTGATAACTACATCCCAAGAAGTTCTATCAAAAGTTTTATATGATGTTAGAGAAAACGCATCTCCAACGATAATTTTATCACTTTGGAGTTTTTCGTTACCAATAATCGCGGCATTTTTATCAATTTCAATGCCGTAAACATTCTCTTTTTGAACTCCGGATTTTATTACGGCATCAAGCATATCTCCTACCCCGAGCATAGGGTCAATAACAGTTTCGTTACCAGTAAGATTACATAACGAAACTAATAATTCTGCTACTTTGTCACCGGAAAAATACTGTCCGAGTTGTTTTTTTATTAACATTTCTACTAAACTACCGTACTCTCTTTCTGAGCAATATAATTATAAGCGGTTTTCGCATCAAAATCGACAGTGATTCCTTGCTCAAGGCATTTGCCAATATAATTAGAATACATTTTTTTCTCATCTCGCAAGGGGTTAAAAACCTCATCGGCAATAACTTCGTCAAGAACTGTCTGTGAATGATTTATAGATTTTATGCTAATTCCTTTTGAAAGTAAGATTAGCGGGTCTCCCTTAACAGAACCACTTGACACCACTTGCTTAAAACTGGGCTGACTTTTTTCTAAAAATGTTGTTGTTTCAACTGCAAATCCTGCATCGGAATATGCGGAGCAGAGAGCATTCCACACGGCAGCTTTAGACGAATGGAAAACAACAGTCGCGTTTGCATTGTCTTTTAACACTCTTCTCATCTCACAAAATACATCTGTTATCATTTTTTGATACCGAGAGACAGTTTTATGTTGAGAAGGGCTTATGATTATTTCACTCTCGCGATTTGTAGGCTCACCGAGCCATAGTTCATTTATTTGATTTACCTCTGCATAAG
>Ga0082212_10004478_pt1 | contig 19368 bp, 16 predicted proteins | sample TergutNt197P3_FD_71548 | JGI IMG/M metagenome (GOLD analysis project Ga0082212, IMG submission 71548) | Neocapritermes taracua P3 segment gut microbial communities from Petit-Saut dam, French Guiana - Nt197 P3 | ecosystem: Host-associated > Arthropoda: Insects > Digestive system > Gut ... | reverse complement strand
CGGAACATCCTGAAAACGCTCTGCTTCCAATCGAAGCAATACTGTTCGGCAGGTTAATATTTGTCAAACCTGTACATCCTCTAAATGCTGAAACGCCAATCGAAGTTACACTGTTGGGAATGCTGACATCAGTTAATCCGGTACAGTGCAGAAAAACGCCATCTCCAAGCGTAGTAACCGTATTGGGCAAAATAATATTTTTCAGTTTGCCGCACTCCCTGAAAGCCGAATGTCCGATCAAAGTGATTCCGTCAGGCAGGGTAATAGCTGTTAGACTGTTACAATTATAAAAAGTATACGCGCTAATCGCAATCACATCATCAGGAATCTTAATGCCTGATAATTTGTTGCACCCCGCGAAAGCCATGCTCCCGATCGAAGTAACGCTATTGGGAATGGTAATGCGCTCTAAGCCGGTACAATCCTGAAAAGCCGCGTTTCCAATAGAAGTAATACCATTGGGCAACGTGATTTCCTGTAGTACAGTAAGGTCGGCGAACATACGGTTCGTAATTTTGTTATCTTCAAAATTCGCTCCCTCCAAATGGAGAACAGACAAATTAGGCATTTCCCGAACATACCGCATATCGTCATCATTCAGATGGCCTGTCAATGTCAAATCGGGAATAATATCCCGACTATCTGCTGAAATAAGCGCATGCAAAGTACCAGCCGTTTCCACATGTATGATAACCGTCGATCCATTTTGCGCATGCAGATTCAAATTCAGCAATAAACCCAAAACAAGTGGTTTTAATGTAAAACACGTTTTCATAGGTTTGTTTTTTTGATTGTTCTTGATTTTTTATGTTAATAATGTATTAAAAATTCTGTTATCCAAGTTGTAATTAATGTTGATTAATAAATAATTTTATAAAATAACACCTATTCGTCACTCCCGTAGCGGTGTGACAAACTAATTGAATATTAGTGCGATACGCCTTTCATGTTAGTATCATCACTTATGCTGCCGTTAAACTTAACGAAAACTATAAGATACCCCTTTCTACCAATAGTTTGCGTGCTGTTTTCCAGTCTACATAAGGGCGCTCGCCGTTTTCCGGTACGATCAACGGACAGCCCAATGCGCTGTCGTCGATGAACAGGTCGCCATACGCTTTGGGCGATGACGTCCACAGCAACTGTTCGGGATGAACCTGTATGCCGTATAGCGGAATATCACGCTCCAGAAACCATTTGATCGCATCGTTTAGCGTATAGTTGTTTTTCCTTTTATTATTCGACCGGATAGTAAATAATATAAAACGGTGTCCGGCATCCGCAAGCTCGCGTAATACCGGCGTCGCTCCGATTTCCTTTCCGACATTGGGAAATTCATGCGTTACACACGTTCCGTCAAAATCAATTACAATATCCATTTTTTATCTTTTTATTCCTGTTCCTCCTGTTCCTCTTCTCCGATCCCGTAATATTTTGCATAATATTTATAAGAACCGTAGCCGTAGCCGTAACCATGCCATTTTTCATTTTTTATCCCATTGACAACGATGCCCATGTTGCCCAAGCGTTTTGACCGCGACAGTTCGTTGATAAAATTGATTCGGTCTTTGGGTGTGCAGCTTTGCCGGACGACATAGAGCGTGACGTCGGCAAAACGGTTCAGAATCATTGCGTCGCTCATAAGGCCGGCTGGTGAGGTATCAATAATAATACAATCGTACTTTTCTTTCAACTGTTCAAATAATAACGTCAAATGATTGCCCAGCATCAGTTCCTGCGGATTGGGCGCTACATATCCGGCAGAAATGAAATGAAGATTATCGGATAGGGCGCTTATTTGAATAACCTGCTCTAATGTGGCCTGGCCGGATAGAAAATTACTCAAACCTTCGTTGTTGTCTATGCCGAATACCTTATGTAAACCGGGCTTTCGTAAATCGAAATCGAGCGTAATTGTTTTTTTATTTGAGATGGCCATTGCTGCACTTAAATTGGCAGAAAGGAATGTTTTACCTTCTATAGTTACGCTGGATGTGATCATGATGACCTTGACGCCGCCATCGGCTCGCATAAATTCAATGTTTGTACGTAAAGTGCGAAACTGTTCTGCCTGTTTGCTTCTGTTTTTATTTATTACGACCAGCTTGTTTGACTGTTCGATAAATAATATTTCGCCTATGATAGGGACAACCAACCGTTTTTCGAGTTCGTCTTTTGTCGAGAGGGTGGTTTGAAAACAATCAATGAGCCAAAGAACAACAATAGGGAAAAGGAATCCGATTATTCCAAATATCATCAATATCATCCGTTTATTGGGTTGAACCGGAAGAGGAGTGCTTCGAGCTGCATTTACAATACGGCTGTCTGCAACGGTAGCCGCAAAAGAAATAGCAGTTTCTTCTCGTTTGGACAACAGATAAATATACACCTGATTAATGACTTCCTGCTGTCGGGTAATGTCCACCAGCTCGCGTTCTTTTTTGGGAATCGAAGTGATGACGGATTCCATGCGCCTGCTTTCCAGGCGAATATTACGCTGTGTCGTTTCAAGACTGCGGCGCAATACGTGAATGTTGTCAATCAAGTTGCCTTTTAACGTTTTAATCTGGTCGTCAATGGCCCTCACCCGAATGCCTCCCGGCGTGTTTGTGAGGAGCATACGGATACGTTCCGCTTCCGCTTCATTGAGGGCGGCAATTAACGCCACGATTGTAGGATCGCTCAATCCCAGTATGGCAGGCGCAGAAGTAGCATCGTTGGAAAGTACGTATTGTTCAACCTGTTTCAGGATGTCTAACTGAATCCCGACTTTGCTCAATTCTGCATCATTTTTTTGTATGTTTTGTAAAAACAGTGACGATTCGGCGCTGATATCGGTAATTCCTTCCTGGCGCTTATACTGTTCGACACTTTGTTCGGCTTTCTGTAAATTTTCTTCGACGAAGTTCAGTCGTTCCTCAATAATATTGAGCGTGATGCCGGCCATGTTGTTTTTGTCGGCGATAGCCGCCTTGTTGTAAACATTAATAAGATGGTTCAGAAAATCTTCGCCGCGTTTAGGGATAGGTGAAAGGATTGACAGATTGATAACCGACGTGTTTTTTACCAAAGAAACCTGTAAGCGTTTGTGAAGTGATTCAACTAATGAATTCTTGGGAATAAAAGTTACACTCAGTGGTTTTTCGTTATCCCATACAATCGGGCTTGCTTCCTGGACGGTTGATGAAATGCGTATGCTGCCGAACGATTCTGTTATTAACGCATTACGCGGATACATGACCCCGTCGAAAATGACGCGCTCTCCATCAAACTGCAAGGTAAAAGAACGGGAAAACAATTCCTCAGTCGGCGCAATAATTTCGATTTTAACAGGCAAATCTCCATATACTTCCCTTGTCCGCCAACCTTCTTCGACTGCGTACTTTACCTGAAGGTTCAGGATGTCAACCACTTCGTCTAACAGGGTATAGGAACGCAGGATTTCCAGTTCGTTTTCCACTTCCATTGCCTTGTAAAACAAATCCAGTTCTTCCTGTGTAGAGCGACTGTTTTCTTTTTTATGATCCTTTATCAGGATGCTTGCAGCGACTTTATATTGAGGGTAAAGCGTTTGTATATATACATATCCTGACGCCATAAAGACAACAAAGGAAATTAGAAACCATTTCCAATGCGATAGATAACCTAACAGCATTTTGCGAATATCTATCGAAATATCTTCGGAAGAATCTATTTGAGGTTGCCAAACAGGGTCGTTGGATTGGATTGTCATATCCGGTTATTTAATGATTGTATTAATAATCAACAGTAGAAATGATAACGAACTGATTACAATAGGCGCCAACTGATACGTACGGTCAGTGGCAGTCAGCTTCCCTTTGGTCGGTTCTACGTAAATCACATCGCCTGTACGCAAGTAAAAATAGGGAGACCTGAAAATGCTCCTGTCGGTAAGGTTAACGCGCGCAAAATGACGCCGTCCTTCTATTTCGCGAATTATCAGCACATTCGTTCTTTTTCCATAGATCGTCATGTCGCCGGCAAGCGCCAATGCTTCGGGTAGTGTAATTTGATTGTGAGGAACAACATACTGTGCAGGACGGGCTACTTCACCCAGTACGGATATGAAAAAGTTGGCAATATGTACCGTAACCATCGGCGACTTAATGAGAGGTTGCAGTTGTTCGGTTAATTTTAATTCGACTTCTTTTGTTGTTAGACCGGCAACACGTACCTCTCCCAATTGCGGGAAAAGTATATCTCCGGCATTGTTTACCGTAAAACCGTTGATAGGAGGAAGCATGACAAAACTGGTGTTATAATTCTGCAACGTGATGGTACTGGGTAACGGATTAAATATCTCACGGTCGTCTCTGTCAAGCCCGTATACTGCAATGGATAAAACATCGTCCGTTTTTATCTCCGGCGTATACGCGGATCTTAACCGCATTACTTCCTCGTCTGCATCCTGATTGAAGGGCTGAAAGTAGGTGATTTCTTTTGTGGAAAGACATCCGGAAAGAAAAAAGCAGACAAGAAAAAGCAAAACAATACGTTTTAGTTGGCTTTTATGTTGTAAAAAAAATTGTAAAATCATTAAAATCGTCATCTCTTTATTTATCTTTATCTTTTTTTGATACAAATTTAGCAAAGTTCAAAACGCCAAAGGTGTCAAATTAACAAAATTTTATATGACAAAACGTAATAAATGGCATTTTCAGGCGACAATTCAACAATTTTTTTTCAATGTATTACGATATGACGCAAATGAATGAAAGAAGTATTGTTTTTATTGTTGATAATCACTTAGATGAAAAGAATTCATTCAAAAAAAGCATTTTTTTTTAATCAAACGTTTTCTATTTCAAAGACATTGGTTTACTTTGTGGTATGATTGATTTTAAATTATACTTAAACTCGTTGATCCTGCTTGTTCCCGTCTTTACTGCCTGTGCATGTATGTCATTGACGGCTCTTTCGCATCGTAACTGTTTTACGCTGCAGGAAAGGACGTTGAAGTCTATCCATATCCTGTACCTGCTGATGACTTTTCTGTCGTGGATAACTGTATTCTGTTATTTATTTTTACCGGAAGTATTTGTTTATCTGAATATTCCATGCCTTGCCGGTTTCGTTTTGGCGCCTGTATTCTTTTACCGCCTTATACGCTTGCTGATACGATCAGAACAGGATGAACAATTTTCATGGCTGCATTACCTGGTTCCCGCGCTGATCAGCGCTGTCTTTCTGGTGTGGTCGCTGTTTGTTCCTTTTGAAGTACAGGCGGCGATTGTGAATAGCAGGGAACGGTCGATCGCCGGCGAATATGCTTTGTATTCCAGGCTGTTTACTTCAAAGCCGCTGTTGAGATTCATTTTTATGCTTGTATATTACTGTTTTATCGCACGTTTGCTTGTCAGCTACTACCGCAGGGCGAGTTATTTGGACAGTCATGTGCCGAAACCCGCCCGATGGGTGATATTTCTAATTATCCTGTCGCTGTTTTTCGCATTTTCGTCTGTTGTAACAGTCCTCATGCCACGAAAAGATGCAGTTACCTCAATATTTACAGCTATCACTTCGGTAGTGGCGTCGGGACAATACATTTTACTGACCTTCCACATTATTCGACGCAAGTATCTGCCTTATGCCGTCAGTGAATCCATCAAAGTGGAACCGGAAGATGCAGAAAATGGGACTCAAATAGACGAGCGCAGATTACATGCAGGCAGGCTGACACGACGTCGCCTGAATGGCTTTTTCCGGAAACAAAAGCCGTACCTGCAGGCGCATTTTAAAATTACCGATTTGGTGGAGGCCATGGATGTAAATCGTAGTATCCTGTCGGCATTTATTAATCAAAATTATGGTATTAATTTCAACCGTTTTGTAAACCAATGGCGTCTGCAGGAGCTCAAGCGCCTGCAGAAATTGCCTTCAAACAAGGGTAAGAGCGTAGCCAAACTGTTGGACAAAGCGGGTTTTACAGGATTACGGCATTATTATAGGGCAGTAGCAGCAGAAAAACATGAAAATCATCAATCGTAAATTGATTTAAGAATTAAATTGAATTTGTAATTATAAAAAATATGAGTAGAGAATTAATACATGCATTGGTTTTTTCAGCGCCGACAGTGTGTGCGCTGGTGTGTATAGTAGTGCTGCTACTTGACATTTTTTTTACAAAAAAAAATAGAGAAGAAAAACGTTTGCGGTTATTCCTGTCGTTTACCCTGATGATTGTCGCAATGTGCTGGTTCGGTTTGGTGCTCCAGGTGGTCAACCATAAGGCTTTTATCTGCTATACTTCCATATTTTTACTGACACTGATGCTCGATCAGATTCTGATATACCGTTTTGTCCATATCATAACAGTTACCGGACGGCGAAGCCGTTTCTATCGCTCGCATTTTGTTTTGCCAGTTGTGCTGACGACGGTTGCGATTATAACCGACCTGATTGTACCCTTTCAGCAGCAGGAAGTCGCTATTTATGGCGGAGAAGGCGAAGGAAGCCGCTGGTTTGCAGCGTTATATTCACTGACAGGTATTGTTTTTGTAGTGTATAACACCCTTTATCCCTTACTCGGACTTTTGCGGATACGTCTTTACCGGCTCAATATTAAGGATTTTTCTGCCGATGCGCAACGCACAACGCTAAACTGGCTCTCGGTTTTGTTAATGCTGACGTTGCTAACCATACCTATTCCGCTTACGGGATTATTGTTCAACATCGATGTTTTTTCGGATTTCTATTTTTCAATGCAGGGGGTCATTCCTTCATTCTTTATTTATACAATCATGTGTTACAATTTAGTCTCGGACAACTTTGTCATTATTACGCCCGACGACGAAAACCTGCAGGGTACTGTTGCAGAAATTGATGTGAAACGTTTTACGCGGTACATGCGCGAAAAGAAGCCCTACCTGAATCCGCATTTGCGAATAACCGACGTAGCTTCCGACCTGTATACAAACCGCAGTTATGTGTCAGCGTTCATCAACCGCACATACAATGTAAACTTTAGCCATTTGATTAACAGCTATCGGCTAAAAGAACTCGACCGTCTACGGCTCTCGCCCGAACACAAAAAAAACACCGGCCTCGAATTGGCGCTGATGGCTGGTTTCAGCAATTATCGAAGTTATCTGCGCGTCAAAAAAGAAGAAGACGAAGCGATTGTATTACTACTGTAAAATTCCGAGTTCCTTTAACTTCGCAACCCTGACATCGGATAACTTGCCACTTTGGTATAGTTTTTCGCATTTATGCTGCCATTGGTGCATGAAGCTATTACCTCCTTTTTTCCATTGACTAATTTTGTGATCCCACCAGGCATCACTCATATAGAAATTCTTTTTGTGATCCTCTTCTTCAACAATAATCCTTTTGGGGTGTTTTCTTAATTCAAATTGAAAGTTTATTTCCTCTAACTTATCGATTTGATTCTTACTCAGTGCGTTTGATTGATACATTCTGCGGTTTTGGGAGGCCCAGGTGTAAATAGCATGATTTTTTACACCGGCGACGTAGTTTTCGAAATTTCTGTTCCATGTTTCTTCTTTATTGCTATTTTTACGCTTTGGTTTTTGGGAAGCCTGTGATACAGGAATTTTAACCGGTTTCGGTTTGACGACTTTCGGTTCAAGTATCGGTTTCGGTTGAAGCGTTGGAGGCATTTCCATTGTCAAATCTAACGCTTGCTGCTCCGGCGCTGCTTTTGGCTTTCTTCCTCTTCTTTTTTTCGTTACAGGCTCCGGCTCCGGTATGACAACGATAGGTTTCGGTGCTGGAAGGACAACAACCGGCTCCGGTAGAAGCATGGGAGGCATTTCCGTTGTCAAATCAAACTCAAACTGAGAGATCGAAAATTTACATTCTTTTTTTTCCATCCATTCCACGTTGATACGGTAACATGGACAAATAGCATTTTCAATGACGGCAGTAACAGTTCCGTAAAACCACCAATCACCACTGTCGTATTTTACTTTTTGGCCTACTTGATATTTCATATATATATATATTAATGAAGGTTAATTGTCGGGAATAAATTTTGCGCCAAAGATAAACTTTTTTTTTATAAAAACCTTAAAAAAAAATACATTGTTTTTCATGATCAGACGACATAAGTTGAAGCCGATGTATCACCGCCTCTTCCGGTCCAGTTGGTATGAAAAAATTCGCCGCGCGGACGGTCGATGCGTTCATAAGTATGGGCGCCGAAGTAATCGCGTTGCGCTTGCAGTAGGTTTGCAGGAAGGCGCGCTGTACGATAGCCGTCGAAGTAGGTTAGTCCGGCGCTCATCGATGGAACGGGGATGCCATTAGCGATAGCCATCGTTACTACTTTACGCCAACTCTCCTGTGCGGATGTCACTTTTTCGTTGAAGAACGGATCCAAAAGCAGATTTGACAGTTCGGGATTGTTGTCAAACGCTTTTTTTATCTCGCCTAAGAAAACGGAACGGATGATGCAGCCTCCCCGCCACATCAGCGCGATACCTCCGTTGTTGAGGTTCCACTTATACTCTTTTGCTGCTTCTCGCATCAATAGATAGCCTTGCGCGTAGGATATGATTTTTGAGGCGTACAGCGCGTTTTTAAGGTCGTCGATAAACGCTTTTTTGTCGCCTGTGAAGGAGGGAGTTGGCCCTGCAAGTTGGTTGGAAGCAATGATGCGTTCGTCTTTTTGGGCGGACAGACAGCGCGAAAATACCGATTCGGCTATCAGCGTCAGCGGAATACCCAAGTCTAATGCGGCTACACCTGTCCACTTACCGGTGCCTTTTTGCCCCGCCGTATCCAGGATCGTATCTACTACCACTTCTCCGGCTTCATTTTGATAAGCGAGGATATCGCGTGTGATCTCTATCAGGTAGCTGCTTAGTTCGCCTTCGTTCCATTCTTTGAATACCTCATGCATCTCTTGAGCCGACATGCCCAGCAGGTCTTTCATGAGATGGTATACTTCGCAAATCAACTGCATATCGCCATATTCAATGCCGTTATGTACCATCTTTACAAAGTGTCCAGCGCCATTTTCGCCTACCCAGTCGCAACAGGGTTCGTCGTCCGCTTTGGCGCAGATAGCCTGAAAGATCGGCTTCACGATATCCCAGGCTGCCGCCGAGCCACCCGGCATGATCGACGGCCCTTTCAATGCTCCTTCTTCACCGCCTGAAACGCCTGTGCCGATGTATAGAAGCCCTTTACTTTCGACATATGCCGTCCGGCGGATCGTATCGGGGAAATGTGTGTTACCGCCATCAATAATCACGTCGCCAGGCTCGAGGTATGGAATGATTTGCTCAATGAAATCATCTACCGCTCTTCCCGCTTTTACAAGCATCATCACCTTTCGGGGACGTTTCAGCGATTGGCATAATTCCTCAATAGAGTGAGCGCCGATAAAATTCCTGCCGCTTCCGCGTCCGGCGACAAACTTATTCACTTTTTCAACTGTTCGGTTATAAACGGCAACCGTAAAACCTTTACTCTCCATGTTTAACACTAAGTTCTCACCCATTACGGCCAAACCTATCAATCCAATGTCTGCAAAATTTTCCATAAGTTTATTTAATTATTTATTAATTTTTTGATTCAATTTGTGTTGCAAATATAGATGAAATATTTGGCAAAACAACATATACGAATAAAATCATGGTAATCAGTCTGTGTAATCTGCTGACAGATCATTGCGTAATCAGCAGATCGAAGCCGATCGTTTCCAGCGCCTTCAATGCTCCCATGTTAATATTTTGTGGTCGGATAGTGAAATTTTTAAATTCGCGCCGTATCCAATATCCCCCGCGCTGTTCCTCGAATGTTTCCGGAGAGTTTTTCAACCGGATGCTATCTTCTGTTATCGGATAGGTATATGTAACAGCTTCATAAAGAATCTGTTCAACGCTTTTCCCTGTTCCGTCCAATGAAAAGGAGGTTGGCATCGGCGGCGACGGGATAGATGCGGGATACCAGTCTCTCAGGGCATCCAGGCCGAAGAAGTCACAAAATTCATGTACGCAGGTGGCAGTTCCGTTCGCTTTGCCGTCAGCCGAATAGCCTGCAATGTGGGGCGTACCAATCCATGCTCCGGCAAGTAACGAAGCATCTGGGTAGGGTTCCTTTTCCCACACGTCGAGTACATAGTCGGATAATTTTGTTATTGCAGCGCGTTTCAGGGCTTCGGTTTCGGTCACGGGGCCGCGTGAGGAGTTGATGAATACAGCGCCTTTTTTCATCCGACTGAAAAAATCGTCGGAGGCTAAGTGATAAGTAGGGTAAGGCGCCTCTTTTGTCAGCGGCGTATGGCAAGTGACGATATCACATGCAGGGAGTAACTGCACTAATGAAGTAAAGCCGTCCGGGCCTTCTCTGTCGGCTCGTGGCGGGTCGTTGAGCAATACACACATACCCAGTGCCCGGGCGACATGCTCCACTTTCGCGCCTACATTACCAACGCCGATAATGCCCAGCGTCAGTTCCGGAAGTTTGAGATTGCGTTTATTAACCAAGGCGGTAAGTACGGCGGTAATGTACTGTTGCACCGACCCTGAGTTGCATCCCGGCGCGTTGATCCAACGGATTCCGGCAGCATCACAATATGCTGTATCTATATGATCGTAACCTATTGTGGCTGTGGCGATCAGTTTGACAGAACTGTTTTTGAGTAGCGACTCATTACATTTCGTCCGCGTCCGTGTAAAAATAGCATCTGCATTTTTTACATCATTTGCTGTAATCTTCGCACCCGACAGATAAACGATATCCGCATACGGTTCCAGAACTCCTTTCAAAAAAGGAATTTTATCATCCGCAATAATCTTTATTCGTTTCAATTTGTAATTCGTAATTCGTAATTATGCAAACCGCTCCCTATACGCCCATAACCCTAACGCAGGATTGGAGATATAATATATTTCTTCGCCGTCGACGATGTTCCAACCGTCGATTAGCTTGTCGGGGTTGTATTTGTTCATCATTTCTGTAAGATCAGCATATTGAAAGCCGACGCTTTCAATCTCCGCACGAGTCAGCTGACCGGGGCAATAGGTGATTTTAAATCGGCCTTCCGAAGAGCCGTGAATCAGGTGTGCCGCTACGCCGAGGTTGTTTTGCAGGTCTTCGTTTTCATTTACCAGTTGCAGTACTTGCGGTGTATTGACATAGCCATATTTACGGATGACCTGATCGTTTACCGGGTCTTCGCCAAATTGATGCAGTCCGGGTGCAAGTACAATTAACTCGCCTTCGTCGGCAATCGCCATGCGCGTGCGATAGACGCTTTTGTTCCCCAGCCACGTACTGCGAAATTCTTCAGGATCAAGGTACACAACTACTTTTTTCATCTCGCGATCCATCATGCGGAAATTGGTTTCCAATGACAATTTTGCTGCCTTGTCGAAACATTCAAAATCGTCCCCAATATATAGTCCGCGCATTTGCAGCCCATCGACGCCTTCGGCGATAACTGTTTGAAGATAAACGATCGGCATATCGGCGGTAAAATGCTCCGAAGCATAGTTCAGCACTTTGCGTACGGGGCCTAATGCGCGCCCCATGATGCGTTCCATGCCGTATGTAGCGCCAATGAAATGGCTTTTATTGATACAGTCCGCACCGCCGACGCCGATAAATATATTCTTGTTAAAATTGGCCATCCCGATTACTTCGTGCGGAACGACTTGTCCGATAGAGAGTATCAGGTCGTAACTGCCTTCCAAAAGCATCCGGTTTACCTGTATCGGTATTGGATAATCCACAGCATTTTCCGATACTTCCTTAACATATTCTCCGGGTACGACGCCCACCGTTACTACATCATCCCGCCAGTTATGAATGCGAAATAATGATAGAGGTACGCCGGAGAACATTTTCTCTATTTCAGCGTCTGTCATCTTAAAATGGGTGCCCAACGCAGGCAGTATATCCGTCAGTCGTTCACCGTAATATTCGTAACAATTTTGCGTCAACTCGCCCGCCCGCGAGTGATAACGTGTAAAATCGGGCGGAATGACAAGCACTTTTTTTCTGTAACCCAGCCGGTCAAAGGTTTCAAAAAGCGTTCTTTTTATTTCATCGCGTCCGAACGCTTTGGAGGGCGCGCCGTTTCCAAAATATAACATCTATTTTAATTACGAATTATTATCTCACGACCCTTGCATTTCCACCCCAGATGCTCCATACTTGGTCTTCGTCGGCGGGTTGACCGTAGTCTGTCAGGAAGGTAGTCGCCAACGCGCCGGTAGCCCATCCAAACTGAAGCCATTTTTCAGGATCCCATCCTTTGAGAATGCCGTAAAGCAGGCCCCCAACGAACCCGTCGCCACCACCGATACGGTCGAGTACATGAATAGGTCTTGGTTCAATCAGTTGCCAGTTATCGCTTTCGAGCATGATCGCCCCCCACAAGTGGGTGTTGGCATTGACCACTTCGCGCAGGGTAGTAGCAAACACGGAAGCATTCGGGAAGGATTTTTTTACCTGATAGATCATCCCTTTAAAGCTTTCCATTTTGGCGGTGATGCCTTTGCCTCCGGCTTCGGGGCCTTCAATTTCCAGACACAGTTGAAAATCTTCTTCGTTTCCGACTAAGATATCGGATAAAGAAGCAATCTCCGAGAAGATCGCATGAAGTTCGTCTTCGCGTCCTTTCCAGAACGAGGCGCGGTGATTGAGGTCGAACGAAATCTTTGTACCGTATTTTTTTGCTGCGCGCGCCAGTTCAAGACAGAACCGGCTTGTTTCTTCCGATAAGGCGCCGATCAGTCCTGAGAGGTGGAGTATCTGTACGCCTTCTTGTCCGAAAATGCGGTCAAGGTCAAAGTCATTTACCTGAAGCGTTCGTCCTACTTCTCCGCTACGGTCGTTCCATACGCGCGGGCCTCGCGAACCGAACCCGCTGTCTGCTATGTTTATCTGATGTCGGTAGCCCCAGGGACCGCCCTGTGCGACTTCTTTACCTTCATACGCCATGTGACGGCTACGCAGGTTATCCTTAATAAACTGCGCAATCGGACTGCCTTTCACAAAGGTAGTCAACACTTTTACGGGCAGTCCCAGATAAGCTGGCACATTCGCCACATTTGATTCCGCGCTTGTCGCCTGCATGAATAGTTGATTGCTCGTATGGATAGGTTGTCCCTGCGCTATCGGTGTCAGTCGTATACCCATGCTTGTAGGTACGACAAGCGACCACTGATAATTTTCTATTAGTTTCATACTTGTTTCAATTATGAATTATGAATTATTAACTAAACTCTAAACTCTAAACTCTATATGGAAAACGCATCAAAACCCCCGTCAATTGGAATGACAGTACCTGTAACAAACGCAGAGGCGTCGCTGGCAAGCCATTGAATGATGCCCAGCAGTTCTTCAGGTTGACCCAGCCGACGGAAAGGCGTATGGGCGATAACTGCTTTACAGCGGTCGGTAGGCGTTCCGTCAGGATTTGACATGAGCGCGCGGTTCTGGTCAGTCAGGAAGAAGCCCGGCGCGATTGCATTGACACGCAACCCTTCGCCAAACTTGATAGCCAGCTCGCCAGCCATCGATTGGGTGAAATTATTAATAGCAGCTTTGGCCGTCCCATAGCCGACAACACGTGTAAGTGGACGTAATGCAGATTCCGAGGAGATATTAATGATACTTCCTTTCTTCTGTTCGACCATCACTTTGGCGAATACCATGGTTGGGATGACTGTCCCGAAGAGATTCAGGTCGACGACCTTGCGAAACGCATGAATATCCAAGTCGAAAAATGTTTTATCCGGAGGGATCGTAGCCCCTGTCATGTTTCCTCCAGCTAAGTTGATGAGCACGTCAATACTTCCGAAGACACTTAATATGGCTTTCGCATTTTCTTCAAGTGTTTGCTTGTCAAGTACATCTGTTTTTAGAAATAGGGCTTTTCCGCCGTCATGACAAATTTCTTTTTCCAATGCCTTACCTGAAGTTTCGTTTTGGTCAAGAATAACAACAGACGCTTCTTCACGGGCAAGATGTTTGGCCATGCAGCTGCCAAGTATGCCTGATCCGCCTGTCAGGATAATCGTTTTGTTTTTTACACTAAATAGGTTGTTTTGCATAATGAGCTATATTAAATTATGAATTATGAATTATGAATTATGAATTAGTCGGCGCTGTTAGTTTTCTATATATGTACGCGTACATTAATATAATAAAAGGAATAGCGGCAAAGATACCGATGCCCAAAGCAATGGTTCCTACAATGAAAATCAACAATTGGATCATCATCAGCACAAATAGTTGCAGGGTATGACCTTTGGTTATGTTCCAGCTTCGTTTGCAGGATTCTATCATGCCAGCATCATCGTCAATCACTGATGCGAAAAAAAACTGGAGTCGTAACAGGAGATAGACGCCCGGGATAATAAGTAATGCAAGTCCGATCGCTATCAACGCCGGAAAAAGAATAAACGCCAAAAGAAACCTGGGCAATTTGCGCGATCTTTGCCCGTATGCCGAGAATTGAGGCTCTTCGCCGTCGATAGTTTGCAGGCAGTTTTTGAGGTATCCCATTACAAAGAGACATTCGAGGATCACACAAAGAACAGCGACGATGATACCGCTGATGTGTATGGATTCGCCTTTTGCAGGAGCAACGAAGAGAAATAAGAGTGAATAGATAATGATGAAACCGATTAACAGTCCCATCAGTAACCAGCATTGCGACTTAAAACCCTTCCAAGCCGCCTTGAGTGTTTCAGCATGAGTTAAATTTACATTCATAAAAAAAGGATATTGATTTTTTTGATTGAGTAAAAAAACGCCATACCTGTAAAAGGTACGGCGTTTTTGTTGTTTCGGGAGAACTTATTCACCTCCGCTTGCCATTTTTTCTTTCAACGCAACGAGTTCTTCGATGTCGCCTAAAGTCGTTTTTTCAATTGTAGGAACAAGCAAAGTTTCTTTTTTTACAGATTTTGGTTTGGTGCCTGAATCTTTTTTACTTGCTTTTTGTTCGTCTTCGAATATACGGCTGTGCGAAAGGATGATACGGCGCGCTTCCTTATTAAATTCAATCACTTTGAATTGAAGTTTCTCTTCGAGTTTCGCTTGTGAACCATCTTCTTTTACAAGATGTTTAGGCGTAGCAAAACCTTCTACTCCATAGGTCAGCGAGATAACGGCGCCTTTGTCCATCATTTCGATGATTGTGCCGTCATGAACAGTACCCATCGAAAAGATGCCTTCGAAAACATCCCACGGGTTCTCTTCAATCTGTTTGTGGCCAAGACTCAACCTGCGGTTATCTTTATCGATATCTAACACCTGCACCTCAATTTCGCTTCCAATGGCTGTAAATTCGCTTGGATGCTTAATTTTCTTTGTCCATGAAAGGTCTGAGATATGGATCAGTCCGTCAACGCCCTCTTCAATTTCAACAAATACGCCGAAGTTGGTGAAATTACATACTTTGGCTGCATGTCTGGAGCCTATATAGAAGCGCTCGGTAATATTATCCCACGGATCTTCTTTCAGTTGCTTGATACCCAGTGACATCTTACGCTCGTTGCGGTCAAGAGTCAGGACGACGGCCTCTACTTCCTCGCCCACTTTCAAAAAGTCTTGCGCGCTTCTGAGGTGTTGCGTCCAGCTCATTTCGGAAACATGAATAAGTCCTTCTACGCCCGGCGCTATTTCAACGAATGCACCATAATCGGCCATTACCACTACTTTCCCCTGTACTTTATCGCCAACTGCGAGACATTCGTCTAATGCATCCCACGGATGCGGCGTCAATTGTTTGAGACCTAAGGCAATGCGTTTCTTCTCATCATCGAAGTCGAGAATGACCACATTGACTTTCTGGTCGAGTTGAACGATTTCTTCCGGATGGGCAACACGACCCCATGAAAGGTCGGTGATATGAATCAAACCGTCTACGCCGCCCAGATCGACAAATACACCATAGGAAGTGATATTTTTGACGGCGCCTTCCAGTACCTGTCCTTTTTCAAGCCTGGAAATGATTTCTTTCTTCTGCATTTCAAGTTCGGCTTCGATAAGCGCTTTGTGGGAGACAACTACATTTTTGAAATCCTGATTGATTTTTACAATCCTGAATTCCATTGTTTTACCAACAAATACATCATAATCACGGATGGGTTTTACATCGATTTGCGAACCTGGCAGGAACGCTTCAATGCCAAATACATCCACAATCATACCGCCTTTGGTACGGCATTTTACGAATCCTTTGATGATTTCATTCTTATCAAGGGCTTCCGTTACCCGATCCCACGAGCGTGAAGCGCGTGCCTTTTTATGGGAAAGAATCAGTTGTCCTTTTTTATCTTCTTGATTTTCAATATATACTTCTACCTGATCGCCTACTTTCAGGTCGGGGTCATAGCGAAATTCAGACAGTGGAACAACACCGTCGGATTTGAAACCGATGTTGACTACTACTTCCCGTTTGTTCATCGTGGTTACCGTTCCCAAAACGACATCCTTATCCTTGACGGTGTTCAACGTCTCGTCGTACGTCTTTGTTAATTCCTCAATGCTTTGGATTTCTGAAGGATTATCACCTTTCTCATAAGAATCCCAATTGAAATCTTCATCAGGAACAATGTTTTTAAATTTTTCCATTTTAAAATTGTTAATACTCTGTTAATTAAAAAGTTAGACATAAATTTTACATACTCTCAAAAAAAACGCTGCAAAGTTACGAAAAAAAATGACAACAATCGTTTTTTCAGGACTTATATTTTGTGAAACGTAAAAAAAAATAGAAAAACATCGTGTTGTAAAAAAAAATATCTATTTTTGCACATGTATTACTAACTAAACTTATTTTTTATGAAAAAGTACATTGCAGAAATGATTGGAACAATGGTATTGGTTCTGATGGGTTGCGGAAGCGCCATTTTTAATTTTGGCGTAGGTTCTACGGCGCAGGTATTAACGGTTGCTTTCGGGTTTGGACTTTCGGTAGTAGCGATGGCCTATGCCATCGGTGGCGTTTCAGGATGTCATATCAATCCGGCGATCACACTGGGTGCGTTTCTTTCGGGGCGTATTAACGGTAAGGATGCAGGGATGTATATGGTGTTTCAGGTGATCGGGGCGATCATCGGCTCGATACTACTGTATTTAATCGTCTTCTTTGTGGACGCATCCGGAGCATCTTATATGGCGCAAGGTGGCGTATTTGCTACAAAAACCGGCGCTAACGGATGTCAGCCGGGGGTCGGCTGCTTAGGCGGACTGGTTGCCGAAATTGTTTTCACATGTGTCTTTGTATTGGTGGTATTAGGGACGACCGACGCAAAAAAGGGCGCAGGTAATTTTGCCGGGTTAGCGATAGGACTGTCGCTGGTTCTTGTACATATCGTTTGTATCCCGCTGACAGGTACTTCGGTCAATCCAGCGCGAAGCATAGGTCCTGCTATCTTTGAAGCGGTATACGGCAATGCGGGCGCATTGAGTCAGCTATGGATTTTCATCGTCGGACCGTTTATTGGAGCCGCGCTTGCAGCCATATTGTGGAAATCAATAAAAGATTAATTCGTAATAGAATATAGCCATGGGATAAATCTGTTTATCCAGGAAGGAGCATGCGTGCAGTTAGGATTGATGCCGAAGCCATGGCCATACTCATCGTAGGAAATGAACTCGCATGGAATGTTTTTTCGTGCGAGTTCTTCGGTGTAATATTGCGAATTTCTGTAATCAACCGTTTTATCCTGGGTGCAGTGAATGATATACATTGGAGGCATACCCGTGTGTACGTGATGTTCTAAAGACATCATGTGCTGCAATTCGGGAGAATATTGTCTACCCAACAGATTACGTCTTGATTTTTTATGTGCCAGACTGTCGGTCATGGATACAACTGGATAGATCATGGCCGTAAAATCGGGTCTTAATGACACATTGGGTTCAACCCCCATCTTTTCCATGAAGTTTGTTTGATAATAAGTGGCTGCCGTGCCTGCAAGATGTCCGCCGGCAGAAAATCCCATGACGCCTACTTTACATGTATCAATGCGATAAATAGCATGATTTTCCCGAACAAACTGAATCGCTCGCTGTAAATCCTGTATCATTGCCGGATGCCGGTTGTTTCGCAAACCGGTACGATAGCGTAGTACGAATGAGGAAATACCGTTTTTTTGAAGCCATCGAGCTACCTCGATGCCTTCTTTTTTAATCCCCAAATAGCAGTAGCTTCCTCCCGGACAAATGATGACGGCTGTTCCGCTCGTATTGTTCTCGGCCATGAAAGACGTCATCTCGGCATGTTTCATTTTTTTTGTTGCAGTTTCTTCATTCCAAATCTTAACGGTCTGCTGCGATGCCAAATGTACATTGATAAAGCTAATAAATAATAATAATAAAATGGCAGTTCTCATAAATCATAATAACAGAGATGTTATCTACACCTTTAATTCTCCATTAATTTTCAATTTTTTTTCGACATTTCTCGCAGTGTCCTTTTAAATAAAAATAAGTTTCATCAATCAGCCCGTTAAATCCCTTCGGAAGGAAATAATCGGGATTCATAGGCAAGTCAATGATACATCCGCAATCTTTACAGCGAAAATGAGCATGCGGATTGATGACGCCGTCAAAACGCGCATTTTTTTCATCAATTCCTACATAAATGGCCGCACCGTTTTCGACAAATAATTTTAAGGTGTTGTAAACGGTTGTTTTCGATAAGGTGGGAATCTGCTTCCTTAATGATTCAAATACCTCATCCGCAGTAGGATGCGTCAGGTTTTTTAACAAATATCGCATAATGGCGATACGTTGTACCGAAGGACGAATTCCATAACCGGACAGATATATGCTAATATTATCCATAATTTTGTATTAGTTTTTATAAATTAATCGCAAAGTACCGTATAAAAAATCAAATAAAAAAACAAAATTTAGTTAAGATATGTTAATAAACTATAAAACATATGGTATTTCTTTATAAACTGTACACTGAACACTAATCACTCAATCCTTACAATCTTTCCGATGCCATTATTAAGTGTTACCGCATACAACCCTTCCGGCAGTTTGATCTTGGTTTCGCCCGACTGAACAATAATTTGTTGATGTTGCAGGACGCCTTCCATCGAGTAGATGCGTACAATGCCGCCGGGTCTGGATGTCCGGATAAACAGTTCGTCTTTGGCCGCCCATATTTTGTCGTCTTTGGCCTGCTCAAAGGGCTGAACGGTTATATCTTCCCGTCCGCTGTAGAGGTAGTTGGCGAAGAATGTCCGTTCGCCGGTAGAGCGCGCGGGGATCGTGACCGTCAGTTGCGGTTCGTCGCCGTTGGAGCCTGTCCAGCCGGTGAACACGTCGCCTGCCTTTTCGGGGGCAAGCAGGGTGATGGCTTCGGATTCGATTGTGTAGAGGGGCGGGTTGGTCTGGATT